>Ga0209123_1000149_pt1 | contig 108853 bp, 89 predicted proteins | sample BarGraIncu00431A_FD_184500 | JGI IMG/M metagenome (GOLD analysis project Ga0209123, IMG submission 184500) | Arctic peat soil microbial communities from Barrow, Alaska, USA - Barrow Graham LP Incubations 004-31A (SPAdes) (version 2) | ecosystem: Environmental > Terrestrial > Soil > Wetlands >... | reverse complement strand
TGGTTACTGCTCTAGGTGCAAATCCTATTGTAATGCCATATGGTGATGTATTTGGAGCATTACAAACTGGTACAATTGATGCTGCAGAAAATAATGCGCCTTCATTTGAATCTGCAAATCACTATACGGTTGCGAAGAATTATCTTTTAGATGGACATCAGCGTGTTCCTGAAGTACTTTTGATGAACTTAGCTATGTGGAATAAATTTTCACCAGCTGATCAAAAAATTATTCAAGATGCTGCTACTGCTTCTGTTGCCACAGAAAAGGAATCCTGGGTTAAATATGAGGAAAAATCCAACGCAAAGATTAAAGCTTCTGGCGTTATAATTACTCCTGTTGACAATGTAGCTGAATGGCAAGAAGCCGTTAAACCAGTAATTGAGAAGAATGGTGCGAAATTTAAAGATCTTATTGATTACATACACACCTTAAAGTAATAAAAAAATAGAATATGTAATTATTTAAAGGGGCTATTCAGAACTCGTTTGAGTTTCAGTAATAGCCCTTTTCCCTTATATTTAAAGCCTTTTATAAGGCTTATTAGCATAAAGTGGAATCAGAAAGTATACAGTACATAATAAAGAAGAGGCCAAATCTTCCTTGCTTTTATTTAAAAGAACAAGGAAAACCTGACCTCTATGGGTTTAGGATCTAATATTTTTAATAAAGTTCACCTCTGAGGCGAGCTGTTTCAGCTTGATTTTCAGAATAGTACCAGCGAGTCGATTTTCCGATAATGCAACGCATGGCGTCTATCTTTCCCTCGAGGGCCATTTTTCTCATTTTCTTCAAGTCAAAGCCATTATAAGAATAGTAATTTGCGGAAATAAATCCTTGCATGTTCAATTTTTTGCGATATTGACTAACATCTCTGCTATCTAGTTGGATTTGCCAAATCGACATAAAACATCCCAGCCTTTCGCTTTATTTTTTTCCTAACCATAAGACTCTTACTTGGATCAATGAAAGAGTCCTATATCCATTTAGTGGAAGTGGGATTTCCAACTAAATGGACTATGTCCAGCATTGATGGACTGGTTCCTTTAATTATATACCTATTTGTTATAAAATTGTTAAAAAAAATGATTTTTTATGAAAAAATGTTAAAAAAATTTTTTCAAAGAAAAGATAACCTGATTTCGTATTGGGAAGATCTTCTTTCAGTATATCTTGTACAAGCTACTAGTGGGTTAGGGATTTATTAAGATTATGTTAAAAAGTATACACTTTCTTGATTACAAGTAAGGGCAACTAAGGTTTCAGCCTGTGCTGAGGCTTGGCGAAGCCAAGTTTTCTTTACATATAGAGCTCTAGGCTAAGGGCAATTTAATGGTAAAGGTTGTACCACGATTGACGGTGCTTTTTACATCAATGCGCCCACCATGCATTTCCACGATAAATTTAACAATGGATAGTCCTAGACCAGTGCCACCAGCGCTACGGGCGCGTGCCTTATCGACGCGATAAAAACGGTCAAAAATGAGGGGCAAGTCGGCAGGGGCAATACCAATACCAGAGTCTTGGACGATCAAGATTGCTTGGTTATCTTCCTGATGACACTTTAACATAACCCGACCGCTAGGGAGTGTATATTTGATGCTGTTATCCAGCAGGTTAAGGAGCACTTGCTTGAGCCAATCCAGGTTAGCCATAACACTGATTGGAGCAGCAGGAGCATCGATATGAATTGTAATGTTTTTTTCTTGAGCATTTGTAGCAAGATATTGCATTACTTTATGGAGCAGTGGGGTTAGGTCAGTCCGTTCGAATTTGACCTGCTGCCGGTATTCTTGGGAGTTGAGCTTGGCTAATTGTAGCAACTCATTGATTAAACGCTGCATTCGCTCGGCTTCCGTATGAATGATGTTAATAAATTTAACGCTAAGTTTGGGATCCTCAATGGCGCCGTCTAAGAGCGTTTCGGCAAAACCCTTGATGGCGGTCAGAGGAGTCGCTAGTTCATGAGAAGCATTGGCAACAAAATCCGCCTGGCGTTCATGGAGATCTTGGAGGGTTGTGATATCGTGAAATACGCTTAAGACACCGGTAATATTAGTTTCAATATCGGTAATGGGGGCTACAAAGACTTGAAAGACTCGCTTATCCCCATGAATATTAGTTTTAAGGTGGATCAGCATACTCTTTCTACTCATGACGGTTTGATGTATGGCACGATCTAACTGACTATTACCTAAAACTTGCATGTTGTGCTGATTCAGCATGGAATCTTTGATGTCAAAGAGGTTGCGAGCCATTTTATTGACAGTTGTCACCCGTCCATAACGGTCAAGGAGGATGACGGCATTGTCCATATGTTTTAGGATGAGGGCTAGTTTCTGGGTTTCAGCAATGGAGTCATTGATTTTATCATCTAAATTGGAAGCCAAATTATTAAGGGTATGAGCTAGTAATTCCAGTTCGTCACCAGTTTTAATATGCAAACGGCGATTTAGATTGCCATCGCCGATTTCACGAGCCGCCGTCGTTATTTCTTCGAGGGGCGCAGTATATTTTTGGGCTAAGCGAATGCTGATGATAATTGCTAATAAGGCAGCCAAAAAAATGGCGGCCAGGAGGGTGGAACGGATGCTATTAAAGCCAGCATCAACGGCGGCGAGAGTGCTGGAAATGCGGATAGCTCCAACCACCTCACTGCCCTGCCATATAGGTATGGCTACATAGAGCATGTTTTGGTTAATGGTAGTGCTGTAACGGAGAGAATTACCTTGTCCACTGGATAAGGCGGAGGCTATTTCAGGGCGTTCGAGATGATTCTCCATGAGTGTGGGATTTTCCCACGAATCAGCAATCACAGTACCGGTGTTATCAATCACTGTGATTCTAAGATCATTTTTGGTGGACAACTCTTTAATAAGGCTATCGATGTTTGCTTTTTCTCTGGGCCCTTTCATATGATCTTCTAAAAACTGTTCAGTAATTCTAGCATGGGTGAGCAGGCTAGATGTTAATTGTTCTAAGTTGTGTTGGTGAAAAAACCATAAGAGATAACTACTTAATAATGACATGGTCAGTAAAATTAATATTAAGTAAGTAACAATAAGTCTAGATTTTATACCCCATTTAAACATGTTGACCCTCCTGCAAAGCAATATAATAAAAGCATACATTAAAATGGAAAGACTAGCTACAAAAATATTGTAGCTAGTTGCGGTTAATTATTAACATAAAAATAATCCTTACGTAACATTAAACCCTGAAAAATGGGTTATTATTACTTATAATTATTATAAAATTGAGAGACAAGCCCCTCGGAGGTGGGGAAATATGGGTGATGTGATTCGACTCAATAGCAATTCTATGATGCCTATCAAGATGATAGAGAGTAATAATACCTATAGTCAGGAGGAACAAAAAATCTATAATGAGCTAGACAAAATCCTGAAGTTCAAAGATATTAAGGCTGTATTTCAACCTATTGTGTCTCTATTGGATGGAGAGATTTTTGGCTATGAGGCTTTGAGTCGGGGGCCTCAGGGGTCAATATTAGAGCAACCAAACGCTTTGTTCCCCGCAGCAGAACAATTTAATAAGGTTTGGGAACTGGAGTTTCTCTGTCGCAGCAAGGCCTTTGCCAGAGCCAATGAGTTACCTAAAGATAAGATGCTATTTGTTAATGTTGATCCCAAAATCATGAATGATCCTCGCTTCCAGAAGGGCGTTACCTTAGACATGTTAGCCCATTATAAAATTGATGCCGGGAATATTATTTTTGAAATTACTGAAAAGAATTCAATTGAAGATTATAAGAGCTTTCGGAAAGTCCTTGATAATTATACGAGTCAGGGCTATAAAATCGCCATTGATGACATGGGATCTGGTTATTCAGGACTGAAGTTGCTCGCTGAAACCCGTCCCCAGTTTATTAAGATAGATATGGATTTAATCAGAAATATTGATAAGGATGCTTTAAAACAAGGGTTAATCAAAGCGTTTTATGAGTTTTCGGTGGTGGCCAATATAAAAATGATTGCTGAAGGTATTGAAACAATTGATGAACTACATACCCTGATTAGCATTGGCATACCTTATGGTCAAGGTTATCTACTACAGAGACCGGCTACCCAGTTCTTAGATAGTAGTAACGAAATGAAAGAAGCGATCATTAATAAAAACAAGAGAAAAAAACAAGAAGCCTTTCATACTCCATTGACCATGCCCATTGGCGAAATTAGCCGGCGGGATCAGGGGTTTTCAGCCATGATAACCGGTAGTCAGGTTCTTGAGCATTTTAATGACAATCCTAATGTGATGGGCATTACAATTTTGCAAGGGGATACTCCCGTCGGGCTACTTATGAAAAATAAGTTTTTGACCCATTTAGCCACTAAATATGGAGTTGCCGTCTATACCAATAGGCCGGTCGGACTGCTCATGGATCAAAATTTCTTGGTTGTTGATTATAATACGCCTTTGGAGCAAGTTTCAAAATTAGCCGTCGCCAGAGGTGAGGATAGTTTATATGATTATATTGTTATAACCCAGAATAGTAAATATTATGGCATTACGACAGTGAAATTATTGCTAGAAAAAAGCACCGATTTGGAGATCAAACGGGCTAAACACAGCAACCCCCTCAGTGGTTTACCAGGAAATATCTTAATTGAAGAAAAATTAAAGTTGGCGATTGAGGATAAGCAACCTTATGCCGTATTGTATTTTGATTTGGATAATTTCAAAGCCTACAATGATGTATATGGTTTTGATAGCGGAGATAAAATTTTATGCATGACGGCCCAGATCATTCAGGCTCAATTTAAAGATAGCAATATGATGGATGTCTTTGTCGGTCATATTGGTGGTGATGATTTTATTGCTATATTAAAAGATATTGATGTTATACCCGTCTGTCAAACCATTATTGATTATTTTGATGTGCGTATTAGAGGCTTTTATACAGAAGAAGATAAAAAACGTGGCTATATTGTTGCTAAAAATCGACATGGGGTCGAAGAAAATTTCCCCATCGTGTCCCTGTCCATTGCCGTCCTGACAAGTGTGGTGGGGAATTTTAACAACCCTGGAGATTTAGCGGAAGCCGCCAGTGTTGTGAAAAAGAAATGCAAGTTAGTTTGGGAGAGTTGTTATTGTATTAATTAAAATACCCCTGTTCCCTCATTTGGTAGAACTGCCAAGTGAGGGCTTTTTGGAGAGTAGCGTATAGTGTCGACAGGAGGAACTATGCCGAGAGTAAAGCTGGTGTGCCTTTGCCATAGGGGAAAAATAAGAGGATGGTGTCATCGCAGTGTTTAAAATTAAATGGGAATTACTAGACAGATGGATGATTGAAGATAAGCATAGGATAGTTTTAAGGTCTCAGCAGGGAGGACGTTCGCTAATCGATATTACAATAGGCTGTGAGAATATTTATGAAGTAGTCCATAAGGTGGAAAATGATCTATGGACTAAAAAAGAACTGATGCATTACTTAAATCAACAATAATACGGGAAGACCTCCTGTTTTAGGAGGCCTTTTTAATTTGTCAATTTTTTGATTTATCTGATTCGGAAGATGGTTACTATATACCCGCTAGAGTCTGGATGTTCTTGACTATTTGTGGATAATGGATTGAAGCTAACAAAAGAAGGAGACATGGATGATGAATCAATTTAAAGTGTTAGGAGAATTTTATTTTAGCCAGTTGTTAGGTACATCCATTTATGATAAGAGTGGTCACAATATCGGCAAGATAAGAGATATGGCAGTACGGTGGGATGGTGCTTATCCGCAAATCGTGGGTATTAAGCATATTAGAAAAAGTCAGGTATTGATCACAATTGATCAGATAGCAAGCTGTAGCTACAAGGAAGTAAGGTTAAAAGAAAATTTTGAAATAGAGAAAGCTGTGACCTTGCATGAAAATGATATTTATATGAGTAAGTGGCTACTCGATAAGCAGATTATCGATTTAAAAGGTTCTAAGATGGTACGGGTGAATGATATTACCCTGTCTTGGGTAATGCAGGAAAATATGCAACGTATGATTTTAGTTGCTGTGGACATTGGCGTAAAAGGCCTTTTTCGCCGACTGGGCTTAGAATTTTTATTCAAAAATCATAAGAATGAACTGTTAAGCTGGCAATATATTAAACAATTAGAAAGCTGGAATTCTAATCTTCAAATTAGTTATGAAAAACAACAGGTGAGTGAACTACATCCAGCAGATATTGCGGATTTACTTGAAGAGATGGATTACAAACAACGGGCGAATTTTATCGATAGTCTTGATGACCAACAAGCCAGTGACGCTTTGGTTGAAATGGATTTGGACTCGCAAGTGGAAATTATTGAACAAATGGACGAGCAACGGGCATCTGATTTGTTAGAGGAAATGGCACCCGATGAAGCGGCAGATATTTTAGTGGAATTGCCTGCCGGAAAATCTGCAGAGTTACTGAATTTGATGGAAGTGGATGACGCCGAGGAAGTGCGCGAACTCATGCAGCATGAGGAAGGTACTGCTGGAGCATTGATGACAACCGAATTCATTGCATTTTCGGCAGAGCTAATGACGGAAGAAGTGATCAATCAGCTCCGAGAACTGGCACCGGAAGCAGAAACTATTTACTATTTATATGTGGTAGATCAAGCAGAACATCTGCAAGGCGTTTTATCCTTACGTGAACTCATTGTAGCATCGCCCAAAACAACATTACATGAACTCATGCATACCAAACTGCGCACAGTATATGTTACTGATGATCACCAGCGTGTTGCAGAGATCATCAATAAATACGGATTACTTGCGGTGCCAGTCGTTGATAAACAAGGTATTATTTTAGGAATTATCACCGTAGATGATATTATTGATATCCTGATACCGGACCGTGGTAAGCTTGACACATATTCTTGGTTTGCACTGAGTAAGTGGGGAGGTCGAGGACGATCATGATGAATATATTCAAAAATATGCGTATACGCTTAGGACTATTCTTGGCCGTAATGGGGCCGGGTGTTGTTACCGCTTTTGCCGATAATGATGCTGGCGGTATCGCCACTTATGCTACTGCTGGTGCAAAATATGGGTACGGGCTATTATTTACCCTGCTGATCAGCACGATTTGTCTCGCCATTGCGCAAGAAATATCTGCACGAACAGGTGCAGTGACGGGACGAGGTTTATCAGATTTGATTCGTGAATTATTTGGTGTGAAGTGGACATTTCTTGCCATGACTGTACTGCTCATCGCCAATATTGGTACTACTGCATCGGAATTTTCAGGTATTGCTACCAGTTTTGAAATTTTTGGTGTTAGCAAGTTTATCGCTGTACCAGTCATGGGACTCGTCGTATGGTGGTCAGTTCTGAAGGGTAACTATTCTAGAATCGAAAAAGTCTTTTTTGTCCTATGTGCAACTTTTTTAAGCTATATTGTATCGGGAGTGATTATCAACCCTCCGTGGGAAGAAGTATTGCTGGCATCAGTTACGCCTACCTTTGCTCGTGATGCTGATTTTCTGATGATAGCGATTGGTCTTATTGGTACAACAATTACGCCATGGGGCCAGTTTTATATACAAGCAGCAGTTGTTGATAAAGGTATAACGGCCAAAGACTATAAATATACCTTTTGGGATGTCATGCTCGGTGCATTTTTCACCTGGTTCATTGCATTCTTTGTCATCGTAGCTACGGCAACTACCCTACATGCCAATGCCATTTCAATTGAAACAGTGAAAGACGCAGCAATAGCTCTAAGGCCCTTAGCAGGGGTATATGCCAGTACTTTATTCTCCTTTGGACTCCTTGGGGCCTCGATGCTAGCAGCCTTTATTCTGCCCCTAAGTACAGCGTATGCTGTTTGTGAAGCTTTTGGTTTTGAAAGTGGTGTCAGTAAGTCGTCAAAAGAAGCACCAGTATTTTTTGGCGTCTATACCATGACTATTGTACTCGGGGCTGGAATAGCTTTGTGGCCAGGCATATCCCTCGATCTGATCATGTTATTATCGCAAGTTGTTAATGGGGTATTACTACCACCAATTCTTATTTTTATGGTACTCATTGCTAGTAATGAATCTATAATGGGAAAATATAAAAATCCTAAATGGTATAATGTTATTTCGTGGATTTTCACTATTGTATTAATCATCTTAACTCTGATGTTGCTCATTTCTACGATAGCTCCTGAAGTAATGGATAGCCTCATGAAGCTGATTGGATTATAAAGGTTTGTTTCTATATTCATCATGCCGATTTTTAATAATATATATTATTAAAGCATATTACACTTGGAGGCGTAGGAATGATTTATGTTCGGGATCCTTTGGCAATTGATTATTATGATGATTATTATTAGGGCGGTCTGGTAATATGGGAGTTTTATTTGGATTAATAGCTATTGGCATGGTCACGGTGGGCTTATTTGTTACCATGCTTTTTCGGTTGCCGCAATAACTTTATATTTAACCTTCTTGCCTTTCGTGGTGAGTTGGTTTTTTATTGTCAAGGGCACTTATTCACACTAGTATCTACCGATCATGGAGAAAATTGGAATAGATACTCAAAAAGGTAACTCGCCTATTAGGATATTAAGTTATTGTGTATGTGGGACAGATTTATTGGGATAATATGGATAAAAACTTACTTGTGAAAAGATTAATGCAATAATGCAGGGATTTTGCATTAATATAGCAAATGTATGGAGTAAAGTGCGATAATATTACATTCTTTTAAATTCCATAAATGGATTTAAAATAGACACTGATAATAAGGATATTGTCAGTCTCATAAAAAAGATTGAGTTAAATTTATCATATGGAAGTGTCTATCATAGCTACGAAGTATCTTCTAAACTCAAATATCTATAGGCATAAGAGGAAATTATGAGACGAGCTGGTTGGTGAAATGGCATTATACTATAGTAAGAGGTGAAAAAATGATTATCACATTAGCACATCAAAAGGGTGGCGTGGGCAAAAGTACGCTGGCAGTTAATCTGGCGCAGGTCTTAGGGGCTGATATTCTGGACTTGGATTTACAAAGATCTTGTCTGTTCTGGAATCGTACGAGGAAGGAAGCCGGTGCTCACGAATTGACTTGTTATACTCCTAATACTGTAGACGAAGCCAAAGATGTTATGAATGGCTATAAGGGGGCTGATCGACTTCTCATTGTTGACTGTGGTGGTTTTGATAGTCAGATGAACAGAGTGGCTCTTATCCGTTCCCATGCTATCATTACCCCGGTATCGCCTAGCCAAATAGAATTATTCGGACTTCAAAACTTTACAAAGATACTTAAAGAAGCAAGTGAAAAGTTAGGCCGTGAGATTGTTGCCAATGTGGTTATCAATAATGCTGACAGTAGGAGTAAGGCGTCAATTGAAGAGGTTCAAGAGTATATTCGTGGTGCTCATAAATACTTAAACCTATTAGAAACGGTCGTTCATTGGAGATCTGATTTTAAAAAATCCTACGCTGTCGGTTTAGGTGTAACGGAATTAAACCCCAAGGGGAAGGCTAGCGAAGAAATGATGACGTTAACTAATGAAGTCAAAAAGATGCTTGACATCAAGTGACAGTATAATCAATAGAAGAAAAGTACGTAGAATATCGTGTGAAATAGTAAATGGGGGCGTAATGATGGCGCGAAAAACAAGTAATATTAATATGGCGGCTTTGGAGAAAGAGGATGAATTAAGAGAAAAAATATTCACCCAAGGGGCGCAAATGTTGGAACGTGGGAATGCTTCCCATGTTGGTAAACTAGGTGTAGAGGATAAGGCAGATAAGGCAATGATGGTATACCTCACAAAAACAGAAAGAAAAGTAGTGAAGGCCTATTGCAATCGAAAAGATTTTTCAAGTATTGTAAAGCAACTATTGCATGAAAAAGGAATTTTATAAAATACAGAAAAGAGAAAATAAAATAATTGAATCCTTATCTTTTGGTGGTGGTATCAACAGTCAAGAAAGTTATGCCGGGAGGCTGAGATCTGACCTACTGCACTTGGATGATAGAGTTGGCTATTTATTGGGGTATAAGGTAACAGTAAAAATTACTGATCATATTGAAAACTAAGGGACTAACCTAATTTGCGTTTAGGTTGGTCCCTTGCTTACGGAATCAGAAAGTATATCAATTTCTTGATTCCAAGTAAGAACAACTAAGGCTTCGACCTTCGTCTGAGGATTTGGTCGAAGCTTTAGTTGTTTTTATGCAACACCATTTTTTTTAATATAAAGATAATAAATACATAATATGTACCAAAAGAATTCGTGTAATAATATACCAATGAACCATTATGTCAGTCATTGACAAAAAAAGATAATTTTATATTTTAAGGAGCTGCTTCCAATGAAGACTAGACGTTATTCAATAGTTGTACAATTAATCAGTATGTTTACAGTAGCTATTTTATCTTTTCTCGCGGTATTAGGGTATGCACTATATAGTTATACAAATACTACGGCCTCAACAGTAGAGTATTTTGACAAAGTAAACACGGCTACTACGAGGTTGATCATGGTCAAAGATGCACATAATGACTTTACTAAAGCCCTCCTTAATATGCGTGGTTTTTTGTTTTATGCTGATGGTTCAGCTCAATATGAACAAGGGTATCGTGATAATTTTAAAAACAGCTATGAAACGATGAAAAAATATAATTTAACGATTCAAACTATAAATAAGGACGCTAATCAATTAGAAAAAATGCTTGCGGAGTATCAAGATATTGGCGATAGAGTGATTGCGGCAAAAAAAAGTAACAACCCGGATCTGAATAAAATAACCAGTGAAGGACGGCAACTTGTTGACAAGATTGATGCTCAATTTGTCTCTATTGGGAAAGAACAAAGTGATTCTATTCATTCCGATAGTGGATCTTTGATCGATCAGTCAAGAATCCAAACTAAGATTAGCATTATATCCAGCATAGCAACGACGATTCTTGTGATATTTTTAGCACTGACCTATAGTAGAAAGATAGCCCTTCGCCTCAATAACCTCAAGACTGAAGTGATAGCAGTTAGTTCTTTGGATTTAACGAAATTAGATGTTCACGCGACGCGAAATGACGAAATTGGAGATATGGCTGAAGCGGTAATCTCTATGAAAAAATCCTTAAGAGAAGTGGTTGGTCAGGTAAGAGACAGTGCGGATATATTAGCGACATCCAGTGAAGAATTGACGTCAACAGTAGAGGAACAGCTAAAAACATCCGAAGTCATTGCCCACACTACGGGAGATATTGCTGCTGGTTCGGGACAAAACACTAATAATATTACAGAGATATCGGCTGTCATCGAAGAGGTTACTGCTGGAACTGAGGAGATAAGCGCTAGTGCCGCTGAGGTTAACAATACTACCCAGCAAGCGGTTGCTAAAGCCAACAAAGGCATGTTGCTCATTCAAAAAGTAGTTTCCCAGAATGAGACGATTGAAAATTCAATGAAGGCAATCACCGATGTATCATCTTCTTTAGTTAAAGGATCATTGGAAATTCAGGACATTGTTACAGTTATTAGTAGTATTGCGGGGCAAACCAACCTGCTGGCTCTTAATGCTGCTATCGAGGCCGCTCGAGCCGGTGAAGCAGGTCGTGGCTTCGCGGTGGTTGCGGAAGAAGTTCGTAAGCTTGCGGAACAGAGCGCAGAGGCAACCCGCCATATCAGTCAGATCATTAGCAAAATGACAGAGGATATTGAGTTTTCGGTCAGTGTAGTAACTAAGGCCAATGGGGAGGTTGCCACTGGAAAAGTGGCTACGACAGATACGGCAAAAGAATTTGAAAGTATCGTCGATAAACTTGGCCAGGTACAGTCTGGTATGGAAGAAATTTCACATGCGGTGGAAGAGACCGCAATGGGCATGCAGACGGTTGTTGCAAATGTTCAAAATATCAGTGCAGTATCTGAAGAAACAAGCGCTAGTACCCAGACGGTTGCAGCGGCGGCAGAAGAGCAAAGTGCAAGTTTACATGAGGTGACTTCTAGCGCGGAAGCGTTAGCAAAAATGGCTACCAACCTTAATGAAACCATACGAAAATTCAAAGTATAAAACTTCCAAAAATAGAAATTCCTTTAGAAAAAAATGATATGTAAGTATCGAAATATATTTATATAAGGATTGTTTAGATTTAACAAAAATTTAATAAATCCAAAACTTGTTAAAATGGAAATTATGGCATAATATGAGAATATAATAATATTATGTAAGGTTGCTTAAGTTATAACTGTGTTACCCATTACACTACATGTTGATGATAGTATTGTTATATCAACCATTTATAGTTAAAATATCGCATAGGTGCAAAAGCAATATCTGTAGTGAATCAATTATTTTTGAGGAGTGTTGTAAATGGGGATTAAAGTTATGGTTGTTGATGATTCGTCCTTTTCAAGAATGATGATTGGAGAAGCTTTAGTGGAGGCTGGATATGAAGTTGTGGGCGAAGCCGAGTCACTAGAGCTACTGATTGAAACCTATAATAATTGCAAACCTGATATTGTAACAATGGATATTGCAATGCCGGGGGCTGATGGTTTTGAATGCAGTCGGGAGCTTCGTTTGAATGATCCTAAAGCAAAGATTGTACTTGTCAGTTCCATGAAAGATGAAGAGTCAGAGGCCGAAGCCAAGCGCATTGGTGTTTGTGGTTATGTGCAAAAGCCGGTGGACGCAGAAACCTTGGTTAAAGTAATACAAAATATCATGTCACCAGATTCTCTTTTCGAACAATTATTGGAAAGAGGACTTGAAACGTTCAAAGAGGCTCTTGCGCAGAATGTTACGCGGATGGCTAAAACGCCAGTAACATTTACTTCAATAGAGAGTTGTGATACTCCATATATCTCTCAAGGCATTACAACTGTTATTGGCATTATTGGTCAATCGGCGGGGTCAATGATTATGGATTTATCAGCGGAGGCTGCCGAACAAATAACGGAAGCTATGCTGAGACGTCCAGCCAAAAATCAGGAGGAAATATTAGCGATGGTTGCTGAACTTGCTAATATAATTGCCGGTATTGCCTGCTCAATGCTGAATAAAAAAGATAAAGCTTTTGCATTGCGTGTATCTCCACCTAGTCTGTTTCATGATAATACAGCAGAAATTGTAAGTCCTAGCGTCAAAATTCAAAAATCTATTGCAGAGACTGATTTTGGCAGTATATTTTTAGGCGTTGGATTTAAGAAAGGGGCAAAATTATGGATGTAAACATGATCAATCCAATATTGATTGCTTTTGCGGACATACTTCCACAAATTGGATTTCAAAAAATAGAGAAAAAAAATATTTCTTTATTGGGATCTACTTTCAATTATGATGGAGTCTTAATTAATCTCGCCGTGGTTGGTGCAATAAAAGGTGTCATTTTGATTGGTATGGATATTGATTCCGCCAAACGTTTTGCTTCAACAATGATGATGGGAATGGAAGTAACGGATTTTGATAGCTTGGCGCAGAGTGCAGTTTCCGAAATGGGTAATATGGTCTGCGCCAATGCCTGTACTCAATTTAGTAAGGTTGGCATAAACGGATTGGATATATCGCCTCCTACGATCATGTTTGGACAGAAAGGGCAAGCTACTTTGTCAGCACCACAGACCATTGTTATTCATTTCTTAGTTGATAATATTGATGTAAGAGTATATGTGGGTTTGGTATCATAATTGGAGGAATTGATTATGCGTCTTCTGATTGTAGATGACTCAGCTTTAATTCGATTTCATATAAGAGGCTTTTTAGGCGAACTTTCTAATGTTGAGATTGCCGAAGCGGTTAGCGGCATTGAGGCTTTAGAAAAACACCGTACATTTAAACCCGATATTATTATATTAGATTATATTATGCCTGCCCCCGATGGTTTAGCCATTCTCAAGATAGTGACTAAGATTGATAAGAATGTGAAACTCATTATGGCGACCACCTTAGGAAATCAGAAATATATTTATAAAAGTTTTATAGAATGTGGTGCTTTTGCCATTCTTGCAAAGCCGATCATTAAAGAAGATTTATTACATGCCGTTAAGAGTATTGAACATTGTATTAACGTAGGTGATGCAATTTGAAAAAAGTCATCATTGATGATCTACAAGAAGGTATGATTTCCAATCAAACTATTTATAATGAGCGGGGTACAATTCTTGTAGCCCAAGGAGTTCGCTTAACTATTTCCATTATTAAAAGGCTAAAAAAAATTAACATTGCATTTATTGATATTCAAGATGATGAAAAATTTTCAAGTTGTAGCCCATTTACGCCAACAGCTCAGAAAGCTATTTCAACTGTTAAGACTTTATCCAGTGGTTTGTTTGCGTTAAAAACCGTTAATGTTAGAAATAATATTGTTGCGATTGAAGAAATTATACATTCGGTTCTAGCCAGACCTTTTATTCAAGAGTTTCTTGAAAGTTGTACCGACGATGAACGGCTCTATACCCATAGCCTTCGAACGGCGATATTGAGCACTAATATGGGATTAATAAAAGGATATGACAATTTGAATCTCCAATATCTTGCCATGAGCGCCATTGTACATGACTGTGGTATGGGGAATAAATTTGACGAGGATGAAGAGCATGCTTTTCGAGGATTTATGAAATTAAGACAAAATTTGGATGTTGATATGACAATTACGTTGGTTTGTTTGCAACATCATGAACGCTATAATGGTACTGGTTTCCCATTCTCATGTGGTCGAACACAGATTAGTGAGTTTGCATGTTTACTTGCTGTCGTGGATCATTATGATCGTCTGTTAATGAAAAATAATGATCCACGCAAAGCATTATTTGATACGATTGGACAAAAAAGCGTATATTTTGATCCTCGTATGGTCGATTTATTTGCGACTACAATTGATTGGCCACGAATTTACAGTATTTAAATCAAAGTATAAAACTCTCAAAACAGAAAGTTGCTATTCAGTAAACAGGAACAGATGCAATATTTGTCGGCGGAATAATTTTCATGTAATATGCCTGATCGCCTCTGTATATAATACGTAATGGGATATGATAGAAAAACTACAGAGGAGTGTTAAGGATGGGGTTATTTTATGTAATAATACTGGCAACGGGTGTCAGTATTGATGCTTTAGCAGCAGGCACAGCGTATGGTTTAAAAAACATTCGCGTGCCTTTATTATCGTTAATCATTATAGGGATGATTACAGGACTATTTACAATGGGAGCCATGATCAGTGCTCAGCTATTTGGACAGACGATAAACTCATCGTTGGTTGCAGGGCTTGGCGCAGCGTTGCTATTTTCCCTCGGATTCTGGAATATTATAATAGAATATTTAACAAGTGTAACAGATAAATATTCTGAACAATCCGATAAATCTACCAATTCTCTTGGTGAAATGATTATTGAGGTCATGGCTCAACCAGAAATGGCGGATAGGGATAAATCCAATGGTATTAACTGCCTAGAAGCTGTTTCTCTAGGCATAGCATTAGGCATGGATAATATGATAGCGACTTTTGCAGCTTGTTTGTTGGGAAACCTGCCTACGTATACTCCTTTGATTATGGCAGGTGTTCAAATGATGCTTATCACTTTTGGAATTCAAGTAGCAACTTGTTGTATTCCTCATAATGTGAAACATGGGTTACCGTATCTACCAGGAATTGTACTCATGTTGATTGGACTGACAAGATTGGTTTAAGGCCGAGAGCAGCATAAACAGAAATGAACAAGATCTCATCTCTTATTCGTCCATTTTGGGCAGAGGGAAGGGATCTTTTTTTATTCTCTAATAAAAGGCACCTTGTTGTAAATAATAAGGGTAGGAGGTGATTGATTTGCAGTGGTTGATTGCGCCAGCGATTGGTTGGGGAGCATGGTTATTATTACATAGTGTAGCCATTCCGTGGGTTTATGCCCGTGGGAAAAAAGACTGTAGCGTAGAAAAACAGCAACAGTCTAGTTATGAGCAGGAGTAATAAATAGGGGCGAGTTAGGAAAGGGGAGATTAATGGCTTCCCTTTCTTTATTTTTGTCCTCTTCAGTAATGGATTCTTAACAAGATCTTAATAATTACATAACACTGATATTTTTATAATGAGCTATAATAATATTATAAAATGAATTGCAGTGTCTCATCTACTAAAGAAAGGGTGGATAATAATGGGGAATTTGAACGCGCTTATTCGAGAAGAGACTATTTCATTTCCATCAAAAACCCACAAGAAAACTGCAAGAAGCATTGGTTCCAGCGCAGTAAGGATTGTAGAGATACGTAAAATATATACAACTAAGAGAGAAATATTGATTTTGTTACTAGAAAGTCAGCGAGCTAAAAAGGAAGCAGAAATCGTTACTCGAGTCGAACGCAATTTAAAGTTCATTACAAACAGCTTAAAAACTTTTTTTCAGGCATATAAGGCTAATGTTACTTCTTATTCAGCAGATGTTGTTAATAGGAAAAAGACATTAGATAATAACGCAATTATCCAATATGTACTGCCCACAGTACAACTTCAACAGCTGGAAATGGAAATGAAAAATGAAATCCAGCAAGAAATCAATTTGGTATTTGGCGTTAAATCTTTAAAAATAGCTGCAATTAAATCCAATGTAGATGAATTAGTTCATCACCAACATGAGCAAAACATTGATAGATTGCTTTCTGAATATCGTAAGGCCATATTTGTTGCACAGCACATGACGACAGTTGCTAATAAGGTCTGGGATCAATGTTTAGATACATTCGATTTGCCACCTATAGTTAATAAAGTAGTAAAAAAGTTTAAAATAGGTAGTCTATTTATGAATACTGTCAACTGTCGACCAAGTCATCAATTAGGATGTTGTCGTCGAGAAATCGAGAAATATTTAACGGGTATCCTGATTAATGTGGAAAATGAAATCAATCAGGATATGAGAAAGACTACAGCAAAGGTTTTTTATGAATTATATGATCAGACAATTGCTAGTGATTTTGAAAACCAATTGGCTGTACTGATGACTCAGAGTCATCAGCAAGTGGTCAAGAAAAGAAGAAAATCATCCTTATATTTGTTAAAGCAAGCTGACGTATCATTGTGATATGAAAGCTTGTTTTTTTTGCGTAGCGGTTCTTTGGGAATTTAATCATGATAGGCTAGTATATAGATGAGCCCTTTAAGACATAATATTCCTGTAAGATACAGAATAAATGTTGGAAGGGAAGGACAAAATATTGGTTGTAGAAGGACAAGCAAGCTCTCCTAGTGAGGAGAAGGGAGCTCTTACAGAAAATAGAGCACCTGGGCATGGAAAAAATCGACGCAAACAAGCCATGGAAACGATGAATGAAGAGTCAGTCGTAGCTCTTGATGAGGTGTTTACAGCCAAATTAGTAGCTGTGCGTGCTTCGGAACAACGCTTGGCGAGTATTTCTGATCCCTATGCCCGCAAAGCTTTGAGTAAAATGATCCAAGAGGAACGTAGTCAATTGATCAATCTTGCTGAATTGATTGAAATGGTCGAGGAAAGCCCAGAGAACGGCTCATTTACCAGGACGCGACGGCGAATGTCCCATCGGCTAAAAAGTCCGAGCAATAAAAACTTTATCTATGGTATGGGTGTGGCGGTATTGGGTGCTTTATTGTTTCCCACTCTCAAGGAGTCTTTACATCCTATTGCCATGAAAGCAATGCAAGGCGTAAGAGACTTGTCAGAACAAGCCCAAGGTTTACTCAGTGGTGTACGGGAAGATATTGAAGATTTGGTAGCAGAAGCTGAGTTTGAGAAATTAAAGAGTTCAATTGATAGTGTGGTAACCGAAGATGAGTTCATTGATCCTATAAAATAGGTAGTTTGGATAAGGGGGGGAATAAGTGTCAAAAGTATTGGAAGTTGACAGAGATAATGCCGAAAAGATTATATTGCTTAGTGAAAAATTTAGTCACATTGCCACAGAATTAAGGGCTGCTGTTGATCTTAGTATTGTCATACGACGGGAATCTCCACAGAGTAAACATCAGACAATCATCTTATGGGAACAATTTTTAAGCCAATTATTTGCCTACATCAAACAGCGTAGCAAGGAAACAAAAGACAATCTGTTATCGGGTGTTTCACTCACACGTCTCAAGTTATTTTAATAATAAAAAATTAACAAAGACAGTAAGGAAAGGAGATAACTTCCTTACTGTCTTTGTTAGGTTTCATGCTTCAATCAATAGACTCTAAAAGAGGGAGGAGCCATCATTGTTCCCAGAAGTGATAGCAACTAAGACCGTACGATTAATACCAGGGCGCTTACGTATTGCAGTAGATCATCTGCATAAAAATCCAGTTTTTGCAGAATATTTAGCAGAAGTATTGCAGGCTGTGACAGGTGTAAAATCAGTTGCCACCAGTCCTCTTACTGGACGCGCGCTCATTTATTTTAATCAAAGTGTATTAACTTTTCCTCAAATTAAACAGAAAATTGACGAAGGGTATCAGTCCTTTCAGCAGATACAGTTAAAAGAGGCAAAAATCCAACCTGTTCAAGAAAAAAAAGTTGCTACAGTGCAAAAGATCATACAGAAACATCATCGTGTCGACCCTATTTCGCCCAAGGTACAAGTCTTTAATACGGTTGTGACCGGCGGAATTTTGGTGGGGATAGGGATTAAACGGCTGATCTTAGGACGTTCTACCTTATCTTCGTCCCAACAAATATTTAATTTGGCGGCACTCACAACGATTATTTCCGGGTATCCCATTCTAAGACGGGGTATAGCCCATTTGGTTGCAACCAAAAAAATTAATCATGACTTACTGATTTCCATCGCAACCTTGATTTTACTGGCCATGCGTGAAAGTATTACGGGTTTGTCCATATTGTGGCTGATACAACTGAGTGGGCTCTTTAATTATATTATGCAGGTGCGAGCACGCAAGGCTATTGATCAAATGCTCGTAGGCAAAGAACTGACAGTACGGCGGATTTGTAATGGACAGCAAGAACTAGTAGCAAGTAAAGAAGTCGCTGTGGGCGATATTGTTGTTGTGCATCGTGGGGAAAGGGTACCTGTGGATGGTGAGGTCGTAGGTGGCAAGGCGATAGTCAATCAAAGGGCTATTTGTGCTGACTATCTTCCAACTACCAAAGGTGTTGGTGATAGCATTTTTGCTGGAACGCTCATTGAAGCCGGAGCTTTAAAAATTAGGGCTGTGCAGGTGGGCGACGATACGAGTCTGGCTCATATTGTAGAAATGGTCAAAAAGGCGGCCACGGAGCGAGGCGAAATTCAATCGGGGGAAATTTATGCCATCAAGTTAGTTCCCTGGGCCATGGGGATTGCAGGGATAATGTGGCTCTTGACTCGAGATTTTCAGCGCAGTTTAGCCGTACTATTGGCAGGATGTCCCATGGCGATTGCCTTATCATCCAATACCTCACTAGGAATGTCTGTGGCTCAGGCAGCCAAGCAAGGCATCCTTGTCAAGGATGCTCGGGCTTTGGAAGTAGCTGAGCAGATTGATTATGTACTATTTGATAAGACTGGAACACTAACCAACGCTAGACCCCAGGTAGGGGAAGTCCTTGTTTTAGATCGACGTTTTAGTCAAGAAGAGATTTTGATTTATGCAGCGGCAGCTGAGAAGTCGACAAGTCATCCTCTGGCCAAAATATTGGTAGCTGAGGCCCAATCGAGACATTTGGCTTTGCCTGCTGCTGTAAGTAAAATGACCGTTGGGGCTGGCGTAAAGGCGATGGTTGGTGATCATAACGTCTGTATCGGTAATGAACTATTAATGAAACAAGAAAAAATTAGACTTGGCTCAGGCAAGGTAAAGGCATTACGTTTGCAACATTTAGGGTATAGTTCACTTTATGTGGCGATTAACCAGCGTGTCGTGGGGCTAATTAGTATTCGCGATGTGTTACGCCCTGAAAGCAAAAGAGCAATCGAAGACCTGCGGGCTGCTGGTATTATAGAAATTGGGATCATCACAGGTGATAATGCTTATAACCTAGAAACGGTAGCGGGTGAACTGGGGATCATGCATAGTTGGAGTGGAATGTTACCTGAAGACAAGGTTAAACTGGTTGCTACTCTCAGAAAACAAGGTCATAGAGTGGTTATGGTAGGCGACGGTATTAATGATTCACCGGCGATGGCAACGGCCAATATTGGAGTGGCGATGACATGCGCCACTAAAGAGGCTATCGAGTCAGCAGATATTATCATCACTGGTGATGACCCGCGTAAGGTAGCGAGTATTGTGGGCATCAGTAAACAGACCATGCAAGTCATGAGGCAAAATTTAGCCTTTTCGGCAGGAATAAATGCCATCGGCATAGGATTAGCGGCTATGCGCTTTATTTCGCCCATAACAGCGGTTTTATTACAGAATATCAGTAGCGTAGGGGTGTTATTAAATTCATCTCGATTATTGAAGTACAAGGGTTTTTCAAGAGCTAAACAGGTGAGGCAACGGGAAAGTGTAGTGAATGATCTTGATTTGCAACGATTTTCCCAACCACCACGGGATAATATTGCGTTTATAAGAACTCACAACCAGCCCCCTCAAGGGGAAAAAATAGCCGTAGACAACCAAGTGGGTTATCTGGGAGGATCATGGAATAGTATCTCTATTGATGATGTTTGTTGTCAGTCTGGTACATCTCTGCAATTTGGACTGAGTGAGGGGGAAGCCAAAACTCGCCTGGGACAGTATGGTCTAAATGTCTTGGTTGCTGGTAAAAAAGATTCTTTCTGGCAGTTATTCCGCAATCAATTTAAAGATTTTATGGTAAAAGTGTTAATTGGTGCAGCGGGATTATCCTTTGTCTTAGGTAAAGTGAAACATTCTATGCTCACAGTAGGAATTGTGATTGGCAATGCACTGCTAGGTGCCGCCCAAGAAATAAAGGCTGAGGAATCCTTAGGGGCGATACAAAAACTAGGGGCGCCCATGGCTAACGTGATTCGTGGTGGGCGGACAGTAAAAATTAAAACCGAGCACTTAGTACCTGGGGATTTGATTGTCTTGGAAACGGGCGATCGAGTGCCGGCTGATGCTCGCATTATAACATCTGTAAATTTTGAGGTGGAAGAAGCGTCTCTTACTGGTGAAACCATTCCTAGCAAGAAGAATCACTTATCTATCGGCACAGATCATACAGTACTTGGTGATCGGAAAAATATGGTCTTTATGGGGACCAGTGTTGTCAGAGGCCGCGGAACAGCCATCGTAGTGGGGACCGGTATGGCGACAGAGATGGGCAAGATTGCTATGCTGATTCAGCAGCAAAAGGCCGATCCAACGCCATTGCAATGCAAACTTGAAGAATTAGCAAAAATTCTAGCCTATGGTTGTTTAGCCATATCGGGTATTGTCTTTTTGATCGGAGTGTTACGTGGTCAAAACCTATTGTATATGCTGGAAGTCGCAGCCAGCTTAGCTGTTGCAGCCATTCCAGAAGGCTTAACCGCAATTGTGGTCATTGCCCTGGCCATGGGAGTGCAACGGATGACAAAACACAATATTATTGTGCGCAAGATGGGGTCGATTGAAACATTAGGGTGCGCCAATGTTATTTGTTCAGACAAGACAGGGACCTTGACTAAAAATGAAATGACGGTGCGAAAAATATATGCTGGTGGTCATGTATACCGAGTCAGTGGGGATGGATATGTACCGAAAGGTAGGTTTTATTATCAAGATGTTGCTTATGAGCCAACCGTTGATGTCCCATTGATGCAAACCTTATTGGTCGGTGTTCTCTGTAATAATGCAAAGCTAAGTTATAGTAAAAAAGCCCAACGTGATCAGGTTATCTCTCTGGATCAGCATCGGCTTAATAAGGGTATTCAAGGGGACCCCACTGAAGCGGCTCTGTTGGTGGTCGCTGGTAAAGCTGGTTTATGGTGGGATCAATTGGGACAATCCTATAAAAGGATTAAAGAGAATCCTTTTGAGTCAGAAAGGCGCATGATGTCCGTCCTTTGTACCAGTCAGGATGGAGCGAGCAAGCATTTGTATTGTAAAGGGGCACCGGATAGTATCTTAGAGGCGTGTACTCATTATCTCCATGAGGGGCACATCGTACCTCTTAATTTAGTCGCAAAACAAAAGATAGCCCAGGTTAATGAGGGAATGGCCAATGAAGCATTACGGGTTTTAGCCATGGCCTATCGGGATTTATCTACTGATGAAGATGCTGATAATGAGGTTGATGAAGCGGGCCTGGAACAAAAATTGATTTTTTGTGGTCTCATTGGTATGATTGATCCTCCTAGGCCAGAGGTACCTGCCGCCATTGAAAAATGTAAAAAGGCTGGCGTAAAAGTAGTGATGATCACCGGCGATCATCCCAATACTGCCCAGGCCATTGCTCGGGATTTAGGTTTGTTGGACAGTGGTGGTATGGTGGTCCTCGGCCAGGAGCTTGACCAGATGTCAGATGAACAATTAGCGGCTATTGTGAGTAAAGTGAGTGTGTATGCGCGAACCGCACCCCAACATAAATTGCGTATTATTAAGGCGTTAAAGGAAAAAGGGTATGTGGTAGCCATGACAGGTGATGGTGTAAATGATGCACCAGCAGTTAAGGCCGCGGACATTGGTATTGCCATGGGAATTATGGGCACTGATGTAACGAAGGAAGCTGCTAGTATGATTTTATCCGATGATAATTTTGCGACGATCGTCCTAGCAATTGAAGAAGGCCGTTCTATTTATGCCAATATTCGTAAAGCCATTCGTTATTTACTGGCAACCAATATTGGTGAAGTAGTTTTAATGGTGTTAGCTATCATGGTAGGGTTACCCTTGCCCTTACTACCCATCCAACTATTATGGTTGAATTTAATTGGTGATGGTCTACCAGCCATTGCGCTAGTTAATGATCCCCCTGCCCAAGACATTATGCAACATAAACCTCGGAGTGCAACCGATAGTGTATTTGCTGGTCGCTTAGGTTGGAAAGTTTTGACCAGAGGGCTCATTATGGGATCAATTAGTTTGGGACTGTTTGCATGGAGACTAATGAGCAGTGGTAATTTTGTCGCTGCCAGTACCTTAGTCTTGGCGCAAGTCGCCATCAGTCAGTTTTTCCATATTTTTGACTGCCGCATTGAAAAACAGGTAGGGAAAGTGAATCTCTTTAGTAATTGGCCATTAGTAGGATCGGTAGGATTATCCATGGTACTGCTGGCAGGGGTTGTTTATATTCCTGGCTTGCAGCCAACTTTTGGTACTATGTCTTTATCCATTGCTGATTGGTTATTAGCTTTTGGCGTCGCTGGATTGACCTCTGTAATGGATGCAGGTATGGAAAAGATCTGGGATCGACTATCAACAACTGAGGACACATTTATACCTTGCCAGCCAGCTCCTATGCCTGTAGTATAACAAAGAAACCTTGGCTTACATAAGCCAAGGTTTCTTTGTTATACTATTCAATTCTTCAGGCTGATGTTTGGGGATCTATAAGTCATCTGATTCGGAACTATGATGACTGCTTGCCGTTACTTTTATTTTTTTTTCGGGAATATCTTTATCTTTATTGATCGCTATTTTAACCTTTTTTTCGGGAATATCCTTGTCTTTACTGATAGTTTCTTTAATTTCAGCATCTTGAAGGTCTGTTTCTGGAGAATCTGAAGAATCGTTATTGTTTTTAGCTTCCTCAACAATATTTTTCATCTTTTGTGAGGCGTCTTTGTAAAGGGATTTGGCTTTATCGGAAACAGTTAATGCCCCCATGGTTGCGGCTACCGCTAAGCGATGGGGCCCTGTTCTTAGATCGGCCACACTTTCGGTAAAATCTGAACACGATGGGCAACAGGTATCAGAATCTTTGGCTTCATTGATCATATCTTCCATGTTTTCACGGGAGATTTTGGTAACTCTTTTGGCTTCATCAGAGATTGATAAGACTCCACGGGTCGCTAACACTGCGACTGTGCGCAAGCCACGACGGAGGGGTGGCACAGTCAGTGCTAATGCTGTTCCTCCCAAGATAATTCCCACAGGAGAAGTTCTACTTAACAAGTGTGAACCAAACCGCAAGATATTCATGAATGAACCTCCTCAGGCTGTAAAGCTTGATTTTTAAGATTCCTAGCTTCCTCAGTTACAGAATATAGTGCACGCCCCGTGAGGACAGCTACACACCGTAATCCTTTACGCAGGATAGGAAGACCTAGATAGAGTACGGTTCCGCCCACTAAGAGTCCTACAGGAGAAGTGCTTTGTAGCATTCTAGTGGTATAACGCAAAAAATTCATATAACAACCTCCTTTTGTTATTATTTTCTCCATTGGTTTATAAGATTATGTATTGCCCTTGCTTCTCTTGAAAAACCGACGATAGGAAAAGTACTGACTGTAGGAATTGAATTAGGCCAGAGTGCTTTCCATAGTTTACAAAAACTTAACATTCAAAAAGGTGCATTTGGTGTCAATTTGGCAGGAAAGTGAAGGATTTATGACGAAATCAATGGTTAAAGCTATTTTTAAATAAGATAGGCAGGGTGTTTCTATGTTTGATAATGAACAAAATTTCTTGAATAGAGAATTAAGCTGGTTGAAATTTAATGAACGTGTATTACTGGAAGCCAATGATAGTAGCAAACCTTTATTAGAACGATTAAAATTTATTGCCATTGCCAGTTCTAATTTGGACGAATTTTTCATGATTCGTGTTGCGGGTTTAAGACAACAAGTCGAGAGTGGTATTACCAAAAAAGATACTGCCGGTCTGAATGCTAGGGAACAACTAAGACTGATTGACCAAAGTGTACGTGGCTTTGAGGCTAAGAAATACCGACTGCTAAAGAAAATTATGGGTTGTATGGAGCAGGCAGAACTTTATTTTAGGACGATAGAAAATTTATCGACTACGGGACGCGAGTGGATGGATGGGTATTTTTATGATACCATTTATCCTATTCTGACTCCCCTGGCCATCAATGCCAGTCACCCCTTCCCACTATTGGCTAATAAAAGTTTGAATTTGGCAGTACTGCTCGGCAGAGGGAAAGAAGAAAATCAGATTGCCATCATTCCGGTGCCAAGTGTATTACCACGTATTATTGAAGTGCCAGATCAAAACAACGGGACGACCTTTGTTTTCTTAGAAGATGTCATTACTAGTTATTGTGCCTATTTGTTTGGTGGTTATCTTATAAAAGAGGTAACATTGTTTCGTATTACGCGCAATGCTGATTTATTGATTGATGGTGAAGGGGCCGAAGATTTGCTTGTTGAAGTAGAAAAGTCCTTGCGCCAGCGCAAACGGGGAGAGCCGGTTCGTTTAGAAATTAGTAAAACAGAAAAGTCTTTCTTAAAAAACTTTTTGTTGGAGGCTTTTAAAATTGCCGGGCAGGATGTTTATAAGATTGCTGGTCGCATTGACGTTTCGTGTTTTATGAACATTACAGGTTTACCAGGTTATGATCATTTGCGTCACGATCCACTGATCACTCAAACCCCGATGGCTCTTCAAGGTGTAACTAATTTATTTGACGTCATTCGAGATAAAGATATTTTGCTACATCATCCCTATGAATCTTTTAGACCAGTTGTGAATTTTATCCAGCAGGCAGCTGTTGATCCTAAGGTGTTGGCCATTAAACAAACATTGTACCGAGTGAGTGGTAATTCTTCCATTGTTAAAGCATTGGTTCAGGCTGCTGAAAATGGTAAACAAGTGACGGTTGTCATCGAAGTAAGAGCGCGGTTTGATGAGGAAAATAACATTTTGTGGGCTCGCCGCTTGGAAGAAGCAGGCTGTCATGTTATCTATGGGGTCGTGGGTTTAAAAGTACATGGTAAAATGGCCTTGATTATCAGGCAGGAAGGTAATTGTATGAGGCGTTATATCCATATGGGAACAGGTAATTACAATGATACCACGGCCCGTTTGTATACAGATATGAGCTTATTTACGGCGAATAAAGAAATAGGTGCGGATGCTTGTGAATTTTTTAATATGCTCTTGGGATATTCTGAACCGTCTTTATGGAAAAAATTAGTCGTTGCCCCCCTCGGTTTACGGATCCGTTTGAAAGAACTCATTGAGCGGGAAATTGAATTTGCTGAAGCCGGCAAAGGTGGGCATATTATTGCCAAAATGAATTCCCTATTGGACAAAGAGATTATTCTTAAATTGTATGAAGCATCATGTAAAGGTGTTAAAATTGAACTGATTATTCGTGGTATTTGTTCCCTGCGGCCAGGTATTGAGGGCGTGAGTAAAAATATTACTGTGCGCAGTATTGTCGGACGATTTTTAGAGCATCACCGGATTGTTTATTTTGCCAATGGTGGTATACCCAATATCTACTTATCTAGTGCTGATTGGATGAATCGTAATTTAAGCGAACGAGTGGAATTGATGTTCCCTATCGACGATCAAGAAATGATTGCCCGGGTAAAAGCTATTTTAGAGATGATGCTTAAGGATAATCGTAAGGCATATATTATGAAAAGTGATGGTAACTATGGGCTTGTGAATCGACGCGGTAGGGCTATTAATAGTCAAGTGGAGTTATGCCGGGAAGCTGAGATTCAAGCTGGCGTACCTATTTAAAAGGTCATTTCCAATTAAAATCATCTAAGAATACGTAGCGAGCCCCGTTAGCCGACAGAAAGTGGCAAACGGGGCTTGCTTTTTGCATAAAGCTACGAAGAGTAGCTCAATAACGCTTCTCTCGGCAAAGCTATGCTTCAGGTTTCTACGTTGGTTGACAGCAAAGATTTGCTAAAAAATAATACAACGTTAACATACATAGAGGTGAAATATGTAATTATTAAAGTAATACTCACCAGGGGGTAGAAAGAGGTGATGGATCAAGTCACTCTTAGGAATAATATAAAACAGTTTTTCACGGCAAGACGTTAGAAAATAACGAAGGAGAGATAAAAATGGAGATAAGGGAAGGCAAATATCTTTTGAAACTGGCCGAAACTTCTGCAGAAAAAGATCAAGCATACATCCTCCGGCACAGCGTCTACTGTAAAGAACTCAATTTTAGTGGGAAAATAAGTGAATATGATGAAGAACGTGTCAAAGACTGTGATTGTTACGATGAAATATGTGACCATTTGATTATTCGGGATGAAGAAAAAAACCTTTGCGTTGGAACTTTTCGATTCTTGCCGGGAAGTAGATTGGAAAAAGACGGGTGCTTTTATTCGGAACAATGGTTTGATATTGGAAAACTAGATGATAGAAGAAACCGGATTCTCGAACTGGGAAGAGCTTGCATTGATGCACGTTATAGGAATACGGGTGTATTTAAGCTGCTATTTTCCGGATTGGGCGTTTATTTAAAGTTATATCCTCATGATTATTTAATTGGTCTTACCACATTGCCAGCCCATGCGAAAAAGGATATTAGTATGATATCAAACTATTTGGCCGAGAATAAGGCCGTCAATAGCACTTTTGGCGTAAAACCAAAAAAACAACTGGACTTTGATGGTATGAATCCAGGTGATTTTACCATCGCCGAAGTCAGTCAGCGAGAAATCATAAAAAAAATGTCAACACTGATGTTGGCATATTATAAGTTTGGTGCAGAGTTCATTAGTCAACCGTCGATGGATGTGGATTTTAATCCGCCGGTATTTGATTTTTTCACCATATTTGATACTCACAGATGTCCCAATTGGATGCTTGGGTATAATTAGGACCGAAACCGAAAGGAAGGCGGCTACGATGGGGGGCTACTAGGTTGTAGCCCCTTGGAAATCGATCATATTCGATTATATTAAGGAGCCAATACCATGAAGCGCGTTTTATTCAAAGCCGTTGTCCGTATGAAGCTCAAAGTACTGGGACTGCTACAAATAGTAGCGGCGTATGCTGTTGTATCGTGGGTATTCAGAGGCACTAGATTGAGGGTGGATCGTAGCGCCATTAAAGGCTTAAAACCGCCGTTTATTGTGCTGGGAAATCACACGTCCAATTTAGATCCAGCTCTGGTGCAATATGCTATAGGACATTATCCTTGTTATTTTCTCACGTCAAACTTTTATTTTCGTAATCGGGCTATGGGGAAAATATTGAATCTTTTTGGTGCCATTCCCAAAATACAGTTTTCACCTGATATCCGTTCCACGCGTAGTGCGCTGGCGACAATAGCTCGCGGTGATATCGTGGGCATATTTCCCGAAGGACGCCGTTCCATTGATGGAAGCTGCTGCCCTATACCAGATTCCACAGCAAGATTTATCAAAAAAATGAAAGTTCCTGTTGTGTCTGTCAAAACAAATGGAGGCTATTTGTTTTGGCCACGTTGGTCCTCATTTTGGCGTTCTGGCCATGTGGAAACCGTAGTTATGCAACTATTGACAACGGATGTAATTTGTAATATGGACATTAAAGAAATCCATTCCATTGTGTGCCAAACCCTTGTATACAATGATTATGCTTGGAATGGTGATGCCAAGGTTACTTATTATCATCAAAAATCAGCAGAAAAACTCCATCTTATTTTACACCAATGTCCGCGATGCCTTTCCGAGCAAAGGATGAGAGGTAAAGGAAACCGGCTATATTGTATGACATGTGGTAATACGGCCCTTCTCGATGAATATGGATTTTTGCAACCTCTCGATAAGGAGTGCGTAGTGTATAATGATCCCGTAAAATGGAATGCCTGGCAACGCCAGAACGTCCTGACGTTATTACAAGACGACGCCTTTCAAATGCAGGCTAAGGTAAAAGAATTGCGGGTTGCAGACAGGTATTGTGGCTCATATCGAAGCTGCGGTCGGGGGCGAATTGTCCTCCGTAAGGAAGGATTGGATTTTTACGGCCAAGTTGATCGGCAAACGACAAAACTATTTTTTCCCATCACGATGATACCAACGATTTCAACTGAATTTCAGTATGATTTTGAGGTTTGCGACGATAAAAATGCATGGTGGATCTTTCTTGAGGAAGAACAACAAACCATACGGTTTGAGAGTGCTATATCGATACTGTACCAACTAACCTTTCAACTAAAACCTATTAAGCTAGTAGAAAGTGTTTGATTGTACCAGATTAATACATGGAAAGGATGAAGATGAATGAGATTAAAGAATAAGTTGACCTTGGTATTTTCCGTACTGACTTTAGTGATCCTTTTAGTATCTTCAATAACGGGGTATATGTTTGCAAAAGAACAGGTCAATGCAGGAATTCAGAAAGAACTGAATGCGAGTATTAATGCTCAGGTAAATAAACTAGATGGCTGGCTGATTAGTAAGTCGAAAATGCTTGAAATCACTCTTGGTAATACGCAAAGCATGATCGGTGACAATGCAATAACTGTGCCCATGTTAGCCGGATATAAGACGGTTGATAAAGAGTTATCCGATATGTATTTTGGTTCTGTAGAAGGAAAAATGATTGACGGAAGCGGTTGGTCGCCTCCTGGGGATTATGATCCTCGTATGCGCCCCTGGTACAAGTCAGCTAATGAACGAGGAAAACTCACTTTTACAGATCCATATTTGGATTCTGTCACCAAACAAATGGCAGTGTCGGTAGCTATACCAGTAAAAAATGCATCGGGACAACTACGTGGAGTTATCGCTGCTGACATATTACTACAAACACTTGTCGATGATATAAAAGATATTAAGTTGTATGGGGATGGATATTCTTATTTAATTGATTCTAAGGGAGTCATGCTGGCTCATCCTGACCCGGAATTGGTATCAAAAAATGTCTTTGAGGTGGAAAAATTAAAGAATCTATCTCCTATGTTTAAAGAAATGATGGGAAAAGATCAGGGCTTTACAAATTATAAGTATAACAATGAGGATATGCTGATGGTCTATCAAAAATTACCGTTAACGGGATGGACTTTGACGATTGCTGTTCCAGAAAAAGTTATCTATCAGCCTCTTGCTACACTAAAGTGGTTATTTTTCTTAGTAACGATTGCATCTGTTTTCCTAGTAATAGTGATTACTTTTGTTATGGTAAAGCGTATAACCAAGCCAATAGAAATTTTAACCAGTCAGGTCAATGTGGTTGCTAATGGAGATCTCACGGTGCAGGCCACTGTAAGTGGGAAGGATGAAATAGCAGAACTTGCAATTGGTTTTAACAAAATGGTACATAATTTACGCAATTTGATTTTGCACGTGCATGATAGCGCGGAACAGGTCGCAGCTTCCTCAGAAGAGTTAACGGCTAGTTCACATGAATCAGCCTTGGCTTCCAATCAAATGGCAGGTTCTATCACTGATATAGCACAAGGTGCGGTCATGCAACTCAATGCAGTGATAGAGACATCTGTTGTGGTGGCAAAGATGTCAAATAGCATTCAACAAATGGTTGCAGAAGCTAACAATGCTGTATCAAAATCTTCTCAAGCTGCCGTGAAGGCAAAAGAAAGTGGTATTTCCATTAGTAAGGCTGTTCAACAGATGGGGCTTATTGAACAGACGGTTAACACCTCAGCACAAGTAGTTGCTCATCTGGGGGAACGATCGAAGGAAATCGGACAAATTATAGACGTGATTTCGGGCATCGCAGGTCAGACAAACCTATTGGCACTTAACGCGGCCATTGAGGCGGCGCGGGCTGGTGAACAAGGCAGAGGTTTTGCTGTGGTGGCGGAAGAAGTTCGCAAATTGGCAGAACAGTCGCAGGAAGCGGCCAAGCAAATAGCCCTTCTTATTGGAGAGATACAGGAAGATACTGCTAAAGCTGTTTCTGCTATGAATGACGGTACTGGCGAAGTGAGTTTGGGAGCTGAAGTGGTAAATGAAGCTGGTAGTTCATTTAGGGAGATCGCAGAGTTGGTAACGCAAGTATCGAATCAAGTTACGGAGATCTCTTCTGCTATGCAAAATATGGATAAGGCAAGTCAACAAATTGTTTCATCTGTGGACGTCATAGATGACCTTAGTAAAAAGGCAGCCGCAGAAGCTGAGACTGCAGCGGCAACAACAGAAGAACAAGCTGCTTCGATAGAAGAAATAGCATCTTCCAGTCAAAACCTTGCCAATATGGCACAAAAACTTCAAGAAATGATTACTCATTTTCGCATTTAGTAAATAAATTGTAATTGATTAAAGCGTGTGTCGTGAATCTTCTACCCACACGGAGCCCGGAATGGCTTTTGCTTTCTTTTTGAGTTCGGCTGCAATAATCGAAATTTCCAGGTGATTGACAAAATTATGATGAGTGCTAGTAATAACACCAATGGAAATAGTCATAAGAGGATAGTTGACCTGAATTCCTTGACGATTCTCCACAACAATGCCGCCAGCTTGTCGATCTTCAGCATCATACAACGCTGTAACTCTTTCACTAAAAGCGCTGATAATTTTATCGCACATGACGGTTGCATTAGTGGGGAGTGTAATAATAATAAAGTCATCACCGCCGATATGACCTAAGAAGCTATGTTCTTCGTCAAATTTAACAATTGCGCAGTTTAGGATTTCGGCTGTGAGTAGCAGTGCTTTGTCACCACGCTCAAAACCATATTTATCATTAAAAGCTTTAAAGTTGTCAATATCAATATAAAGTAGGGAAAAACAGCTCTTATCTTCGATATGCTGGCGTAATTTTTCCTCAATAATTAAGTTTCCCGGTAAACCGGTCAAGGCATTGGCATTGGCCGCCTGGCGAATTTGCATATTAGTAACGTGTTTTAACAGGTCGATAATAGACACTGTTCCCATGAACATTTTTCTTTTTACAACAATGATAAGGTCATAGATATTATCTTCCTTGCGTAACATGGCGAGTTGGGCTACAGCCTCAAGGGGTAATCCGGAATCAACAATTAAGGGGCTTTTATCCATTAATGAGGATATTGGGCGGCGATAGTATAGAGACACACCATAAAAGCTGCCTAATTGGTAATATAATTTATTTTTCATAATTAAACCAACGGGCTGGCCTTCTTCGGTCAGCACAACGCCTTGTATTTGAGGCGTTTCAAAAGTTTTGATAATGGTGTCTACCGTTATGTTCGGAGGGGAATTTGGACAATTTTGAGTAATTTCGCCGATGGTAATGGCAAATTTATTGGAGGACCATAGAGACTTTATTGTATCGTTCATTTTTGCCGACAAAAGAAAAACCTCCTTAGTGCTTTCCAATGGAGACGAACAAACAGGATCTTTGGTTTCCCTATGATTTCTACGTTGAATAGTACACACCTGCAAGGGTTATGTTAATGTTTTGTAAAATTCTATTATATCAAAGTCAAGATCATTTGCAATAGGAAAGTTAAATGGTCTTGGCTTTTATTATCATCATATTAGACTAATAAAAGATGGTGGAGAGGATGAATATTTATTCTAATTTCCATTGGTGAAAAATCATACCCTCTAGGGTAGACGATTGTCTCTCCGAGAGGGTGCATTTTTAATTATTACAGTTTTGAATGTATTGGAAAAAATGAAGAAATTAGATGGCAGCATCGCCGCCATTAGCTAGCTTTTTTGTTTCTACATGATTAATAGCAGTACCAGTATGATAAGGACTATTAGTGTTTTCAGTTGGTTGATGCAATTCAATACCTCTCTTAGTTAATACATCCCTCAACACCCAAGGCTTATCACTGATGATACCATCAACGCCCATATCAATCAGCATGTTCATATCTTTGGGATTATTGACAGTCCAAGGTACTACTTTCATTCCCAAACCATGAGCTTCACTGACTAGTTGTGGGGATAATTCTTCCCAATAGGGAGATACCACATTAGCACCAATAACATGAGCGGCTTTTACATAGTCACCATTGTAGTCATTAATGTTTAAACCACCGAGCCATGGCGATGCTTTCTTTTCTCCTATTTTAAGATAACAACCTTCTTGGCGCCCCCAGGATTCTTGTTCACTGGATAAAGCGACAAGGGTAATGTTAGGGTTGACCTTTTTCATGATTTTAAGGGTATTCCAGTCGAAAGATTGTAACGTTACCCGATCTTCCATGTTATATTTTTTAATAATTTCATTGACTGCTGTTACAAAAACGACGGGGTCGGGATTGTTTTTATAGGCAGGATCTAAAGGATCAGCATATGATTTTGTTTCCAGATTGAAGAGAATTTTATCATTGCCATAGGAATTGGCTAGTTCAAAGACTTCCTCCAATGTAGGCATCTTTGCGCCGGGGGCAGATAGTTGTGTTTTACCATGACCTTCATAATAATCACCCGCAGCTGGGTTCATGGTGCCAATATCAAATTTTTGTATTTCAGCTAAGGTCATAGTGCGGATATCATACAGGCCGGCTTTCACATAGTGTCCATCAGGGTCTTTGGCGATATTGGGGTTCATGACAGGATTGTGACTGATTACAATCCGACCATCTTTTGTCATTTGCATATCCATTTCTAAGGTTGTTTCACCCATTTCCATACCATAAGCAAAAGCAATCAATGTATTTTCGGGACGAGCATCACGACCACCACGATGCCCTTGAAAGTCAAAGACATCGGCTGTTGCCTTGGCATGGGTTAGTTGCATGTCAACAAGATTGACACCTGTTGTGAGCAACGTAGTTGCCAATGCTGTTAACATGACGTGTTTCCAAAGACGGGTGTGATTTTTCATACTGCACTCTCCTCATTTTTCAAATAATGGATAATAATTGAATTATATAATACTGCACATGGTATTGTATTAATGAATGATTAATTATTTGTTAAGTTGTTAACGGGGGCAAATATTCCAGTTCAGTATATGGTGTACTAGTGTGCTTAGTACTATATACGATTCGAGGATATATGAATATATTTTTTTGTGTATTTTGAAAAAAATCTTCTTTATTACAGATACTTTTTTGCTAACTAATTCAGAAAATGTTAACAAAAACTTAACACAAATTCAACTAGCTGATTGTAGACTGGAAAAAAAAACTGGGCTATAATGTAAATATGTGTAAAGGAAAACTCTTGTCCCAACTGGGAGGTTGAATGGTGAGAGTTTATAATAGTAAGAGGGGGAGATTATGATGGCATACTCTTGGATTTTAAAAGATAGTTGGGTTGTAGAAAGTGGATCTAGATTTGTCTTCTCGAACACTCCCGGCAATGTTCATCTTATTGATGTAACATTACCATGTAAGATTGAGGACTTAAGGCAAAACGTAACGTCGAAACAATGGACCGTAGATGAGCTCACTGAATATTTGAATCAACTTAACAAAAACAGGGGAATTTGTGTCTAAAGGTAACATTATGTTGAGCTTGTTGTGTACGATAGACTTGGTATAAGTAAAAAGTATGTTTCTTGAGATTGTTTGGTTTAACAGTTAAACAATCTCGTGAGAAGGACATAGCTTTTGCTCTTTTTTTGTGAGTGCTTTTAGAAGAAGATTATATATTTTTGTGCATGGTAAAATCAAAATGGGAGTAACCAGTCCCCTTAGCTTCTTTTGCGCGATACATAGCCATATCGACTTTGTCAAACAGATGATCCATATCAGATCCTTCCTGGGGGTACATGCGAAGTTAAATTCTTGTTAAGAATAATCTATCCCTGGTATTTGGGGGATAAAAAGTAGCTATTTACCCATTATTAGGAAAATAGCTACTTTTTATCAAGGGGACAAGTGCTTTGATACCGTCGTCATCCGTATTGTTAGCTTGCCACATAGGGGTGACGTATCTCCATATTTTGCCCTGGTTCAATCATGATAGCAGCATCAGGATGTTTAAGCCATTTGGCAACAAGCATCCAAGCAAGACCAACACCAAGTATGACGCCAGCAGTTACCTGAAAGCCATTATGCCAATCCGTTTCAACTCGCGACCAGGAGATCGCCATTGCACAGGCGTACCACAGCCCAGAAAAACGGGGAAAGAACAGGGCTAGTAAAAAGGCCATACCAAAAGCATGAGTGGCATGACCACTAGGGAATCCTCCATGTCCACCATTGGGTCTAAGATACCAGGGGTCAATGTGCAAGAGCTTAATGCCTTGCACAGAAATCCAAACCCCCAAATCTAATAATAAGGTCATTGTTATTACACTTTTTAGCTTTTTACGCCAGGCCCAACCAATAATCATGAAGTTAGAAAGGATAAGAAACAGATCATTTCCAATACCACCCAGGAAAGTTCCTACTGATAATAAGGCTGGATCATTAGACTTATGTACAGTTAAGACAAGTAATATGGTCATTACACCGATACATAATGTCATTGCTAATGTCTTATTAAAACTAACCTCATTTTTCATGGTATACCTCCGCTACGAATTGATATCTTCTTACATTTTATTTTATAGATACTGGTCATTACATACAAGGTTACTTGTGTTAAGTTTAAATTAAGTTTTATTGCTGTAAATTTAACGTCGGTCATTATACAATTATGATTGCATTTATGACAGTTATTGATATAATATGGTATGAGTATAAAAGGGATTTTTTGGGTAAGATAATTTGCAACTTTAAAAAACCTTTTATTTTCTGATTTATAGTAAGGAGGTTTATGTAAAATGCCAAGAATAAAAAAAGCAACAGTTATTGATAAGGTAGAAATTGAGCCCATCGTTCCTCAAGAGGAGGAATTAAGTAGCATAACTCCGGTTGCTGCTACTGATAATAAAGACAGTTTAAAAACTGAAAAGAACAAAAAAAAGATAACTAAAGAGATAACTCCTGAGATACAAGCACCTGTGACTGAAGTTCATAAAGAAAAATTTAAGCAACTCCATATGGAAGATACTTATTGGCTTGAAAATGCTATTTATCAAACCATCGCCGATATGACAGAAGGTAAAAAAGGCGCAAAGGCTTTAATCATCAATCAAGCGTTAAAGGACTATTTCGAGAAAAACGATGTGGAAATAAAGCCGCTGCGAGTTAAAGGGAAAAAAGATTAATAAAAAAACACTTCCGATGATTTTTCACTGGAGGTGTTTTTTTGCATCATGTTCTTCTCCTCCCTTTGAAAGGGCATTTTTAAAAGCTGGCACAGATGATTGTGCCAGCTTTAATGGGTATTAGGTAGTTAGTTTGTTATAATCTCATGGCGGCTTCAGCGGCTAGAGGAGAACGTTCACATTCTTCAGGTAACATGGTGACTTGAAAACATAATTTGGACCCCATCATTTTTTCACTAGCATAACTTAGGCCATTGGATTGGCTATCCAGTAAAGGATTATCAATTTGTGCTGGATCGCCTAGTAAGATTATTTTGGTGCCAAGACCAGGGCGGGTGAGTACGGCCTTTGCCTGGCGTGGCGTCGCATTTTGCATTTCATCGAACATGACCCAATATTTTTGCAATGATCGTCCCCGTTGATAGGCTAATGCTTCGGTTTGAATGATACGTTTTTCGAACAGCATATTCACCGTATCTTCCGTTTGTAACACATCCTTATCGTCGACGGCAGAAGTTCCTGACATTAATGTAAACAAATTATCTTTAATGGCTCGCATATAGGGTTCGATTTTCTCCGCCTCTGTCCCAGGTAGGAAACCGATTCCCTCGTCTAACATTGAGTTGGGACGGCAGATCAGAATATGTTGATATAGTTTTGGACGGCATTCCATATAGTTGTACAGGCCGACAGCTAAAGAATAAAAGGTTTTAGCCGTTCCGGAAATTCCTTTTAAAATAACCAGGGGTGCCTCGGTAGCGCTCATCATGAGACATTCTTGCATAAAAATCTGACCAACATTTCGCGCAGTGACGCCAAAGGGTTTATGATTTTGATATTTCAGAGGAATGACCTTTCTCCCGTCGAAACGACCAAGAGCCGTATGTCGGTCGTTATCTGTTGATTTTATTAAGATAAATTGGTTGGTAACAAAGGTGGCAGGAATTAAGATACCTGCTGGATCATCAAAAATATAGAGTTTGTCGGAATCGATACCCTGCTTACCATCTTTGTGGAAGGCATCAATTATGTCACTTGAGGTATAAGCGATGATTCGTCCTGTATATTGCTCATCGATGCTTGAAACTTTATCATTACGAAAATCCTCAGCTTGAATTTTCAGGATGGATGATTTGACACGCATGTTAGTATCCCGGCTGACTAAAATAGTTTGCTGACCGCTTTCGGCCAGTCCTTTACAGACTTGTAGAATCCGATTGTCGGCTTTATCATTTTCCCAGTGAATCGGCATGGTAGTCGCCGTGTGATTGGACTCTAAAATAAGCGTTCCGCCGTGGTCATTTAAAGGAACCCCTTCTAACAGGTTGCCTTGGGTACGCATGTTGTCGATAATACGACTCACATGGCGACTGTTGGCACCTCGTTCGGTAGATTCCTTTTTAAAGCGATCCAGTTCTTCAATAACAACTTCGGGAATTACCACTGTATGTTCATTAAAAGCGTACAGAGCATTAGGTGAGTGCAACAAAACATTAGTGTCTATCACATAATATTTCTTCAACAGTATTCCCCCTTATTGAGAAATCCTTCTCCTGTTCAGTATAGGCGGTGCAAGGGATTACTGAGTTAGGAATTCATTAAGATTAGGTTAATATTTGAGTTCGTTGTAGTTTATATGTATGTTTTGGCAAACGGGGATATTACAGGAAAAAAGAGTGGAGTAGGGTTATTTTAGTAAAAGTAGATATATGATATTTCATTTGTTAACGTTTTGTTAACATTGTGTAAAATATTATAATCTTAGAAAGGATTTTAGCGAAAAAAGTCGAACAGTTATTTCTTAGTCATCATTATTTTTTTAGGAGGATACTATATGATCTTAATGTGGAATAACCTTACGGGGGAAAAGAAGCGGTTTCTAGTCATCTTTTCCTTGGCGATCCTGGCCCTATACTCCCTCGTTACCTTTTACAGCGCGTCTACCATGTATAACAATAGACTCAGAGCGACAGCAAATCACGAAGCACGAATGAATTCTACCGCTGCCGAACCAGGGAAAACCCCGCCTGACCCTCTACCGGAAGGTGGAAATTATGCCACTGTAAAAATTGGAACCTATCTTGATGATGTGGATAGTCTATCTATAAAGGATTCTAACTGGACAACCAATTTCTATGTTTGGTTTAATTGGATTGGGGATAAAACCTTAGATCCTGGCGGGAAAATGGTGCTTGTTGATGGTATCATCAACAAAAAAGAACTATTAGAAGACTATCATGACAATAATGGCGTCAATTATCAGCGTTACAAGGTTTCCGCCAAAATCATTAAATTTTATGATACAGTCCGCGTCCCCATTGAAAACCAGATGCTAAACATCTATATCGAAGACGGGGCTCGTGATGGCACTAAACTGCGCTTTGAAGCCGATTCCGAATCCAATCGTAGTTCAAGGATAACCATTCCTGGTTACAATATCACTGGGAGTAGTAATGTAATCAAGACACATACATATAGGTCCTCCTATGGCGACCCCAAAGTAGCACCCAATACAAAAAAAGTATTTTCCCAATATATCTATGCCATGGAAATCAATCGGATTGATTTCGGCCTTTACATCAAGCTATTCCTTTCTCTGTTTGCAGCCCTTCTCCTCACTCTATCGAGTTTCTTTATAAAACCCTCCGATATTGGACCGCGGTTTTCTCTTCCCACAGGCGCATATTTCGGCGCAGTGGCCAACTCCTATGTGGTGAATTCCATTCTCCCGTCCTCTGGTTCCTTTGGACTGGTTGATCACATTGCCGGAATTGGCTTGTTTACCATTTTCTTGTCAATTGCCCTATCCCTGGCCTCCCATTTCTTATATGTGCGCAAAGACGAAAAAGATTTGTCTACACTGTTAGACCGGACCATGTTTTATGTTGTAGGGCTTAGCTGTTTGATCGCTAACATTATTATCCCCTTATGCGCCCGCGGCTAATAAAGTATATAATAAAATTACTATAAAAATAAGAGACTTATTCCGTTGCCTCTTTCATTTGGCAACGGAATAAGTCTCTTTTATTTTGGAACCAGAAAGTCTATATTTTTTTGTGTAAAACTTACATAGTTTCCAACTCTCCCGCTAAGATGAGCTTGGTTGCTGTTTTCTTAAAACTATTCACAGCGTTTTTATGTAAGTATGAGTCCGTAATAATATAGTTGATTTTATCCAATCCTGCGATGCTGATGGTGACATCTCGATCAAATTTACTGCTATCGGCGGCCACGAAGACTTCTTTTGAGCGCCCGATAATTATTTTTCTGGTCACGGCTTCTTGCATATTAAAATCAGAGACACCGTTTTCCACAGTGATACCGCCAACACAAATAAAGCTTTTTTGAATGTTTAGTTGTGAGAAATTGAAAATGTAATCATAGGTAACGATGGAACGTTCATCATGCCTTAGTTTTCCACCGATGATAATCATCTCAAAATCAGTATTGATTAGCTCATTTACAACGGGAATGGAGTTGGTAATGATGGTGAGGTTTTTTTTATTCGTAAGGTGTTTGGCAATATGATAGGTAGTTGAGCCACTATCAATAAAAATACAGTCCCCATCGTTAATAAATTCACAGCATTTTTTGCCGATGGCTTCTTTTTGTAACAGTCGATTGACCATTCTATTTTCCATGGTTGGTTCAGAAAAGGAGGAATCTTTAATTTTGGCTCCGCCATAGACCTTTTGAATGGCACCCTGCTTTTCTAAAATGGTTAAGTCGCGGCGGACAGTTTCGATGGATATTTTAAATTGGGTCATTAATTCGGGAATTGTAACAACATCTTTTATTACTAATAAGTCTATAATATTTTTTCGCCTTTCGCTTGGTAACATGAACATCATTCCTATCAAAGCTAATTTGTTAACACATACAAAGTGTAGCGTAAAACATGACAACATTCAAGGGGTTTTTAGATTTTAAATTAAAACATTGTCAACATATAGTGAGAATATAATGATTATATAGTAAACAAATGATCATAAAAAAGGGGGTTTTAACAATTTATTAACATACTCATAACATAGGGTGGGTTAAAGACGTGTATAGTGAAGAGGTAAGGGATGTATAGGGGGTGGATGTTTTGCTGGAATTAAAAAAAATACGAAAACAATATGCAGGGAAAATCGTATTAGATGGTATTGATGTTGAAATTGGCACTGGTGAGATTGTGTCTATGCTGGGACCGAGCGGTAGCGGTAAAACCACATTGCTTAATATCATATTAGGCTTGACGCCTATGGATAGCGGAAAAATAATTTTTAATGGGCAAGACATTAGTAAGGTATCCATGAAGGAACGTGGCTTTAATATTGTTTTTCAAGATTACGCCCTTTTTCCCAACCTGAATGCTTATAAAAACATTGTTTATGGTTTGAAAAATAAGCCGGACCTAATCAGCCAGGAAGATCTTGCTGGGCTAATTGATTTTCTAGAGTTAAGGCCTCATTTATTGAAAAGCATCGATCAACTTTCGGGCGGGCAAAAACAAAGAGTCGCATTGGCTCGTACTTTGGCCATAAAACCTAAAATACTCCTCTTGGATGAACCCCTAAGTGCCCTTGATGGCGTCATTAAGGAAACAATTAAGGCAAGAATCAAAGCCATTACAAAACAGTATAACTTGACCACGATTATCGTAACTCATGATCCCGAAGAAGCTTTGACCATGTCGGATAAAGTATTAATTATTGATAAGGGTATGGTTTCTCAATTTGGCACACCAAAGCAGGTCATTCAACAGCCGAGCAATAATTTTGTGGAGGAATTCATCTTACGTCAACTTCGCATAAAACGGGATAACATTTATAATTTATTCGAAGGTTGCCATGGGTAAACAACGGCCAGAAACCCAGTTCATTTATGTGTCCGTTGCTATATTTTTTGTGGCCTTTTTGTTTGCGCCTTTAATGATGTTACTGCTGAATTCTTTTAAAACTGGCCAAGGCCTGGGGCTGAATAATTATATTGTCACGATCTATGATAAAGATATCTTCATTGCCATCAAAAATAGTATTGTAATTTCCATGACAACAGCCCTCATCACAACCAGCGTGGCTTTTATGTTGGCTTATGCCGTAAATTGTACAAACATTTATCAGCCGATCAAAAAAATCATAAAAGTGGGAATTATCATCCCTATGTTACTGCCGACGATCACTTATGGCTTTGCCATTATATACTCTTTTGGAAAACAAGGTTTATTAACCCAGCTTTTTGGTAGAGAAATATTCTCGATTTATGGTTTTAACGGCCTATTAATGGGCTATGTTATTTATACATTACCGCCAGCCTTTCTGCTGATTAATAATTCTTTCGGCTATATTGACAAAAAATTTATAATTGTATCAACACTGATGGGGGATGGTTTGCTTCGAAGTTTTACCAATACCATCCTGCGTCCACTGTTGGGCACCTTAGGTGGTGCATTTGTTATCACGTTTATTCTCAGTTTTACGGATTTTGGCATACCTGCTTCGGTGGGCGGGACCTACAGTGTGATTGCAACTCAGTTATATCAAGTGATGTTAGGTGCCATTCCCAATTTTAATAGTGGATCAGCCATCGCCATGCTGATGCTAGTGCCAGCCATCTTTGGGGTTTTGTTTTTAAATTATCTTGAAAAATTTAATTTTCATTATGATAAATTTACCAATACAGAGTTAGTCAAAAACCGGTTGCGTGATATCAGTTTTGCTATCACATCCAGCGTCACCATCCTAGGAATCATGCTCATTTTCCTGGTTATGTTTATAACGCCTTTTGTCAATAACTTTCCATATGATATGAGCTTTACCACACGTTTTTTTAAGGACACGCTTTTTTCCACCATCATATTAAATGTATACGAAAACTCATTACTTATCGCCATGATTTCGGCAGTAGTGGGGACGGTGATTGCTTATAGTGCAGCCCTCATTAATGTTCGTACGACCATGAATAAACAAATGAAAATGAGCATGGATATTTTTTCCATGATAACCAATACGGTGCCGGGCATGGTGCTGGGTTTATCCTATTTATTACTGTTTAATAATAGTGACTTAAAGGGGACTTTTGCCATCATCATCATTTGTAATATCGTACATTTTTTTACAACCCCTTATCTAATGGCGAAAAATTGCCTTTCTAAAATGAATCAAGGGTGGGAGATTACCGGGGAATTAATGGGTGACACGTGGCTCAAAACAGTCATGAGAGTCATTATTCCTAATTCCATATCCACACTGATTGAAATGTTTGGTTACTATTTTATAAACGCCATGGTTACCATTAGTGCTATTATTTTTCTGGTGACGGCCCGCACGGCAGTTGTGACCAGCAAAATAAAAGAACTTCAGCATTTTGCCAATTTTAATGAAATATTTGTCCTATCTATTCTTATTTTTGTCACAAATATTGGTATGACACTTGGTAGTGAGTTTTTACAGAAAAAGTTATCATCCACCAATCACCGTGGATGAAATATAAATAGTAAATAATTTCAATAAAGAGGGAGAGATGTGTTATGAAGAAATTATTAAAAAATATTACATTATGTTTCATGTTAGCCACCCTATTCATGAGTTTGGTGGGATGCGCAAGCAATGCCAGTACTAGTAACAAAAGTGCGCAGAAAGTAGTTATCTACACCAATGGGGATAAAGAAGCCGTGGAAGCCATGCAAAATAGTCTTAATGGGGCCGGTTATGAGGGGAAATATGTGCTGCAAACCCTAGGCACATCAGAACTTGGTGGCAAGCTCATGGCGGAGGGGGATAAAATTGAAGCCAATTTGGTAACAATGAGTTCTTACTTTATTGATAGCGCCCAAAAGCAACATAACATGTTTATTGATCTAAATTTTGAAACCAAGGCCTTAGGAAAATATCCATCCTATTATACTCCCATCCTTGCCAATACAGGGGCTATCTTTATTAATACCCAGGTTATCAAAGAAAAAGGCTTAGACGTGCCAAAATCTATCAAAGATCTAACTAAAGATGAATATAAGGGACTGGTGTCCATTCCAAATATCATGAACTCTTCCACGGCATGGTTACTTTTACAGGCCATTATCAGCGAATATGGGGAAGCTGAAGGTAAGGTCGTGCTCCATAAGCTGATTGAAAATTGTGGTCCTCATATTGAGGCTTCCGGTTCAGGCCCCATCAAAAAAGTAAGAATCGGCGAAGTGGCAGTTGGTTTTGGCCTTCGTCATCAGGCCGTAGCCGATAAAATGGCTGGTAAACCTATTGACTATATTGATCCCATGGAAGGAAATTATACACTGACGGAGTCAATTGCCGTGGTTAAGAAGGCAGATGAAGCTACCACTAAGTTGGCCATGGAAATGGCGAAAGTCATCATTGAAAAAGCTCGGCCAGAATTAATTAAGAATTATCCTGTCGCTCTCTATCAAGGTGAAGTAGTAACGGATTTAAATAAGGCTGGTAATCCTAAAACTTTTGCACAGCCGTTGACAGTTGAGCTTCTCCAGACTCATCAAGATTTTTTCAAAGCTGCAAAAGACTAGATAGAAATGGAGGGGGAAAGTTAAATGAGGCAGTATAAACTTTTAACCCCAGGGCCGTTAACAACGACAAGTGGTGTTAAAGAGGTTATGATTTTTGATCGCTGTACTTGGGATGATGAATATAAACAAATGACACAACGCATTCGCAGTTTACTTCTAGAGATTGCATGCGTATCTCCACATGAATACACCGCAGTACTGATGCAGGGGAGTGGAAGTTTTGGTGTTGAAGCCGTATTAACGACCTGCATCAGCCCCGAAGATAAATGCTTGATTATTACCAACGGTGCTTATGGTGAACGTATGGTAACGATGGCAAAATATAGTGGCCTTAACCATGTTGTTTATAGCGTCCCCTATGATAGAATTCCTGATGTGGATGATATAAAACAGATTTTGTCAGCTGATCGATCCATTACTCATATGGCAATGGTTCATTGCGAAACGACAACAGGTATCCTCAATCCCCTGTCGGATATCGCTGCTCTTTCGAAAGAGTATCATACAACCTTAATTGTTGATGCCATGAGTAGCTTCGGCGGTATTCCAATTCATGTTCAGGAATTGGGCATTGATTATTTGATCAGCAGTGCCAACAAATGCATTCAGGGGGTGCCAGGTTTCTCCTTTATCGTGGCAAAACTGGAAAAACTGTTACAATGCCAGGGGAACGCTAGAAGTTTATCCTTAGATTTGTATGATCAATGGAAATATATGAATAAGGATGGGAAGTGGCGGTTTACTTCGCCGACCCATGTGGTTGCGGCCTTTGCCAAGGCTCTCGATGAATTGGCAGTCGAGGGGGGAGTGCTCCTACGAAATAGACGTTATACCGCCAATAATCGGCTGCTACGGGAAAAACTCCAAAACATTGGTATTGTTCCCTATATAAAAGACGAGTTCCAATCGCCGATCATCACCACCTTCTTTTTCCCAACAGATGATTTTGATTTTAATCATTTCTATCATTATGTTAAGGACCGAGGTTTTGTTTTATACCCAGGAAAATTGACGGATGTAGACTCTTTCCGCATTGGTAATATTGGTGAAATATATGAACAGGATATTGTGCAGTTATGTCATGTCATCGCAGAATATGTGGGGGGCAAAGAGAAATGAATCAAGTAGAAGGTGTATTATTTGACTGGGCTGGGACGACCATTGATTTTGGTTGTTTCGCCCCTGTTAAGGTATTTATTAAGATTCTCAAAGAGGCGGGTATCGATGTAACCATGGCCGAAGCCAGGCTTCCCATGGGAATGCTGAAAAGAGACCATTTGAAGGCTATGTTAGAAATGCCACGAATCAACAGCAAATGGATAGAGAAATATGGTAGATGTTTTAATGAACAAGACATAGATAAATTATATTTAAGTTTTGAGTCCTTACTACTAATGTCCCTTATGGAGTATACCAATCCTCTGCCTGAGGTAGTAGAAACGGTGCAGAAACTTAGAGAACAGGGGCTGAAAATTGGCTCAACTACTGGGTATACTGATTCCATGATGAATATAGTTACGAAAGGTGCACAGGAAAAAGGCTATGCACCAGATTTCTGGATTACACCTGATTCGACCCATTCCTATGGTAGACCCTATCCATATATGATCTTTAGAAATATGGAGGCATTGCAATTGTCCGCGCCTTGGAACGTGGTTAAAATTGGAGATACGGTGGCGGATATTAGGGAAGGGTTACATGCTGGAGTGTGGTCGGTTGGCGTGGCCGTTGGGAGTTCTCAGATGGGGCTTAGTTTTGATGAATTTGAAAATTTATCGGAAATGGGGAAAAACCGAGCCATTCACAAAGTTGAACAAGTTTTTTTAGATTATGGTGCAGATTTTACCATAAAAACTATGAAAGAGTTGCCCCATTTAATTGGAAGAATCAATACTCTGCTGGGACAAGGAAAGAGACCACATGCTAAGTCAAGTTGAATTAAACCGGGAAGGCGACATTAATTTCAGCCAGCACAGAAAAAACTGGATTCAGACCCTTGATGAACAAAGCCGCGGTGTATTAACCGCTGATGAAAGTGTTTTTATGAAGCAGTCCATGTCAACACCCTGTTTAAACCTTATTGTTGATGCCGATGGTTGTTATATAACAGATGGGCAGGGCCAAAAATATCTTGATTTTCATGGCAACAGTGCTCATCAGGTTGGTTATAAGAACCCTGATGTCATTGCCGCAGTCAAGAAGCAGTTAGATGAACTACCGTTTATACCTAGGAGGTATACATCTGACATTGTAATAGCCGCCGCCCAGGCACTCATCAATAAAACCATATCAAAAGATTATAAGGTGTTATTTACCCCTTCTGGTAGCGCTGCGGTGGGAATGGCCCTTAAAGTGGCTCGTAAAATTACTGGTAGACATAAAGTAATATCCATGTGGGAATCATTTCATGGAGCGGGCTTGGATGCTATTTCTGTTGGGGGAGAGGCAATTTTTCGCAAAGATATGGGACCTCTAATGCCTGGATGTATCAGAGCCATACCCTATAATGCTTACCGGAATTTAATTAATAGTAGCTGTCCACAAGCTGTTGCCAAATTTTCTCTTGATTATATTGAATATATCATCAAAAATGAAGGGGACATCGGTGCCATACTGTTCGAACCCATTCGTGCAACGGATACTCATATCCCTCCCCAATTTTATTTTGAGCGGCTGCGAGAAATCTGTGATCATAATGGTATATTATTAATTTTTGATGAAATTCCCACAGCCCTTGGGCGCAGTGGAACTTTTTATGTACATCAGAATTTTGGTATCGAGCCAGATATACTGGTATTGGGTAAAGGACTTGGTGGAGCCGTTATACCACAGGCCGCAATTCTCATCAAAGCTAAGTACGACAGTGCCCAAGATATCTCACTAGGTCATTACACTTTTGAAAAACCAGCTGTGGGCTGTGCGGCTATCTGTGCGACCATTGGCTATATTGATGAATACGGGCTGCTGGCTAATTGTAAAAAACAATCAGAATTTGCGGTCCAATGTGCCAAGAAGCTTTATGATACCTATGAGTGTATTGGAGATTATCGTATAGCGGGTCTACTACTATCCTTTGAACTGGTGAAAGAACGATTTTCCAAAGAAAAAAATGAAAAGCTTGCTGAGGAGATACTCTATTACTGCTTAGCACATGGGTTATCATTTAAGGTATCCGCTGGCAACTGTATTACATGGCATCCCCCCCTCATTGTAACAAGGGAGCAATTAGCTTTTGCCTTTGAGTTATTTGAGGAAGGAATTAAAAAATTTATGGGTAAATAATTTTAAGGCTCAACGTGCAGTTCACTCTACTGCGTGTTGAGCCTTTTATCCCATGAATTTTTTAATTGAAGCATAACTATTCTTCTGCAGGGGGAATTTACTTGCCAAAAAAGCTGTTGTTGCCATGGGAGAAAGCCACTCTCCAGTCTCCTCTATCATGGCCATCCTTGGTGATGGCTGGAGATATTGAATGATGAAGGATGTTACTCGATGCCAGACAAAACTTCAGAAATAATCCAGCTGTGGAACGTTGTGCTTGGGGGAGAAGGATAGCGGTTGCCTCGTGATAGTTTGTTGCGCCTTGGTCAAGATCAACCCAGCCAAATAAATCCGCTGCTACCACCGCATTACCAAGCAATTGGGTGGCTAAATTTGAATCTTCACTCATAATGTTATTACTATCAACAGCATACTGAACATAACAGTGCTGGACCCAGGACTCATATTCTTTATGCCCAGAAAAAAGTTTGCCGCGGGCATGATGTGGCACACAGAGATCTTGCATCAAATGAGCTGCCGCACCAAGAAAAAAGACGGCCCGACCATAGTTGTTGCCATGTAGATTGCTGATTCCTTGTTGGTAATAAAGCTGAAAGGTTTCCATGGCTGTAGCAAACTGCCATAATCCTTTGCCGCTTGTTGGTTCAAAATAGTGACTGACATTTCTCCAGCCATTATCAGCCCAGTACACTCCAGCATTAAGTTCTGTCATGTAGGTAGTAAGAAATTGTGCATAGAGGGTAAAACCATCATTGTGCAAAATTTTGATGGCTTGCTGATTACAAAATTCATGAGTGATGCCGGGCGGATCAAACAATTTCTGAAAGGGACTTATTGCGGAGAGCACGAGTTTGGCCCCGCCAACTGCCAAAGAATGACTGATGGTTGGTAAATACATGCCAGTACTTCCTTCCCATTATGGACGTTATAGGCATCCATAACACCGTAGAATATTTAACAGGTAGTTTCTTAGGAAGATTTCTTTACGGAATCAGAAAGTATAGCACTTTCTCGATTCCAAGTAAGGGCAACTAAGGATTCAACCTGCGCTGAAGCTTGGCTGAATCCAAGTTTTCTTTATGGACTGGGCTTCAGCTAATTGGTCAAGAATAATATCAGCAATGCGTTGCGAGCCATTTGTAATGATTTCTCCAGAATTATAAATAGTATGGTGAGACGGCATTTTCCCTGCTATTTCATTAATTATTTTGCAAGCAGCTTGAGGGGAGGGACAGTAATAACCTAATTGCCGTTGAATAGTGTAGTTAATGTTGCCAGTTTCCTGTATACCGACGGCTTCAGTAATGATCAGTGGCCGTTTTATCGTAATACCTTCCATAATTGTGCCAGGACCAGCTTTTGAAATAATAACATCACTGGCAACCATCATTGTTTCCATATTGTTAACAAAGCCAAATACATGTAAGCGTTTAGAAGAATGTTGTCTGTTCATTAGTTCATGGTATAATTGCTTATTATTACCTGTTATGACTAAGATTTGTTTATCGCCACATTGCTGTTCTAAGGTGTTGACCCATTCCCTCATATTTCCGGCACCAACACCACCTCCGGTCATTAACACCGTGAATGTATCAAGTTTAATATTCAATGCAGTGCGGGCCTCACTTTGCATCAATTGGTTGCTAGTGAATTTTGGGTGGATTGGGAAACCAGTATAGAGAATGCGGTGGTGAGGGATTCCGTATTTTAGTAAGACATGAAAGGCTTCTTGTGTGGGAACTAAATATAAATCTGCGCCCGGGGTTGCCCAGGAGGCGTGTAGGGTAACCAAGTCTGTTACCACGGTTATGATTGGCCAATTGGCGTTGGTTTTTTGACGGACCATACGCAATAAACCAATGACCAGTGGATGAACGGCGACGACCATGTGGGGCTGGATATTTTCTAAAGCCTGCTCAAGTTGATGATGACACTGGAAGTAGATCATTCGTGTTAGTGCATTGATTCGTTTGATACTGTTGGTTTTTCGGAAAAAGAGGTTGGTGAGCCACAGGTGATTAATTGAACAATAATCAAAGATTTCTGGCGCTTGTTTTAAACCAGGAAAACCTGTTGCTCGCAAAAAATCAACAATGGAACATTGTACATTATCTTCGGGATCAAGGGCAGCAATAATTGCTGCTGCGGCACTGCGATGCCCACCGCCTGTATCAGATATTGCAAACATAATCTTTTTTGGGATATTCATCATACCTACACCCCTCCAGCAAATTTGTCTGTAAACCAGGATACCTTTTCTATTTTAGTCGTAGTTAATTATATTGTATAGGAATGAAAAATTTGTAGGTTAAGGATATATTAATTAATTGTAAATATCATCTTTAGTTGAAGGATGATATTCTATATAAGGAATTTTCATGTAAAGAGTAAAAAATAAACTTTTTAAGTTGACAATGATTATCAATTGATGTATAGTTACCTTAACACCAGTTGATGATGCCATTTAAAGAAGTAGTAAGGATGAAACTGTTAAAAAAATAGAGATGCTGATGTATTGCAATACCATCTAATGCCATGTCTGAGGAGAAAATCTCCAGGGCATGGCTTTTTGTTTTTAATTATAGGAAATGACAAGCTTAGTTTAAAAGTAACTGATGTCTTTTTATTTCGGATTTATCCTCGAAGTAGGTGGTCCAAAAGTAGCGCTATATCTTATAGTGTACTGGTAGATAGTTAAGTCCTGTTTTTAGTAAGGAGGATTTAAGGAAGTTATAGCGAAATAATCATAAAGTTTAACGGATAAACTAAGTTAAGAGAAAATAAGTAAGATAGAACGATGAGAGGGTATATATGAAAACTGCTGATCAACTGCTTGTTAAGCAAATTAATAAAATGCTGGTTTTAAATACCATTTATAAGAAAAAACCTATTTCTCGCGCAGAAACAGCCAAGCGTACTGGCTTAAATAAATCCACGGTCTCTGCACTAGTGGAGGAATTATTGTCAGAAGGATTGATTTTGGAAATAGGTACAGGGGAGTCTCAGGGTGGTCGGAAGCCAATAAATCTGTCTATTAATAAAGAGATTGGCAGTGTAATCGGGATAGACCTTGGTGTGAATTACATATTAAGCATATTAACTAATTTTGCGGGACAGATATTATGGAAAAAACGGATTAGCATTAAAAATATCATAGATTTTCCACAACAGAAAATCCATGACTTATTGGCTTTAATCCAGGAGACGATAACACATGCACCATCTACTAGACGAGGTATTATTGGTATGGGGATTGGTGTGCCGGGTATGGTAGATTATGCTCATGGTTATGTTCTATCGGCGCCTAATTTACTGTGGGAGAATGTTAAACTTAAAGATATCGTAGAAGAGGAATTTCATATTCCTACCCTCATTGATAACGAAGCCAATGCCGGGGCTATTGGTGAGAAATGGTTTGGCTTGGGCAAAAAAGCATCTGAACTTGTATATATTAGTGCAGGAACAGGGATTGGAGCAGGCATCGTTATCAATAATGAGCTGTATCGTGGCTCGCGGGGGCTCGCGGGTGAAATAGGGCATATGACTGTTGATGTCCATGGTACTACATGTACTTGTGGTAATGTGGGGTGCTGGGAAGAATATGCATCTGAAAAAGCGCTGATTCGATATTTTAAAGATAATGCTGCCAGATATCCTGAGAGTATTTTATTATCAAAGGTTAGTTTGGAATATATTGATGATTTAAATATATTCCAAATTGTTGATGCGGCCATGAAGGGTGATAGTCTTGCGATTGCAGGCTTTAAAACTATTGGATATTACCTTGGTGTTGGGGTGGCAAATTTGATCAATGCATTTAATCCTGAATGTGTAGTCGTCGGCAATGTCTTGCCACTAGCAGGAGATATCCTTATGAACGAATTGCGTAAAGAAGTTGAACGCCGTTGCTTCTCTGCTAAATATTCTAATGTGAAAATTATGTCATCTGAACTTTATATGAATGCATGCGCTTTGGGAGCAGTTGCATTAGTGATATCAAGAATATATGCTTTGCAAGGATCATACTTGATAAGTACTTGACCTTTCCACTCGAAAATCTGAATAAATTCATATAACGATCATAGTGTTGGGGTAGACCTCTCTATTATCTTTTTTATAGTACTAGAAAGCATAGCATGATTATTTTACCAAATAAAAAGCGAGATTATATTTACATATAATCTCGTTTTTTTAATTTTTGTAGGGCCTTTTCAAGAGCCTCTTTAAGTTCACAATGACTTGGAACCCACAAATTTTGGAGTTTTTAAGTTGTATAATTTTACACAACACGTACTTTAGAGATTAATTGCATTTTTTTGTATTCCATAGGTGTACATCCTCTTGTTTTTTTAAAAATTCGATTGAAGGTGGCAATGCTATTGAAACCTGCGATATTGGCTAATTCAATAATAGATAGATCATGATTGATTAGAAGTTTCTCAGCCTTTTTTATTCGGCGAGAGTTTACATAATAATTGAAGTTTTGTCCAGTCATTTCTTTAAACACCCTGGAGAAATGATATTCGCTAAAGCCGGCAGCATCTGAAGTGTCTTTAAGAGTGATGTTGTTTTGATAGTTCTCTTCGATATACTGGAGGGCAATGTTTAGTTTTTCCATAACATAAAATTTTTTATTGCAATTGCTGGAAGTAAGAAGAGTATCATTGTTAAGAATATTACGAGATAATAACACTAGAATATCAAAGACTCTTGCATTTAACGATAAATTATAACCGAAGAATTTCTGCTCATATTCTTTAATCATTTGGCCGATCTGCATTTCAAGCTCGTGGTGTAGAGAACTATTGTTTTTAGTTGAGATGAGTCGAGTTATTGATAAAAAAGGAGTGAAATTATGAATTTGACCAAAAACATCTAATGTAGATATATCAAATTGGATAAAGTATCGATTGCCTGCATTATTTGAGGTGTTGAAGCTGTGAATATCTCCACCAGCAATAAAAAGGATATCTCTCTCCTCGATAACATACTCCTGATCGTTTACGTTAGTGATATATCTATTGTTAATAGGATAGATCAGTTCTATAGCATGATGCCAATGTAAAGGGAACACAAAATTAGCAAAGGTATTTTCGACAATTCGAAAAGGATAGTTTTTAGTAAATATATTTTCTTCATATAGGCCGTTTATAATCATATCGTTTACAATCATATGAAATCCTCCTCAAAAATTACGCAAGAGTACTGAAAGGTTAATCTAACAAAGACTGATAGTTAAACAAAGTTGAGAGTTAATAAATGGGAATTTAAGTATAGAGAGTTTCGACAGAGGAAAGTAGAAATCCTCTTATATAGATTCTGTTTACAGTAAGGTAAATGCAAAGAAAGAATTTTCAGTTAACAATTGCAAGTATTAGAGCAAAAATTGAGGAGATTAATTAATCAGATTATTTTATAATATTCTTAGTTAGTTAATCGGATGGACGAACGAAGAGTTCTGGAAAAGTACTTGTAGCAATGAAAGTTAATAAAAGGAGAAGATTGCTGATGTCAAAAATACCTAATTATAAAAATGAAGATTTGAGTTTTGAGGATAGGGCTAAAGATCTGGTTGCAAGAATGACGCTAGAAGAAAAAGTTACACAAACGGTCTATAATTCAGTAGCAATTCCTCGTTTAGATATTCCAGCCTACAATTGGTGGAACGAAGCTTTGCATGGGGTAGCACGTGCTGGAGTTGCCACAATATTCCCCCAGGCTATTGGAATGGCTGCTACTTTTGATAAAAAACTGCTCCAAGAAGTCGCAGATGTTGTTTCTACGGAAGGACGGGCAAAATTCCATGAGTTTCAGAGGCTGGGTGATTACGGTATTTATAAGGGGCTAACATTCTGGTCGCCAAATATAAACATTTTTAGGGATCCGAGATGGGGACGTGGTCATGAGACCTTTGGGGAAGATCCCTATTTAACGGGTCAGTTAGGGGTAGCTTTTGTTAAAGGGCTTCAAGGTGATGATGAAAAATATTTAAAGGCGGCGGCTTGTGCAAAACACTTTGCGGTGCATAGCGGTCCAGAAAGTCTAAGGCACAGTTTTGATGCGGTGGTTTCAAAAAAAGATATGCGGGAAACCTATTTAGTAGCCTTTAAAGAATGTGTGAAAGAAGCAAAGGTAGAAGCAGTCATGGGCGCTTATAATAGAACAAATGGTGAACCCTGCTGTGGTAGTAAGATTCTCCTAAAAGATATTCTAAGAGATGAGTGGGGTTTTGCTGGACATGTGGTATCGGACTGCTGGGCGATAAAAGATTTTCATGAACATCACCACATTACTGTTACAGCTCCAGAGTCGGTAGCCCTGGCGCTAAATAATGGTTGTGACCTGAACTGCGGAAATATGTATTTGAATTTGCAGATTGCTTATAATGAGGGACTTATTACCGAAGAAACCATTGATACCGCAGTCATCAGATTAATGACAACTCGAATGAAGTTAGGCTTGTTTGATGATCCAGAGAAGGTTGCCTTCACAAAAATTCCCTACGAAAAGAATGATTGTGCCCAGCATAAAAAAAATGCCCTTGAAGTCTCTAAGAAGAGTTTGGTTCTTCTTAAAAATCAAGGAAATATGCTGCCACTAGATCGGAATAACATAAAATCAATTGCAGTAATCGGTCCTAATGCTGATAGTCGGGATGCACTGCTTGGTAATTATTTCGGTACACCATCCAGCTACACTACAGTCGTTGAAGGTATACGTGAGGTAGTAGGTAAGGATACCAAGGTATATTATACTCAGGGGTGTCATTTGTATAAAGATAAAGTGGAGCACTTGGCTGAAGTAAAGGATAGATTTGCCGAAGCTATCTCCGTGGCCCAGCGGTCCGACGTGGTTGTGATGTGCTTGGGACTGGATGCAAGCATCGAAGGGGAAGAGGGTGATGTCTCCAATGAATATGCTAGTGGCGACAAGTTACATTTAAATCTTCCAGGACTGCAACAGGAACTATTGGAGACTATTCATCAAACTGGTAAACCAATCATTCTAGTTCTTCTTGCTGGTAGTGCACTAGCTGTTACCTGGGCAGATGAAAATATACCTTCCATTGTTCAAGCGTGGTATCCTGGCGCTGAAGGTGGAAAAGCTATTGCTTCATTAATCTTTGGCGAATTTAGTCCAAGTGGGAAACTGCCAGTCACTTTTTATCGCACAACAGAAGAATTGCCTGATTTCTGTAATTATTCAATGGAAAATCGCACCTATAAATATATGGAAAACCAAGCGTTATATCCCTTTGGTTATGGACTCAGTTATACTACTTTTCAATATGGCCAGATTGCTTTAAACAGTGAGAAAATCACTGTAAATGAGAATGTACAATATAGGATAATTGTTAAGAATACGGGGAATTTTCCAGCATGCGAAACGGTACAATTGTATGTACAAGATGTGCAAGCTAGTGTTGATGTACCTAAATGGCAATTGCGGGGCATCAGAAAAATTTATTTAGAGTCAAATCAAGCACAAGAAGTATTATTCATGTTAACACCGCGGGATCTGGCATTAATTGATAATGACGGTAAATGCATATTGGAGCCTGGCATATTTAATATATATATAGGCGGATGTCAACCAGATGAAAGAAGTAAGCAGTTAACTGGCTGTAGTGTCAGGAAAGCTATTTTAGAAGTAATTGGAAATTCAATAGAACTAGAATATTAAGTCACGAGCAACATGTTGTAACGTTAATATCCCACTTCTTTTCTAACATAACCATTAAAGAGCCAACACGATCGAGTTCTTGGTGCTAGGAAAGAAGGGGACTTAAATAAAAAAAATAAGGGGGATAGTATTCGTGAAAAAAAAATATCTGAAAAAAGCATTGATGTTGGTGCTGTCAGTTGCAGTATTGGGGTCTGTTCTCACGGGTTGTGGCACCGCCAAAAAGACAAATGAAACTTCAGGCAATACAATTACACAAAAGGATCCTAAGGAGTACAGTGGAACAATCACGCTATGGACGTTTACAGACGAATTTAAAAAGTCACATTTTATTGATGAATTTAACAAAGTATATCCAAACATTAAGGTTAACGTGACAGTGATACCCATGGAAAACAATGCATACACAACAAAACTTGCAGCTGTGTTGTCATCAGGCGTAGGGGCACCTGATGTTTACACTTCCGAAGTTTCAATCGTAAACAGATTTGTTAATATGCCTTACTATGAAGATCTTTCTAAAGCTCCATACAACGGAGAAGAACTTGCAAAAAAATTAGTTCCATATACTGTAGATCTTGGCAGAAATCAAGAGGATAAAGGTATCAGAGCATTATCCTGGCAGGCATGTCCTGGTGGAATATTCTACAAAAGAAGTTTAGCGAAACAGTATCTTGGAACAGATGATCCCGAGGAAATTTCAAAGAAGTTTAGTACATGGGAGTCCTTTATTCAAACAGGTAAAGAATTAGATAGTAAAAGTGGTGGTAAAGTAAAACTATTGCCATCTTATAATGAAATGTTAAATTTTGCAACGGGTAGCAGAACCCATGGTTGGGTAGAAAATAATAAACTAGTTATCGATGAGAGTATGCTGAAATATGTTGATTACGCCAAACAAATGAGAGATGCAGGTATCGATGCTAAGTTAACTCAGTGGTCACCACCATGGTCCGCATCCATGGCTGGCCCAGTAAATGACATAAACGTGTTCAGTTATGTACTTCCATCTTGGGGATTACAATACGTATTATCCTCTAATGCGCCAAAAACAAGTGGCGATTGGGCACTTGCTAAAGCACCTTCACCGTACTACTGGGGCGGTACTTGGATAGGTATGTATAATAAGAGTCAGAACAAGGATCTTGCATGGCAATTTATTAAGTTTATGGCTTCCGCAACTTTTCAAGGCTACAATGCGAAAGAACTTGGTGATTTCCCAAGTGATATAGCTACCATTCAGCAGGTTTCTACTTCTGATGCTGGGAAAAATGCTTTTGCTGGCGGACAGAATTTGGCTAAGACTTATAATGAGATGCTGCCAGCGATTTCGGGTAAATTAGTTACTAAATATGATTTACCAATCGACAATGCATTTAGAGACGCTTTAGACCTATATGTAACTGGGCAAAAATCAAAAGAGGAATTTTTAAAACAATTTAGAGCCGATGTTAAGACTGCATTCCCCGATATCAACGTAGAGTAATTTAATAAAAAGCCTTATTGGCTGTTTGAAAATAATGCTACATTATGTTATTTTAAACAACTAATAAGGCATTTAAATTAGGAGGTGTTTTAATGCTAAAGAGAAAAAACAAATTAGATAAGGGGAGATATGGAATATTTTTTATTATCCCATATTTTGTTGCATACATAGTATTTTCAATCTATCCAATTATCTATTCTTTTTATATAAGTTTTCAAAAGTGGGATGGAATGTCGCCAGATGCAACTTTTGTTGGACTGGCAAACTACAGTAAACTTATCCATGATCCTGTATTTTATCAGTCGATCATCAACACCTTCACAATATGGGGCTTCGCGATCGTTCCTCAGATGGGGTTTGCAATCTTACTGGCAGTATGGTTTAACAATTCAAAGATGATGGGAAAAGAAACCTTTAGAGCAATTTTTTATCTTCCTAACCTTATTACACCAGCAGCAGTAGCATTGCTATTCTCATTTATATTTGACTGGCAAACTGGTGCAGCTAATAATATTCTGCTAAAATTTCATATCGTCAGTGAGCCTATTAACTGGTTTTTGGGTGAAATGACTTCTAGAGGCATCATGTCACTGATCGCATGGTGGATGTGGTTTGGCTATAGCATGATCATTTTTGGCGCGGGACTAAAAAATATACCAACAGAATTGTATGAGGCGGCCAGTATCGATGGTGCAAGTGCTTGGCAGAGCTTTACAAGCATAACAATTCCACTACTGCGGCCAACTATTTTATATTCTTGCGTAACGTCACTGATCGGTGGTATGCAGATGTTTGATGTTCCTTATGTTCTGACTGGTGGAACGGGAAGACCTGGCAATACGACATTGACAATGGTGATGTACCTATATAATACAGCCTTCCAAAATTTAAACTATGGATATGGTGCTGCTATTGGGTATGGCTTATTTATGTTGATACTTATATTTTCTATAATTACTTTCAAAGTGATTAATAGAAATGCTGAATATGAATAGAGGTGATATGAATGGAAACAAAGGTTAATGATAAAGCAAATAATAAGATGTCAATTAAGATGCCAATTAAGGTGCCAATCAAATTATCAGTAAGTCCTGGTAAGGTGGCTGTATATACTTTTTTAATTGTACTTGCTGTATTATGTTTTACCCCTTTCTATATAATGCTTATGAATTCTACCCATGACAATGGAGAAATAGCGACGCACCTGTGGCTTACGCCAGGTACATCATTAATGGATAATTACCATAGTTTAATTGTGAGCCTGCCTATTTGGCGGGGATTTTTCAACAGCCTATTCGTTGCAACTACGACTACAATAGTAAGTGGATATTTTAGTGCACTCACTGCGTATGGCTTTTCAAGATATAAATTTAAGGGTAATGGAGTGCTGTATACAATAGTACTCGGCTCTATGATGATTCCTGGACAGTTGGGATTTATAGGATTTTATCAATTAGTAAGTTCGATGGATTTGATTAATAACTATATTCCTTTAATCATTCCTGCAGTAGCCAGTGCTGGATCGGTTTTCTTTATTAAAGGGTATACAGATGGCGCGGTTCACGAATCATTAATTGAAGCAGCTAGAATAGACGGCTGTGGCGAATTTACAATATTTAATAAGATCGCATTACCGCTTATTATGCCTGCCGTTGCAACGATGTCGATATTTACATTTATTGCAACTTGGAATAACTATTTATTGCCGCTTATTCTACTATCGGATATGGATATGTATACTCTTCCCATCATGCAGGTTGCTTCAAGAGGTGTTTACAAGAATGAATTTGGTGCAATATATACATGTATTGCCATTTCTGTTGTCCCAGTCATGGTGGCCTTTGCATTCTTCTCCAAGAAGATAATTGGCGGGTTGACAATGGGAGGAGTAAAAGGTTAGGCACCTGAAAGAAAATAAGTAGTCAAAGATTCTGAGGATATTTTGTTCTAGGCGAATAATCATAACCCGCGCATAGTGAGCAAAGCACGGGTTGTGATTACGGAATCAGAAAGTATACACTTTCTCGATTCCAAGTAAGGGCAACTAAGGCTTCTGCCTGCGCTGATGCTTGACCGAAACCAAGTTTTCTTTATGAAGCATAGGGCAAAATAGACCAGAAGATGACTAGTTATTTTATTGAAGGTGCCTCAATTAAAATCAATAGGAGAGTGTATCATGGCAAAGGTTATATTAAAGAATATTTTCAAACGATATGATAAACATGAAATTGTTAAAGATTTTAACTTAGAGATTCATGATCACGAAATGATTGTACTGGTTGGTCCTTCCGGTTGTGGTAAATCAACAACACTACGAATGGTAGCTGGCCTCGAAGACATTAGTTCAGGAGAAATCTACATTGGCGATAGACTGGTCAATGATGTTATGCCTAAAGATAGAGATATTGCCATGGTTTTTCAAAATTATGCCTTGTACCCCCATATGAGCGTATATGAAAATATGGCATTTAGCCTTAAGCTTCAGAAAAAATCCAAAGAGGAAATTGACAGACGGGTAAGAGAAGCGGCACAGATTCTACAGATTGAGGAGTTGCTTGACCGCAAGCCCAAGGCTATGTCAGGTGGTCAGCGCCAGAGGGTGGCGATGGGACGCGCCATTGTTCGTGAACCAGCAGTTTTTCTGATGGATGAACCATTATCAAATTTGGATGCTAAACTACGAGTCAGCATGAGGGTTGAAATTTCCAAAATCCAAAAGCGTTTAAAAACCACGACAATTTACGTTACCCATGACCAGACAGAAGCGATGACCATGGGCGATCGGATTGTTGTTATGAAGGATGGTATCGTCCAACAGGTAGATACTCCTATAAAATTATATAGTTTTCCCGCCAATCTGTTTGTCGCAGGATTTATTGGCAATCCAGCGATGAATTTTATCAAAGCCACTATCAAACAGGAAGCAAATGGTTTTTATGTTGTAGGGCAAGGTTTTAAAGTTCTTATACCTGGAGGTAAGTCATCCCAGATTGAACATTATCGTGATAAAGAAGTCATATTTGGTATCCGTCCTGAAGATATTCGTGATGAGGCCATCATGGTAGATACCTATGAGAAAGCTCGTTTTGGGGCCACAGTAGAAGTCGTGGAGTTACTAGGAGCCGAAATTAGCCTCTATATGAATTTGGGCGGAGTACCCATTACAGCTAAAGTATCTGCCAACAATAGTTACAAATCAAATGATCAAGTAAGCATGGTATTTGATATGAATAAGATGCATCTATTTGACCCTGTGACAGAACTTGCTTGTTTTAAGGAATTATAAGTCTATCTTTCTACAATATTATGCGGATGAAGCTACCCTCTATAAATTAGACGATTTTCATGAAATGTGAACGAAGGGAAGCCATCTTTGGCTTCCCTTCAAAATTGTTATATGATCAACACTGTTATTAAACATAGCCGAATATAAAAAAAATTCAAAATAGTAAAATTAATAAAGGGGTTTTAAAAGATATAACGAATAGTTTATCCATACAACAAACTAATGAAAACTATTGGGGATAATGTAGAAAAAAGATTGATTTAGTTTATTGCAACACTCAATTAAGGCGGTGAAAAATTATTAGATGGTATGCATAATATGAGTGTAAATAATGAAAGTGGGTGAAATTTTAATGAATTTTCTTGGCGTTGACCTTGGCACATCCGCCGTAAAATTATTATTAATGGACGAAACAGGGGTGATAATTCAGACGGTATCGAAAGAATATCCTGTGTACTATCCCCAGCCTGGCTGGGCTGAACAAAACCCTGAAGATTGGTGGCAGGCTACTAGCGCAGGGATTAGAGAAATTCTAGGGACAACTGGTATAGCAGGCAAAGATGTACAAAGTATTGGACTGAGCGGACAGATGCATGGTTTAGTGTTGCTCAATAAAGATAACAAGGTGCTCATGCCAGCGTTACTTTGGTGTGATCAACGGACGCAAGATGAATGTGATTATATTACTGACAAATTAGGTATTAATTTGTCAAAATATACTGGCAATAAGGCCTTGACAGGTTTTACGGCACCAAAAGTATTATGGGTCAAACGCAACCGCCCAGAAGTACATGAACAAATTAGTCATGTGTTATTGCCTAAAGATTACATCCGTTTTAAATTGACTGGTGAATATGCTACCGATGTATCAGATGCTTCTGGAACACTCTTTTTCGATGTAGCCCACCGCTCTTGGTCCCAGGAGATGCTTGAATTTCTAGGTTTGACGGAGGATGTTTTGCCAACGTGTTACGAATCCTTTGCCGTGACGGGAAATATTAACCAAGAAGCTGCTGAAGTGACCCAATTAGGTCTTGGCATCCCCGTAGTTGGCGGCGGTGGTGATCAGGCCGCTGGAGCAGTCGGCACAGGTATCGTTTCTACCGGTATGGTATCAGTAGCTCTTGGAACCTCTGGAGTTGTTTTTGCCTGCCAGGAAGAATACGCTGTCGATGACGAAAATCGGTTACATGCTTTTTGTCACAGTAATGGGAAGTGGCATGTCATGGGTGTCATGTTAGCAGCCGCCTCTTGCCTTAAATGGTGGGTTGAAGAAGTCTGTCAGTTAGATGATTGTGGCTTTGCTCTCTTGCTCAACGAAGCTGAGAAGGTGGCACCAGGCTCTGAGGGATTGATTTTTCTGCCTTATCTGATGGGTGAACGTACTCCTTATAGTGACCCCTATGCGCGAGGTACATTTATCGGACTGAGCATGGTACATAACCGGGCTCACATGACCCGGGCCATATTAGAAGGTGTTAGCTTTGGTCTTAGAGATTCCCTAGAAATTATTCGTCAGCAAAATCTGCCGACCACTGTTGTTAGAGTCAGTGGGGGTGGTGCCAATAGCCTGCTGTGGCGCCAAATCATAGCCGATGTCTTTGGTTTACGGGTAGAGGTCGTTAACTCTGTGGATGGTCCGGCTTTCGGGGCTGCTATTTTAGCGGCTGTAGGTGTAGGCGCTTTTGCTAATGTTGAAGATGCGTGTAGTCGCACAATAAGGACGGTTTGGAGTACAGAACCTAATCAAGAAAATGTTGAAAAATACAATCGTGTATATCCCATATATCATCAGTTGTATGGAACCCTTAAAGAGACTTTTAAAGTCATTAGTAAGATGTAAATGTAGGAGCATAACATGATGACCCGCTTGCATAAAATAAAAGAAGAAGTAGGAGGAAAAAATGAAATATTTTAATAATGTAGGAAAAATTGCTTACGAAGGTGCTAAATCCCAAAATCCACTGGCGTTTAAATACTATAATCCCACTGAAGTAGTAGGCGGCAAAACAATGGAAGAACAACTACGTTTCTCCGTAGCTTATTGGCATACTTTTACAGCAGACGGTTCCGATCCATTTGGTAGTGCCACCATGCTTCGCCCGTGGGATAAATTTACTGGTATGGACAAAGCCAAAGCCAGACTAGAGGCCTCATTTGAACTTTTTGAGAAACTTAATGTTCCGTTCTTCGCTTTCCATGATCGTGATCTTGCACCCGAGGGAGATACATTACAACAAACCAATGAAAACTTAGATACCATCATTAGCCTCATGAAAGGCTATATGAAAACAAGCAAGACGAAAGTATTGTGGAATACAGTGAACATGTTCTCCAATCCGCGTTTTGTACATGGTGCGGCGACAACTTGTAATGCTGATGTATTTGCCTATTGTGGAGCGCAGGTTAAAAAAGGATTGGAAATCGGCAAAGAATTAGGCACAGAAAATTATGTATTTTGGGGCGGGCGTGAAGGGTATGAGACACTCTTAAACACTGATCTGACATTAGAATTAGATAATTTGGCTAGATTTATGCATATGGCTGTGGATTATGCCAAAGAAATTGGTTACACGGGGCAATTCTTAATTGAACCAAAACCAAAAGAACCGACTAAACATCAGTATGATTTTGATGCACAAACAGCCATGGCTTTTCTGCGAAAATATGACTTACAAGATTATTTTAAAATGAACATTGAAGCTAACCATGCCACATTGGCTGGACATACTTTTCAACATGAATTAAGAATGTGTCGAGTCAACGGCGTTCTCGGTTCTGTTGATGCCAATCAAGGAGATATCATGCTTGGTTGGGATACGGATGAATTTCCAACGGATCTATATGAAACAACCTTAGCCATGTATGAAATCTTGAAAAATGGTGGTTTAGGCAAAGGCGGCTTGAATTTTGATGCTAAACCTAGAAGAGGATCTTTCGAACCTGAAGATTTATTCTTGGCCCATATTGCCGGAATGGATAGTTTTGCCAAAGGGTTCAAAGTTGCTAGTAAACTGATTGAAGACCAGGTCTTTGAAAAAATTATTGATGAGCGTTATAGTAGCTTTAAAGAAGGTATTGGACTAGAAATCCTCTCCGGCAAAGCTAACTTCCATACTTTAGAAGCTTATGCTCTGCAAAATAAGCCTATCGGGAATAAATCAGGCAGACAAGAACATATCAAAGGCATTCTAAATCAATATCTTTTAGAATTTTAAGTGGCATTTTGTAAGATGAAGGAGGGGATAGATGATAAATTGGCTAGCTCATCGTTGTAGGCATATTAAAATAGTAGGGGGGAAGCAGTGTGTTTAAAGGGAAAAGTGTAAAAATACTTGCGATGGTATCCATTTTAATTGTTTCACTGTTGATGATGGCTGGATGTACAAAACAGGAACCTGTGGCATCTAAAGAGGGAGCTGCACAAAAAGGTAAAACTATTAAAATTGGATTGAGCATGGATGATCTAAGGTTAGAAAGATGGCAACACGATCGGGATTTATTTGTAGCAAAAGCAAAAGATCTTGGCGCTGAAGTTGTTGTACAATCAGCTAACGGTGATGATCAAACCCAGTTTTCCCAATGTGAAAACCTTATTTCCCAAGGTGTAAATGTTCTGGTTATCATCCCTCATAATGGTGAAGCCATGGCACCTATCATTGAGCAGGCTCATAAAGCGGGTATTAAAGTATTGTCTTATGACCGACTCATTACGAAATCAGATGTGGATTACTATATATCCTTTGATAATAATAAAGTTGGTGAAATGCAAGCAGAGTCAATTATTAAGCTTGCTCCGAAGGGAAACTATTTCTTAATGGGTGGATCCCCTACTGATAATAATGCAAAGATGTTTCGTGCTGGTCAAATGAAGGTGTTACAACCTTTAATTGATAAAGGCGATATTAAAGTCATTGGTGATCAATGGGCGAAAGACTGGTTACCTGAAGAAGCCCTTAAAATTATGGAAAATGCTTTGACTGCTAATAATAACAAAATTGATGCGGTTGTGGCATCAAATGATAGTACTGCTGGTGGTGCCATTCAAGCATTATCAGGGCAAGGTTTGGGTGGTAAAGTCCCCATCTCTGGCCAAGATGCTGAACTTGCTGCTTGCCAACGGATTGTAGAAGGTCTACAAACAATGACAGTATATAAACCAATTAAATTATTAGCAACCGCCGCTGCTGAAATTGCTGTTCAATTGGGTAAAGGGGAAACCCCTAAGTCTGATGGCGTAGTGAACAATGGTAAAATTGACGTTCCATCTGTTCTTCTAGCACCGGTAGCTGTTGATGCTAAAAATATAGTGGAAACAGTTATAAAAGATGGCTTTAACAAGTTGGAAGAAGTATACAAAAATGTTCCAAAGGATAAATGGCCTAAGGGGTAATTCAAATAGCAGGTGAGGGATTTATCGTCCCTCACCTGCTAAAATTGAACATAAGGGGATAGAAATGGACGAATTTATTTTAGAAATGAAGGGGATTGTCAAAGAGTTTTCTGGAGTAAAAGCGCTAAATGATGTGTCCTTTAAGGTGAGAGTAGGACAAATTCACGCGTTATGCGGTGAAAACGGGGCAGGTAAATCCACATTAATGAAAGTGCTCAGTGGTGTATATCCCCATGGAACTTACCAAGGTGAGATTGTTTTCAATCAGAAAAACTTGATTATTCGTAATATTTCTGATGCTGAACAAGTAGGTATTGCCATCATTCATCAGGAATTGGCATTATTTACAGAGTTACCTGTATATGAAAATATTTTTATGGGCAATGAGCTACATTCTAAGGGATTTGTTAATATACCGGCTATGTTAGCTAAAACTCAGGAACTTCTAAAAGAAATGAAGTTAGACGTTAGTCCTTACACCCTTATCAAACACCTAGGCACAGGACAGCAACAATTAGTTGAAATTGCGAAAGCTTTATCGAAAAATGCCCAGATGCTAATTTTGGATGAACCGACGGCTTCTCTTTCTGAGGGCGAAGTAGAGATTCTCATGAATATATTAGCCGAACTAAAGGCGAAAGGTGTTACTTGTATTTATATATCACATAAACTAGATGAAGTTTTTCGATTGGCGGATACTGTTACTGTTATCCGAGATGGTAAGTCAATTGGAACAGAACAAATCAAGGATCTAACTAAAGATGATATTGTAAAGATGATGGTTGGTCGGGAAATTGCTGATTTATACCCCAAGGAAGTTCATGTCACGGATCAAGAGGTTTTGGCAGTTAAAAACTATACAGTATATGATACCAATGAATCTAACAAAGAAATCGTTCATAATGTCAGTTTTTCACTGAAACGTGGCGAAGTATTAGGATTTTCTGGTCTGGTCGGGGCTGGCCGCACCGAATTGGTATCGGCTATTTATGGCTTTCACTCAGGGAAACGTAGTGGAGAAGTGTATCTCAATGGACAAAAAATAACAATCAATAATCCTAATGATGCTTTGCAACAAGGGATTGCCATGGTTCCGGAAGATCGTAAACGTCATGGAATCATAGAATCAATGTCTGTTAAAGAGAATATGACACTAGCGAATATCGATCACTATCGCGTGCGGTTAGATGGTATTGATGATTGTAAGGAATTAGATGATGCCAATCAATACATGGCGAAACTGAAAATTAAAACACCTGGTTTGGATACATTCATTAAAAATCTCAGTGGTGGTAACCAGCAAAAGGTTGTTTTAGCAAAGTTTTTACTACGTACATTAAAGGTATTGATCTTGGATGAACCGACCCGTGGTATTGATGTTGGGGCAAAATATGAAATATATAATCTGATCAATCGGTTAGCGGCTGAAGGTATTGGTATTATCATGATCTCCTCTGATTTGCCAGAGATACTTGGCATGGCTGATCGGATCATTGTAATGAACGCCGGTCAGGTTAATGGTGAATTTATTAACAAAAACATTGATCAAGAACAAATCATGCATTGTGCTGTAGGGAGGGTTGCTCAGTGACGACACAGGTAGAAAATACGAAATTGGCCACTACAGGTGAGAAAAAGAATTTATTTAAAGCATTTTTCAACTTTGATGTAAAAACATATACCATGATACTCGCGTTAGTATCCATTTGGCTTATCTTTAGCATTGCGACCAATGGAGACTTTTTGACATCACGAAACTTATCCAATTTATTTAGACAGATGTCCATAACGGGTATTCTTTCCATCGGTATGGTTTTTATTATCATTACTGGACACATCGACCTTTCAGCAGGATCTTTAATGGGACTACTTGGTGGTATCGTAGCGATTTTGAATGTCTGGTTTAAATTAGATGGTATTGTTGCGATTGGTATTACATTGATCGTAGGTCTAGGGATTGGTCTATGCAATGGTTGGTTAGTTGCTTATAAAAAAATACCTGCGTTTATTGTGACGTTAGGTGGTTTGCTAGTTTTTAGGGGTATCCTTGTAGGTATGACGAAAGGTACTACCGTAGCTTCCCTCGGGCCGGAAATCAGATTTTTAGGTAATGCCTATCTGATCGATGGGATTGGTATCGTTTTAGGTCTACTTGCGGTATGCGCCCTTATCTATAACTCTTTTAATGGTAGAAAATTACGCATTCAGTATGGTTTATCCATTACGCCACTATCAATTGAAGTAGTGAAGATCATATTTGCGGCGGTGTTGATAGGTCTGGTTGTCACGGTTCTCAATTCCTACCAAGGGTTCCCCGTTCCGGTTCTCATCATTGTGATTTTAGCGGTTATATTTTCCTATATATTGACAAAAACCGTATTTGGCCGCCGGGTGTATGCCATTGGTGGTAATGGAGAAGCGGCTAAATTATGTGGTATTAATGTTCCTAAAATGACATTAATTATATTTGCAATGCATGGTTTATTAGTTGCCATTGCTGGTATATTATTGACTTCACGTCTGAATGCGGCCTCTGTTGCGGCTGGTCAAAATGCTGAAATGGATGCCATTGCTGCTTGCGTTATTGGTGGTGCTAGTTTAGCGGGTGGTGTTGGTAGCGTTGGTGGGGCCATTGTTGGGGCCTTAGTCATGTCAAGTCTCGATAATGGCATGAGTATGCTGAATATCGAAACCTTTTGGCAGTATATTGTAAAAGGGGCCATATTAGTCATTGCTGTATGGTTTGATATTGCGACTAAAAATAAAAAATAGTAAAAGTATTTCAGGATAAATTTCACTTGAGTTTAGGGGATAAAGAGGGTGTATCAGATACTATAACAGCGTATCTATATAGAACGCACTAAAGATTCTACAGGCAATCGTCAGGAATGGGCTATAGGGCTTCGCGGCGTTACGTAGGAATAGCCCATTCCTGGCAGACTAACAATATAGATGGTACTTTCTTAGTGCGTTATATATAGCAGGCATTTAGCCTGCTTTTTTGCGTAATCAGAAAGTATAACACTTTCTTGATTCCAAGTAAGGCAACTAAGGCTTCAACCTGCGCTGAGGCTTGGTCGAAGCCAAGTTTTCTTTATAGTATCAGAATTTGTAGTACAAGGAATGCTATAAAGTTGGTTGGAGGAGATTCGTGTCCCTAGTGGATCGGCGAATGCCGAGAGCCTATTGTACAAGTAGGAGAAGATTTATGTATTTACCTTGCTCTTAGTCTATATTGGCTCCATTCTTAAGAAACAGTGGAATAACCGCCAATGGAGCATTGCAATCGATCCATTGCCCGCCATCATGAACGTTATCCGAATTAAAGTCTTTCCATGCCGCTCCATAGGGCAGATATACCTTTCTGCTACGTTCTCCTGCATACAATATGGGAGCAACTAATACATCAGGGCCAAACATGTACTGATTGTCAATCTCCCAAGAATTCTTATCATCAGGAAAATCGTAGAAGAGTGGTCGCATGATTGGTGTTCCCTTCTCATGAGCGGCTTTCATCAATTTCGTAATATATGGACGCATGCGTTCTCTCATGAGCATGTACTTTTTAAATATTTCGTAGGCCTCTTCACCATAACTCCAAACTTCATTCGCTGCGCCACTACTACACAAGCCGCCTCCACTTGTACCCAGGGGTTCAGAATGGGGCTCACGATCACCATGTAAACGAAAAACGGGACAAAAGGTACCATACTGAAACCAACGAATCATACATTCTCTAAAACTTGGGTCATCTGGATTTCCACCATGGAAACCACCAATATCAGTTGTCCACCAAGGAATACCTGCCAATCCCATATTCAAACCAGCTATAAATTGGTTACGCAAGGATGGGAAACTAGAGTCTATATCACCGGACCAGACCAATGCACCATAACGTTGGCTGCCTGCCCAAGCACAACGCAATAAATTAATGATGTTATTTTGGCCACTGGCCTGCATACCATCAAAAAAAGTTTTGGCATACATCATCGGATAAATATTGCCCACCTGCAGATTAGGCCCCATGTGATAACGATAAATATCATAGTCATAAATAGAATATTCTGGTTCAGCCTCATCCAACCAAAAGAGACGAATTCCTTTGTCATAATAATTTCTTTTAACAGTCTGCCATACATAATCCCGTGAACCTGGATTTGTTGCATCATAGAACACGGTATTTCCTAAAAAGTCCATCGTTGTTCGAATACCCCTATCGACTCTAACAAGATAACCTTTTTGTAGCATTTCCTGATAATTTTCGCTGGTTTTATCGACTGTTGGCCAGATAGAGACCATCAGTTCAATGTCCATTTCCGTTAGTTCACGAATCATGGCATCTGGGTCAGGCCAGTAGTCAAGATCAAATTTCCACTCACCTTGCTTCGTCCAGTGAAAAAAATCGGCTACGATAACGGAGATGGGTAGCCCCCTACGTTTGTATTCACGGGCTACTTCGAGTAACTCCTCTTGTGTTTGGTAGCGTAGTTTACATTGCCAGAAGCCCATCCCATAATCCGGCATCATTGGTACCGTACCAGTGGCTTTAGCATAGGATTCTTCAATTTCGGCCGGTATATCGCCAGCCGTTAGCCAAAAATCCAGCTGCTTGGTGGAGTGGGCCAGCCATTCAGTGATATTTTTACTGAAGGTGACCTGTCCAATGGCCGGATTGTTCCACAAAAAACCGTAACCTAAGCTAGACAAGGCAAAGGGCACACTGGCTTGTGAGTTGCGGTGGGCAAGTTCTAGTGTGCAGTTTTTTACATCCAGATGTGGCTGCTGATATTGTCCCATACCAAAAATCTTCTCATTAGCATCTGATTCAAAACGCATGGTGAGTTGGTAGTCGCCGCCAAGAATAGGTTTGAACTCTCGAGCAGCAATATTTAAAGCACTACAGAATCCGTGGATATCATTACGATTGCGGATATATTCTTGTAAAAGAACCTGGCCTTTTTGATTATAGAAAGTGATTTTCCCTGCGGTAGTGATTTCAGCATGAATCTTTCCGTTTTTAATGGATGCTTTCTGTTCCTCGATCACAATCTGGGCATTACTTGATTCTTGGGGTAGTAGAGCCCAATTCTCGGTTTGCATGTTAGCCATGTATGTAGCTCTGATACGCAGACTATTGTCTCCCCATGGTTCGACCCATAAGATTTCACTGTCATATTGACGTATTAGTCGATTTCCTATGATGCTAAAGATATGATCCATCGTAAACCCTCCCCATTAAAAATCTCTGTTATTAAATTTAATAATACTATTATAATGCTGTCATCATCTTCGTTCTTGCATTACTTTGCTTCTTTGTAACTGTATATTGCTCTCATGATACATTGTAGATATACTAGAACTATGAGATCGACACTAGCAACAGGATGGGGTGGAGCATGGTAGAAAAAATAGATTTAAAAGAAAAAATTATTCATGGTGAAGGATTATTTCCTCTTTGTGTATACCACTCTAAAAGAGATACTAGTCATCATATTATTCAGTACCACTGGCATAATGAAGTTGAATTTTTTTATCTGCAGAGGGGGAACGTGATCATTTCCGTTGATGGGATACCGATTGAGGTCCAGGCTGGGGAAGCTATTTTTGTCAATAGTGGGGAAATCCATTCAGGATATTTGCATTATTCTGTGGATTGCGAATTTTATGCTATCGTATTCAATTTAAATATGTTAAGCAGTACGACAATTGGTGATTGTCAAAATCGCTACATCAATACACTTATTAATAAAAAGTATGCCTTACCGCGCAAATACAGTGAAACGACGGAATGGGGTCTGGGGGTTATCAAGGAACTTAAGCAGATGATTGATCATTACCTAACTAAAGTTCCTGGTTATGAACTAGCAATAACCGGGTCTCTCTATACAATGATCTATCAGCTGATTAGTCATAATCAACTGATCTGCAATCATCAAGAGGTGGAGGACGTGCTTTTTTATAAAAAAGAAATTTTAAAAAAAGTGTTGCATTATATTCATCGCAATTATCCAACAAAAATTAGCCTCGCAGATATGGCGCGTGAAATAAATATGAGTCAATATCATTTTTGCCGCTTTTTCAAGTCCATGGCAGGTAAAACACCCTTTGCATATCTAAATGAGTGCCGTATTAACCAGGCAGTGTTGCTACTATGCAATTCTGATCGTAAAGTCATGGATATTGCCTTTGATGTCGGCTTTACTAACTTCAGTTACTTTATTAAGGTCTTTAAGAGAATCAAAGGTTGCACTCCATCGAAGTTCGTGTGATGCTGCAGGGCTCATGTTGTCGTATGATAGAAATGTCGTTAGGGGAATTAGATATGTCAATATTACAGTACTGGAGACATAAGTTTAATTTTAAGCAGGCGAGCCTGCGAAAAAAGCTATTACTCATGTTTGTGGTTATTTCTATTTTACCGATTGTGATCATCCAAACGATTTCTTATAATTTGGCCAGCTTTTATATCGAAGAAAAAGTAAATATGCTTACAGGTATAAACCTCTTTCATATCAAAACCAATATTGAATCAGATTTAGATTATTATAAGGAGACGGCCTATCGCATTGCTGTTGATGAGAATATTGTTTATCTCGAAGAGAAATTTAATCAAGGGACTGATGTGGATAAGGCCTTGTCTAGAGGACAAATATGGAAAGGTTATGCTTCTTATTGCTACACGAAAGAGGAAATTAGAGGGATAATATTTGTTAACAAAGATTTGCAAAGCGTCTATTATGACAAAAAGAGCTTTAGTACTTATAACCCATTTTGGGATAACTATGATCAGGCAACCAAAGCAGCTATTTATGAAAAAATTATAAACAATAATGGGATCATAGTCTTGCCGACAATTGTGAACATAAATAGTGGCGGAGTGGCAGACGAACGGTTTTACATGGGACTACGAGTCAAGAATATTAAGACCAAGGAAGATATTGGGGTTATTATTATGAGTATTGCAGAAAAACGTCTTGATCGTATCTGCAATATTGATCAGACAGATACGATTACCAAAGACCATGTTAATATATATTCTTTTATTATCGATGGTGACGGGAAAATCTTATCTTTTCGCGATAATAAATATATTGGTGCTTATATTAAAGAATATTATGGACATGATGATGCCACGAAGGAAAGTTATCCCTTGAATGAGATTATTAATCAAATAACTGAATTTTCACAAAAAAATATAATGATTAATGATATTTTTATTACTGGTACAAACTGGCGCGTGATCAGTATCATTGATAAAGATGGTATGTTTTATGAGGTTAATATCCTCAAAAATTTGACATTGGGAATTTCCCTGCTCATCTTACTGATTTCTATCGCTTTTATTTTAGGTTTTACGAATCGCTTTCATGATTCAGTCAGTCGTATCGTCAATGGGATAAAAAAAGCTAAAAAAGGCGATTTACAGACACGGGTTGTATTGGAGACTGAAGATGAATTGGCGTTTATTGGAAATGAATTTAATGAAATGGTTGTCAAAATCAATGCTTTAGTTGAAAATATCAAACGACAGGGAGAGCATATCTATGAGATATCTGATCAGTGTCGTAAAGCAGAGATACAAGCCTTAGTATCCCAAGTCAATCCTCATTTTCTCTATAATACCCTGGATTGCATCAATTGGATGGCTCTACGTAAAGAAGAATATGGTATTAGCACCATGATTAGCAATTTGGCCCAAATACTGCGTTATAGTATTGGCAAAGTCAATGAACAGGTGCCACTGTATAATGAAATCGAATGGCTAAAGAAATATATGTATTTACAGCAAGTTAGGTTTAACCATAGTTTTATGCTGAAATTGGACATTGATGAAACATTATTGGATTGTAAAATTTATAAACTGTTATTACAGCCATTGGTGGAAAATGCTATTATTCATGGGTTTAAAAATTATGACAGTGGGCGTGAGTTGGTGATTAGCATTCACAGGTATCAAGAGGACTATTTGCAAATTTTAGTCGTGGATAACGGTTCTGGTATACCCCAGGAACAGGTCTGTACACTACTGGGACAAGAGCGGCCCGACAGGATCGGTCTCAATAATGTATGGCAAAGGATCCAAATTTATTATGGCAAAACGGGTACGATGGCGATCACGAGTCATGAAGGGCAAGGCACAACTGTAAGTCTCATCATACCTCTATTACGCTGGGAGGATAAACAAAATGAAGATATTGATTGTTGAAGATGAAATCAATGCTCGTGAAGGGCTGGCGGAGTTAATCAGCAAAATAAATCCTAAGTACCAAGTCTGTGGACAAGCTGCTGATGGAGAAGAAGGAGTCAGGTTGGCAAAAACACTGCAACCGGACCTTATCTTTGTCGATATCCATATGCCCAAATTAAGTGGCTTAGATATGATTGAACATGTTCGGCAAAGTGGCTGTAACCCCTGTTTTGTTATTTTGAGTGGTTATGCTGACTTCAAATTTGCCCAACGCAGCATAAAGTTGGGGGTAACAGAATACTTGTTAAAACCCATTACTTATGATGATTTAACGATAGTACTGAGGCAAATGGAACAGAAAATCAGCCTTAAACAGCAAATAAGCAGTGGAGTCTCAGAGCTTGTCCCTCAAGATGAAATCCTAAAAACCATCTTACTGCAGAACAAAAAGGAGGCCGAAACTGCATTTTCGATTCTGACCAACAACATTTCAGAGGCAGAGAATATGTTCCTGATTAATTTATATTTGGGGAAAACGTGGGCAGAGGATATTGACCAGATTATTGTGGCGGTCAATACCTTTAAAAATCAGTATGGCTTTACGACCTGTTGTTATTCTTTATTGGATCAATATCAATTTTTTACTGTTTTCGTCAATACCAGTAGCCCATTTGCAGAAATGTTGAAACGGATAAAGTACAGTTTATTATTTTCCCTAAGGCAGGAAGGGGTTAAGGATGTAGTTACTAGTTTGTTATACATAAATGGCTCACTGGCACTAGATGGTGCATTAGCTCAGTTACAACGCTTATCCCGTTGGTCCATTGTACTCGGGAGTCATGAAGTGATTCATGAAGGGATCATAGGAAAGGTCAACAGTAATCATTGTAGCTATCCCCAGTTAATTGAGAATGAAGCACTAGTAGCGATCAAAAACAATGATTTTGACCGCTTATTGCAAGTGAATGGGGATTTAATGGCTTATCTTAGTTCGCAAGCTCACGATCCCGATCAAGTCATCGAAGTATGCAACAGTTATGTCTTTTCAATCTTGTTTTTTTTACGAGGTTGTAATCTCAATTTATATTATAAAATTAAGAACAATGGTATTTTAGATATGATACAAAATAGCTATACCATGGCTGAACTCAAAAATTATTTGGATAACCTAGTCAAGGACATTCAGGAGCAAAGTCGTCATGATACGATTACTTATTCTCTATTAGTCAGGAAAACTGTTAATTATATCAAGGAACATTATGCTAGCAGACTTTCCCTGGAGGAGATTGCACAAGGAATGCGTGTCACACCGGAATATGTTAGTCATTTATTTACGAAAGAAATAGGAAAAAGTTTTTCTAATTACGTGAGGGAATTTAGAATAAATATTGCCAAAGAGCTCATCATGGACAGTGGGCTAAAGATGTATGAGGTAGGGGAAATGGTCGGCTATACGGATCCAAAATATTTTCATAAGATGTTTAAAGAGGTTACCGGCTTCTCGCCTAAAGAGTATCTAATAATGGTTAAAAAATAATTTTATAGCAGCATTATCTACTTTTCTTAACATTGTAGGCTTTAAGCAAAAGTTTTATGAAGATATAATTAAAATCATAAAATACTGATAAATCAGACAATAGAAGGAGTGGAATCAATGAGTAAATTTTGGAAAAACATAACGTGCCTAGCGGTCGTAATGTTTGCAACGATGTTGGTTCTTGGTTGTGGCGGTAATACCTCTAAAAATGCATCCGTAGATGGTAACAAATCAGAGAAAGTTACCCTTACATTATGGCATTATTATGAAGGGGCGCTACAACAGAAGTCATTGACAGATTTGGCGCAGAAATTTAATACTTCTCAGGATAAAATTGCAATTAAAATGGAATTTGCACCCAGAAATGAACTTATAAAACAACTTACAATTGGATTGGTTGCTGATAAATTACCTGATATTGTTCTACTTGATAATCCAGATACACCTTCTTTCGCTGCTATGGGAATATTAGCAGATATTACAGATAAAGTAAATGCACCGGAGATGAAAAAAGAGGCTTATTATCCAGGACCTTTAAAATCAAATCTCTACAATGATAAGTACTATGGAATTCCCGTGGGTAGCAATGATATCGGGCTATATTATAATGAAGATATGTTCAAGGCTGCAGGTATTACGGCTCCACCTCAAACCTGGGATGAACTGCAGGTTGTAGCTAAAAAGTTAAGTAAGGATGGCGTTTATGGTTTGGCCATGTGTGCCCTTAAAAACGAAGAAGGGACATTTCAATTTTTGCCGTGGTTGATCTCGGCAGGGGGAAGTTATGACAAACTAGATAGTGCTGAGAGTGTAAAAGCGTTTACCTTTCTGACAAATTTAGTGAAAGATGGTTCGCTGAGTAAAGAATCCATAAACTGGACACAGGCGGATGTGGAAAAACAATTTGCAACTGGGAAAGCTGCCATGATGATTAATGGACCATGGAATATTGAGCACGTAAGAGGCGATGCACCAAACATGAAATTTGCTGTTGTAAAAATACCTAAAGATAAAGTTTGGGCATCATGTCTAGGTGGTGAGAATTTTAGCATTATTAAAGGACATCATGAAGCTGAAGCTTGGGCATTTTTGAAATTTGCCATGAGTGAAGATAATTTGGCGGATATAGTGAATGTTATGGGGTATATACCATCTAGAAAAGATTTAGCTGAAAGTAATCCGAAGCTTAAAAATGATCCGATTATGAGTGTGTTTGTTGACGAAATGCAGTATGCTATGCCGCGCGGTCCTAATGCGAAATGGCCTGAATATTCAGAGGCAATGTATACGGCACTGCAAGAAAGCCTTACCAATCAAAAGACACCAGAACAAGCCGCTCGTGATGCACAAGTGAAGGTTGAAAATATTTCAAAAGGCAATTAAATTAATGATTAACAAAGCACCGTTAAGGTGCTTTGTTAATAAGAAACTAAAGGCGGTGAACATTAATTTTGAAAATAAACTATAGTCGTGAATACCTTCGATCAGAAAAAAAAGGCTTTGCCTTTGTCGTGCCAGCACTCCTGTTTATGCTGGCCTTTGTAGGCTATCCGATTATCTATAACTTTATTTTAAGTGTATATAATGTTGATATCATGACCTTGGGACAGCAACATAAAGAGTTTGTTGGTCTGAAAAATTATATTGATGTTTTTAATAATCCTCTCATGCTCATTAGTATTTGGAATACCTTTTTATTTACCATTGGAAGTATTTCCATTCAATTTGTTATCGGTTTTGCTTTGGCTCTATTCTTTAATTTGGAGTTTACCCTGGCCAAACCCATGCGCGGCTTACTGGTGGTTTCATGGATGATTCCGATGACAGTCATTGCTTTACTTTCCAAATTCATGTTAAGTCCCAGTGGGGGCATCATCAATCAACTGTTGCTCAATCTTCAGATCATTGATCAACCCATTGGTTGGCTCATTAATAACTCGACAGCTCTGTGGAGTGTGATCTTGGCTAATTCTTGGGTAGGAATACCCTTTAATATGATTCTGTTAACTACAGGCTTAAGTAATATATCCAAGAGTTTGTATGAAGCTGCTGAAGTAGATGGTGCAACTTCGTTGCAAAAATTTTTTTACATTACCTTACCCCAATTACGACCAGCCATCTTATCCGTGGTAATCTTGGGCTTTATTTATACGTTTAAAGTATTTGATTTAGTGTTTGTTGCCACAGGTGGTGGACCGGTCAATGCCACAGAACTCATGTCAACTTTGGCATATAAATTATCCTTTGCCCAATTTGCCTTTAGTAAGGGTGCCACAGTAGCTAATGTTTTATTTATCATTTTGTTTGTTGTCAGTCTTGGTTATCTTAAATTGATTCGTAAGGATGAGGTGATCAATTGAAAACACTTGTCTTGAGAACAAAAGAAAAAAATTATATGTTAAGTTTTATCGCGATTGTTATTGGTGTTATCTTTCTCTTTCCTTTGTATTGGATTGTAGTGAGTTCACTGAAAACAAATGTAGAAATCTTTGCTTCAATTCCCACCCTGATTCCTCACAATATTACTTTTAGTGCCTATACGGATCAATTGACGGGACCAAACAATATTTTAAACTCATTCGGCAATAGCTTATTGATCGCCACCCTTTCTATGGTGTTATCCATCATATTAGCTGTACCTGCCGCTTATGGTTTGGCCCGCTTTCCCATGCGGACGACGAAAATATTTATCATGATATTTTTAGTGACTCAGATGTTGCCAGTCACTTTAATTCTGACACCCATGTTTTTAATATATAAAAATCTGGGGATTCTTGATACCTATTTAGCGCCAGCCTTGTCTGATGCTACCATATCTATACCCTTTGTGATACTCATTTTGCGTACGTATTTTCTCAGCCTGCCGAAGGAACTGGAGGATTCAGCCAAAATTGATGGCTGTAGTACATTTATGGCTTTTATAAAAATCATGTTGCCCATATCATACCCAGGTTTAGTCATGGCGGCAGCCTTTTCCTTCTTATTTGCCTGGGGTGATTTAGCTTATGCTTTGACTTTTATCAGTACACCAGAATCAAGGCCCATGACAGCGGGTATCTATAACTTTATGGGTAAGTATGGTACCGAGTGGAACAAAATCATGGCCTATGGCACATTGTTAGTGTTACCTGTTGTAGCAATATTTGTTGTATTGCAAAAGTATATCGTGGCAGGTCTAACGAATGGTGCGGTTAAAGAATAGACGTAGCTTGATGCAGAGATGGAGGTAAAACGAAATGGCAAGTGTAGTGCTAAAAAATATTAATAAAGTATATTCTGGTGGGAATACGGTGGTGAAAGACTGTAGTATCGAGATCGCGGATAAAGAATTTCTCGTTTTGGTTGGCCCATCCGGCTGTGGAAAATCCACAACACTGCGGATGATCGCTGGCTTAGAAGAAATTACGTCAGGAGAAATATACATTGATGATAAGCTCGTAAATGATGTACAACCCAAAGATCGTGATATTGCCATGGTATTTCAAAATTATGCGCTTTACCCTCATATGACGGTGTATGAAAATATGGCCTTTGCTTTAAAAATAAGGAAGATGCCCAAAAATGAAATCGACGACCGGGTGCGGGCAGCCGCCACTATTTTGGGTATTGAAGACCTGCTAGAACGTAAACCAAAGGCTTTATCAGGTGGGCAACGCCAGCGCGTGGCACTCGGACGGGCCATGGTCCGTCAGCCTAAAGTCTTTTTGATGGATGAACCATTATCCAACTTGGATGCCAAACTCAGGGTGCATATGCGCACAGAACTAACTAAGCTGCACAAAAAAATGCAGACAACATTTATTTATGTCACTCATGACCAAACTGAAGCTTTGACAATGGGGAGTCGCATTGTTGTGATGAAAGAAGGTGTTGTACATCAAGTTGGATCTCCCCAGATTATTTATGATCAGCCGGTTAATATGTTTGTTGCCAGCTTTATTGGTAGTCCACAAATGAATTTTATTAATGGTCAATTTATACTAGAAAATGATCAATTGTATGTTTGTATTGGTAATTATAAATTGCCTGTTCCTCACGGTATTAAAAAGAAAATCGACGCCGCTTATTTTACTAAAGCAGTGGTCATGGGCATACGTCCCGAGAATATCTATGATCAACTTGTAGTTTTAGAAAGCTTTCCTGAGCATTGTGTAGAGGCTAAAATTGATGTTATAGAGCATATGGGGTCGGAGTGTTATTGTTATATGTTGTTTAATGGGCAACAACTTATTGGGAAATTTAATGGGCAGATCAATGATAAGATAGGAGATAGTATGAAGATCGGCTTTAATATGAATAAAGTACACTTTTTTGATCAAGAGACACAGGAGCGGATTATTGTCGAGTAGGATCATACATAAATTTAATAGTAAGCAAATTCTATCCCGAGGAGTGAGATGTGGTGAATGAAGACAAACATAATCCGGTTTCTTTGCAAAATATTAGATTAAACGATGGTTTTTGGAGTAGGCGAGCTGAAATTATTGCCAGAGAAGTGATTCCCTATCAATGGGATGCTTTAAATGACAACATTCCAGGTGCTGAGCCTAGTCATGCCATTGAGAATTTCCAGATTGCAGCAGGAGAAGTGACGGGTAAATTCCATGGCATGGTTTTCCAGGATAGTGATGTTGCAAAATGGATTGAAGCCGCCAGCTATAGCTTAACTACATATCCAAATACCAAGATAGAAGCGCAAATTGATTGGGTTGTCGAACTCATGGGCAGGGCTCAGCAGCCAGATGGATATCTTAATACATATTTTACAGTCGCCAAACCAGACGAACGATGGACAGATTTTTCTTTTGGTCATGAGCTTTATTGTGCAGGTCACTTAATAGAAGCCGCTGTCGCTTATTATAACAGTACAGGGAAAAAAAAGTTTCTAAGGATCATGTGTCGCTATGCGGATTATATTGATGGGGCGATCGGTGCACAAGACGGAAAAATGCAGGTCTATTGTGGTCATGAAGAGATTGAAATGGCATTGATGAGGTTGTTTCAAGCTACGGGCGAGGAACGTTATTTGCGGCTTAGTCACTATTTTGTCGATGAGCGGGGTAAGCAGCCATGCTTTTTGAAAAATGAGCCCACCTTTGGTCATACCTTTAAGACAAAATGGTTTGATTTAGCCTATCATCAGGCCCATGCACCAGTCCGCGCACAAACAATGGCGGAGGGACACTCTGTTAGGGCTATGTATCTGTATTGTGCGATGGCAGATTTGGCAAAAGAAACAAATGATGAGTCCTTGTCAGCTGCTTTAGAGAAACTCTGGGATAACACGACACAACGTCGCATGTATATAACGGGAGGTTTGGGCTCCCAGGGGCATGGAGAACGGTTTACCATTGATTATGATTTACCTAATGATAGGGCGTATGCTGAGACCTGCGCTACAATCGGCTTGATATTTTGGGCACAACGGATGTTGTTATTGAGTCCTGATCATCATTACGGTGATGTGATGGAACGTGCTCTTTACAACGGAGCATTAAGTGGTATATCCATGGATGGAAAAAAATATTTTTATGTGAATCCTCTGGAGGTTATTCCAGAGGTTGTAGAAAGTCGCTATGACCATGAGCATATTCAGGTTAAACGACAGGAATGGTTTGGTTGTGCTTGTTGTCCACCGAATATCGCGCGCTTAATTGCATCCTTAGGCCAATATATATATTCCCAAACTTCCTCGACAATTTATACTCATTTGTATATCAGCAGTGAAGGGAAATTTCAGATGAATGGACAACCTGTTGTCATACAACAACAGACCGATTATCCTTGGAAGGGTGAAGTTACTTTTTCTTTAAAAATAGTTGACTGTCAGCATATTACAATTGCTTTGCGGATTCCAGGCTGGTGCCAGAAACAGCAGATTAGGGTGAATGGTCACATCCTTGCCGATGTAAGGATTGATAAAGGTTATGCTATGATTACCAGGCAATGGATGGATGGTGACCAAATTAGTTTGACTCTGGATATGCCAATCGAATTTATATATGCTCATCCCAAGGTGAGAGAAGTTGCTGGCAAAGTGGCGATAGAGCGTGGTCCTCTTGTTTATTGCTTGGAAGAAGTTGATAATGGTTGCAATTTAGGGGGTATTACACTATCCTCCGAAGGAAAGCTTGAGGCCGAATTTTGCGAAGATTTATGGGGTGGAGTCGTTGTCATTAAAGGAGAGGCTAGACGTTCTGATGACGACGAATGGGGAACTAAGCTATATTCTTCGACAAAATTTCCATCCAAGGCGATGACCATGCAAGCCGTTCCTTACTATTTATGGGGAAATCGACAACCGGGCGGCGAGATGACGGTATGGATTAGAAATGCATAAGATCGTTTTGCGATAAAAAACATAAATAGTACAAAGAAACAGTAGGATCTACAGATACAGAAGAAGGGAAGAACAAATGAAAATTAGTGATGGCAACTGGCTTATACAGGAAAATTTGAATGTAATAAGCCCAATGTGTGTACATGAAGTGGGAGTTTATGAGAAGGAACTCATTGTTTTAGCTACTCCGCGTGATGTAAGTGCCAGGGAAAATCAATTGGATAGTCCACTATTTACCATGCGGTTTTTTTCGCCACAAGTTGGTGTGATCGGTGTACGGATCGAACATTTTAAAGGTATCTATCCAACGACTCCAGAGTTCTCGTTAGCTTATGATCATGATATTAGGATTGAATGTAGTAAAGACCAAGACCACGCCATGCTAAAAAGTGGGGATCTTTCAGTGTGCATTAATCTAAGGGGTGATTGGCAGGTTGATTTTTCCCATGCTGATAAACGTATTACTGGTAGCAGGGTCAAGTCCACAGGTTATGCGACAGATTGTGGGCATGATGAGACCTATATGTATGAACGGCTGGATTTAGGGGTAGGAGAAATCTGTTATGGTTTTGGTGAGCGATTTACAGCTTTTGTGAAAAACGGACAGATTGTTGAAACGTGGAATCAAGATGGTGGCACGAGTACGGAACAAGCCTATAAAAATATCCCTTTTTATTTAACAAATCGTGGGTATGGTGTCTTTGTCAATCATCCTGAGCAGGTGTCCTTTGAGGTGGCTTCTGAGAAAGTTTCCAAGGTGCAATTTAGTGTGTCTGGAGAAACACTTGAATATTATATTATTGATGGGCCTACCCCAAAACAGGTGCTTGATCGTTACACCCGGTTAACGGGCCGTCCATCATTACCACCGGCCTGGTCTTTTGGCTTATGGCTGACAACCTCATTTACGACGAATTATGATGAAGCTACGGTGAATAGTTTTATTAATGGTATGCACGACCGGTCATTACCATTGCATGTATTTCATTTTGATTGCTTTTGGATGAAGGCCTTCCAGTGGTGCGATTTTCAATGGGATTCCGCTGTTTTCCCTGATCCTAAAGGTATGTTAGCTCGGCTACAAGCCAAAGGATTGCATATCTGTGTTTGGATTAACCCTTATATTAGCCAACAGTCGGCATTGTTTAAAGAAGGTATGGATAAGGACTATTTGCTTAAAACGCCCCAGGGACGAGTTTGGCAATGGGATAAATGGCAACCAGGACAAGGTATCGTCGATTTTACCAACCCTGCTGCCTGTAAATGGTATGCAGGTCATCTGCGAAGGCTTATTGATATGGGAGTGGACTGTTTTAAAACAGACTTTGGTGAACGGATACCAACGAAAGTCGTTTATTATGATGGCTCAGATCCGCAAAAAATGCACAATTATTATACATACCTTTTTAATAAAGTTGTGTATGAAACATTGCAAGAAAAGAATGGGAAAGATAATGCCGTATTATTTGCACGTTCGGCAACTGTCGGCAGTCAAAGTTTTCCAGTGCATTGGGGCGGTGATTGTTCTGCGAATTACGAATCAATGGCAGAAAGTTTACGTGGGGGGCTGTCCTTAGGGTTAGCTGGCTTTGGATTCTGGAGCCATGATATAGGTGGCTTTGAGAATACTGCGCCGGCCCATGTTTATAAACGGTGGTGTGCTTTTGGTCTGTTGTCAAGCCATAGCAGGTTACATGGCAGTAAATCCTATAGGGTTCCGTGGTTATATGATGATGAGGCTGTTGATGTTTTACGGTTCTTTACAAATTGGAAGTGCCGATTGATGCCTTACCTTTATGATATGTCTGTAGCAGCGACTCAATATGGATTACCTGTCATGAGAGCAATGTTTCTTGAGTTTCCTAAGGATCCTAGTTGTGATTATCTTGATAGGCAATATATGCTTGGCGATTCTATTTTAGTTGCACCAATCTTTACTGAGAACGGGAGCGTTTTGGTATATTTACCAGAAGGGCGTTGGACGCACCTCTTTAGTAATCAAGAAGTCACCGGTGGATGCTGGCGTGAAGAAACCTATGACTTTATGAGTTTGCCTATTTATGTGCGAGACAATACACTGTTGGCAGTTGGTGCCAATGATCAGCGGCCAGATTATGATTATGTTGATGGAGTTGAGTTACATCTTTTTGCGCTTCAAGATGGCTGTGAAGCAACTGCAATAGTACGCAATTTGGATGGTGAAGTTGCATTAACAGCTACTGTAACTCGTCAGGGCATGTGCTTGCAGATAGTACTGCTAGGAGTATCCAAATCATGCTCATTGTTATTACGTGGTGTAAAAAAACTTACAGCAACAGCAACTGAGAATGTTGTATTAAAGCAAAAAGAGTTAGGTTTGCAAATTATAATTGGTCCTGGCACCAAGCAATTTGAGCTTAAATTCTAAATAGTGTAGATGAATAATTAAAAGCTTTTGTTTTCCGATAGCAGGTGGTTAACCTGCTTTTTTTGACGGTTTTTAGGATAGTTGCAGTTTAAAAGAAATCGTTATAATCGAGTATAAAAAACAAGAAACAAGTAACAATAAACGTTGTTACGCATAGCAAAATATAGAAAATTAACAAAACCGTAACATGACCTTAACACATAAAAAGTTAGTTTGTTTTACAATACAACTATAGAAAATAACAGGGGGTTTCAAGATGAATTTTTTTCAGAAAAATAAAATACTGGTGGCGGTTATGACATTGGCACTAGGAGCTAGCTTGATTGCAGGTTGTGGTGGAAAAAAAGATGAAGCTAAAGCTAGTGATGTTCAAGGAACAGTGACGGCATCTGGCTCTACGGCCTTATTGCCTTTATTAAAACCAGCGCAGGAAGAATTCCAAAAGAAATATGAGAAAGTTACGGTTAATGTGGCGGGCGGTGGTTCTTTCACGGGTTTAAATCAAGTGGCAGCTGGCTCGGTTAATATTGGTAACTCTGATGTTGTAGCGACTGAAGAATATAAAGATAAAGGTCTTGTTGACCACCAAGTAGCCGTTGCTCCTTTTGTGTTTATTGCCAATCAAGATGTAAGTGTTGATAATTTGACGCAACAACAATATGTGGACATATTGACTGGTAAAATCACCAACTGGAAAGATGTTGGTGGTAAAGATCAAAAAATCACTTTAGTTCACCGTGCTAAATCATCCGGATCACGTGCGACGATTGCTGATCTAGTATTAAAAGGTGCGCCATTTACGGATAATGCTGTTATTCAAGATTCTAATGGTGCAGTTCGCTCGGCGATTGCTAGCACACCTGGCTCAATTGGTTATGTTGATGCGGCTTATGCTGATAATACTGTAAAAGCCCTTGCTTATAATGGTGAAAAATATTCCGCTGAGTCGGTAATAGCAGGTAAATATCCTGTATATGCTTATGAACATATGTTTACTAAAGGTGAAGCTACTGGGGCCGTTAAATCCTTTATCGACTATGTATTAAGCAAAGAATTCCAAGAAACTTACGTTGAGAAAAATGGCTTTGTACCGATCACAAAAATGAAGAAATAATTTTAGCCAAATTAAATATGGCGAAAAATAAAAGGTCATGTTAATATCATGGCCTTTTATTTTTAAATATTTATCTGCAATTGTCCTGATTATTTGTTATGGAGGGGGGGCTGCACTCTATGTTTAAAAGGATCATGAAGCCACAGATGCAAAAGAAAAAAACACTATTTTCATATTTTGAAGTATTAAAGACAAGTTTTGTCTCATTAAAGAAAAGAGTTGTGGAGCAGAAAATACTTAGGGGTAAAAAAATACCCCTAAGTTTAAAAGTAAGTTTAAAAGGACTAAAGGTAGATGATTTGCGGCAACTGGTACCTCATATTTCTTGGTCATCCCTTGCCACCCAAGCTACCATACTGATTATTATGACATGCGTTATCCCGCTCAGTATTATTGGTTGGTATTTTACCACCCAGACAATGGCCAGTCTGACTGAGGCTGCCGTTGAAAAAAATAATAAAGTTGCTGATCGGATTGCCAGTGATATTGGGGCCAATATTTTGTCCAAGAAAAATTTTCTACTGGTGGCCAGTGCAGACAACGGTGTACGTGAGATGCAAAAAGACAGTGTGGCCACCTATCTTGCTCAGATTAAACCTTATTATGGCAGTAATGATGCCCTTTTTGTGGCGTTACCTGATGGGACGCAATTTTTGCGGTCGGATCATGCAGCCCTAGTGAATATTAGTGATCGGGAGTATTTTAAAAAAGCCTTGCAAGGTGCTGTGCAATTTTCTGATCCTGTACTGAGTAAAGTGACGAATCAAATGACCATTGTTGCGGCCGTGCCAATTTTGGGCGCCGATAATAAAGTAAAGGGTGTTTTGGGGGCTAATATGGCACTGCAGAATGTAAATGGTGGTGTTGAACAAATTTTATCCCAGAACCCAGGATATTCCGTTACCATTATTAATAAAAATCGCGTACCCATCTTTTATCAAGGGGATTCAACAGCCGTCACGGAGTCCAAACAGTTAAACGATGGCTATTATAATGAGGCTGTGGAAAAACAGACAGGTACCACCATGGGGAAAATCCGCGGTCAAGAGTACTTCATATCCTACCGTCCCATTGCAAATACGGATTGGATTGCCATATCGGCTTTTCCCCAGCAAGTAGCTCTACAATCGGCTTATGATATGGTAGAAAATAGCACGAAGGTGACAGGTCTTATTATTATCATATTTATCTTTATTGGTTTATTTCTTACCAAGAAAGCATTGTCTCCTCTCAAGGAGTTAGCTCGTAGCGTAGAAATTGTTGCACAAGGTGATTTAACCCATACCATTACACAGCATAGGCATGATGAATTAAATCATGTGGGTCAGGCTTTCAATGGTATGACGGTTAACTTGCGAGACATTGTTAATTCGGTAAAAGCATCTTCGGCCCTTGTGTTAGAATCAACCAATAGCGTGGCTGCCACCTCCGAGCAATCCCGGGTGGGGAGTGTTCAGGTATCCCAATCTGTGGAAGAGATTGCTGGTCACATTGGAGAACAGGGGAAGGATACGAAAAAAACGGAAGAACTGTTGCAAAAACTTGTGGCCATTACGGTTAATGTTTCAGAGAGCATTGGGCAGGCGGCCGCTTCTAGTGATGAGTGTTCACTGGTAGCCACACAAGGGCAAGGGGTCATTAATGAGACTGTAACCAAGATGGAGAGTATAAGAAATCTAGTTAATGGCACTGCTAAGACTGTTGGTTTGCTAGGGGACAGTACGAAAGAAATTGGGGTCATTACAGGCATGATTAGCCAAATTGCTAGTCAAACCAATCTTTTAGCCTTAAATGCGGCCATTGAAGCGGCTCGAGCTGGGAACGCCGGACGAGGGTTTGCAGTAGTGGCTGATGAGGTAAGAAAGTTAGCCGAACAGTCGGCGCGGGCTGCCAAAGAAATTTCCCGGCTCATTGCTCGGATACAAACACAAACCAATGGTTGCGTGAGCGAGATGGAGCAGAGTGTTGATCAAGTTCAGCAGGGGTTAGGAATGGCCCAAACCAGTGGCCTTGCTTTTGAAAAAATTGTAGAAACCGTGGGGCGTGTACAACTTCAGGCCCACCGGATCACCGTAGAAACGGCAAGCCAAGTTGGCTTATGTCGAGAAGCCATGGAAGCCGTGTCCAGCATTAGTACGTTAGCGTCGCGTAATACCAGTGGGGCCCATGAAATTGCTGCTGTATGCGAAGAGCAGGTAGCGGCTTCTCAGGAAATAACTTTTTCCATTGAAAAACTCCATGGCATGTCTTATGAGTTAGAAAATGTTGTAGCCCAGTTCAAAGCGTAAATAGAACAATATAAAAATGAAATATTTAACATAATGTTAACAACTGTTTAACAATTAATTCCCAATATAATGCAATAATAGGAACAAGGATAAAGCCTGTCTAGTAGAAAATAGTGTGGAGGTGTAAGTTTGTGTATCATCCTAAAAGCTCGGTTCTGTGCCTGTCCCGTTTTTTTCGGTTGTTAGTGGCGTTAGTTCTAGTCTCATCCCTTATGTCTGGAATGACAGTATCCTATGCTGCTTACAATGCGCCAGAAGTCTCAAACATCAATATTATGCCAATTGATCGGGCGAAATTTCTTGTTGGTCAAAAGTTTGATTTTGAAATTGAAGTCAAAACGGAGAGTCCTGCTAGTGCCATTGAAGTGATGATCAATGGTGTAGCCGCCGAGGTTTTCTTTGGCAAGCAAGGGGTTACTAAGTTTGATAAAATGAGTACATATCGAATTGACCAAGTTGCTTTACCGAAGAGTGGTAAAGTAGCTGTGGCGGTCACTGTAAAAACAGAAACAGGGATAGAAAAACGTACCATAAATTATGAAGTGACTGCTGATAAAATAGGAAAACCTGCCAAAAATGTCATCCTAATTATTGGCGATGGAATGAGTTTGCCAGCAAGGCAAATGGCCCGCATTCTTTCCAAGGGGATCACTGAAGGCAAATATAACGACCTGCTTGAAATGGAAAAAATGCCAAACTTGGCATTGATCACCACTTCGGGGAGTGACTCCTTGGTAACGGATTCGGCCAACAGTGCTTCAGCTTATGCCACTGGGCAGAAAGGTGCCGTAAATGCCATGGGCGTTTATGCCGACAGTACGAAAGATCCTTTTGATGATCCAAAAGTAGAAAATATTATTGAGCTAGCAAAACGTACACGGGGTATGGCAACGGGTATTGTTTCCACTGCCAACATAACGGATGCCACTCCGGCAGCTATGCTCGCCCATACCCGGAAGCGTAGCGAGTTAAATTTCATTGCTCAGGAAATGCTCAATCCCCTACATCGTCCTGATGTTATTTTAGGCGGTGGATCACGCCAATTTTTGCCAAAGAGTGTGCCTGGTTCTAAACGCACTGATGAGCGTAATCTAATCGAAGAGTTTAAGCAACAAGGGTATACTACGGCAATCACTAAGACTGAACTAAAACAAGTTGGTACACCAGACAAACTCCTTGGTCTTTTCCAACTTGATAACATGGATGTCTATATGGATCGTGAAGTAACAAAAAATCCGGCTGTTCTGGGCAACTTTACTGATCAGCCTACCCTTATGGACATGACCAAGACAGCCATTGACGTATTAAGTAAAAATAAGAACGGCTTTTTTCTCATGGTAGAAGGTGCTTGCATCGACAAGCAACTCCATACGATGGATTGGCAACGGGCTACGTATGATACCATTGAAATGGATAAAGCTGTTGGTATTGCCAAAGAATTTGCCAAAAAGAATGAAGATACCTTGATTATTGTCGTAGCTGACCATTCCCATGGGGCCAGCATTACGGGAACTTATCATGAATTAGACGGCAAAACTGGTCGGGAAGCTGTCCGCACGTATGCTGATGCGGGCTGGCCTACGTTTGCCGACGTGGACGGCGACGGCTTTCCTGACAATCCTAATCCAAGTGTAACCCTCGCTGTACAATACGCTAATCATCCAGATTATATTGAAAACTATAAATTCCAGGAAGTTCCTACTTCACCGGCTATTATGGCTAACGGCAAGGCCATTGCTAATGTGAAACGGTCGCCACAAGGTGGAGATTTGCAAGTGGGTAATACTCCTGCCTCTGATCCGTCTGAAGTCCATTCTGCCGATGATGTACCACTGACAGCCCAAGGACCTGGCGCCGATTACTTCAAGGGCGTTATGGATAATACGGAAGTGTTCTACGGCATGGTGCGCGCACTAGGCCTGGATGGTCGTACAGACAAAAAGTAACAATAAATTAATATGTAACCCGGAGGCAATCTATGAGCAAATTAGCCAAACACATCAGCAGAGTTTTCCTTGCTATGATGTTCGCCTATTTGCCGCTTTGTTGGACGGGGCAAGATGGGACGATTCCTTATAGTGGATCGTCCTTGTTTTGCACCCGTGCTGAGGCGGCCTCGGCATGGTGGCCATGGCAGGGCGAACAAGCGGCGTCTCTTGAATTTAGTGAGTTATATAGTGGTGCTTCGTCCCTAGGGCTGGAATTATCAGCAAAATTGGAAAGCTTGAAAGGAAAAAAAGTACAAATCAGCGGTTTTATGGCACCACCCCTTAAACCAACGATCAACTTCTTTGTTTTAACAAAAGTGCCCATGTCCATCTGCCCTTTCTGCTCAACAGATGCAGATTGGCCTAATGATATTGTGCTCATTAAGCTAGCAAAGCCAGTCACGGCGTTACCTTTTGATCGCCCAATTACTGTGACGGGGCAATTAGAAGTAGGTTATCAGATGGATGAGGAAACGGGCTTTATCAGTTTGGTACGTATCGTTGCCGACACTGTGGAAGAGGCTAATTAATTGGTGGAGATGATTCCATGTTAGAAGTAAATCAGGTCAGAAAAGAGTACCGTGATGTTGACCGGGCAGTGACGGCTGTTACTGTAGATAGCCTTATCATACAAAATGGTGAACAGGTGGCGTTAGTTGGTCCTAGCGGCTGCGGAAAAACCACTCTATTACATCTTATCTCAGGGCTTTTAACTCCCACCACTGGTGAAATAAAAGTTGATGATATTACAATTTCCGCCATGAAGGAGACATGGCGAGATACTTGGCGGGCCACCGCCGTTGGCTACGTTTTTCAGCGATTAAATCTCCTTGGAAGTTTGAGCGTTCTAGATAATTTGTTAGTAGCCATGAGTTTTGCAAGGGTTATTCCTAAAAAAGAGCAACGGCAGTGGGCTCATGAGCTATTGACTCAGGTCAAGCTATCCGACAAGATGGGTAAATTCCCCCATGAGCTTAGTATGGGTGAGCAACAGCGGGTGGCCGTTGCCAGAGCCGTCATTAATAAACCAAGGCTTATGTTAGCCGATGAGCCAACGGCAAGTCTAGATCAGGATAATGCCATGTTGGTACTGGAAATGCTGCGACAGTTCGCCACGTTGTCGGGGAGTATCTTAGTGGTATCCACCCATGATAAACAAATCATGAGCCAATTTGAACGGATCTGCTTTTTACGGCAAGAGTCAAAGGGGGTGATTGACAGTGCGACTTGTGATAGCTTGGCGTAATTTGCTCGCCAAACCGGTGCAAAGCGGCTTGACGGTGCTGATTGTAGCTGCGACCATTGCCATGTTGACATTGGTCACGCTGCTCTCCACTGGTACTCATGATGGCCTAGTGAGAGCCACAGAACCCTTCGATTTAATCGTCGGGGCCAAAGGCAGTCCCAATCAACTAGTTTTAAATACGGTTTTTTTACAAGATGTGCCTATTGGCAACGTGAGTCACGAGATATATGATAAACTGTCAGCCGATCCACTGGTAACGTCAGCCATTCCACTGGCCTTTGGCGATAATTATCAAGGGTATACTATCGTTGGTAGCGGCAGTGGTATATTTCAGCATGAATCTAAGACTGGTCAGGGGCAATGGTTGCAACTGGCGGTGGGGCGGCCCTTTGCTGTGCCTTTTGAAGCTGTTGTCGGTGCGGGTGTTGCTCAGAAACTGGGGCTAAAGGTGGGGGATGGGTTTAAGTCGATTCATGGCTTTTTACCTGGAGGTCATGGCCATGACCATGATTATCATGTAGTGGGCATCCTAGAACCAGTGAAGGGACCTTATGATCAGGCTATTTTAGTTCCCATTGAAAGTATCTGGCTTGCCCATGAAAAACATGAGCCCACCCTTGTGGCAGAAGTTGCTGCAGAGGATCATGACCATGAAAAAGAGCATGAGGTCACGGCCATTATGGTAAAGCCCAAGGGCTATAGTGAAGCCATGCGCCTCTATCAGCAATTTCAACGGGAACCGGGGGCGCAGATGATTTTTCCTGCTCAAGTCATTGTTCAGTTGTTTAGTATTTTGGGGCAAGGTGAGCATATGCTTAAGATGGTAGCCTATGTCATCATTGTGATGGGGCTTATCATTATGGCCCTGTCTGTGTACTGGTCAGCTCTTAGTCGTGCGCGCGAGCGGGCCATTTTACGGGCATTAGGCGCCAGTGCCCGGGATGTTTTCACCATCATTGTCGCTGAAAGTGCTCTCCTTACCATCCTTGGTGTCGCTGTTGGTATTCTGACAGGCCATGGGATTTATTGGCTATTGGTAAGGGCGATGGCCAGTAAAACGGCTATTGTCTTGACAGCGGGTTTGAGACCTGACGAAGGATACATTATTGTCGGTGGTATTTTGTTTGGTATGCTGGCTGGACTCATTCCAGCAGTACTTACCTATCGGACGGAAGTGGCTCACTACTTGTGATATTATCACACAAAAAAATGCGCCTTTTGCAGGCGCATTTTTTGTATTTAGTTAAGATTTAGGAGGAAAGAAGCAAGCGTGAATGGAGTTAACAGCGTCTTTGACTTTATCGGCTTGAATGAGGCAAGAAATACTGATTTCAGAAGTGCTAATAACTTCAATATTAACGCCCGCATCAGATAAGGCACCAAACATATTAGCGGCAATACCAGGACTGCCAAGCATTCCTGCACCAACAACAGATACTTTAGCCACATTATAATCTACCAGGATGCCATACACATTCATTTCGGTACCAAGCTCTTCCACGATTATTTTAGCTTGAGCTAAATCAGGTTGAGACACGGTAAAGACCATATCAATAATATTCTGATCCGTATTGCGAATACTTTGTACAATCATATCCACATCAATATTGGCCGTGGCGAGGGCTGAAAAAATTCTGTAAGCAACGCCGGGACGGTCCGGCAATCCCAAGATGGCAATTTTAGCCACATTTGTATCATGGGTAACGCCTCTAATAATAAATTCTTTTTCTTCCACTGTATATGCCTCCCTTATAAATGTACCTGTCTGCTGGGTAAAAGTTGAACGGACATGAATAGGTACACCATAATGTTTACCCATTTCTACGGAACGGGGTTGCATTACACCGGCTCCTAAACGTGCCATTTCCAGCATTTCAGTATACGTAATTTCCTTCATGCGCCGAGCATCTTTTACGACCCGAGGATCGGCTGAATAGACACCATCAACATCTGTGAAAATTTCGCAAGAGTCGGCCTGTAGAGCTCCAGCTAACGCTACAGCTGAAGTATCAGAACCGCCCCGTCCTAATGTGAGAACATCGCCATCAGGATTAATACCTTGGAAACCAGCGACGATTACAATATTTCCCTTAGCCAGTTCCTCTAATACGCGCTCAGGTTTAACACTAACAATTTTGCCTTTTGTATAGGCGCTATTTGTCTTAATGCCGGCCTGTGATCCAGTTAAGGAGATGGCTGGATGTCCTAGTTTATTAAAAGTCATTGCCAATAAAGCAATGGTTACCTGCTCGCCTGTTGATAATAGCATATCGATTTCACGAGTGTATTGATAAGGTTCTCCAACTAAATCCTTGGCTAAGGTTATCAAATTATCAGTTGTATCTCCCATGGCAGATACGACAACGACAACTTGGTCATTAATTTTTTTTTCGCGTAATACTCTTTGCGCGACGGCCATAATTTTTTCAGCAGTAGCCACTGAACTACCACCGAATTTTTTTACAGTTAAAGCCATTCCCATCCTCCTTTGAGCTCAGTTGTTACTGGCAATGCTATATAGTATTCTCCCTAAAAACACAAAACCCTCCTAAGACTGGACAAAAAAATATTTTATTGGGAAAAAAATTAGCAAGTTGTTCCATTGCCAAAAAACTTGTATTTTCAATCGAGTTTGTGTTATTATCAGGGTAGCTTATTTTGGGTGGTATCATAATGAACTATACCGTAGGTAAGTAAGATTTGGTTGTATGATATGAGTATTTAATGTTTCAAAATTTTATTATCCGCTTAGATCTGTGTAATGGACTGAGACGGGAGGTAGCAGGAAAAGCTATGCCTTTCGGACAAGTTGCCGTAAGGCTTTTTATTTTGCTCTCGTCTATGAGGGCCTGCGGGATGAAAGCAATGTTAACCATCATTGGGGTAGAAGAGTACATAATAAGTGAGGAGGATGGGAATGGAGAAGAAAAAACTAGCAATTCCTCAGTTCAAAGAGATGAAACAACAAGGAAAACGATTTAAGATGGTGACTGCTTATGATTATCTATTAGCCTCTGTCATTGATAAGTCACCCATTGAATTGATTTTAGTGGGGGATTCCTTGGGAATGGTGGTGCTTGGCTATGACAGTACGGTTTCAGTCACAATGGCTGAAATGCTTCATCATATTAAGCCAGTGGTTAAAGGCGCTCCCAATACATTAATTATCGCTGATATGCCTTTTGGTTCGTACAATGTCAGTATTAGTGAAGCCATTGCTAATGCCAATCGCATTATGAAGGAAGGCGGAGCCGACTGCGTGAAACTAGAAGGTGGAGCCGTTGTGGCGGAAACGGTACGTGCTATCGTTAATGCGGGGATTCCGGTTATGGGGCATATCGGACTGACTCCCCAGACAGCATCACAACTGGGTGGCTTTAAAGTACAGGGTAAAGATGCTAATGCAGCTTTAAAACTGTTGGAAGACGCCCAACGCTTAGAAGAGGCAGGGGCTTGCTCCATTGTTGTGGAATGTGTGCCGGCACCGGTGGCCAAATTAATTACCGCTAAGCTATCAATTCCGATCATTGGTATTGGAGCAGGACCTGATTGCGATGGTCAAGTGTTAGTCGCTCAAGATATGTTAGGGATGTTTGACCGTTTTGTGCCCAAGTTTGTAAAGCAATATGGGAATTTGAATGTTCTTATTATGGAAGCTTTACAAAAGTATGCTATAGAAGTGGATAGTGGTGAATTTCCAGGACCAGAGCATAGTTTTACAATGAAGGAAGAAGTGCTTAAAAAACTGTATTAAAAATAGTTGATATTCTATTATATGTAGATAAGTTCAGAGGGGGCAGTCTGTTAATGAATGGGTATACTTGGGTTATTGTGCTGTATGCACTGTTATTAATTGGTGTAGGGTTTGTTATTACAAAACGAGTGAAAGGTTCGGCGGATTATTTTGTCGGTGGCCGAAAATTTGGACCAGCATTACTGTTTATTACCATGGTTGCTCCTAATATTGGGGCGGGGTCAACGGTTGGTGTGGCAGGTCTTGGTTTTAAAGTGGGCATATCGGCTGCTTGGTGGATTGTGGCTTCGGCAGTCGGTACTTTTGTCTTGGCCTTTATTGTTGGACCGGCTATTTGGCGATTGGCTAAAGACCATGATTTTTATACCTTGGGGGATTATTTGGATTATCGGTATAACAGAAATTTTCGTGGTTTGATCTCACTTTTGATGTCCTTTGGTACGGTAGCGATTTTCGCGGGTCAACTCATGGGGATTGCATGGATCTTGTCGGCCATAGCTGATATATCAAAAACAGTTGGTATTTTAATTAGTGCGGCTGTTGTGGTTTTATATTTTGGTGCAGGAGGGCTATTGGCGGCGGCCTATGTCAATATGATTCAAGCTGCGGTGAAGTTGATTGGCTTTTTGATTGCCGTGCCCTTTGTTTTAAGCTTTGTTGGTGGATGGAGCGGTCTTGAGGCTACCATTGTTGCCAATATGGCTGATCCTGCTCAGTCGGCCCGTTATTTTAGTGCTGATGGGATCGGAGTGAGTACAATTGTTGGCTTTTTCTTAATGCTGACCCCATCCTTCTTTATCTCCCCGGGACTGATTGGCAAAGTGTATGGGGCGAAGAATAAAAAAACGGTCATTGTTGGCACCTGTTTATGTGGATTAGTCATGTTAGCCTTTGCGTTGATACCAGCCTTTCTTGGTATGGCAGCCGCAACCATTGTTCCTAATTTGACAGAACGAGAATTGGCGTTGCCCATCGTTTTGAAAGAATGTATGCCCTTTTGGGCGTCAGCTTTTGCCTTGGCGGCGATTTTTTCCGCCGAGGTTAGTGCGGCCGATGCCGTCTTATATATGATTACATCTTCTTTCACGAAGGATTTATATAAAGCCTTTATCAAACCTGATATTTCTGATGAAAAACTCTTACGGAGTGGACGGGTCGTGGCCGTTGTGGCTGGTGTGCTTGGCGTCGGTGTGGCGATTGCCTTACCTAATATTATTACGGCTTTATCAATTTTTTATTCCCTTATGTCAGTTTCTTTAACAGCACCCTTACTTTTTGGGCTGTTTTCTAAACGCCCGAGTACGACGGCTGCTTTTGTCTCTGCTATCGCAGGGGTGGTAGTAGCTTTAGTGCTGCAATTCGGTAATGATGGTAAGGGACTGGGAATTCTTAATGGTCAATCAACGGCGATTTTATTGACCATCATCATTATGGTTGTTATGATGTATGCTTTCCCGGCTACGAAAAAAGACACAAAATCCGGTCGCTCAATAGTCATTGACTAAGTGAGTAAAAAATACTGAAACGGGTCAAAACGAGGATCATATGAAGAACGGGATGAGGATGTGACTTCCACTTCGTGTTCTTTATATGATTCGTTGCGACCCGTTTAACGTGGTTTTACTTTTAGCGCTCTTTGCACCTCTGCCGAAAATAGTTTTTAGTATCCCCTATACCTTGTTCGATTAATTTTTAAGACATAAGGGCATCTTCTTTGGTAAAAACCATGAGTGCTTTCCAAAATTCAGCAACATGGACTTTTTCATCATTGGCATTACTACAGAATAGGGCTTTTACATCATCATGACTGGCTTTTTCGTAGCTTTCCTGATACATATTAATAGCTTCCAATTCGTCAGTAATAGCCTTAGTGAGTAGGTCGATGATTTCTAGCTTATCGTGAGGACAATTAGTAGAGGATTGATTTTTTCGTAATTCATCGGGCAGGTTAATGCCTACATTCTCAAAAGCCTGGGCTTGTTGAGGATCATATTTTGCCAAGATGATCATTGATTTTCTAAAGTGCATCATTTCATCTCGCGCAGTATCTAGAAATAATTGGCATAGTGATCCGCGGGTCATTGACGAAGCTCTAAGATAGAAAGCTATGGCTTGACGTTCGCCTTTTGCGTTTTGTCGAATTAACAGCAAATCTGGATCTGTTGGGCATGATTCGTTATCTTCATCGCATTCTTTTTCTTCCATTTCACATTCATCACTATAATAGTGATAGTTGTTTTTATTGTAGAAAGGTCTAGTCTCCATCATTATATCCTCCTAATCCTTTACACTAGAGATATCCTACTATACTATATGCTGTAGATTGTTAATTGGATATTATGTAGTATATGATGTGGTAGAGCCATGGCCAGTCTATATCTTATACTACAGTATAAAATATAAAACATGAGTTATCATTTTCAGACAACTCGTGTTTTTGTTATACCAAAGTAAACGTGTGGAAATTCGTACAAACTAGTTTTTAACATCATTATGAGAGACGCTCCTTAAAAAGAGAGCGTCTTTTTTGCTGCGTTATGGATAGATATAATGAAGAAAAAATGCTGAGAATATTCACTGTTTTCCGACAATTTATAGGCAGCGTCTTGTTACATTTTAGTGTATTGACAACTAATTTGTTTGTGTGGTAGTTTAGGCTATGAAGAATTAATGGAGGTTTTTTATGAGCACTACTGATACACAAAAAGTCAAAGTTGTTGTCGCAGATCCTAGTGGACTTGGGTTGTTTGGTCTAGCGATGGTTACCTTGGTGGCATCCACACAAAAGCTTGGTTGGACAACGGGTTTATCATTTGTTATTCCATGGGCACTCTTCTTGGGAGCCTACGCCCAACTGGTAGCCGCTAATTATGATTTTAAGCATAATAATATTTTTGGCGCTACAGTTTTTGGCGCCTATTCTTTATTTTGGTTTTCAATCGCTGGTTGTTGGCTCATTAGCATGGGTGTTTTTGGCGAAGTGATGAAGGCTGGCGCAGATGTCCACCAGCTAGGAGTGGCATTTATTGGTTATTTGATTTTTTCTCTGGCCATGACGGTGGGTTCTTTAGAAACTAATAAAGTACTATTGTTGGATTTTATATTTATTGATCTTTTATTTATATTATTGGCCGCCGATTCTTTTGGCGTTCACTGGGCACATAGTCTAGCAGGATGGGCTGAACTAATGATTTCTATTATTTCTTTTTATGGCTCAGCGGCAGCAGTATTGAACAATCATTTTGGCAAGACTTTTTTACCAGTAGGTAAACCGTGTGGAATATTTAAATAGATTCTAGCAACAAATTTCTTTTGATCAACAGTAAAAAAGACGTTTTTCATGATAAGTAATGGTATTGTGAAAAACGTCTTTCTGGTTTAATTCTAAGATTCTTTCTACAAGGATGTGTTCTCGCAGTTGAAATATTCAGCCTTATTTACAGGCGTTACGGGTGGTTTCATAGACTTTTAGGTGATAATGTGATTGTTATAACAAAGATGAAGTGCTATGATAAAGGTATTGCGCCATGAAATTAATGGAAAAGATAATATACTTCTCTAGAGGGTCGTATAAATTGAAGAGGGAAAGAGGGAATAACAATGGCATTATCGATCAATGAAAAATTTTGCAAGGGTTGTGGAATTTGTATTGAATTTTGTCCCAAACAAGTATTAGCACTATCAGATAAGGGCAAAGTTTATGCAGCCCAGTCAGAACTATGTATTAACTGTGGACAATGCGAAATAAGATGTCCAGATTTTGCAATTCAAGTTATCAAAGAAGATAAGGGGGTGCGATCATGAATAAAGCACGTTTAATGCAGGGCAACGAAGCCTGTACGGAGGGGGCTTTAGCGGCTGGAGTGCGCTTTTTTGCTGGCTACCCCATTACACCAAGTACAGAACTTGCCGAATTGTGTGCCGAAAAATTACCAAAAATGGGCGGGAAGTTCATTCAGATGGAAGATGAGATTGCTAGTATGGGAGCCGTGTGTGGTGCATCCCTTGCGGGTATGAAGGCCATGACAGCGACCAGTGGCCCTGGATTTTCTTTAAAGCAGGAGCTTATTGGTTATGCGGCAATAGCTGAACTACCAGTGGTTATCGTCAATGTGCAACGTTCCGGACCTAGCACCGGTTTACCAACAGCACCAGCGCAAGGTGATGTCATGCAAGCGCGTTGGGGTACTCATGGTGATCATGGGGTGATTGCCTTATCCCCTGGTTCTGTACGGGAAGCCTTTGATGTAGGTGTACATGCTGTTAATTTTGCAGAGCGTTTCCGCATGCCCGTTATTATTTTACTTGATGAAGTCATTGGTCATATGCGAGAAAAAGTTGTGCTACCCGAGCAGAAAGACATTATAATTTTTGATCGTAAGCGGACGACCCTGTCACCTGAAGAATTTGAAGCTTACAAACCAGATGCTGATGAAGTGCCACCCATGATGCCCTTTGGTGAAGGTTATTATCACCATGTAACAGGACTCATGCACAATCACAAGGGACAACCTGCTTTAGATGGGGCTACGACTAAAGAAGTTCTGAGTCGTTTACATACTAAAATTGAACGTGTTCAAGATGAAATTACTCTCTATACTGAACACTTTCTAGAAGATGCTGAAATCGTAGTTATCACATATGGAGGTTCAGCCCGGGCAGCTTTGCCTGCTGTTAAGCAAGCTAGGGAGCAAGGCATTAAGGTTGGGATGTTAAAACTCATTACAATCTGGCCATTTCCTAAGGAATTAGTACAAAAGGTGACAGCACAAGCCAAAAAGGTCATTGTGCCAGAAATGAATTATGGTCAATTAGTAGGAGAAATAGAACGTTATGTAGGTCTGGATAAAGTCATACCGGTTAATCGGTATGATGGACATTTATTTCATCCTGATGACATATTAGTGCCAATAATAGAAGCTGCTGGAGGTGCAAAATAATGGCAGATATCGAAAAATATTTACGTAAATCAGCATTGCCCCATATCTGGTGCCCAGGTTGTGGCAATGGTATCGTTTTGGCCGCGTTGCTGAGGGCTATTGATAAACTGCAACTTGATCAAAAGAAAACAGTCATTGTTTCAGGGATTGGTTGCTCTTCCAGGGCTTCAGGTTATATGAATTTTAATACGGTCCATACAGCCCATGGCCGGGCGTTACCTTTTGCTACGGGGATTAAAATGGCCAATCCAGAACTGAATGTGATTGTTATTACGGGTGATGGAGATAGTACAGCCATTGGTGGCAATCATTTCATCCATTCGGCCCGCCGTAATATTGATCTTACGACTATTATTTTTAATAATAGCGTTTATGGAATGACAGGTGGTCAGTATTCACCACTGAGTCCTGTGGGCAGCAAGGCTACCACTGCGCCTTATGGTATTAGCGAGCGACCCTTTGATGTTGGAAATTTAGCAATCGCTGCCGGTGCTACTTATGTAGCACGGGGGACGGCTTTTCATGCAGTGCAATTAACAGATTTAATTGTGAATGCTATTCAAAATAAAGGGTTTTCTGTTGTTGATGCCATTACTCAATGTCCAATTTCCTATGGTCGTAAGAATAAGATGGGTTCAGCAGCCAACATGATGAAATGGCAACGTGATCATGCCGTGCCAGTTAATGCTGCTACTAAAATGACCCCAGAAGCCTTGAAAGATAAGTTTATTATTGGTGAATTATATCGTGGTATCGCTCCAGAATATGCTGCTGAATATGACAAATTGATTGAGCGCCTACGAGTACAAGGAGGAGAGGCTTGATGTTACAGATTAGTTTAAGTGGTACAGGTGGTCAGGGATTAATTTTAGCTGGAATCATCTTGGCAGAAGCTGCCATTATGGATGGAAAAGAGGCCATACAAACACAGTCTTATGGTCCGGAAGCTCGGGGTGGTGCCAGTAAAGCTGCAGTTATTATTAGCAATGAACCCATTGATTATCCCCACGTATTAAACGCTGATATTTTGCTAGCCATGAGCCAAGAAGCTTGTAATAAGTATAGTGGCTTGGTTGGGCCTAAGGGCCAAATGATCATTGATACGACGATGGTATGGGACCTTCCTAAAATTGCGGCGAAGGTCATTCCCTTGGAAATTACGCGGGTAGCCAAGGAAGAGTTAGGCAAAGTCATGGTCGCCAATATTATTGCCATAGGGGCCCTTGTTGGTTTAACTGGGGCGGTTAGTGTAGAGGCTCTCAAAGCCGCTGTGCTGGCTCGTGTGCCTAAAGGAACGGAAAAATTGAACATGCAAGCCTTAGAAATTGGCTTTACCATGGTAAAAGGGTTAAAAGGTTAAAAAACTTTATAAAGTAGCTGAGTTCTATGAATGTTAGAACTCAGCTACTTTTTTATATTCTCTAGTTGGATTTTCAGTGATTTCATTTCATTATGTAGCTGACGGATTTCTTGTTTGGTTGTTTCGTCAGATTGCTCTTGCTTCGCTGTTTGTCGCTGATCTCTTATTTCGGCAAAAAGGGCAATTAAATCACCGATCACTGTAAATAGTAGAGCTAAAATTATGAGATTATCCCAGTTTTCTTGAGACATGCATTTCTCGCCCTTTCCTTATGTTTAGTCATATTGCTCTGGCCCCCCAAAAAATTCACGGTGATTAAATACAGGGTCGACAGATTGAAAGTATACCCAAATAGGAGCAAAGTCCAATGGGGGATGATTCTTAAAGAAGAGTTGATCCCCATAACGCAAAGCTTCTAAGGCGAGAGGCAATTCTTTTACAAAAACATGGTAACGCTTAGCAATCATGCTTTTTTCAAAGGGACCCCCAACATTTACATAAACATAAAGCTTATATTGGTGATCAGTAAACACCCATTTAGCCCGTAATTCATCTTTTTCGGCACCAATTTCTTCTTTGGCAGACTTGCGCCCAATTGTCAGAAAGAGTTCTGCTGTAACATCAGAGTGCGTTAAGGTGTAAGACCGGGGAATAATGGGGGCTAGCAGGGTGACCCCAGGTTGTAGACTCACAGATAATTTTTCAGGATTTAACCTTTTCAACAGAATTTCCTCCCCCAGATTTCTTTCTATAATATATACATGGGAGTGAAATTTGTTAATAAAAAGTCAAAATAAGGCCTAGATACAACTTTGAAAATGTATGTAGGCCTTATTTTCATTTGCCAAGGTCGACGGTATAGATCATGGAAAGATATTAAAATAACCGATACTTATCTTAATATTTTCTATTCTCCCAAGATTCATTATAATTTATACTAAATTAGTATAGTAAGAGACGATTTTACATTGGTACTCAGTTTAAGGTTGGTCTGCTTTGTAGTGTTTTCTTGTAAATTTTATATAGAGAGGTGCATGGCTGTGAATAAGGTAAAAGAAACGGAAAATCTTCGTAAAGCAAAAGAGATTGTTGACACATTAAACAAGAAACACTTTACGGCATTGTATGTTGAAACCATTGAACAAGCAAAGGAAAAACTTCTGGCCATGATTGAAGACGGGGCAAGTGTTGCAATAGGGGGATCTATGACTTTAAGCGACATGGGACTAGTGGATAGTCTGCGCCAAGGTAATTATAAATTTTTCGATAGATACCAAGATCTTCCTTTTGATCCGGATATCGTAGAAATACACAGAAAGTCACTGACGGCAGATTATTTACTCACAGGAACCAACGCCATTACAAAGAGTGGGGAATTGGTTAATACGGACTGTACTGGTAATAGAGTGGCACCCATGATTTTCGGCCCGAAAAATGTCATCATCGTGGCAGGCGTTAATAAGATCGTTGATAATTTAGATGCCGCATTTAAGCGAATAAGAGAAATAGCACCCATGAATGCTAAAAGAATAAAACATGAAACACCCTGTATCGAGACTGGATATTGTATGGATTGTGATTGTAAGAAAAGAATTTGCAATTTTACCACGATTATTCATAATGGGATCAAGTTTGAAGGAAGAATTAAGGTCATCATCATCGCTGATGAGCTGGGATACTAAAAACGATAGTAGACGACACAGAAACAATGAGGGGTGAAAATGTGACTAATTACGCAAAATGGATGGCCGATTCAGTTATAGCAAGAAAGACAAATTTAACAGATCATTGGGGATATGAGTATGGCTTGACCTTAGATGGTATTGCAAAGGTTTGGCAAAATACAGGGGATAAAAAGTATTTAGATTTCATTGTAGAGACCATGGATCACTTTATACAAGAAGACGGTACAATTAAGGGGTACAGATTAGATGAATACAATATTGATCATTTAAACAATGGGAAAATATTAATAACTTTGTACAAAGTAACTGGTGAGGAAAAATATAAACGAGCATTACAATGCATACGAAAACAAATAGACACTCATCCCCGGACGAGTGAAGGCGTTTTTTGGCACAAAAAAATCTATCCTCATCAAATTTGGCTAGATGGTTTGTATATGGGAGCCGCTTTTTATGCGGCCTATATAAAAGAATTTGGCAATCAAGCAGAATTTGATGATGTAGCCAATCAATTTATCATATGCGAAAAACATCTAAAGGACGAAAAAACAGGTTTGTTATACCATGCGTGGGATGAAGCCAAAGATCAGGTGTGGGCTGATAAGAATACTGGATTATCACCACACTTTTGGATAAGAGCCATGGGATGGTATGTAATGGCCTTAGTTGATACCTTAGAAGTTTTCCCCGAAGAAAATGCCCATCGGGGAAAACTACTGACAATATTCAATCATTGTATACAAGCCTTACTGCAGGTCCAGGATAAAGAAAGCCATGTTTGGTATCAAATACTGGATGCAGGAAAAGGAAAAGGTAATTATTTAGAATCCTCAGGGTCATCCATGATCGTATACTCTTTACTTAAAGGCATAAGAAAAGGATATTTGTCCAAAGCATTACAGGAAAATGCAATAAAGGCCTATGGAGGATTGATCGATGAGTTTATATTGGAGACTAAAGAAGGACTCATCAATTTAAACAAGGTTTGTTATGTTGCGGGACTTGGGGGCAAAGACCAACGGGATGGAACGTTTACGTATTATATAAGTGAACCTATCATTAGTAATGAGCCAAAAGGGTTGGGGCCATTTATATTAGCAGCGGCTGAAGCGCTTTAGTGAAAGGCGCTTATTGAAAAATAGTGTGCATTTGCAGTAGAATTAGACATCATGTTCTAAATTCTACTGCGATTTTTGCTGTCCATATTTTAAGGAATTTTTGCCTGTAAAGATACAAACTATTTTGACTATATTATTCTCCAATAATATTTTATAAAGAGATAATTATTTATGTTAACTGAATGTTGTGATAAGATATTATTAATTAAATGATTTAAGTTACATTGTTTAACAGCGTTTTCTAACTGTAAAGCTAGAAAATGAAAAAAGGAGGTTTGAACACGATAAAGACATTGATTAGACGGGTGCATAATGCCTTGGCATCTCACTTCCTTTATTCTTTTAAATCGACCATCTTAAGTTTTTATATTCCGATTATGATTATTTTTATTTTCATTACAGGTATGGCTTCTTATTTTTTGGCGGCGGCACAAATTGAAGAAAATGCGTATAAAAATATTAAGAGTCTAGTTTTTCAGACCGGAAATTATCTTGATAATCGATTTATCGATGCATTACAACAATTGCAGGCCCTGTCCAATGATCCGGATATTCTTACCATTATTAATAAAAAACCTGAGGATATTAGTCCTGATGATTATTTAAGAGTACAAGCCCATGTTAATATGATTCGTTCGTTTAATGGTGCGCTGATTGATTCTATTTATATTAACTTCAATGATGGTAGTTTTATTTTTTCTAGAGGTTACGATGCCAGTTCAATGGCCAAAATTAACTATTGGCACTACCGCATGGCTTATAAAGATGATCCTGATGATATATACTGGCAGAATTCTTCTCCTGAAGACTTACATGGAGAAAAAAAATCCAGCCGGGGGATTAATATGTTTAAACTTTTTGGCCGGGATAAGGCCGAAATAAAAGGCATTATTTTATTCAATTTACGGTATGAATTTTTCGAGAAAGTTTTTAGCCGCTCATTACTGAGTGACAATGGTTATTTAATGCTCATTAGCCAAGAAGGTGTGATGACTTTTAACAATGGTCATAAGGAATATCAGGTGAATGATGAGACCGTGAAATATTTACAGACAAAAAAGGAGAAAGAAGGACAATTTGAGTTTACAACACCACAGGGCCAGACGATGGTGGTTATTTATGAAACACTGCAGACCAATCAGTGGAAGCTAGCAGCTGTTTTTACTCAGGAGGAAATTCTGGATAAAGTAACTTATATAAAATATATCACTTTGGGGGTGATTGTTTTATTGATTGTTGTTGCTGTCTTTTTGACCAATGTCCTCGCCAGTTATATTACAAAACCCATCTCGGTTTTGGCAGATAGTATGAAACGTATACAAGGGAAAAATATAGCGTTTGTTTCGGCTATTCATCCCTTCAATGAGATGGAAGTTTTAAATGAAGGTGTTACAGACTTGGTTGAACGAGTAAAAATATTGCTTGAGCAGATCAATATGGAACAGGAAATTAAAAGGCAGTTGGAATTTTCAGTAATACAGACACAAATTAATCCTCATTTTTTATATAACACGCTATACTCCATAAAAGGTTTGTGTGATATGGGAATGGATACAGAAGCAAGTGCCATGATTACCGCCTTAGCTAACTTCTTTCGGATCAGTATTAGTTGTGGTGAAGAAATTATCAGTATTGAGGAGGAAGTCTCACATATTCGGAATTATTTATTTATTCAAGAAATGCGATATGGGGATGATTTTTCTTATGAAATTACGATAGCACCGGATGTTTTATCCGATAGTATTGTGAAGTTGACGTTACAACCGTTGGTGGAAAATGCAATCTATCATGGTGTAAAACAAAAGCGAGGAACGGGCTGGATTAAGGTGAATGGTTATGAGCAAGATGGTTTCGTGCATTTAGAAGTACAGGATAATGGTCTGGGAATGAGTCGTGATCGGTTAGCAGAAATTCGCAAGAGTCTAGAAAATAGAGAATTTGGACTGGGGAAAATTGGCTTAGGTGTGCGTAGTGTTCATGAACGAATCAGACTTCATTATGGCAGAGAAGCCCAGTTTGTGATCGAAAGTCAATTGAATGAGGGAACTTTAGTAAAAGTGATCATCCCAGTAAAAAAAGTGAGGGCAAGTAACAATGCATAAAGTTTTGATTATTGATGATGACAGAATTATTCGGAAAGGGCTAATCACGACAATTCCTTGGGAGCAATATGGATTTCAGATTATTGGCGAGGCACCTGATGGCGAACAGGGGCTTAAAATTATTGACGAATGCCATCCCCATATTGTAATATCTGATATTAAAATGCCGTTTATGGATGGTTTAGATATGGCCCATATTATTAGAAAAAGGTACCCAACGATTAAAGTCATTCTTCTCACCGGATATAATGATTTTAGTTATGCCCAACAAGCTATCAAAGTAAGAGCTTTTGATTATTTATTAAAGCCTATTGATAAGGAAATATTGTTAGAAAAGGTACAAAAAGCTGCTGAGGAATGGGATGAAGAGAATATCGCACAGCGCAGAATAAGTGAGGCCAATCCTTTTTATCGGCAGACCTTTTTTAAAAAGTTGCGTGAACACCAAGGGGCAGAAGACAAAGGGGTATTGCAGGAGGCAACCTCATTAGGCATTGAATTAACCGGTCAAACATTTATTGTTTTTTTAATTAAAATTGATGAGTATTATAAAGGCTTAGAAGAGATGGCAGAGTCGGCCCAGCAAAGAATGGTATTAAAGTATTGCGTTTTTAATATTTGCGAAGAGTTGGTACAAAGAGAGAAACAGGGTGGGGTAGTTGAATTAGAAAATGATGAACTTATTTTGATTTATTCTAGCCATGAGTCGTCTGACAGAGCAACAGAAAAAGCATACATTTTGGCAGAACAGATCAAAAACACAGTGAAAAAATATGTAAAGACCACATTGACGGTTATTCTTGGTGGAGCGTATCAGGGTCTCTGTTCGATTGAGTCATCTTATGGGGAAGCGCGGACCGCACTTGCTTTTCGCCATTTAATTGGTAAAGATAAAGTTTTTTCTATATTAGATATTGAAATTTTGCCCACTACTAATAATAATATCCATATTATAGAAAAGGAATATGAAATTATAAATAAAGTGAAACTTGGTTTTGTCCAGGAAACATTGGAGCTGCTTAATGATTTGGAAAGTGAAATGCTGCAGCAAAATGATATATCATTGCATCAGGTTCGAATTCTATCAGTCCAGCTGATTATTGATTTATTCAGAGGAGCAGCTGAGTGGGGGAAAGGTTGGGAAAATGAACAACAGACCAATGTGGCCATTTATTATCGCCGAATTAATGGCATGCAAACCATTAGAGAAATTATGAATTTACTGCGTCAGGTTACATGTGAACTGGCGCAATTCATGATAACACAGCGTGAAAGTCAAGGCTGTACTGCAGTAGGGGAGGCCGTAAAATATATTGAAGAGCATTACGTCACGCAAGGACTGTCATTACAGGAAATAGCCAAACATGTGCATATGAATCCAGTTTATATGAGCGTTTTGTTTAAACAAGAAAAAAATATTAATTTTTCAGATTTTTTACTACAGCTACGCATGGAAAAAGCGATGGAAATGCTGAGATGCCATAACATGAAAACTTATGAAGTAGCAGAGGCTGTGGGATATGCCAGTCCCGAGTATTTTAGCGTATGTTTTAAAAAATATACTGGAGTTTCACCGACTGAATTTAAAAATAAGGTGTAAAATATATAAGTTGCATTAAAGAATGTGCTAGGGAGATTGTTAGTTTGCCGAGGATGGGCGCTTGCCATTATAGTTCAAATTATATAGATATGAAGTACAGGAGGCTTATGCAGTAAGATATTATTGCATAAGCCTCCTGTATGTTTACTGATTAACAGTATCTTTACATATAAATATTAAAATCGACAAAAAACAACTTGATGTTTTTAGAGTAGTATTAAATAGCTAAAGAAAACCCATGTTTATCTTAATATTTTGAATTCCGCAAAAAAAACTTATAACTTATAATTAGAATTAATACTGGATGAGGACAAGCGCTATCAGTCATACAGTAGAAAGAGAAATCCACTTCAGGAATCATCATCGGTCTTTGTGTCGAAATAGACAAACAGGAAAAAAAGGCGGTAATGAATTTAATGTGGACAATCTCAGTGGTAATAGCTGGGATAAATTTGCCAATAACAGATGAGGGAACATGGATACTCAACTGTGGAGTGAACACTAAAGAAGTAGGGGGATAACAAATGAAAAAGAGAGTAATTATACCATTAGTAACTGCATTTATCTTAAGTTTAGCCGGTACCGCTCTTGGGGCCGAAAATAATCCGTTTAGCACTGTTCCCGCCAAACACTGGGCCTATGAATCTGTCGTAAAATTAGTACATGATGGTCTCATTGATGGGTATGCTGATGGTGACTTCCGTGGTGATAAACCAGCCACTCGATATGAAATGGCCACAATGGTTGCAAAAGCCATGTCTAATTTGCAAAAAGCCGATGCTAAGGATCAAGCAACGGTTGAAAAATTAAAAATTGAATTCAGCGATGAATTGACAAAACTAGGTGTACGGGTAGCAAATTTGGAGAAAAAGTCTAAATTTGATTTAAGCGGTGATCTACAATTTCGGGATAGTATAAAACCTAATGACCAAAAGGTTATCAGTAGTGTTAGTGCTGATTATCGCTTTAGAATCTATGGGATTGACCAAATCACGGATCAAACGTCCATTTCCTTCCGTATCGGTACTGAACCTAAGAATGGCGGTAAGTTTTTCGCCTATGCTCCAACTACATTTAGCGCTTTTGGGCAAAATGGAGCACAGAATGGTACAATAAGCACTGCTTCGAATGCGAATACTGTGACTAATACCAGTCTTAGTCAGGCGTATGTTACGCAAAAAGTAGGAAAGATTATGGTCAGTTTAGGTGAAATTCCTTTAAAATTAGACTCTCTTAATATTTTAGTCAATTCCAGTGCCTATAGCTTTGATGGCTTAAAATTTGAAGGTAAAACGGGCGTAATAAATTGGGCGGGAAATTGGGGGCGCTTTCAAAGTAATGTTGATGTATCCTCCTTGGATGGTACTGCTAAACGAGGAAAATTGACTTATGGTGGCGGTTATGCAAGAATGTGGGATAGTAAAAATGCTGATTGGAGCACATTATCGAGCACTGCATTTAGTGATGGTGCTTCCATAAACCGCAAATATACGGATTTATATCAAGATAATACTTTTGCACGATATTTCTATGCTGATGCCAAATATGATATGAGTCGTAAAGTGGTCGTGGGGGGACTATTCGTTCATAATGGGGCCAATACCGTTGCTGCAGGCAATAAAAATGGATTTTATACTTATGCGCAATATGGTAGCAAGAACTTGCTTAAAGCCGGCGATGCCAATCTGCAACTATTTTATTATGGTAGTGGTCTGTACGGGTTTAATCGATTCCTTAATCCCGATTATCCTAATTCTTTAGGTAAATTATTAACGACTGACGCAGTTTTGGATGTTATGGCTTTTAGGGCTATTAACTTAACTTATAACTATGCCTTTAATCCTACATTATCCACTTATCTCACATATGAAAAAGTTGATGATAAAGACCACAATAATTTGGGTTATGGTTTCACTCTGTACCGTATTGGTATGGTAGCTAAATTTTAAGACTGATTGAGTGAATTGTGATAGGGCAAGGTAGACTCTTAGTCCTTAAAGTGCTTGTTGCATCTTGCAACAAGCAATTTTTCTTTTCGTGTGCACTCCCTAGATAACTTACTATAAGAAAGCCTGATCTTAATATTTTAAATTCTAAAAAAAGTCACTGTAGATTAGAATAAAGTGTCATATCTCCATAAGTAGTCAAAAAAATGGGATTTCTATGTTAAAGAGAGGGTATAGAAGTGTTTAAATTACATAATATTAGTATTACATATAAACTGTTCTTATTGTTGATTATTTCTAGTATGGGAGTTGGTGTGGTAGGATATACTTGCTATTCTCATTTGCTAAAAGCCAATCAGGATATGAATACCATGTACAACCAACGATTAATAGCTGTAAAATTATTAAATGAAAATATTGGGCATTTCCGTTTTATACAAGCACAGGTCTTTGAGCTTATGGTTACTGAAGATGTTGCTCGCAAAAAAGTTGTCGCTGACGGTATTGGGCTTCGCGATGATGCCTTTAATAAGAATATTCTAGAGTATGAAAAAAATAATCTGGGCGCTCCAGAGATTCAAGAATTGAGAATCGATATTGAAAAATATCGGAATGAAAGAAATAAGGTCATTGCTTTGGCTGTACAAAACAAAAATGCACAAGCCTACAAAGAATATTTGACTAATGTAGTACCTACTACCAATATATTTATTGATTTACTAAAGAAAATAGCAGAAGATAATACAAAAGCCGCCGATCAACTCAATAAACAAAATGGTGAGGAGTTTGTACGTGGGAAAATTTTAATTGGTGGCACGCTTATTGGTGTGCTCATTGTCATGGGAGTCTTTGCTTTTTTCATTGGTAAAAGTATTACTGTTCCGATGAGAATCGGTACTAGTTTTTTGTGTGAAATGGCAAAAGGTAATTTTTCTGTGGATATAGATAATTTTTCTCTGGAAAATAAAGATGAATTTGGTATCATGGCACAAGCCTTTCATTTGTTAACTCAGAATATGAGGACTTTAGTACAAAAGATTGATCATTCTGCTCAGCAGTTGGCATCATCGTCACAACAATTGACTGCTAGCGCTGCGCAATCAGCAGAGGCCTCCAATCAAGTGGCAATTTCTGTGACGGACATTGGTCAAGGAACGGAAAAACAGACTCATGCTCTGCAGAAAACGACTGATGTTATGCAAGAAATGTCTCACCAAATTCAGCTAGTGGCAGATCATACAGAAGAAACAGCTACATTGTCTGAACAAACAGGGATAGCCGCTCAAAGTGGTACTCAATCGGTGAATGTTGCCTTAGAACAAATGAAAAATATCGAAAGAACGGTTAATACGTCGGCGACTGTGGTGGCAAGATTAGGAGAACGTTCAAAAGAAATTGGACAAATTGTGGGAACTATTTCTGCGATTGCTGGACAGACCAATTTGCTGGCGTTAAATGCCGCGATTGAAGCGGCAAGAGCGGGAGAGATGGGACGGGGCTTCGCTGTCGTTGCCGAAGAAGTACGAAGGCTCGCCGAGCAATCTCAGGGAGCGGCAGAGGAAATTTCGACTTTGATTTACGAAATTCAAAAAGAAACGGATGGTGCCATAGTTGCAATGACAGCAGGTACGAAAGAAGTAGAGAGTGGTACGCTAGCTGTCAATGGAGCGACCGCTGCCTTTGCAGAGATTGCGAAGTTGGTGAATTCTGTATCGGGTGGGGTACGGACTATTTCTGATGCCATGAAGAACTTACTTGAGGGCAGTCAGCAAGTCGGCTTATCCATGAAAAATGCAGATGATCTTAGTAAAAGGACAGTAA
>Ga0209123_1000148_pt1 | contig 109471 bp, 102 predicted proteins | sample BarGraIncu00431A_FD_184500 | JGI IMG/M metagenome (GOLD analysis project Ga0209123, IMG submission 184500) | Arctic peat soil microbial communities from Barrow, Alaska, USA - Barrow Graham LP Incubations 004-31A (SPAdes) (version 2) | ecosystem: Environmental > Terrestrial > Soil > Wetlands >... | reverse complement strand
GAAATCACTTAGGTGGTTATAGCGACAGGGTTCCACCTCTTCCCATTCCGAACAGAGAAGTTAAGCCTGTCCACGTCGATGGTACTGCCGCAAGGTGGGAGAGTAGATAGCCGCCGTTTTTAAAGCCCTTCATATTAAGTTATGAAGGGCTTTTTTTGTGGCGCTAAAACAAAAGAGCTAATCAAAATCATTGATATAAAAAACTTCCGACAATATGAATGGTTGATGGGGAAATACCAATTTAAATCGATTATTTTATTTTAATTTCAAACGGAATTTTCTTGGTAATCCTTTTACCACCAAATCATAAGAGTGTTGGATCAGTTCGAAGAGTAAGGTTCTTGATATGGAAGGATCAATAAGCAATGTATTCCAGTATTTTTTATTGAAATGCCAAGCTGGAACAATGGCTGAAAATTCTTCTCGGAGTGCAATTGCCCGTTCAGGATCGCATTTAAGCGAAATTTGAGGTTCAATATTATCCAACGGTATCAAGGCAAACATTTTTCCATGCACTTTGAGCACCAGTGTTACTTCATCAAAAGGAAAACATTCGGTTGTTCCTTTCAGGATCAGACAGTATTCACGCAATTCTTCTACGTTCATAATCAGGTGATTGTTAGAGGTTCAATATTAGTTGTTATTTTCAACTATAACTTTATTCAATGCAAACATACTAAATTATTTCAAATACTGACAAAAAAAGCATCAAACGATTTGAATCATTTGATGCTTCCATTAATTTTAGAGTGAAGTTATTTCACTTCCACACCATTAGTTACTGGAACGCTTGGTTTAATAAGAACCAATTTCCCATCAGCATCTTCGGCCGACAGAATCATGCCTTCGCTCATCACGCCACGGAGTTTACGTGGTTCGAAGTTAGCGATAAAGCAAACCTGAGTTCCTATCAACTCTTCCGGGTTTGGATAATACTGTGCAATGCCTGAAAGTATTGTGCGTTCTTCCATGCCATCAGCCAAGCGGAATTGAAGCAATTTGTCAGCTTTGGGCACTTTCTGGCAATCGAGCACGGTAGCCACTCGGATATCCATTTTCATGAAATCATCGAAAGCAACATTTTCTTTTACAGGCACGGCTTTGTAGTTGGCAGTTTCGTTGGCTATTTTGGTGTCTTGTAGTTTTTTAACCTGATCTTCCATAGCTTCATCTTCAATTTTTTCGAAAAGAAGTTCAGGAATACCAAGCATATCTCCTTCTTTCAGCAAATCTATTTTACCTAAATCTTGCCAATTAAAAGTAGTAATACCAAGCATTGTACGCAGTTTTTCCGAAGTAAACGGCAGGAACGGTTCGAAAGCAATGGCCAGATTGGCGGCAATCTGCAAGCTCAGGTGCATAATGGTTGCCACGCGAGCCATATCAGTTTTCGCAACTTTCCAGGGTTCGGTATCAGCCAGGTATTTGTTACCGATGCGAGCCAAAATCATGGCTTCTTTTTGTGCATCGCGGAAGCGAAAATTGTTGAGTAGTTTTTCTACATCTGCTTTCACGTTTACAAATTCTTCAAGAGTTTGCTTATCGTAGTCAGTCAGTTCACCTAGAGCAGGCACTTTCCCATCGTAGTATTTCTGAGTCAGTACCAATGCGCGATTGATAAAGTTACCAAAAATAGCAACTAATTCATTATTATTGCGAGCCTGAAAGTCTTTCCAGGTAAAGTCATTATCCTTGGTTTCCGGGGCATTGGCAGTAAGTACATAACGCAAAACATCCTGTTTGCCCGGGAAGTCAACCAGGTATTCGTGCAACCACACCGCCCAATTGCGCGAGGTAGAAATTTTATCGCCTTCCAGATTCAGGAATTCGTTAGCAGGCACATTGTCGGGCAAAATATACGAACCTTCGGCTTTCAATACAGACGGAAACACAATGCAGTGAAATACGATATTATCTTTTCCTATAAAATGTAACAAGCGCGTATCTTCATCTTTCCACCATTTTTCCCACTTACCGTATTTCTCGGGTTGGGCGTCGCAAAGCTCTTTGGTATTGGAAATGTAACCAATAGGGGCATCGAACCACACGTAAAGCACTTTCCCGTCGGCATTTGGAACAGGAACAGGAATTCCCCAGTCGAGGTCACGACTCACAGCACGTGGTTGCAAGCCCATATCGAGCCAGCTTTTGCATTGTCCATACACGTTTGGTTTCCATTCTTTGTGATCTTCCAAAATCCATTTACGCAACCATGCTTCGTGTTGATCGAGCGGAAGGTACCAGTGTTTGGTTTCGCGCATTACCGGAACATTGCCGCTGATAGCCGATTTTGGATTGATAAGATCGGTTGGATTCAACGAAGTTCCGCACGATTCGCATTGGTCACCATAAGCATTTTCGTTGCCACAGTGCGGACATTTACCGGTGATATAGCGGTCGGCCAAAAATTGCTGAGCTGCTTCGTCGTAATATTGTTCGTTGGTTTTTTCAATAAAACCACCTTTACCTTCTATTGTTTTGAATATATCGGAAGCAAGTTCGCGGTGGGTTTTGGAAGTGGTACGTGAGTAAATATCGAAAGTAATACCAAATTCTTCGAACGATTTTTTGATAATGCCGTGGTATCTATCCACAATATCCTGAGGGGTAACGCCTTCTTTTTTAGCTTTAATGGTAATAGGTACACCGTGCTCGTCCGATCCACCGATAAAAAGGACTTCTTCACCTTTAAGGCGGAGGTAGCGCACATAAATATCAGCAGGAACATAAACTCCGGCCAGGTGTCCGATGTGGACGGGTCCATTGGCATAAGGCAAAGCCGAGGTAACGGTGGTACGTTTAAAGTTTTTCATATTTTTTTTTGAAGGGACAAGTCGCAACCTGTCCGTACGAATAATAAGATGAATATATAGTTTACAAATATTTGGGAGTGCAAAGATACAGACAAATAATTAATTTTTGGGTATATTTGCCAATCAAAAAACAATCACGCCCTATGCCCCTGAACAAAGTATTATTAAAAGAACAACTGGCACAGCTCTCTAAAAAAGAGTTGGCCGACATGGTGCTGAAGCTGGCAGGCAAGCGATATAACTATGAATTTTTGCTGGTCAACTTCCTGGATAAAGACGGTGGAGAGCAAACTTTGTTTGAAGAAGCCAAGGAGGCTATTGATGCACTTTGGCAAAAAGAGTTCAAAGGAAGTACGGAACTGAAACAGTTGGTGAAAAAACTGAATGCCTGCACGAAGCGCATTGCAGAATTTACCATTGAGACTAAAAGCAAAAAACTGGAAGCAGATTTGGTACTTTACGTGCTGGAATTGCAGTTTGCCAATTCGCCCAACATGTTTGGCGCACGCGTTTCGGGCTACGATTATAAGGTGGGACTCTTGCTCAAAAAACTGATTACCCTCGTAACCAAACGCCTTCACCCCGATTACTTAATAGACTATCAGGATCAAATTAATGAATTCCTCACCAGGTTGCATCGTACTTCCAATAGGATTAATACCATTTATGAATTGCCGCGAAGCATAGATTAATGAGATTTTTCAGTAAATATACCACAGCTTTTAGCAGTAGTAGTTTAAATTATCTATGTTACTGATCGACTCTACAACAACTCCGCAGGTGTTGACTGTGAATACACCCCCTTGCAACCGGTATTATTATAAAACAAAAAAAGCCGGATTCACATCCAGCTTCTCTTAAAATTAGCTCTATGTATCTCCTATAATTTTATAGTATATACATTAAACGATTTAGCATCAAGTTCTACTTCAAATGTATTCCCGGTTGCACTAATTATATTGGTGGTTGGGACTACTGCATTAGGATTTTCAAGTGTATTTTCGGCATCCATATTATCCGATTTTAGTTCGGTATGCATTCCGGTTCTGATTGCAGCTTTTAACCCGTTGAAAGTATAAGTTACTTTTTTGGTGGCTTCAGAAGTATTGGCTATTTTCAGAATAATTTCGTTTTTATTTTTATCTAACGCCGATGAAGCATAAATACCATCTTGACCTTCTAACGGCAACTTATTTTCAACAGTGGTCAATACATTCGTACCTACATTCATGCCATAAAGTTGTTGAACGTAATAATTGACTGAACGAACACTTTGCAAATTATTAAACCAAATTAAATCGGGTTTCCACTGCCAGCCTTGAACATGCGCAAAAAGAGGTGCATAAGTGCATTGATATACTACATCGGCATTGCGCTCAAAACCGGTCATGAAAGCCGATTCGCATAAAGCCGATTCGAAGTTGTTTTTACGGTTGGCTGTGTGGCAGGCATATTCTCCGGCAAATACTTTTGGTCCTTTTCGGTCGTATTTATCATAGCGGTTAGCGTTGGCCAAAAACCATTTTGGATCTTTATAATAATGCTCATCCACCAGATCAGCTTTCAGACGCTTCATTTCTTTCCAACCAAAATCAAAGTCTTTTCCGTCCGGACTCGGACCTGCACTACCTACAATTTTGAAGTTTGGATATTTAGCACGAATGGCTTTTATAAATGGCTCAAGGCGCACGGGATATAATTCTCCCCATTGTTCATTTCCTACTGCCATCATTTTTAAATTGAACGAAGCCGGATGACCCATATCTGAGCGAACTTTCCCCCATTTGGTAGTTACATCACCGTTGGCAAATTCTATCAAATCCAAGGCATCCTGAATGTAAGGATCTAAATTTTTCACAGCTACATTTTCTTTATCGTCGTAGTTTTGGAACTGACAGGCCAATCCGCAACTGATTACCGGAAGTGGCTCTGCACCTATGTCTTCTGAAAGTTGGAACAGTTCATAGAATCCCATACCATAGGATTGAAAATAATCCGGGAAAAACCGATTTGAGAAAGTATATTCCCAACGGTTTTCGTTCATTTTGCGATTTTCAACCGGCCCTACAGAATTTTTCCATTGATAGCGGCTTTTCAAATCAGTACCTTCAACAATGCAACCGCCCGGGAAGCGAAAAACTCCGGGATGTAAGTCGTATAAAGCTTGTGCCAAATCTTTGCGCAATCCATTTTCACGTCCTTTCCATGCATCAACTGGGAAAAGTGAGACATGATCCATGTCAACTGAATTTTTTGAAGCCAGAAAAATGCGTAGTCGCGCTTTTAATTCTGTTTTACCTGCTTTTAAAACAACCTGATATTTTTTCCATTCCTTAGAATCGATTGTCAGGTTTTGAGTTGAAAAAATAGTGCTTTCCGGATCAATTAATTCAATGCGAATGCTGCTGGTTCCATCTTCCGGCAATCGTGCCCAAACTGAAAGGCGGTATTCTGCATCTTTATGAACTCCAAATCCAAAAAATCCTTCGTTATTAAGTCCGGTGCTTTTTCCGTCATGTCCCGGATATGACAGGCGAACATAATGAGGATTGTTTGAAAATGCAGGATTGTCGGTGCGTACTTCCACATTACCAAAAGTTGTCCATCCAAGCAGGTTTTGAGGAAATTCGAATGAACGGTTCTTTACCATTTCGGCATATAATCCTCCATCGGCTCCGTAGTTAATGTCTTCGAAGAAAATGCCGTACATGGTTTTTTGAATAGGTGAACCCGGTTTTTTTATATCCACCTGAATGTTGTGAGATTGAGCAAAGATTAGTTGTGTGCCCACAATAATTGAGACCGCCAGAGCAACTAAAGATTTTGATTTTTTCATGTTATTCCTTGATATTTTTATGAAATGCAAAGAAAGCAAATATTTAGCTATTAAATGTTGGAAAAAAATTATTTTAAGTAGAAACCTCTTAAAAGGAAAAAACGTGTTGAAAAAAAATGAGTTTATTTTTTTGGATAGATATGACTGAATAATAAGATTCAACTATCCCCTTCCCAATTTATCTTTGTACTTTTGTATACTGAAATGAATGATTGGATACTATGTTGAAAAAAATAAAACCTTACATGATGCCCATTGCCATAACTTTGGGAGCTATTTTCTATAATTTTTTTACGTTATTGGCATTTATTACTCCGTATCTCATTTTTGTTATGTTATTTCTCACTTACAGTAAGCTTCGTTTAAACCACATGCGTTTGACTCGGTTACATTTATGGTTGATATTGATACAGATTTTCGGGAGTCTGGCGGTTTTTTTAGTCCTTTCACCATTTAATATTACTTTAGCACAAGGTGCTATGATATGTGTGCTTGCTCCTACGGCAACTGCAGCGCCGGTTATTGTAGGGATGCTCAAAGGAAATGTAGAAAGTCTGACTTCGTATAGCTTATTGAGCAATATGACTGTGGCATTGGCAGCCCCTATTATATTTTCGTTGGTTGGTCCATTTCAGAATCTGCCTTTTATTGATTCTGTCATGGCTATTTCGCAACGGGTAGTAATTCTATTGTTCTCTCCGTTTCTGTTAGCAATGCTTATGCAGAAATTCACTCCGAATACTATTCAGAAAGTTTCTGCCTATGCCGGTTTATCATTCTATGTGTGGTGTTTTGCACTTAGTGTGGTATCAGGACGAACGGTTGTATTCATAATGCAACAGAATAGCAACAGTTATATTGTGGAAATTTTGGTAGCAGTGGGTGCATTAGTTGTTTGTATCAGTCAGTTTGTGATTGGACGACTAATAGGGAAAAAGTATGATGATACAGTGGCCGGTGGTCAGGGCTTAGGACAAAAGAATACTATTTTGGCCATTTGGATGGCACAGATGTACCTCAATCCAATAGCTTGTATAGGACCGGGAGCTTATGTGTTGTGGCAAAATCTGATTAACTCCTATGAGATATGGCGTGAGCGGAGAAGTTTGTAAGGGCTAATTCATGCCGGGAGCTGTTATTGACCTTATTATTTTTTTATCTCCTCTCGTTTACAATGATTATTACCAGTGTAGGGTCATAGCTCACTGTTTATTTTGCTCATATTATACAATGACCAATACGCACCATGCACTTTGGATACATCTTTCAGTTTTCCTTCTATTTCAAAACCACAGGATTCACAACAAATAATTGCCTGAATGTTCGAAACATAAACGCCTAAGTCTAATCTGTGTAATTTCAACTTTTCAAAGCCTATCCGTACTAGTTCGTTTATGATGGCTTTACCATAACCTTTGTTTCTACTATCTTCATCACCAATCAAAACGAAACAAATTCTGGCACTGAAGTTTCTTTTGTCGATGTTGTCTAATCCAGCATGTCCGATAACTTCTTTGGTAGAGGAGTCAATGACTTTGTAAATTAATCTGTTTTCTACTGCTGTGTAGTTGTCAAGTTGTTCGGTTGTTATCGGGTACTTAAATTCTTTTCCACTAAAATGAACCATTATTTTTTCAGACCTAATCCAACCTATTAATTTTTTATAATCCTCTGGTTCAAATGTCTCAAGTTTTATCATATATTTTCTTTCTAATAATAATTATATTGTATGTACTATACCCGATAGTCAATTGGGGTAATCAGCTGCGAATTCTTCTTTTCCTTTCTATTAAAGTGTGCCATTCTTTAATGAAATAAAAATTGTTGACATTAGAGTTATTAAAGTGATAATGCAAACTCCAAAAAGGAAATAACTCAATAATTTCTTTTTTAGATCTAACAGTGTAAATAAAGCTGCAACCAAAAATGTTATAAACATACAGGATTGAGTTGTTATACACAGAAAAATATTTTGGCTATTTAAAATAGTAAGTATTGCAAAAAACAGGGTAATCGTTCCGGCTATAATTGGGATAAATGCAAATAACGATTTCTTTTTTATCGGTTGTATACTATAAGGTTTCAATTATTTGATTTTTTAGTAATTAATTTCCTGACTCCTCTTTTTTTGTTCAATTCTCCCCGTACTTGTTAGTAAAGAAGCGTTAGTGCTTAATGGCTCGTGACGTTAAAGACTAACTCTTCTCTCACCTCTTATTTATTTCGCTTATTTTAGTACTTCCGCCCCGTTAATAACATGGTTGAGAGGTGAAAGTCCGTTTAAAAGTAATTTAATTAAAACCGGTTACTCAATATGAGGTGTATTATTACTATCATAGTATATTACAGTGGTAGCCCCTGATTTGATTTGAAACCCTATATCAGATAAATAAGTTGAACCAGCACTATACAACATATAATTTCCCATATTCAATTCATAAACTAAAGCTCCGGTATTGTCAGTAGTTAACCAGCCTGAAATAGATATCTGTGTATTTTCTGCTGGGCTAATGTAAAACGTTACACCTGTTGGTTGATTGGCAAAAGTTACTTTTAATTTGCCGGTAGCTATTACTTCATCCTTCTGACAACTGGCCATCATAGCTAAAAAGATTATTAGCAGGCAAGGTTTAATAAATTTCATTAGTTTCAGCATTTCATTTTTTTAATGGTTAATATTAAAGATGTGTTTATAATCTTTTCCCTTGGTTTATAGCCAATGGAAACAGGAAACTACTCCACTTTTTTAATTCTATAGACTGTTTGAACTAAAGTCACTAAACCGAAAACAAGCAAAAAACCGGATACGAAAGATAGACCTTCAATTTGAACCTTATTGAATAAATTTATTGCTATAAGCACGAATGAAGTAAGTATCAAAAGAGTTGATAGCAGGATTGATCTATTTTTTGTCATGATAATATCGAGTTAAGTATTTATTTTTTATTCTAGAAATAAAGCAATTATGTGTGCTGGCGGCGTTATCACAGGTTCTAAATCATATCTTCCCATTAATAACCACTTTATCTGTTATATTAACACAGTGCAAAAATACGAAATTTACTTAAGCAACAAAGCATTTTTGCATTTATATTTAAAATAAATATAAAATAAACTGCTTCGGCTTACACCGAAGCAGTTTATAGGAATAAATCATCTATTATTTTAGTTCAGAAGTCAGGTTCTCTCAGGCATGAGCCGGAGAACACACGGAGCGCGCTCGCCTTTTACAACACAAAACTTGTGATTCCGAAACTCCACACCCGTCGTGGATCGGTACCAACACCCGCCACCTCTATACCATATTGTTGACCCGGGATAAGCCCCTCGATGGTAACATTATGTTTTGCAGAGGTGATTGTAATATAAACACTGGCATCGGTTTTAGGCAGTAACATGTACCGAATCTCGTAGCTACGTGAGCGATTAACAGAATCCCAGAACACATCCAATGATCCGGAAATCTTACCCGGTTTTACACTTAAATTCATTGGCTGATCCAGCGGTTCTACAGGCATTGGAGCCGGTTTACGGTTTAAATCATAACCCGAACTAAGTATCATAACCTCGTCACCTTTACTTAGATTTTGTACTAACCTTCCTGTATCGCTTAAAACATCCGATAACTCGGTACGTGCAATGTTTTTCTGCGCAGTAACCTGTTTATTGCCCTCTGCCATTTTGGACAGATAATGATCGAATGTGGTGATTTTAGCATTGATAGCAACCACATTTTCCACTAAACTTGGAAAATAAATATTCCCATCCAATGCCCCGGCAATCGATGATCCTTTTACTTTCAATTCGGAATCTGAATACAGATTTGAAGAAAAATTTAAACTAACTTTATTCATATTAAATTTATTTGTGTGTGAATAAAAGAAAATAATAATCACATGGAAATAAAAGAGATATACTAAAATGATAGATGATTGTGCGACGTATTATTCGGCTTGTAACTAACACATTTTATCGTTTTAGGTAAGCCGGCTACCAGTTGCTTGAGAGTATTTCATGGTTGATAAAGAGCATTTCATTATTGATAAAAGTAATTTCACGTATGTTATAACTGGTTTCATAGTGTATAAAACCATTTTCACAGTGTATAAATCGGTTTTCACAACAAGTAAAAGACAAATCACATTGTATAAACAGAATTAATAACTGATATCAACGATATTTATTTTACTGAAAACAATATCACAATTAGTAAAATCACTTTCATAACTTATAAAAACGCTTTCACAAGCATTAAAAACGCTTTCACAAGTATTAAAAGTAATATCACAACTTGTAAAATGTATTTCATAGGTTATAAACATGTTTTCACAGTGGTGATACCCGGTTTTTGAAGTGTGAAAGGGAATATCACGCCTTATATGTCCTATTTACCAGTTGATATAACATGCATCCCTGTTGTAAAAACAATACATCCAATGATGTATTAAACAATAGAATGGCGAAAGCCACCTTGATTGCAGAGTTTCGTAATTTCAAAGACCGTGATGAATTCTGTCTGCAAAATAATAGGATATTTGAATATAAAACAACTATACTAAAGGTATAGAAACGCGGCATATATAATAAAAAAACGTAATACATCTTAAATAAGCGGATAATATTTAATATAAATAAGAAAAAGTGTTGGTTGTTTTATAATAAATTCGTTAATTTGCATTGTTAACCTCTGGGATGTGCCTGAGGTAGCTTTGTAGTTTGTTATTTGTACTTACTTAACCTTTAAAATACAATCTATGTATTCTGATTTTCCTGTTTATGCTTCCGATGGGGAGCTTGATACGCTTTTATCCAAACACCCGGGATCTTTCAGTGCAGAATTAAAAAAGTCTGCTTTTGATGAAATGGAAACTATAGGTCGCCAGGGAGGTTTAAATGTAATTAGTTTTTCCTTTTATTGTCTTTGTACCAACCGGGTTGTTTTTCATAGCTCGCGTAACAATAGTTATTTGATGCATTTAGGTGTACACACGGATATTAAAGATAACCGAAAAATGATTAACCGGCTCACACACCCCGATGATGTGGAGTTTTGGGCCGATTTTAATTTGAATTACTATAAAATAATGATGGAGTTACCACCCGATGAGCAAAAAAGGTTCTGGGCCATCGGTTCCAGACGCTTATTAGAAAAGGATGGCAAGTATCATACCTACTGGCAACAACTATCGCATTTCAAAAGCGACGATGCCGATTGTCCGGTGATGGTTATGATACAAACAATACGGTTGGATATGGATGAATTCCCACAATTTCGTTTTTTTAGCCCTAATACTGTGTCCAATATCGAACTTCACACATTCTCTGCCAACATGTACAAGCTAAAACTATCGATGCGTCGGATGCAAATCCTCGATCTATATAGCCAGGGCTACACCCAAGAACAGATTGGACGAAAAACCAATAAAAGTTTAGTCACAGTAAAAGAAAACGTCAAAAGAATTAAAGAAATCATGGGTGTTTCGTCTATGATGATAGCCGGCGAAATATGGAGAATGATAAAAACCTGTTATGCTGCGTAATTAAATTCAGGGAAGCCTGTGCCCGTGCTTTACAGTCAGTAAGGCTTAGATAATTTTGCCCGATAAACATCGAATACAGGGAGCAAAACATGTGGTGTTTTAAAATATCCGGCATACACACCCTCCTTAAACTACTCCATCGAAACCGTATGAAGCGGTTTTTATTCTGCTGCCAATACTTGTTATCGTTTCCAATGCCGGATTATAATTTTTTCCATGTATTTTGCGAATATACTTCAGCCTGCTAAACCCCTTTGCACACGCTATTTTAGTGTGCTCTTCATTATTATTCTTGTAATTTGTCAATAACTTCATCCACATTTTTTTAGCTCATTTCAAAAATTGGAGTATCTTTATCAACCAAATTTCAATATCCCGCCGGGAGTTGTAATAAACCTGTAAACAACCTCTTAACATGAGTTCCTTCGTTCATCTTCACGTTCACTCTCATTATTCGGTGCTGGATGGCATGTCCACCATCTCCGGTTTGGTGGACAAAGCTTCTAAAAGCGGGATGCACGCCGTAGCACTTACCGATCATGGAAACATGTTTGGTATAAAGGAACTTTTCAATTATACCAAAAAGAAAAACAGCAAAGTAAAAGCTCAAATTTCGGATTTGCAAAAGCACCTCAAGGCCGAAGGGCTCTCCGAAACCGAAAAAGCTGATTTACAAACTCAGCTGGAAGAATCCAAACAACATTTATTCAAACCCATCATTGGTTGCGAAACCTATGTGGCGCGTAGAGGGCGTTTGAGCAAAGATGGTACCGAAGATCGAAGCGGTTATCACCTGGTATTATTGGCTAAAAATAAAATTGGCTATCGCAATTTGTGTAAACTGATTTCGATGGGCTACATAGACGGTATGTATTATCGTCCGCGCATCGATCACGAAATACTTGAAAAATACAGTGAAGGACTCATAGCTTCATCCGCTTGCCTGGGTGGCGAAATTCATAAAAAAGTAGAAAGTGGTAACCTTGCCGAAGCCGAAAAAGCAGTGCTATGGTACAAGCGCGTGTTTGGCGACGATTATTACATCGAGCTGCAACGTCATAAAACCGATAAACCCAACGCGGATTACTCTTGTTATGAAAAACAAAACGTTCAAAATCTTGAATTAATAAAACTTGCCCGTAAAACTAACACAAAATTATTGGCAACCAACGATGTTCACTTTGTGGAAGAGGAACATGGTGAAGCACACGAACGATTAATTTGCCTGAGTACAGGTAAAGATCTGGACGACCCCAATCGCATGCGTTATACCAAGCAGGAATGGTTGAAAACGCCAGATCAAATGTGGCAAATCTTTGCCGATATACCCGAAGCACTCGAAAATTCTCTCGAAATTGCTGAAAAGGTTGAATTCTACGATATAGACTCTGATGCATTGATGCCGGTATTTCCTATACCCGAAAGTTTTTCCACCGAAGAGCATTACCGGAGTATATACACCGAAGAAATGTTGCGCGAAGAATTTAAAGATGGATTTGATCGCCTTGGTGGTTATGATAAATCCGTTCGCGTTAAACTAGAAGCCGATTATTTAGGTGAACTCACGCTCATAGGAGCCAAACAGCGTTATGGGGATAATATTGAACCCGAAACGATGGAACGCATCAATTTTGAACTTGATGTAATGAAAACCATGGGTTTTCCGGGCTACTTCCTGATTGTGCAGGATTTCATCAACGCTGCCCGCACCATGAAAGTATCCGTTGGACCGGGTCGTGGTTCTGCGGCAGGCTCCGTGGTGGCATATTGCTTGCGCATCACGGATATTGATCCGCTCAAATACGATTTGCTGTTCGAGCGGTTCCTTAATCCCGACCGTATTTCCATGCCCGATATTGATATCGACTTCGATGATGACGGTCGTGGACAAGTGTTACGTTGGGTAACCGATAAATATGGAAAGGAACGTGTGGCGCACATCATCACATACGGCACTATGGCCACTAAATCGTCCATAAAAGACGTGGCGCGTGTTCAACGGTTGCCGTTATCCGAAGCCGATCGCCTCACAAAACTTATTCCCGATAAATTTCCGGAAGGAGCCGATGGAAAATCACCCAAAGTGAACATTGCCAACTGCCTGAAATACGTTCCCGAATTGCAATCGGCCCGTAACTCTTCCGATCAGAATCTTTCCAACACACTGCGTTATGCCGAAATGCTGGAAGGTACCGTTCGTCAAACAGGAGTTCACGCGTGTGGTGTCATTATCGGGTCCGACGATTTGACAAACCTGGTTCCACTCAGTACAGCCATCGATAAAGAAACCAACGAAGAAATGTTGGTAACACAATACGAAGGTTCCGTGATTGAAGAAATCGGTTTAATAAAGATGGACTTCCTGGGACTTAAAACATTGTCCATTATCAAAGAAGCATTGTCCAATATTAAAAAGTCGAAAGGCTTTGATCTGGATATTGACACCATTCCGATTAATGATTTTAAAACATACGAGATGTTCAGCAAAGGACTCACAGTTGGAACTTTCCAGTTTGAGTCTGCGGGCATGCAAAAGCATTTGATAAATCTGCAACCCACACAGTTCGAAGATTTAATTGCCATGAATGCCTTGTATCGTCCGGGTCCAATGCAGTATATCCCACAATTTATCAACCGTAAACATGGTCGCGAAAAGATTGAATATCCTTTCCCAATCATGGAAAAAAGGTTGAAAGACACTTATGGTATTACCGTGTATCAGGAACAGGTCATGCTCCTGAGTCGTGATTTGGCAGGGTTCACTCGTGGCCAGTCGGACGAGTTACGCAAGGCGATGGGGAAAAAACTCATCGACAAAATGGAAGCCCTGAAGGTGAAATTCATGGACGGTTGTCAGAAAAACGGTTTTGGACCTGCTGAAAAGCTGGAACAAATCTGGAGCGACTGGGCAGAATTTGCCAAATATGCTTTCAATAAATCGCATGCCACCTGTTATTCCTGGATTGCTTACCAAACGGCTTACCTCAAGGCAAATTATCCGGCGGAATTCATGGCTGCCAACTTAACACGCAACAAAGATGACATTACCGAGGTAGGTAAATTCATGGACGAGTGTAAAAACCTTGGCATGAGTGTTATGGGCCCTGATGTAAATGAAAGTGATTTGACCTTTACCGTGAATAATGAAGGGAATATCCGTTTTGGGCTTGGTGGTGTGAAAGGAGTAGGCGAAGGAGCCGTGGAAGCGATTGTGAATGAGCGAATCGCAAACGGAAAATATAAAAGCATGTTCGATATGATTGAACGCGTAAACCTCACTGCTTGTAACAAGCGCGCTATGGAAAGTCTTGCGCTGTCCGGAGCCCTTGATAGCTTTACCGACGTGCATCGCGAACAACTTTTCATCGAAAACAGCAAGGGTGAACAGGTTTTGGAAACTGTATTGCGGTACGGAAATAAGTTCCAGACCGATATGGCCATGTCGAAAAATTCATTGTTTGGCGGGATGGATGCAGTGGAAATTACCAAACCCGAAATTCCCTATGCCCCTGAATGGTCACCGTTGGAAAAACTGAATAAAGAGCGCGATTTGATTGGTATGTATCTTTCAGCACACCCGCTGGACGAATATGAATTTGAAATCAATCATATTTGCAATGCCACTACCCTCGATCTAAAAGACTTAACTGCCTTACAAGGCAAAGGGTTGAAAATTGGCGGGATGGTTACAGGTTTCAGACATGGAACTTCAAAGGCTGGAAATCCTTACGGAATTCTTACACTCGAAGATTACGTTGGTGCATTTGAATTTGCGCTGTTCGGGAAAAATTACATTGAGTTCAGCAAGTACATGATAAAAGATTTATATCTGTATATTAATGCTGTCGTTCAGGAACGGGGAGCTGATTATAAGTTTAAAAAACAAGAACCCACTGATCCGAACATTCCAAAAGAACTGGAACTAAAGATTCAAAAAATCGAAGTGTTTTCGGATATAAAAGATAAACTGATTAATATATTAACAATTACAATACGCCTGCAACAACTGACTGAAGATTTTGCAATAGAGATGAACGAAATGGTGTTGCACAATAAAGGGAATGTAAATCTTTACATCCAGGTACTGGATGAGCTTTCGCCCAATAAGGTGATGTTATTTTCGCGTCAGCACCGCATACATATTAATACTAAAGTATATCACATGTTGAAACGTGCTCAAAGTGAAGGAATCCTTGATTTTCAGGTTCAATAGTAGCCTTTAGATAATTATAGATTTTTTGAATAAGCATATTTCTTTCAATAAAAAAACTATTTCAGCGCGTAGCTGTTTTACTGACAATCTAAAAATACAATTTAAAACTTAAATAATATGGCTCTAGAATTTACTGATGAAAACATCAAAGACATTATCAACAGTGGTAAACCGGTAGTAGTTGACTTTTGGGCAGAATGGTGTGGACCATGCCGCATGGTTGGACCAATTGTTGAAGAACTTGCTGCAGAATACGACGGAAAAGTGGTAATAGGCAAAATGGACGTGGATAATAATGTGGATACTCCAACTGAATATGGTATTCGTAATATTCCTACTGTGTTGTTCTTTAAAGACGGGAAAGTAGTAGATAAACAAATTGGAGCTACTCAAAAAGCTGTTTATACAGCTAAGGTTGAAGCTTTATTGTAGTCTGCTGTAAACAATAAATTCATATAGTAAATTGATTCTTTTAGAATCGGTTTACTATATTTTTTTGCCTATATTTTTTTCTCTTTTTTACAGTTTCAAATAAAAATCCCTGGCAAGTTCTGTAAATTCAGGAGAGTAATGATGCCGTATATCCGATTCTATAACCAGGTCACTTCCAATTTTAAGTGTTGGAAGTAGGCTGAATTCAAGTAATATACGTTTTGCGTCCGTATTCGGTTTTGGGAAAACTGTGACTTGTTTTGAACAATATAACCCAATGCTTATTGCAAACTCCATACATTGCATGCCTTCTTTCATAGGAAGTATTATGCAAATCCTGCCTTTGGGTGACAGAAGTTTCATGGCATTTTCGATTAATTCTTCGTGGCTGAGTGAATCGGTATGGCGCGCAGACGTGCGGCTTTCCGAAGGTGCTTTCAGTGAATTGACAAAAAAGGGCGGGTTCGAAACTATTAAATCAAATCGAAGATTCGTTTTATTGGCAAACTCCTGCAATGATATTTTCTGTACAGTAACTTTGTCTCGCCAGGCAGAGTTAATTATATTTTCAGTTGCCTGTGCAATGGCATCAGTATCAATATCAATCCCTGTAACATTTGCTCCACTTCGTTGAGCAAGCATTAAAGCTATCAAACCTGTCCCTGTCCCAATATCCAATATCTTTTCAGCTTGACAAATCGGTGCCCATGAGCCTAATAAAACACCATCAATGCCTACTTTCATGGCACATTTATCATGAAAAACAGTAAACTTTTTAAAGCTAAAATAGGGATTAGACATACGCTATTTTCTATTCGAATTAGCAGGTGTCGGGTCAGTTCTAGTCGAAGAATTTGTAGGAGCATTTTGTTGTCTGGCTGGCCCATTGGCAGGAGCTGAAGTTTCAGTTCTTATTGAAGAATTTTCCGGAACAGTTCGGTCTGTCGAGTTTCTTGAATTCTCCGAATTCCAGGATTCGGAGCGATTATAAGTTGAACTATTCTGATTATGCACTGATCGATTAGTTGGTACAACGATTCTTCTGATAGGTTGATTAGTTTGATTTCTCATTTTAAAATTAGAATTTACAGGCACAACAGTTTTTCTGATAGGTTTTTCAGGTTGCGTACTAATTTTAAAATTGGGATTCACTGGTCTGTTGTTATTCTTAATGTTCAAATCAGACTGTGTTGTTCTAAATTGAGTGGAAGATCTGAATCCTGAAGAGTTTACAGGTGTGTTCCTATTTACAATTGGAGATTCGGTAACTGTTCTTTCATACCGTTTAGATTGTAACTTTTCGTTTTGTTCAGCACTCAGTACTTGTTGAATTTCAGTATTTTTATTTTTGGTTCGCTCTAAGGCTTCACTTCTTGTATTCGAAATTTGGCGTTCACGTGCATATCGTAAATTAATTTCATACACGTGTTTTGCCTGTGCTTGTGTCAAATTAAGCTCCTGTTGAAATTTCTCAGTCTGTCTTAAAGCTTCTTGTTCAGGTGTGCGTTGAGGCACACTAACATTATCCTGACTGAAAGAAGTGGATGCCAGCGGAAATAAAAAGAATAAAAGGAAAATAATTCTAACAGTTTTCATAAAACTACGAAATTTCATTTAAAGCAACCAGTAAAATAGCAATCATTGTGCCAGAAACAATTAATTGATTCTATCGTTTTTCTTTAAACTAATGATTCATGAAACGTCCACAAGTAATCAAATTTACAAAAGAGGATGAATGATTTACTTATTGAAATTACGCAATTTAATATTAGTCAATACTTTCTTAGTATGTAAAGAAAAATCACTATTCATCATCCAGCCATAATAACCCATATCAGTTTTCAGAACATCGGTTACTTTCTGTCCTTTGTACTTGCCAAAGTTGATAATCTCTTCGCCTTTGTCATTGTATATTATGCGACCCGCAAAATCGACATTGTTGTTTTGTGTCGTAAATTTAGATAGGAATTCCACGTCGTTTTTCAATTCCGGGTATCGGTCTAATTGCGCTTGTAATACTTCGTAAGTAGCTAATGTATCTGCTTCTGCGCCATGAGCACCTACTAAATCTTTTTCACAATAAAATTTATAAGCTGCACCCAGTGTGCGTGCTTCCATTTTATGAAACACAACCTGAACATCTACGAATTTACGTTTCATTAGGTCAATATCAACGTCTGCACGCAATAATTCTTCAGCTAACAATGGAATATCAAAGCGGTTTGAATTGTAACCGGCCAAATCACAACCTTCAATATCTCGTGTAATTTCTTTTGCCACAGCTTTAAAAGTCGGACAATCCACGACATCGGCATCATAAATGCCATGTATGGCCGACGAAGATTCCGGAATATGCATTTCCGGGTTTATCCGCAGGGTTTTAGTTTCTTCGCGTCCGTTTGGCGACACTTTATGATAGGATATCTCAACAATTCGGTCAGAAACAATATTAGTGCCAGTAGTTTCGAGGTCAAAGAAAACGATGGGGTTTTTTAATTGAAGTTTCATTGTATATATAGTAGTTATGCAGCTATCGAGCTGCCTAGTTGTTTGTTTGAAAAAATTAAGGTCTAAAGACTTTCGACCTTAGACCTTTATTAGAATTGTAGTTTTCGAATCCAGTCCTGACTCGTGGTTCTTTTGTTTAGATTTTAATCGTTGAGTAACATTGGCATCAACAACATTAAAATTTCTTCGTTCGGTTCATTTTCGAAAGGAAGTATCAAACCTGCACGAGAAGCATCTGATAATTCAGCTACAACATCAGTTGCATTGATATTTCCCAGAATTTCAATTAAGAATGACGACTTAAACCCAATTTTAATCGGCTCGCCTTCGAACTGGCAGTTAATTGTTTCTTCAGCCGAAATAGAAAAATCTATGTCCTGAGCCGAAATATGAATTTGATTTCCACCAAAAGCAAGTTTTACTAAGTTACTGGCTTGATTAGAAAAAACAGAAACACGTTTCAATGCATTTAGCAACGAAACCCGGTCAATAATAATTTTGTATGGATTTGCTTTTGGAATCACACCGTTGTAATTTGGGAAACGACCTTCAACCTGACGGCATATCATCGTGTAATTTGCCAATTTGAAATATGCATTTTTACTGTCAAATTTTACTTCAACTTCACCACTTTCTTTTGGCAAAATGTTTTTCAACATCGTAGCCGGCTTCTTAGGCAAAATAAAGTTAACCGTTTCTTCACCTTCAATGGAAGCTGCAGTATGAGTTGTTTTATATCGAACTAATTTATGAGCGTCAGTAGCAACTAATGTCAGGCTGCTAGGAGTTATATCAAAGAAAACTCCATTCATCACAGGTCTTAATTCATCGTCGGCAGTACAAAATAATGTTTTGGAAATGCCGGCAGATAGTGTTGAAACTGGCAAACTCAACGAGTGAGCTTCGTCCTGCAGCTGTGGCATACGTGGATATTCATCACCATTCTGACCAATAAAATTATATGAACCGTTGGCAGAAGTTATTACCATTGCCATATTTGATTCATTAATTGTAAAAGTGAGTGGTTGTTCTGAAAATTCACGTAAAGTATCAAGCAATAAACGTGAAGCAACAGCAACTTTCCCACTTCCTTCGGCAGTTTCAACTTCCATCGACGTTATTAAAGTCGTTTCAATATCGGAAGCTGTCATTGTAAGAGTTTTGCCTTCAAGGTTTAACAAGAAGTTGTCTAAAATGGGTAGTGAGTTCTTGTTGTTTATTACACGGCTGATGGCTTGCAGATGGCTCAATAGGTCTGTGCTTGAAACAATGAATTTCATATCTTTAGTTTTTTGGATTTGCATTTGAGAATAACTTAGCAAATGTACTGATTTTTTTAAATAATAAAAAATTATGTCCCAGTTTTTGCATGAAATTTTAAATATCAACTAATTTTTTTTGCTAAGATAGAAATTTTTTGAATTTTATTCTAATATTTAGCTGCAAAATGGAATATTGTTCGTATTTTTGCGAACTACGAACAAACAAATAACAGATTATTATGGAAAGCTGCAAAAATAAAGATTACACAATTGACAACGAACAACTTGCCCGGTTTGCCAAAGCAATGGGTCATCCGGCAAGAATTACCATCCTTGAATTCCTGGCATCGATGGATAGTTGTTATTTTGGGGACATTCACAACGAATTGCCTATAGCCAAAGCCACCGTATCACAGCATTTAAAAGAGTTGAAGGATGCGGGTCTTATTCAGGGAGAAATAGAAACTCCCAAAGTAAAATACTGCATTGACCGTGGAAATTGGGAAAAAGCACAGGGTTATTTCGAAACTTTTTTTGCGTTGAAAACAGACAAAACAACTTGCTGTAAATAAAATCTTTAAAAATAAATACGATTATGAACATTCAAATTCTAGGAACCGGCTGTCCAAAGTGCAAATCACTTGAAAAAGCCACACGTGATGTTGTTTCTCAAAACGGAATTGATGCCAATATAACCAAAGTGGAAGACATTGTTGAAATTATGAAATTCAACATTATGACAACACCGGCATTAGTAATTGATGGGAAAGTAGTAGTTAAAGGGCGTGTGCCATCAAATGAAGAATTAAAACAAATACTCACAAATAAAATTTACTTTTTATGAAAAAACTAATTTCAGTATCCGTATTACTTCTTTTTGTGGTTTCGATTTTTTCTGCAAGCAGCATAGCTGCTGACAAAAAGGCTCAAACAAAAGCGTTAAAACAAGCCAAAGTTGAGGTTTATTATTTTCATTTTACTCGTCGTTGTGCAACTTGTAAGGCTGTTGAAGCCGAAACACAAAAAGCCATTGCGGCTCTTTATCCTGTTCAATCAAAAAATGGGTTAATAACTTTCAAATCCATAAATTTAGATGAAAACAGTAGTGCTGCATTAGCTAAAAAGTGTAATGCATCAGGTCAGGCACTTTTAGTTCTCAGCGGAGGAAAACGTTTTGATCTTACCGAACAAGGTTTTATGTATGCTTTAAACAAACCCGAGAAACTAAAGGAAGAACTTAAAAAAGGGATAGATCCTTTTATCAAATAATCGGACATGAACTTTTTACAAAGTATTTTAGATAATTCGCACTATGGATTTTTAACTGCCATCATTCTAGGATTGATGACAGCCATCAGTCCTTGTCCATTAGCGACAAATATTTCTGCTATAGGTTTCATTAGTCGGGATATTGAGAATAATCGTCGTGTCTTCAATAATGGATTGGTTTACACTCTTGGACGCGCAATAAGTTATACCGGCCTGGCAATCATTATTTATTTTGGCGCAAGCAAGATGAACATTTCAATGATTTTTCAGGGTTGGGGAGAAAAATTGTTAGGTCCGGTTCTTATTCTTATTGGTTTATTTATGCTCGACATAATTAAAATTAAACTTCCAGGATTCTCCAACTTGGCTGATAAAATAGGTGAAAATAGCAAGGGCAGTTATTGGGGTACTCTTTTATTGGGAATGGTTTTCGCATTGGCATTTTGTCCTTACAGCGCCGTTCTTTATTTCGTAATGCTTATTCCAATGACAGTTGCCAGTGCCAGTGGTTTGTATCTTCCGGTTTTATTTGCCATTGCCACCGGCTTGCCTGTAATCCTTTTTGCGTGGCTATTAGCTTATGCGGTTGGAAACGTAGGGAAACTATATAATCAAATTAAAACCTTTGAACTTTGGTTTAGACGTGTGGTATCAGTTATTTTTATTGGTGTGGGTGTTTGTTATAGTGTAATTTTCTTTATTTAAAATTCTATATCATGGATGAAATTATTTGTTATTGCAAACAAGTTGCTAAAAGTGAAATTGAAAAAGCAATTTTGAATGGTGCTAAAACGTTTGAAGATATCCAAAAAATGACCGGTGCTTGAACGGGAAATAATTGTAAAGAATTGACTCCTTCGGGGGAGTGTTGCTCTCTTCAAATTTTTGCCATACTAAAAGAAAATAAAACAAAAGATACAGGTTCATGTTGTTGCTGTAGTTAAACACACTTTGCCATAATGGCTGCAAAAAGTAAATTTTTAGATTATGAAATTAAATAAAAACATTATTATACCGGTGGTACTACTACCTGTTTGGTATTTAGTCTATGTCAATCTACAACCGGTAACCGATTGGTTTGTTGATACTGTTCTTGGGATGACAAAAGGAGCTCATTTGACTGAAACGCTGAGGTTCTTCATTTTCGAATTTCCGAAAGTATTGATGCTTTTGATATTGATAATTTTCTTTGTAGGAATTCTCCGCAGTTTTTTCACCGCCGAACGCACCCGAAAAGCATTAGAAGGAAAATCAACTTTCATGGGCAATATAATGGCTTCCTTGTTGGGAATTGTAACACCATTTTGTTCTTGCTCGGCTATACCTCTTTTCCTCGGATTTGTAGAATCCGGCGTTCCGCTCGGTGTAACTTTTTCGTTTTTAATAGCCTCGCCTATGATTAACGAAGTGGCAGTGATTCTTTTATATGGATTGTTCGGTTGGAAAGTAACAGCCATCTATATTGGCACAGGCCTCATAATTGCTATTGTGGCCGGTTGGATTATTGGTAAACTCAAACTTGAGAAATGGGTTGAAGACTGGGTTTATGCCACCAAACTTGGAGAAGTTAATGCTGAGGACGAAAAAATCACATTTCCACAACGAATCACAATGGGTTATGATGCTGTTAAGGAAATTGTTGGCAAGGTTTGGATATATGTTGCTTTAGGTATTTTGGTTGGAGCAGGGGTACATGGTTATGTACCGCAGGAATTTATGGCTTCTTTGATGGGAAAATCAGCCTGGTATTCTGTTCCATTGTCGGTATTAATTGGCATTCCACTGTATTCCAATGCTGCCGGAATAGTTCCAATTGTTTCGGTATTGATAGAAAAAGGAGCATCGCTCGGAACTGCTTTGGCATTTATGATGTCTGTTATTGCATTGTCGTTACCAGAAATGATCATTCTCCGAAAAGTACTGAAACTTCCTTTGATTTTTACTTTTATCGCAATTGTTGGAGGTGGCATTATGATTGTAGGGTTTCTGTTTAATTATATTTTTTAAGTGGTAATTTGGCTTTATATTTATGACTGTTTTGTTTTTAGCGAAGATTTCATAACTTTGGCACTAAATAAAGTAACATTATGGAAATACTGTCGCAAATACCCAAAGAACTTGTTAACTTTTTGCTTGTAGTACTGTTTTCGCTACTAATTGGCCTAGAGCAAAGAAGATTGCATATTGATATAGAGTTTGAATCTTTGTTCGGTACAGATAGAACCATAACCCTGATAGGAATTCTGGGCTTTATACTTTACACCGTTATGCCAGGTTCCATGGGACTTTTTGTAGGTGGTGGAGTAATTATTTCAGCACTTTTGGGAGTGTATTATTACAATAAAATAAGGTTGCAAAACAAATGGGGTTTTACTTCCATTGTAATTGCACTGATTACTTATTGTCTTACACCACTGATTGACCTGCAACCAATGTGGCTGGTAATGCTTATTGTTGTTACCATTCTGATTGTGGTGGAAATAAAAGAAAGCCTTTTCAATTTCTCCAAGAAGTTCGACAGAAATGAATTCACGTTGCTTGCTAAGTTTATTATTATTGCCGGTATTATTTTGCCTTTATTACCACACGAAGCTCTATCTAAATCGCTAAATATTTCCCCGTACCAAATTTGGGTTTCAATAGTTGCCGTTACAGGTATTTCTTATTTCAGTTATTTGCTGCGCAAGTTTGTGTTCCCTGATTCAGGCATAATTTTATCCGCAATTTTAGGTGGATTATACAGCAGTACAGCCACTACTATCATTCTTGCCCGCAAAAGTAAAGAAGAAAATAGCGATGTAAAAATCATTTCAGGAATTTTTGGAGCTACCGGCATGATGTACGTTCGCATATTAATTTTGGCTTTTATTTTTAACAAAGAAGTTGCCTTGCTTTTATTACCGTATTTTTTAGTATTTATTTTGGTCAGCGCCGCTATCGTTTTTGTTTTAAATATTAAGAATAAAAAAGCTACTGAAACATCGCTGAATGAGAATAATACTAAAAATCCGTTAGAATTTAAAACAGCTCTTATTTTTGGATTTTTGTTTGGATTTTTTGCCATTCTTACCAATTTTGTAATAACAAATTACGGAAATATTGGCGTTAGTATTCTCTCGTTTATTGTTGGAGTTACCGATATTGACCCTTATATTTTAAATTTGTTCCAGCATGTAGGTAATACATTGCAAATAAGTACTATCGTAAGCGCTACGATTATTGCCACCGCAAGTAATGGAGTCATAAAAATGATTTATACACTCATTTTGGGCAAGGCTGCTATTAGAAAGAAAATCGTTATTGGATTTACAACGCTTATAATAATAAGTGTTTTATCCACTCTCCTTTTGTAACACAAAAGAAATAAGAATCATAAATCTCCACTTATTTTGATAAATATATCAGAATATATTTTTATAATAGGAAACAATGTCGTATGTTTGCGACATAAAACATACTGTCATGACAAAATCAGATATTTTTGAAAATGATTTACAAGAATTGGCCACATTTGCCAAAGTAATTTCACATCCTGCCCGGTTGGCCATTTTGAAGTATTTAGCTGAAACAAAAACCTGTATCTCGGGTGATATTTCTGATAAGCTGCCTCTGAGCCGAACCACAGTTTCTCAGCACTTAAAGGAACTTCGTGATGCAGGTTTGATTCACGGAGAAATTGACGGTCTGAAAATCAATTATTGCTTATGCGGATCAACAATAGAAGGTTATATGGAAAAATTTTCCATTTTTTTTGAGCCTATCAAATCTGCCAATATTTCCTGTTCAATAGAACCGGTATGTTTCTAATTTAATTTAAGAAAATCATGGAAGAAATAAATGAAATAAATCCCGAAACAGCTTTTGCTTATATCAATTCGGGCGCATTGTTAATAGATGTAAGAGAAAAGTATGAATTGGAACAAGGGGTATTTGACATACAGAATGTATTAAATGTTCCCTACAGCATATTTGATGAAAATTATATGGATATTCCAAATGACAGGAAATTGGTTTTGGCTTGTCATCTGGGAGTCCGTAGTTATAGAGTTGCTCAGTTCCTGATATATAATGGTTGGAATCCTGAAAATATATTTAGTATTCAGGGTGGCATTGATGCATGGGAAAATGCTAAGTTACCTGTAAAAAAAGCTCCACGGTCGTTTTCGATGGTAAAACCGATTTCTTCTTGTGGTTGTGGCAGTGGGTCTTCTGGTTCTTGTTGCTAAATAGTATTTTCTCACTAATAGATATATTATGACAAAGACAAATGTATTATTCGTGTGCTTGCATAATTCGGCTCGTAGCCAAATGGCAGAAGCATTTCTAAATTCATTGGCAGGTGACGAGTTTTACGCAGAAAGCGCAGGATTAGAAGCCGGGACATTAAATCCTTACGTAATTCAGGTAATGAAAGAAGAAGGTATTGATATATCTCAAAATAAAACAGACAGCGTATTTGAGTTTTTTAAACAAGGACGAGTATACGATTATGTAATTGCAGTGTGTGATTCAGCAAACGCAGAGAAATGTCCTATTTTTCCAGGTACTTGCCATAGAATAAACTGGTCATTCCACAATCCGGCTGATTTTACCGGAACTGCTGATGAAATACTTACCCAAACAAGAAAAGTAAAAGACCAAATAAAAGAAAAAATTGAAAAATTTATTGATAGTTTAAAATCATAATTATAAAATTCAAAAACATGAAAATTTTAATTCTTTGTACAGGAAATAGTTGCCGCAGTCAAATGGCTCATGGCTTTTTACAGTCTTTCGATAAAACTCTGACAGTTTGTTCTGCCGGAACACAAGCTTCAGGCAAGCTCAACCAAAAAGCAGTTGCTGCAATGAAAGATGCAGGAATTGACATAAGTCAACATACTTCTGATTCAGTAGAAAAGTACCTCAGCGAAGAATGGGATTACGTAATTACAGTATGTGGTGGTGCTAACGAAGAATGTCCTGCATTCTTTGGCAAAGTGACCCATCGTTTACACATGGGTTATGATGATCCGAGTCACGCTACAGGAACAGAAGAATTTATTTGGAGTGAATTTATCCGTGTTCGCGACGACATCAAAAAAGGTTTCTATAAACTTTATGCAGAACAAATTAAGCCACAGTTATGACATCAGAAGATGAAAAGAAATCCCTGCTTGAAGAATACATCGAACTATCAAAGAATAGTCTGGTAAAGGTGCAGTTTTCGTGTGGAGGAAATTCAACAAGCATCGATGAGCCGGAAGATATTCCGATTGTTCCCGATTCGTACGTTTCCGAAAACGCCTTAAAAACAGTAAGCTTTGAAGCGGCTCGCGAAGAGGATGTTGAGGCAATCCTAGCATTACTTAAAACAAATAACTTACCAATAAGTGATTTGGATACTGGAAAACGTATATTTCTTGTGGCACTTTCAGAAGAAAAAACTGTTGGTTGCGTAGCAGTGGAAGTTTATGGCAATTACGGATTGTTACGCTCATTGGCCGTAAACAATGATTTTCGTGGGAAAGGGATAGGACAGAAACTGGTAGCTGAAGCCGAAACATGGAGCCGCAACAACGGACTGAAAAATTTTTACCTGCTCACCACGACGGCAGCCGGATTTTTTCCAAAAATAGGCTGGCACATCACGGAACGTTCTTCTGTACCTGAAAGTATCGCACTTTCAAGCGAATTTTCTTCCGTTTGTCCGTCTACGGCTATTTGTATGACTAAAATTTTAGAATAAGATTATTATGAAAACTCGCTTAAAAATACTCGACCGTTATCTTACATTGTGGATTTTCCTTGCCATGTTTATTGGCGTTTTTGCAGGCTGGTATAGTCCAACTGTGGCTGTTTTTTGGAATAGTTTCTCTGCAGGCACTACGAATATCCCAATTGCTATTGGTCTGATAATTATGATGTATCCTCCTCTTGCCAGAGTAAAATACGAAGAATTAGGCGATGTTTTTAAAAATACGAAAATTTTAGGATTGTCGCTTGTACAGAATTGGATAATCGGTCCTATCTTGATGTTTTTACTGGCAATTATTTTTCTGCAATTCAACATTGATTACATGTACGGATTAATCCTTATCGGGTTAGCACGTTGTATTGCAATGGTGATTGTTTGGAATGATCTGGCAAAAGGCGACCGCCAATATGCTGCCGGATTAGTTGCTTTTAATTCGCTGTTCCAGGTTCTTCTTTTCTCAGTTTATGCGTATTTTTTTATTGCAGTATTGCCGGGATGGTTCGGACTTCCTGTAAATGACTCTGTGTCAAAAATTACTATGGTCGCAATAGCCAAAAGTGTTTTTATATACTTAGGAATTCCAATGATAGCAGGCTTTTTGACTCGATTTACTTTAGTTAGAATTAAAAATAAAGTTTGGTACGAAACGAAATTTGTGCCTAAAATTAGTCCTCTGACTCTTATAGCCTTGCTGTTTACAATTGTGGTTATGTTTTCACTCAAAGGACAATCTATTGTGAAAATTCCATTTGATGTTTTGCGCATCGCTATTCCACTAGTTATTTACTTTGTAGCCATGTTTCTGCTGTCATTTTTTATGAGTAAAAAAATGGGAGCTACTTATGAACAAGCAACAACTTTATCGTTTACGGCTGCCAGTAACAATTTTGAACTTGCAATAGCTGTTGCGATAGCCATTTTCGGTATCAATTCAGGTGAAGCTTTTGCGGCGGTAATTGGTCCACTGGTAGAAGTTCCTGTAATGATTGCATTGGTAAATGTGGCATTCTGGTTTAAGAAAACACTTTTTTAGCAATTTTTATTCCGATAATTTGGTGTTTGTATATGGCATTTCTACAACAACTGCAGTTCCTTTGCCCGATTGCCCGGTGATTGAAATTTTACCATCTAATAAATAAACCCTTTCTTTCATCCCGATTAAGCCATATGAATCTTGTCTGACTTTGATATTTTTATCAATTCCTATCCCATTGTCAGAAATTTCAAGTACAATTTTCTCATCCACTACATTCAGGTTTACTATCACTTGAGTAGCTTTAGCATGTTTAGCTATGTTAGTTAAAGCTTCTTGTAGTATTCTGAATAAAGCAATGGACTGTTGTGAATCAACAATAATATCTGTAACATGAGTATTGAACTGACAATCAATTTGATAACGATTAGCAAATTCTTTTGTATACAATTTCGCAGCTTCTGAGATACCAACCAGTTCAAGAACTTCCGGCCTGAGCCCAGTCATTATTTTACGTGTTGTTTTTAGTGTTTTATCCACTAAATCAAACAATTGCTCGAATTTGACTGAAATTTCCTGTGAAGCATCTTTTTGAATACTTTTAAAAACTTTTTGTTTGAAAATGCCCAGATCAATTTTCAGAGCAACTAATATCTGTCCAAGTTCATCGTGTATTTCTCGTGCTAAAAGTACTCTTTCTTCTTCACGGACACTTTGTAAGTGTGCCGCAAAGTTTTTTAATTCTTCTTGCGAGCTTTTCAGGGAGTTTTCTATTAACTTACGGTTAGTAATATTTCTAACCATGGCAATTACTCGGCTTTGACCAAAAGGAACAATAAAACATTCAAATTCGTTCAACTCACCATCCATAGATATTTGATATTCCACAGACTTTGATGTTTGACTATTTAAAACGTCATCGATAGTATCTTTCATTAAAATGCTACCGGAGCTGGTAAAATTTCAAAGACAGTTTTATTAATAAACCTATCTTTAGAAAATCCCAAGTCTTTAACACTCCCAGTTTTAAAATCAAGATAGACTCCATGTGAATCTAAAATGAATATCAAATCGGGTATTGCCGAAAGAATAGAATTAGTATATTGTTCACTTTCCTTCAATGCTTGCTCTACATATTTGCGTTCAGTGATATCTCGAATTACCAGCACCATATTAGTTGGCGTCCCATTATCATCTCTAATTACATCAGTATTTACCTCTGCAAAGACTAACAGTCCATCAGCGCGCATAATTCTATATTCTACTACTCCCTTCAGCGTGGCATCAATTCTATGACTTATGCTGATTTGAGCTTTCTCCACGTCCTCCGGAATCAAAAATTGGAAGATATTCCTATTTATAAAATCATCTTCTTTTTCGCAACCGTAAAAAGTAAAAGCACTGGATGAAATCATTTGTATATGTCCTACCATATCGCAGACAACAATGATATCCGGTGAGGCAGTAAGTATGGAACGGTGAAGCGCTTCACTTTCTCTTAATGATTCTTCGGCTTGTTTGCGTTTAGTAATGTTATTAACAGAAGAGATTACGCCTATAATGTCACCAGAGGAACTTAATAATGGGACAGATACATCTGATATCCAACCGGATTTCCCGGTGGAAGGAATGGAGAATTGATAATCAATTGTTGGTGATATAACCCCGGAGAGAGCCTTTTCAATACTCTCTATTACGCCACAATCTTTTAAGAATGGAAATAAATCCAGGGGATGTTTGCCTATAACTTCACTTGCCATCAATCCATAAACAGACTCCATATAAGGATTCCATATTTTATATCGCATTTCAGTATCGAGCACTACGATGCCATTATGGACTGCACCCACAATTTGATTATTGAATTGACTCAGTTCAATCAAAGCAACTTCAGCTAGCTTTATCTTATTTTCATTTTTAATTTCATTACCTACCCTTGTGATAACTAATGGGATTAACTCAATGAAGTTATTGTCTTTTACAATGTAATCTCTAGCACCAAGCTTCATCATGTCAACTGCTACACGTTCATCGCCTTGGCCTGTAGAAACAATAAATGGAACTTTAAATGGCACAAGCAAATTTAATTCTGCAATAAGTTCCTTGGCGTTTTTATCCGGTAGGCTATAATCCAAAATCATGAGAAATGGTATTTGTACCTGCAGCCATTCTAATGCAGTCTTTGCCGAATGAACGGTGATTGCTTTGTATCCGCAATTTTGAACGATGTCACTTAACAATTCACTTAATCCAGCATCGTCTTCTACAATTAGAATAGTGTTGTCTTTTTGATCCATTTACATGTGATTTTTTAGTTTTCCATCTTTAATTACCCAATTCCTGATATTTTTTTTGATTTTTTTCTATTTGTCTTTTGGGTAATTGGAATAAGTGTTTAGAATTTACACTTTAACAATTTGAAGGAACAATCCCAATCGATTTAGAATTTCTGTAAATTTAATAAAATCAATTGGTTTAGTTATATACATATTACAACCCAGATGATAACATGTCTGAACTTCACGAGGATCATCAGTTGTTGTAAGCATAATTATGGGTATTTCCTTTAATTTATCATCAGATTTCATTTTTGTCAATACTTCGATACCGTCCATTTTAGGCATGTTTATATCGAGTAATAATAGATATGCATTCTTATCACTATAAGATTCACTTTCACTTTTCTCAGTGAAAAATTCCCATACCTGTTCACCATTTGAAAATCGGATGAATTTGTTACACACTCCTGATTCTGACATTCCTTCCTGAATCAAATCAGCGTGACCATCATCATCTTCTGCTATAAGAATTATAAGTTTCTTGTAATTTTTCATTTTAAATAAAAGTTAGAGTTATTCTGTAAATTCATTGCCCTGTAATTCAACATGAAATACTGTTCCTGTACCTAGTTCCGATTCTACACATATTCTACCTTTATGTTTTTCGGAAATTCTTTTTACTAAACTTAAACCAATTCCATCACCCGCTTCATTGGATGTAGGATCTATTCGGTAAAAAACATCCCATATTTTTTCTAAATGTTTCGGAGCAATCCCAATCCCATTGTCTTTTATGCTATAAAGTACCTTGTCGGCACGATTTTGTCCTGATATTTCCAGCTCAAGCTGTCTTTCAGGATCACGGTATTTTATTGCATTTCCAATTATGTTCGAAAATAATTGATTGAGTTGATTAACATCACCATAACAATCGGGCATATCATTTATTATTATTTTTACAGTAAGTTCTTGTAATTGAAAGTTGTAAGCTGCCAATATAGTTTTGAATAATTTTTTTGAATCAATTTTCTTAATTACCATATTTATTCTGCCAGTACGAGACAATTGCAATAATCCATTTATTAGCATATCCATTTTGGTAACGTTCGATAAAATAAAATGAAGCGTTTTTGGTATACTCTCATTGGTGATTTTGTTGAAATCTACCAGGGTTTCAGTCTCAAGCTGAAGATTCGATAATAAATCTTTAATGGAATCTGTTTGTTTTTGTAAGCGTTTACTAAATCCCTGGATATTTACCAAAGGTGATCTTAAATCGTGCGATGCTATGTAAATATAATTTTCGAGCTCCTTATTCTTTTCGGCCAATTGTTCTTGTGATTCTCTGATAGCACTAATATCTGCTACTATTGCTGCAATATGATTTACTTTGGGCGAAACTACTGAAATCAAAATGTGTTTGTTTAAGGCCTCTGAAAAAACTGCAATTGAAAATGGTTCTCCTGAAATCGCAACCTTTACATATTCTTCAAAATAGATACTTATCTCAGATTGATGAACTTTATTTGCTAATTTCCCTATGGCATCTTCTTTCTTAATTCCTGTAATATTTGTAAATGAATGATTGCAGTCGGTAAGTAGTAAATCAACAGCCACTCCTTCTTTATTGAATACAACTTCAAACATTACAACCATTTCAGTCATTGATTCAAAAAGCGTGCTTAGTTTATTTTCGCTTTCCCTGATTTTTTCTTCTGCCAGTAATCGCTCAGTTATATCTCTGGCAATGCTTAATACTACTTGTTGACCTTTATAGGTCGCTAAACTGGAATATATTTCAACAGGAATTATTTTTCCAGATTTAGTACGATGTGTAGTCTCAAATACCTGAGTTTCGGTTTGAGTTTGATTGTTGATTTTATTGATAATTTCTTCTTTTTTCATTGAAAAATCTACTCCAAAAATTCCAATTGAAATTAACTCTTCTCTTGTATAGCCTAATACATTAATTGCGGTTTGGTTTACATCTATTAGGATAGAATCTAAATTAATAATCCAAACAGTTTCTGCAATTCCATCAATCAATTCACGATAACTTTTTTCGCTCTCTTTTAACGCTTTTTCGGCGTTTAATCTATCCGTTATATCAATACCTACACCCATTATATAAGATTGATCCATCAGTTCCATTTTCACACCTGTAAGGATAAAAGGTATGGAACCTCCATCTTTTTTGTCCATTTCCATTTCTATCCGGTGATATCCTTTTTCTGAAATCAAATCCAGAACATTACGTGTTTGATCTTTCTGCAATACATTATTTCTGAGTTCATCAGCACTGAAACCTAACATAGTTTCATGGTTTTTATTCCATCGTACCAATTTACCTTCAGGATATGTATATAAGTAAAAAATTCCAGGTAGACTATCTAACAGCAATTCGGTAAATATTTTTTCTTTTTGCAATTCATTGGTTACCTGTATTCTATCTGTTATGTCAAACATTATTCCTTGTGTACCAATAATATTACCTAAATGATCCACAACTGGCATTCTCAACACATCTAAATGTAAAAAATGGCCATCTTGTTTCTGGTATATTTCTTCATCTTCATAACATTTTCCTGTTTGCAGGATTAATTCATGTCTTCCTTCTCCAAAATTGGAGTATTTATAATTATTGAGCTTATTTGACTTCGATTTCACTATAACTTCAAGCGGTTTTTTGCCAATAATATTCTCATTTGTTAGTCCTTTTAATTTGCAAAATTGGGAATTTACCATTACAAATTGTCCCTCTATATTTTTCCGAAAAACAGGATTTGGCAATTGGTCAATAAAGGAATAATATAGCGCTTGCGATTCTATAAGTGCTTCCTCTGCCTTTTTTCGATCTGTGATATCGAAAATTATACCCTGAGATCCTATTATATTTCCTATATGATCAACTACTGGCATACGAACTACTTCGATTGAAAGCTTTGTTCCATCCTGTAGGATAAACTCTTCTTCGTTATTGTAAATTTCTCCCGTTTCAAGGATTCTATTATGAACCAATTCTGAAGTATTTGCATATTTAAATAAATGTTCATTATCTCCTTTTTTAAGAAATTCTTTTTCGGCAATTTCACATGGAGTTTTCCCAATTATGTCTTCCATTGCCAAATTTTTCATTTCACAAAACTTTGAATTAACAAATACATATCTACCGTCCAGATTTTTCCGAAAAACAGGGTTTGGCAACTGTTCTATTAACGAGTAGTAAAGTGCTTGTGACTTTTTTAATTCTAACTCGGAAAGCTTATGTTGGGTAATGTCTATTGAAATCCCAAATGTTCCAATAATAACTCCGGTTTCATTTCTAAGAGGCATTTTATGAGTAATTCCCCAAGTTTCTTTTCCAGCAAGTGATAGACCAACTTCTTCGTCATAGAAATATTTTCCGGTTCTGATTACTTCCTGTTCATCGTTAAATGTTTTAGTAGCGTAATTTTTTTCATAAAAATCAAAATCTGATTTACCTATAACCTCCGCAGTATTTTCACAACCAAAATTTCTAGCTGAAGCTTCATTCACACGGATAAATCTGCTATTCAGATCTTTAAAGTAAATGCTTTCGGGTGTAAAACTCATTAAAGAATCCATGAGGTAACGCTCTTGAGCCAGCAATAATTCTTTTTCTTTACGATCTGAAATATCAGTATGAGTTCCAATAAACCGAATGGGTTTTCCTTCGCTATCCCAACTCATAATTTTCCCTCTGGCAAGAATCCACTTATAAGTTCCATTTTTACACCTTAATCGATATTCGGCTTCGTATGATGAGATTTCATTTTTTAAATACTTTTCGATAATTGTATTAATTTCATCTTTATCTTCGGGGTGCAATAAATTTTTCCAAACGTCCAAACTGGATTCTAATTCATCATCTTGAAATCCAAGCATCCGCTTCCATTGGGCCGAAAAATAAATATTATTTGTTGTTAAATTTCTATCCCAAAGACCATCTCCAGAGCCTTCAATAGCAAATTGCCAACGTTCTTCACTAGTGTTCAATGCAAATTTATTTTCTCTGTTTTTATATTGATACAACATAAGTTTTCCAAGAAGAGCTGTTGCTGCCGGATAAATGATCAATATCGGAAGTATGATATTTTTTTGAGTAATAAGCCTCAGTTCATAGGGCAACATGAAAGTCCCAACCAGCATTATCAGATGAACAATAATGCCTAGTCCCAAAAGAAAAATGGTTGGTTGAGAATTGCGCCATTTTGGGTTCAACTGTCGAGCTAAAATACCTATAGATCCGGAAGAAATAATTACAAATATTCCCATCCAAACTCCATGTCCTCCTAGAGAGAAACGGTATAAGCAGAGAATAATCATTGCAAAAAGGGTAGGGATAAAACCAAAAAACAAACCACAAATGGAAAGAAATACAGAGCGTGTATCAAAAAATATTCCTGGAGTAAAATGCCATGTAGTTAAGATAATAACAATTCCAATTCCACCTAATAATATTCCAGCAACTAAATTAATTAGTAAATTTTTCTTTTTTTCATAACGAGTCCAAAGGTAATCATATAACATACTGAAAGATACAAGTATGGCCATATTCTGAATTAGCCCAAGAACGATTGAGTTTTCCATTTTAACCTATTTAGTTTGAAAAAAAAGTTAAATTATATTTTAAAGTTATCAAATTCAGGATAGAGAATTTTAATTGAAAATTCTTGGTTTTTAATGTTTGGATACTTTGATGCTAAAAATACTACATTTTACCACATATATAACTTGATTTTAAAATATATTTAAACTACATGCCCGATATTTAAGAAGTTATCTTATTATTTACAGGTTCTAACCAAACGGGAATATCTACTTAGTTCATTACCATCATAATTATTATGATTTTTTTTAAGGTAACCTAAACAATTCAATCACAGTTTATATATGATTCCGAGTCCAAATATTTCCTTAAATTGAATTTTTGCTTTATCCCAATTTACCTTGATCTTTGTATCATACATTAAGTTATGATTCAGGTACATATAAATTTATTTATTCACTTTCCATGCAATTTGATTTCCCGATTAAAGACAAAATGCTGTGGATTTTTCAGATAATTGGAAAATAGATCGAGCTTTGAAGTTATAGCTATATTTTTTAAAAATTCATTTTTAAAATTGCTGAGGAAATAGATTATTCGAGCATCCTCCAAATTTTCCCAAGGTCTTTTTACCGGGATCAACCCAAAGGCACCAGATGACGATAGATTATTATCATTTTAAACTATTAATCCATCGATAATAGGAGCTATAAAAGAATTAAAATAGCTGTTAGGTAAATAATTCAACCCAATGGCTCCCAATACATAAGCAGGAGCCATAGAGTTATAAGTATTAACTAAATAATTGGGGTAATTATATCCCTTTGCAAATTAGATTTTGAAATTGACTAAAACAGTATAATAGAAATTTAAAAATGTTTTTTTTTCGTATTTGGAAACAAAATCTATTCTATCAACTGTTTTCGCATAAGGGTTATTACCTTGTTGCAAAAGCCCATAACCAATCCAGAGAATTATCCCATGCTGTATCTGTATCTTTATAATTTGCAAAAGCGATAAACAAGCCATTAAGGGCAATAGAACTTTTACCCCGGCAGACCAATTTATCAGAGCAGTTTGTGCTAGATTTACTCCCGCTAGAATGCATGTTCTCCAGCTTTTCAGTGAATCGGGTTCAATGGTTTTAAGTTTTTTTCAGAGTTGGTAACTTGGGAATAAGAAGCTAGTGAAATAAAGCTAGCAACAAGGTCTGAACTTTTTTTTTCATGTCAATCGGTTTTAATAATTTTGTGTTAAACCAGTTTTTATTAAATAGTTGTTCAGTAAGTTGGGTAAGAATAGTAAAGGATTGGCAATAATTTTTGGTAAGTAAATTTAATCACTTATTCACCAATTATCTTTTTATTTTTAGTTAGCAGTTTGATGGTTCCTGTTTGCTCATCTGGAGTGTTAAAGGAGCTATTAGTTCCTTTTGTTGTATTTAGCCCTGAACTTTTTTTGCCACCATTAGCTTCAGGGACTTTTAAAGTTGGATTTCCTAATTTAATCCGTCCTGTTTTGGGAAATTTAAGGAACAAGTCTTTTACGTTTTTAGGTCGTTGGTCTACTATCCAGAAAAAATTTTTCAAGTAGATGTCACTTCCTGTAAGTTGCGTTAGTGGATACATGGTTCCGGTTGAAGCCGAGGTCATCACCACCCGATTTATTTTTTTATTTTTCAAATACATTACCACAAAACTGCTTTGTGTTTTATTTAGACCAATTAAGGTCGAATCTTTATCGTCCCTGGGATAATAAATAGTTTCAGCATTACCATTCACATTCACTTTCTTTAATTGCCCACTATCAACATATGCAATAATTTCTTTTCCAGAAAGTTGATTATAATAAATTGAATCTTCGTGTTGTATCGCTACTGCTGCCTGCTGGATGTGAATTTTAGTTACTTTTTTATTTTTTGTGAAAGCTTGAATAAAATCTCCCGACAATTGATTATTATCTGCCCAAAGAATGGGTTCACCATGCATATTCATAACAGAATCTCTACTGGAATAGGTTAATGAATCACACAAACCTTGTACATCATTTCTAAAAAAACGAACATGATAAAAACCGCGTGCCACGTTGTAAATAGAATCTTTAGAAGTTATGAGTGTATCGGCATGTACATACATTGTATCTTTACTCGACCAGTCTACTAGCAAGGCTGAGTCGGTTGCTAAACCTTTCTTTGTTTCTTCGTTATAATAACAATAATTGCCGAGTAAAGTAGACTTCTGCACTGAGTCTTTCATCTCAACTCGCGTGAAACCCTCACCATATTTCAACTTCTTATCGTAAAAAATAGTATCAGCTATGAGCGTTTTTCCATCTTTATTCTTTACAATAGATCTGTCCAAAAGCATGGAGCGTTCTGTTGTTGTATTATACCAACCAAGATGGCTGTAAATATCTGTTTTATCATTATATAAAATATGTGTAGGACCGACTATATTAGCAATACTGGTTTTAGTATTGTATTTTAGTGTATCAGCATCCATGATAAAATTCTTATTTTTAAGATTAACTTTATTCTTAAATAGCGCATCATTTGTTGATGGTGAATACTGGCCCCAAATAGATGTCAGTACATTAAGTTGATCGGTTATTTTACCACCAGTATAATAATAGGATAAATTAGCCATTCGGTCATAATTGAGACTGTCGGTTATCAGCGTAGTCTTTCTATTTACCAATCTAACATTATGTCTTAACCGTGCTAATTTAGTGTTGCCATCATAGTACAATATATCTCCGTATACAAAAAGTGTATCTCCTTGAACAATACGAACGTGCCCGAAAGCATTTAGTGAATTTGCTTTTTCGAAGAAATAGGCACTGTCGCAATATAACAATGCATTATCATGTCGGAACCGAACATTTCCTTTCAGAACCTGTAAATCGGGGCTGGCAATTTTATTGAACGATAAAGTTTCTGAATTTTCGAGGTAAACCAAAGTGGCTCCTCTATTGGAAAGAGGATTAGCTGTGGCCGTCAATGGTTTTTGATTGGGTTCGGGTTTCTCTTTCTTTTGATGTTTTGTATTGGAAGCTTTTATTTCAGGCTTTGTAATCTGACTTTGAAGAACTTCTTTTCGAAGTTGCTTTGGGCGTATTTGACCTTGAAGCGTAACCATAAATAAACACAGCACACCGAATATTACGACATGCTTGTGTTTAATTGAGTAACTATGAGATATTGATTTCAAAGAGTAATTGACCAATTTAATTTTTGCTAACAGGATTTGTCAACTTACACCGTTTATTTCTTAATCCAACCCGGATATTGGAAAGAACAATTCACCCAGGCAGGATCAATACTTATGTAAGTTTCTTTTTGTTTCTTAATAATCCATTTTGTTAGGAAATCTTGTTTCATTTTATTTTCGTAATAAGTTTTAATTAACTGATAATCATCGGTTAAGTTGGCTTTATGGTTTTCGACTTTTGATTTGACTTTTATAATGGCCACAACTTCTTTATTCGTCGATTTATTAATCATGCTGAAAGGTTTTGATACCTCACCAACATTCATATCATAAGCAATTTTTGCCACTTCAGGTGGTAAATCCTGATATTCAAATTTAGAAGTCCCTGATTTATCGTTCAACATTAGTCCGGCATTCATAGCTGTGTTTTTATCCATTGAAAAATTTAAAACTGCTTGCTCAAAAGTCAATTTATTTTCTCTAATTAGGTTCGCAATTGAATCCAAGTTGTGAACAGCCTTTTCTTTTTCAACTTCGGAGACTCTTGGTTTAAGTAAAATATGCCGAACATTTATACGGTCACCCCGCTTTTCAATTAATTGAATAATATGGTATCCAAATTCTGTTTGCACAATCCGTGACACTTTTTTAGTGTCTAGTAAGTTAAATGCAACTGCGGAAAACTCTGGTACCAGTTGCCCGCGTCCCATAAATCCAAGTTCACCACCACGTTTTGCACTTTCAGTATCTTCGGAGTATAATCTTGCTAAAACCGCAAAATCTGACGATCCATTATTTATACGTTCTGTGAAATCACGAAGCTTTTCTTTAATCCGGTTAATCTCTTCAATAGGAACAGGAGGTTCAAAACTTATGATCTGTAATTCTACTTCGGCAGGAACGGTAGGTATGCTGTCAGTTGGAAGTTGAGCAAAATAACGACGAACATCACTTGGAGTTGACTGAATACCTTCAACAAGCTTTTTTTGCATTTCTCGTATAATTTCCTGATTTCGAATCATATCACGCAATTCTTCACGTAATTCTGTTGTATTCTTTTTAAAATACTCTTCCACTTTCTCTTTGGATCCAATTTGAGCTATGAAAAAATTTAAACGGCTTTCTACCTGATTCATAACTGATGTTTCACTGACAACAATACTGTCGAGTGCAGCTTGGTGTAAATAAAGTTTTTGGATTGCAATTTGCTCCGGAATAACGCAATTCGGATCACCTTGTATTGGAGTTCCCTCATATTGAGCACGTAATTTTTGCTCTTCTACTTCGGATTTTAAAATTGATTCATCCCCAACAATCCATATTACTTCGTCAATAATATTTTTTTGTGCCAGCATTTTCAAAGGTGAAATACATAAAAGCAATAGAAGCGATAGAATTATTTTTTTCATACGTTTATTGTTGACATTTTGTGTGTTATAATTTAAATTAGAAGAGACTATTTGGATAAAATTTATTTTTTGAAAAAATTCACTGTTCCGTTGTCCACTGCATCTTTGTATAATTCGTTTTCAAATTTAAGAATAAAATCTGACTTCTGTTTATTGAGTAAGATAGTGGATATTCTGTCTTTAGCCATTTCATAAGGTTCAACCTGCCCAGATACTCTGAACGACTCTATTTTTAAAAAATAATGTTGTGTGCTATCTTCCATTTCTACAAATTTATTTGAAGATACAAATTTTGATGGGTCTTCAATTTTCAATGGGATTTTCTTCATAATCTCAGAAAGTGACAACCATTTATCTCCAAAATAATCATAACTTATAGCATTCTGTATGCTATATTTTTCAATACTTTCCAAGGATTTTGCATTTCCGGATTGAACCCAGTTTCTTACATTTCCAATTTTGGGAGCCTTTTTGGGAACAATTAAAAGTAATCCTTTCAGGATGTTTTCTTTCAAAATCAATTGTGAACTATATTGAGCATAAAATGTTTTTAAATCTTCTTCAGCAGGTTCTTTAGGAAGTCTTTGCTCAATCATTTTTTGCTGATATTGATGAATCGTCAACGATTTACGATAATTCTCTACGAGTTCTTCAATTTCATCTTTATTTGTAATATTCCGTTTTGCATTTTCGTACATCAGAACATCGGTCACCCAGTTCTGTATATAACTTTTGGCAATATCAATACTGTCTGTATCGTTAGCATTGGGCGGAATTACACTCTGTAACTCATCCTGATATAAAAATTTACCTTCAACTTCAAGTAATGGCTTACGGTCTGTTTTTGGCGTTTTATGTGAACATGAACCAAACACAATCAAAATGGAAGTCATAAGTGAAAGTAAAGTAAACTTATTCATGATTGATTTATAAGTAATAAGGCTATGGGCTAAAAAAACGCAAAAATAAAATCCAAAGGTAGGTCTTTTATTTTTGCGTTGTGAAATTATTAGTTTTTCTTAACCGTTTTCAAAATATTTTGGTCAACTTTCACTTGATATTTAGCGCGAAGTGCTTTAATCCATTCTTGTTCCAGGTACTCTTGATAATCTGCCGTTACTAAACCACGAACATCGGAGAAATTTTCAGGCTTATTTTTAAGTAATTTCCCAGCCACAAATGAATACGGGTAATCGGTAGCAGGAACAAATTTATTTTTGGTTTTGAAAACTTGATTATCTACAACTTTATTTTCACCGACAACAAAAAGTCCTTTTTCAACTTTTACATATTGAATGCTATCGTTCAGTCGAAGCTTTATGTATTTCTCAATTGAATCGGTGGGCATATGTTTTATAATCATTTTTGCTGCTTTCATACTTTCTTTGTCCTTGCAAAGAATTACTCGTCCTTTAAAGTGTGGCTTTTCCCAGGTATAATCTGCTTTATGATTGTTGAAGTATTTTGCCAACCCTTCGGTATCTCTCGAAGCTTTATCCCAAACTTCCTTATTGCTTACTTCAAATAATAAAATGCCATCGTGGTATTCTTGCATTAATAAGCGGAGATCACTGTATTTATTTTCAAGTTGACTATCTTCATAAGTCAGTAACTCAGCATCAACATAAGCATTCAACTTTTCATCAATCATTTCCGAAGGAATGATTTTTTCAGAAGTTGAATTCTTTTTCAAATAGTTTGCAAAGTCGGCTTGTGAGTAACTATGTCTGTCAAATCTGAAAAGTGGTTTATTCAATTTTGCTGCTCCCGAAATAAAGGCAGTATCATTTAGTTTTTTTGCAGTTGCCAGTTTGTAAAAATCCCGAATTGCAGAGTCATCCAATTTGTAATTATAATCTGTGCGCAGTTTAGCCAGAAAAGACTGCTGAGCCATGTTTGCTCTTTCGTCATGTTTGATTTTACGTTCAAGGTCTGATTTCATTTCATCATAAGAGGCAAGCCCTTTTTTGTCTATCAACTTCAATAGATGCCAACCATAAGCAGTTTGAATTGGCTTCGAAATATCGCCATTTTTGTCCAATGCAAAAGCTGCAGCTTCGAACTCAGGAACCATTCGTCCAACTCCAAACCATGGAAGTTCACCATTTCTAACCGAGGTGCCTTTGTCCTGTGAGTATTTTTTTGCCAATTCTCCAAAGTCGTCTCCGATCAGCACTCGTTGATAAAGTGAATCTATAGTCACTTTTGCTCTTTTATTCAGGGTTTGATTGTCTTTTGAAGTAAAAATCATAATATGTGATACCAATACTTCGCCCAATGTGTTTCGACGTGCATGCACTTTCACAATATGATATCCCAATGAAGTGCGAATTGGTTTGGAGTAAGTTCCAATGGGCGTGTTATAAGCAGTGGTTTCGAAAGGGTATACTGTGCGGAATGCTGAAACCCATCCAATATGCCCTTTATTTTGTTCCGCGGATTGATCTTGCGAAACTTCTTTAGCTACTTTTGAAAAATCTTCCTTTTGCAAGCGTTTCCAGATTGTATTAATCTCACTCCAGGCTTTCAAGGTATCGGCAGGAGTTGCACTTTGAGGAATACGAATCAGAATATGACTTACATCCACTTCTTCTTTCAAACGGTTATAAGCTTCGTGAAGTAAGGCATCATCTACTTTTGAATCTGTAAGATATGGTTTTGCAAGTTGGGTGCGATAACCCGACAATTCTGTAATAAAGGATTTAGTAGTATCAATACCCTGATTTTCAGCTTCTTCTACTTTCAGTTTGAAATTAATGAACAAATCAACATATTCATCAAGGGTTTTTTTATCCAGTGAATTGTTTGTGTTGTTTTTGTTATAAATGTATTCAAATTCTGATTTTAAAACCGGTTTATTGTTTATTTTCATTATAACAGGGTCTGTTGTTTGAGCAAACATGCATCCAGACAATGCTAAAAAAAAGAACAATATTTTTACAGGTGATTTCATAAATATCTTAGATAATTGATAGATTCAGAATATAATAAACGATGCAAAATACACAATCGTCAATAACCATTTCGATTAATTAAAACGAAAGTTATTGACTATTGTTGTATAATGCCTTTAGAAAAAGGTCTTGCAAAGTTATTATATTAAATCTGAAATAAATATTCCAAATGACCGAAAATAAATAAATACGATTCTCTGATTGCTTAGTTATTTTCTCGGCTATAATTTGGAGCTTCACTGGTAATAGTTACATCGTGTGGATGACTTTCGGCTACACCGGCATTGGTAATGCGGGTAAATTTGGCATCATGCAATTCGCGGATAGTATGTGCTCCGCAATATCCCATACCAGCACGTAAACCGCCTATCATTTGGTAGATTACTTCGAACAAAGCACCTTTGAAGGCAACACGTGCAGAGATTCCTTCGGGAACCAGTTTTTTGATATCATCTTCCATATCTTGGAAATAACGATCCTTCGAACCTTTATCCATGGCTTCAAGCGAACCCATTCCACGATATGATTTGAATTTACGACCATTGAAAATAATAGTTTCACCCGGCGATTCTTCGACTCCAGCAAAAAGAGAACCGGCCATAATGGTATTTGCTCCAGCAGCTAGTGCTTTTACAATATCGCCCGAATAACGGATTCCACCGTCGGCAATAACAGGAACTCCGGTTCCGGCAAGGGCTTTGGCAACTTCATAAATGGCCGAAAGTTGTGGAACACCTACTCCGGCAATAACACGGGTAGTGCAAATAGAGCCAGGTCCAATTCCAACTTTTACGGCGTCGGCTCCGGCTTCAACAAGTGCTAAAGCAGCTTCACCAGTGGCAATATTACCTACAACCACATCAATGTCCGGAAATTTTGTTTTTACTTCTCGCAACATTTGTACTACATATAAGGAATGACCGTGGGCAGTATCAATTACAATAGCATCCACTCCTGCATGTACCAGGGCTTCCACACGAAGTAAAGTGTCATGAGTTACACCAACTCCTGCCGCAACGCGTAAGCGACCTTGAGCATCCTTGCATGCCATTGGTTTGTCTTTGGCTTTGGTGATGTCTTTATAGGTAAGTAAACCCACGAGCTTGTTATTTTCATCAACAACCGGTAGTTTCTCAATTTTATATTGTTGCAGAATGTCGGCAGCTGCTTCCAGATCAGTTGAGCGGGTAGTGGTAATCAAATTTTCTTTGGTCATCACAGCATCCACTTCTTTGTCCATATCACGTTGGAAACGTAAATCGCGGTTAGTAACAATACCTACCAGATAACCATCTTCGTCAACAACAGGTATTCCGCCAATTTTATATTCGGCCATCAACGCTAGCGCATCGCCTACCGAAGCTCCTTTGCGAATTGTTATCGGATTGGAAATCATCCCGTTTTCGGCACGCTTTACAATTTCCACTTGTTTAGCTTGTTCGGCTATAGTCATGTTTTTGTGAATCACACCAATTCCTCCTTCGCGCGCAATGGAAATAGCCATTTTGCATTCAGTTACCGTATCCATGGCAGCAGAAACAATCGGAATTTTCAATTCAATACGGCGTGAAAAATGTGTTGTAAGATCGACGTTGCGGGGCAATACATCAGAATAGGCTGGGACAAGTAATACGTCGTCAAACGTCAAACCTTCAATTTGAACTCTTTCGGCAATAAATGACATAGTGTTTATTTTTTTATCGTTTCTATTTTCAGAGGATAAATCAAAAACTGGGTTGAAATTAAAAGGGTATAATTTCTAATCAGTTAGACCAATCTCGTCTATGAAAATTATTGCGTGCAAATTTACATCTTTTTTTGCGAGTGAAGAAACAATCAGTACACAAAAAACTTTAATTGATTGATTTTTGAATAAATGTACAAAATAAAGGGGAGCTGAAGAGTTTTATGAAACCAATAACGATATTATTCCTCAATGCGCTGTACAGAATTAATTTCTTTGATTTTTCGAATATTTTTGCACAGGTTATTGATATCCTCGGTATCATGAACATAAATATAAAACCGCCCAACGAAGATACCAGCGTTGGTCTCAATATTCATTTTATTGATATTTACACCATAGCCTTCGGAGATAACTTTCAGAATGGAAATTAGTACTCCTTTTTTATCTATCCCTTTTATTTCGAGCACTTCCACAAACGAAAGTACCTTATGTGTAGCCCAGTCTACCGAGATTAACCTTTCGCCAAAGCTACTTTTCAGCTTTGCAGCTACCGGACATTGTCGTTTGTGAACAATAATTTTTTCGGAATCGTCAACATAACCCAATACATCGTCGCCCGGAATTGGGTGGCAGCACTCGGCTATTATATAAGTTTTCCCTGCATTTTCCTCTGTGAGCTTTATGGATTTTTTGCGGTCCACTTTACTATCGATGGGAACACTTTGTTTAGGATCGGATGATCCTCCGAAAGGCATTTTGAGGTATTTGGCAAAAACGCTTTGAGGTTTTTGTTTAAAAATTAGTTTGCCGATATCTTCCAGGTTTATTAGTTCTTTACCTACTTGCAGATAAAGCTCATTGCGCTGCGTGATATTGTAAAAATTGAGAATCCTGACTATATTCTCATTATCAGGTTTAAGTCCAATAGATTTCAGTTCCTTTTCTATAAGGTTTTGACCTTCGATCATGAACGCTTTATCTTCCTTTTTAAATAAGGCCTTAAGTTTAGTTTTAGCACGTGCTGTGGTTACATATTCGAGCCATTCAGGTTGGGGCGATTGAATTTTTGCAGTCAGAATTTCTACCTGGTCACCACTATTAAGAGTATAACTCAGTGGTACAAGCTTATGATTTACTTTGGCCCCGATACAATGATTTCCTAAATCAGAGTGAACCGAGTAGGCAAAATCGAGTGCAGTTGCACCGTAGGCAATGGTTTTAATTTCACCTTTGGGTGTAAATACAAATATCTCCGACGAAAAAAGATTCAGCTTGAAAGTATCCATAAAATCCATCGCATTTTGTTCCGGATTTTCGAGTAGTTCTTTGATGGTTTTCAGCCATTTGTCCAGTTCCGATTCTTCTTCAATACCCGATTTGTATTTCCAGTGTGCGGCAAGTCCTTTTTCGGCTATATCATTCATTCGCTCGCTGCGAATTTGAACTTCCACCCAACGTCCACCAGGTCCCATTACTGTTACATGCAGTGCTTCGTACCCATTTGCTTTTGGAGTACTTACCCAATCGCGGATTCTTTCTGGGTGTGGTTTGTAGATGGCTGTTATGGCAGAATAAAGCATCCAACACTGCTCTTTTTCGGTCATTCCCTGGCGTGGTTTGAAAATAATACGTTCCGCCAGAATATCATAAACTTCTTCGAACGGAATATTCCGTTTACTCATTTTTGTCCAAATGGAATAAACTGATTTTATACGGGCACGTAGTTTAAAATCGTAACCCATTTCAGTTAGTTTCTTGTTTATCGGTTCAGAAAAATCTTTATAAAACTTGACGCGTGACTCTTCATCTACGGCCAGTTTACTTTCAATTTCTTTAAAAGTATCGGGATGTTCGAATTTGAAACTTAGATTCTCGAGTTCTGTTTTAATGCGGAAAAGACCCAACCTGTGAGCCAGAGGAGCGTAAATATATTGTGTTTCGCCGGCAATTTTATATTGTTTTGCCAGTGGCATCGAACCCAGAGTTCGCATATTATGAAGTCTGTCGGCAATTTTAATCAGTATCACCCGAATGTCATCGGACATGGTAATCAGAAGCTTCCGGAAGTTTTCGGCTTGTTTCGAAGCTTTTTCCGCAAATACGCCACCTGATATTTTGGTCAGTCCATCTACAATCTGTGCTATCTTAGGCCCGAAAAGATTGTCGATATCTTCAACTGTATAATCCGTATCTTCAACCACATCGTGCAGCAATGCAGAGCAAATTGACGTGGAACCCAAACCGATTTCCCGGACAACAATGCGGGCTACAGCAAGGGGATGTAAAATATAGGGCTCACCCGAGCGTCTTTTAATGCCTTTGTGGGCTGCATTTGCAAAGTTGAAAGCTTTGGTAATTATCTCAACTTTTTGCCGGTGAGTGGTATTACTGTAATCCTCCAGTAAAGCTTCAAATTCTGTTTGAATTTGCTCTTCTTCGGAAATAGGTTCAAGTTCTGTTTGGGACATAAAATATCAGTTAAGAGTTGACAGTTGAGAATTGTCAGTAGAATTATTAAAAGAAGAAATACTGCAGCATCATTCACTGATTTGTAATGCAAAGATATATAAAATCACTATACTTCACAATCTGTAAGCCACTAATTAAGGACTAAAGAAACAAACGATTTTAAAGATGAAATTTATATGTAAAAAAATAAACTCATCAGAATAACAAAATTGCTTCAACCCATCAGTTGAGTAAAAACAATTTTTTATCTAAAGAGTTTAAAGTATTTACCTTATTTTTGGGAATAAAGACAGTTGTATATATCCAGAATAAGTTTATCAATAAGCGTTTAATCAATACCCGGCTAACAATAGTGAAATGTCATTTGAAGGGATGTTGTAGTAACTCCCAATAAGCCGATTCACCAACACCCCGCTGTAGATATAAGCGCCATGGCGGAAACCTGAACTTTCTGAAATGGCTGATGAAATACTCCCCGAATGTCCTATTTTGAGAATAATAGGAGCAAAGATATTACTCAACGCCATGGAAGAAGTACGGGCTACACGCGCCGAAATATTTGGAACACAATAATGAATAACGTCGTGTTTTTCATAAATAGGATGTTTCAGTGTACGACACTCAGTTGTTTCGAAGCAACCGCCCTGATCGACGCTTAAATCGACGATTACAGAACCGGGTTTCATGGTTTTTACCAATTCTTCTGATATCATAAATCGCTCTGAACCATTGATATAACGTAAGTTTCCAATTACTGCATCGGCCGAGGCCAGTGCTTTAAATAAAACATTGGGATGAATAACCGAGGTAAACACCTTTTGACCGAGGTAATGTTGAATTTTGCGTAATTTATTAACATCATGATCAAACACTTTAACCTGTGCACCTAATGCCAAAGCGGTACGTGCTGCAACTGATCCAGCGATACCTGCTCCAAGAATTAACACTTCAGTTGGTGAAATACCGGCTACACCACCCAGCAAAATTCCTTTGCCTCCCCGTTCGTTGCTCATAAGTTCAGCCGCCACATTAATAGCTGTGCTTCCTTCAATTTCGGAAATAGAACTCATAACCGGAAAAGTTTTCTGTTCATCCCTGATTAACTCATAGGCGATGGAATTCATCTTTTTCTTCATCATGAGTTTTATGCAATCGGCAGATAAATTGCTAAGTTGCAACATGGAAAGTATACTCGAGCGATCGTGCATCAAATTTAGTTCTTCTATAGTAGGAGGTGCAATTTTGAAAACAATATCAGCCGCAAAAACTTCAGCCGCATCATCTACCATATAGGCACCGGCTTCGCTGTATTGTAAGTCGGAATATGACATTGGGACACCAGCACCCCGCTGAACATAAACGCTATGGCCTTCTTCGGTAACAATGGCAACGCCTTCGGGCGTAAGTGCTAGACGCGTTTCTACGTTTGCATCTTCTTTCGGAATCCCGATAGATAAACGTGGTGGTCTTGCTATTTCGCGTAACAGGCATTCTTCAGGAAAAAGTGTATGTTGAGTTTTAGGAGTTGATTTCATAATTTGATATTTAAAGAATGAATACAAAACTAAGCACTATTCTCGGAATAAGCAAATTGCATGGTAAAAAATATGAAAATTTGCAAAATAAATGGTGCATGGAGCTTGAAAATCAATTCCACAGAAATTTTCAGTGTGAACCATAGCGAGGAATCTTGAATTTTAGTAATGTTTATCGGCGTTTGACCATGGAACAATGAATTTGTTCCGTGGTTATAATTTTTCATTCTCATTTTTTTCATTCAGCATTTTAAGCTTTCCAACTTGTAACTAAACTGCTACCTTTGCAGCTTCAATTTATATTATGGAAAATAAAAAACTTACAGGTCATATCGCTCTTTTCACGGCAAATTTAATTTTTGGATTGAATAATCCTATTTCAAGGTCATTAATGCCCGAAATATTAAGTCCATACACGCTCACGTTATTTCGTTTGGCAGGTGGGATGCTTTTGTTCTGGTTGGTTTCATTGTTTGTAAAAAAGGAGAAAGTACCTGCTAAAGATATTTTACTTTTGTTTTTTGCATCTTTATTTGCTTTAACTTTAAATCAGTTGCCGTTTTTTGTTGGTCTCTCTATGACCTCACCCATTGATGCTTCTATCGTGGTAACCATGCTTCCAATACTTACTATGATGCTGGCAGCTATTTTCATTAAAGAACCTATTACAATTATGAAAGCTGTGGGAGTCTTGATTGGTGCTTCGGGTGCTTTGCTTATTGTATTTAATAGCAGCAATACTGCTCAAGTAGGGAAAAGTAATTTATGGGGAAATATAATTGTGTTTGGTGCTGTAGGATCTTTTGCCATATATCTTACACTTTTTAAAGATTTGATTTCAAGATACTCTCCTGTAACCATTATGAAATGGATGTTTCTTTTTGGCACATTGGTTTGTTTGCCGTTTTGCTCCAAGCCATTGGCACAAACAGATTTTAGTTTACTCACATCCGGAACGTACTGGAGAATTGGTTACATGGTTTTGTTAGCCACATTTTTGGGCTATTTATTTATTCCTATCGGCCAAAAAAGGCTTCGCCCGACCACTCTTAGCATGTATAATTACGTGCAACCGGTAGTGGCATCTATTGCATCTATTTTTATTGGAATTGACACTTTCGGATATGAACAGGCACTGTCAGGGATACTGGTTTTCTCAGGAGTATACATAGTTACACAAAGTAAATCGAAAACACAACTTGAGGAAGAGAAAAGAATTCGAAATCAACAAACACTTGTTTGACAAACTTGAGTGGGGAAATCTGGCTTATTATGATAAAGTCTCATTCCGAGAGTCTGGCAATTTATCTAACAACTAGGTTCTCAGAAGTGAAAATATAAATATGTAATTATTCCTTTTTTTGTTGACCTGTTGCACCCGAAATTTTGTTCATTCCCAAAGATAATCATGCTGTAGAGATAGATACAGTTCTTTCTATATCAGTTTTATAATCACGCCAGGAATTATTCCAAGCACAATCATTAAAAAGGCAGCCAAAATAATTTGTTTTTTGTAATTACTGCTCGAATCAATAGCCGAAGTAGCCGAAGGCGGATTGAAATACATAGCCACAACAGGGCGAATGTAATAGTATACGCTAATCATGGAACCTATGATAGCTACAATTACCAATGGCAGATGCCCTTGCTCTATGGCGGCAATAAATAAGTTATACTTGGCGGCAAACCCAACTAATGGCGGAATTCCGGCCAGCGAAAGCATGGCAATTGTCATTGCAAAAGCTTCAGTTGGATTGTGTTTGGACAGTCCTTTAAAGGCATTTATGGAAAATGTCCCGGTTTCCTCACGTACCAGAATGAGCACGGCAAAAGCGGTGATGGTGGCAATGGTATAAGATATTGAATAAAGAAGCAAAACCCCTGCAGCCTGTTGTTTCAGGGCAATGATGGCAATAAGCATATATCCCGCATGTGCAATTCCCGAATAAGCAAACATACGTTTTACATTATCCTGGTAAAATGCCGAAAGGTTTCCGATAAGTATAGTGGCAATGGCAAAGATGGTGAGTGTAATTCCCCAGTTGCTTTCCATATCAGCAAAACTGGAACTCATTAAGCGGAAAAATGCCGCAATGGCAGCCACTTTTCCAACTGTAGCCATAAAAGTAGTAATCAAAGTCGGTGAACCTTCGTACACATCCGGTGCCCAAAAGTGAAAAGGTGCTGCACCAATTTTGAAAGTCATGCCGATAGCAACCAGTAGTAAACCAATGTTCAGCATACCCGGCATATTGTTGTGATGCGCAATTACAAATAGTTTTATTTCTTCCAGGTTCATGCTTCCGCTGGCACCATAAATAAGCGCGATACCAAACAATAGGAACCCTGAAGCAAACGAGCCGGTGAGAAAGTATTTCATGGCGGCCTCGTTGGAGTTTGGATCAAATTTCTTGCTGCCTGCCAGAATGTAAAGCGATAACGACATGGTTTCGATTCCCACGAACAACATTAATATATTACCGAAACCGGTCATGGTTAATGCACCAACCAGGGCAAACAGAATGAGAGCGTAAATATCTTCGAGTGGTCGCTTCACCGGTTTATAGTAAACCGGCGCAAAAATAAAAACCAACAAAGTTGTGAAAATCAATACCGCATTAAAAGCAATGCTGAAATTATCGGCAATATACATTTCATTATAGTAATGGATGGATTGGTTCCAACCCAGTAAGTCGATAATGAGAGCAAGTGGCAATCCCACGAAAATGATAGGCAGTAGAGGTGCTTTTTTCTGGATGGCACCAAAAAACAGAACAATGATAGCTACAATCGATATGGTTATTATGGCGTACATAAGTAGTTACAAGAAATTAGTTACGAGTTACAAGATTCAATTTACAAGATTTATTGCCCGGATAATTATCAGTTATTTCACCGCACCCTGAAGCAATTGTAATATAAACGAGGGGAAAATTCCCACTAAAAATATCATTACTATAATTGGAACAAAAACGAGTATTTCTCTCAATGTCAAATCGGTGAAATTCTCAGTGGCTGCACTTTTAGCGCCATACATCACTTTCTGGTACATTTTAAGGATGTAAACCGCTCCCAGAATGATGGTTAGTCCGGCAATGATAGCAATAATCATGTTGGATTGGAATAGTCCCAGCAAAATCAGGAATTCACCCACAAAGCTATTGGTAAGCGGAAGCGATATATTAGCCAGTACAATAATCAGAAAGATGGCAGCAAATTTTGGAGCCGAACTGGCAATACCGCCAAGATCGCTGATTTTGTCTGTATTGGTACGTTTCACAATCATATAGTAGCAAAGAAAAAACCCGACTACATTCACCCCGTGCGAAAACAATTGCAGAATTCCACCTTCGATGCCGTAATGATTGTTAGAGAGCAACCCGAGAGCAATCAAACCTACGTGCGAAAGCGATGCAAAGGCTATAAGCTTTTTCAGGTTTGGTTGTGAAATGGCAATGACTGCACCATAAATTACCCCGAAAAGTATCAAGGGCAAGAAAATGAGTGAACCGCCTGCCACCACATCCGGACAGATTGGAAGTATAAACCGGATGATTCCGTACAATCCCATTTTCAGCATGATACCTGCCAGCAACATGGAGCCCTGAACAGGTGAAACATTATAAGTCTCGGCCTGCCACGAGTGAAAAGGAAACAATGGAATTTTGATGGCAAATGCAAGAAAGAAAGCAAGGAAAACGGGTACTTGCACCGAATAAGGCAGTTTCAACTGATAAAAACTATCGAAACTAAATGAGTGTGGGGCAGGAGTAAGCGTGTATAAATATAGAATGGCAATGAGCATGGCAAAACTTCCAACCACTGTGTAGATAAGGAATTTTACACTGATTTTCCGTTTGTTCTCACCACCCCAAAGAGCTGTGATAAAGAAAATTGGAATCAATGCCAGCTCCCAGAAAATATAAAACAGAATCATTTCCGAAGCTGTGAATACGCCAATCAATGCCATTTGCATCAGCATTATCAGTGCGTAAAAATTGGGTCTTCGTCTTTCTCTTTTTTCTGTAGAAGCAATGATAATTGGCACTAGCAAAGTAGTCAACATAACCATAACGAGCGAAACAGCATCAAGTTTCAGGATAATATCAACATCCATTAATTCTTTTAGGTTCAGGTCTAGTGACAGGATTTTACTATCGGCAAAGGTAAAAGCATAACCTGCTACTAACGAAATGGCAAATATTATCAATGAAGATACTAGTGCAAAATTTTTACTGTGTTTTCGCAGTTTGCCTGTAAATAACAGCAATGACGATAATAAAGGCAGGATTAATAAAAGTACAAGAATCATTTTCTTTTATAGTATTATATTAAAAAATAGTATGGCAATAATGCTGAAAACCATTAGAATCAGATACAATCCAACATTACCGCTTTGCAACCGTCGTAGTTTTTTCCCAACAAACAAAGTTCCGTTCCCTACAGAGTTTACAAAGCCGTTGATAATTGTTTGATCCAGCATTCCACGGAAAAAATCGGAAATAAATGCCAGCGGTTTTACGATACAAAAATCATATATTTCATCAAAGTAAAATTTGTTGGCGAATACGCTCTGAATGCCGGTTGGAACAGAAAATTCTTTATTGTTTACAAAGCGTTTATAGCTCAAAAATATCAATATGAATATGATGCTAATTGGAATTACTAACGTGAGCCATTCGGTTTGTACATTCAAAACTTGACGGGAAGCAGCTGTCAATCCACTTGCCTTCGCAAATATCGGTGACAAGAAATTATCAAATCCCTGCGTTTCTGAAAACAGTTTCGGCATTTGTACAAATCCGGCAATGACTGATAAAACAGCCAGTATCGCCATTGGATACAACATTACTCTCGGGGATTCGTGTACATGATGGTTGGCTTTAATTTCTTTACTCTCTGGTTTATAAAACACCACGAATATCAGGCGGAACATGTAAATGGTAGTAAGCAGGGATATGGCTGTGGCAAGTATTCCCATGCTCATGCCGCGTTCGTAAGCTGCTGACAAAATCATTTCTTTCGAAAAGAAACCGGCAAACGGCGGAATGCCCGAGATAGCAATCGTTCCGATAATAAACAGTGCAAAAGTGAAAGGTATTTTCTTGCGCAGACCGCCCATTTTCCTAATGTCTTGTTCGTTCCCCAAAGCATGAATAACACTACCGGCGGCTAGAAAAAGCAAGGCTTTGAAAAATGCGTGAGTAGTTAAGTGGAACATTGCTCCCGAGAATGAACCCAGTCCCAAGGCCATAAACATAAAACCCAGTTGGCTTACCGTAGAATAAGCAAGAATCTTTTTTATATCGTTTTGATAAATGGCAATTATTCCACCGATAATAGCTGTTGCTGTTCCAATTATCAGAATAAAATTCATGGTAATCGGTGAAAGAACAAAAAGTACACTCGAACGGGCAATCAAATAAATACCTGCCGTAACCATGGTGGCCGCATGTATCAGTGCCGAAACGGGCGTCGGTCCGGCCATAGCGTCCGGTAACCAGGTAAACAGAGGAATTTGTGCGCTTTTCCCCATTGCACCGATAAAAAGGCAAAGTGTGATAGCCGTCAGAGTCAAATCGCCTGCTGGCATTAAGCTTGCTTTAGCAGCTATTTCGCTTATCGAAAGAGTTTTGAAAGTGCTGTAAAGAAGGAAAATTCCCAACAAAAATCCCAAATCGCCAATTCGGTTCATGATAAATGCTTTTTTGGCGGCATCGTTATTAGCATGGTCTTTAAACCAAAATCCTATCAATAAATAAGAGCACAAACCTACGCCTTCCCAACCGATAAACAGCATTAAGTAATTGGAGCTTAATACCAATATCAGCATGAAGAACACAAAAAGGTTCATGTAAGCGAAGAAGCGGTTTACACCTTCATCTTCTTTCATATACCCAATGGAATAAATATGAATGAGCAGGCCGACTCCATTGACAATAAGCAGCATGAGTGCCGAAAGGCGGTCCACTGTCAGAGCCATAGGTATAGAAATATCGCCGAATTTAATCCAGTCGAACAGTTGAGTTTCTACTGTTTGATTGGAAGAAGAAACAAAATTAAAAAGAACTGCTGCCAGAATCAGGTTAATGAAAATGAACGTTGAAGCGAGTATTCCGGATAAATTCCGGTTCATCTGCTTTTGAAATAAGCCCACGGTCAGAAATCCAATTAGCGGGAGAACGAGTAGTAATATTGATATAAGTTCCATATTTAATTTGTAGTATGTAGTTTATAGTTTGTAGTCGGTACTTTGTCGGATTTTACTACCGACTATACACTCCCAACTGCCTACTGTATCACCATTTAAGACGGTTTAAAGCATTGATATCTATCGTTTTTGTGGAACGATAAACCACCACCAGCAGTGCCAGTCCAATGGCAACTTCGGCCGCAGCTACCACCATGATAAAAAACACAAATATTTGACCGGCCGGATCGTTACGATAAGCCGAAAAAGCAGCCAGCAACAAATTGGCTGAATTAAGCATTAATTCCACCGACATAAAAATGACCAATGCGTTTCGTTTTGCCAGCACTCCGATTACACCAATCGAAAAAAGAGCCGAACAAAACAGAATATAGTATTGTAAAGGAATAATTTGCATTTGAGCAACAGTAGTTTCCATAAATTTAGTTTTTATCTTTTTTACCTAACATTACCGCCCCAACCATGGCCGATAAAAATAGAATGGATGATAATTCAAAAGGCATTAAATAATCGCTGTAAAGCGTTTTCCCAAGATTTTTTACCAATCCTATTTGTGTCATTGACGGATTGCCAACAGTTGTAACATCAAATGATTTAAGTGTGCCAATCAGCACCAGAAAAATCATTCCTCCGGCAATTACGGCCACAAATTTCATGAGTGTTGACTTCTGAAATTCACCTTCTATATTCAGGTTCAGCAACATAACTGTGAAAAGGAAAAGCACCATAATTGCTCCTGCATACACGATAATGTGAACAACAGCAAGAAATTGTGCATTTAGCATAATGTAGTGCCCGGCCAATGTAAAAAAGGTCAACGTTAAGTACAATACGCTGTGAATCGGTTTTTTCGACAATAAAACCATTAGAGCCGAAACAATTGCTACAGCACTTAAAAAGAAAAATACATAGAGTGAAAGCATAGTTTTTTATTTGTTATGCGATTTTGACTTGTCTTGTTTAAAAGCAAGAACTTCCGGTGTCTGGCGTTTTGAAACATCAATGCGGGCATCTTTTTTTTCAACCAACACATCTTTTCCGTAAATGAAATCAGCCCGTTCATATTCGCTCGGAACTGTTCTGTTAGTTAGGAATATTGCTTCTTTCGGACAAGCCGATTCGCAATCTCCGCAAAATATGCAACGTAACATGTTGATTTCATACATTGAAGCATATTTCTCTTCGCGGTACAAATCTTTCTCATCTTCTTTACGCTCTGCAGCTATCATAGTGATTGCTTCCGCCGGACATGAAAGGGCACATAATCCGCAAGCAGTGCAACGCTCACGACCTTCATCATCCAGTTTCAATACATGCAGTCCGCGGTAAATATCCGAGTACGGACGTTTTACTTCAGGGTACTGAATGGTAACTTCTCTTTTGAAAAAATGGCTGAAAGTGATTATCATTCCTTTGAAAATGGCTGGCAGATAGAAACGCTCAATGAGTGTCATCTTTTTGTTGGAAACCACCTTCGACCGGTTTGTAAGTGATATTTTTTTTGAATCTTGACTCATTTCCTTATTTCTTAAACAGTAAATAGAAAAACCCGGTTAAAACCATGTTGGCAATAGCCCAGGGCATCAAACCTTTCCATCCGAAACGCATCAACTGGTCGTAACGGAAACGGGGCAAAGTCCATCGAATCCACATAAACAGAAATCCGAATAGCGTTATTTTGGTGAAAAGAGCTGCAGTTCCCAAAATTGTTACCATATTGTGCGACAATCCCAAATCATTCATAAATGGGAAATCATATCCTCCAAAATACAGTGAAGCAATCATAGCCGACGAAATAAACATATTGATATATTCCGAGAACAAATAAAAGCCAAGTTTCATGGAACTATATTCCGTGTGATAACCACCAATCAGTTCTGTTTCACATTCCGGGAGGTCAAATGGAGCTCGGTTTGTTTCAGCAAAAGCGCAAATTAGGAACACCACAAAACCAATGGGTTGTGTAAATACATTCCAATGCATTCCATGCTGTTGTGCTACTATTTCATTGAGACTTAAACTTCCGGTTGTCATTACGATGGTTACGATTGACAAACTCATTGCCAGTTCGTAACTTATCATTTGCGACGCGGCACGTACTGAACCCATCAACGCGTATTTGTTATTCGACGCCCAGCCGCCAATCATAATTCCATAGACTCCAATAGATACTATAGCAAAAACATAGAGTACCCCGATATTGACATCAGCTACTTGCAAAGCAAATTCTCTTCCGGCAATAATCAATGTTCCGCCCCACGGAATAACTGCGCTACTCAGCAAAGCAACCAACATTGTAAGCGAAGGACCCAGAATATAAAGTACTTTATCCGCATTGGCCGGCATAAATTCCTCTTTCATGAAAAGTTTGACTCCATCGGCAACCGGTTGCAAGAGGCCAAATATCCCGGCACGGTTTGGACCAAGCCTGTCCTGAAAAAATCCGGCAACTTTACGCTCGGCAAGTGTAGAATACATAGCTATCATTAAGCTTAACAGCAAGATAGCTATACACAAAATTAATTTATATAGAACGAATTGTATATCCATAATTACTCCATAGTTTCTTTAATTGGATTAATAACCGAAGGTATTACCACGTTTTTGTAATGATTTTGATTGATAACCGAATAAGACTCAATCTTTCGTGGTACTTCAATAACCCAATCGGCACTATTCTTCTTTTCAAAACGGCAGTCGTTGCAGATAAAATCATGCACTTCACCGTATTTGTCTTTTCGTCCGGTTACGCGATACACTTCTTCACCCCGATACCAAAGTGTAACTTTACCGCTACATTTATTGCAGGTTCGGTGAGCATCCATTGGTTTGAGGAACCAAACACGGTTTTTGAATCGGAATGTTTTATCGGTTAAAGCTCCAACCGGACAAACATCAATCATATTCCCTGAGAAATCATTCTCAATAGCTTGATGAATAAAGGTTGAAATCTCTGATTTTTCACCACGGTAAAGAATCCCGTGAACCCGGTTGTCGGTCAGTTGGTCGGCTGCATACACGCATCGGTAGCAGAGAATGCATCGGTTTGGATGAAACTGAATCAGGTCACCGATGTCAATTTTTTCGTAGGTGCGTTTTTCTTCTTCAAAGCGGGAAGCGTTGGTTCCGTGCTCGTAGCTGAGGTTTTGCAAATCGCATTCACCGGCCTGGTCGCAAACCGGGCAATCGAGCGGATGATTCAGCAGCAAAAATTCCACAACGGCTTTGCGGGCTTCCACCACTTCGGGCGAAGTAATATTCTGAACCACCATGCCGTCCATCACTTCCGTGCGGCACGAAGCCACCAATTTAGGTATTGGGCGTGTGTCGGCTGCCGATCCTTGCGCTACTTTCACCATACACGTGCGGCATTTTCCACCGCTATCTTTCAGCTCGGAATGATAGCACATGGCAGGTGGAACAACGTCGCCACCAATCATGCGCGCAGCTTGCAGAATGGTTGTCCCCGGTTCTACTTCTATGCTTTTATTATCAATTGTTACCTTTAACATCTTATTTATATCTTAAATCCGGCAGCTAAAGCAACCGGCAATTAATATCAAAACTAAATCTATTCTCCAATAATTATTGGCACTTCTTTATATTTCTCTAACGATCCATGCTTTGTATTCTTCACTATCTCAGGATTCTGAACATGGAATTCAAATTCACTGCGGAAATGACGGATGGCAGCACCAACCGGCCATGCAGCTGCATCTCCCAACGGGCAAATGGTATTTCCTTCAATTTTAGAAGCAATGCTTACTAACAAATCAATGTCTTTCATTTTGCCTTCGCCGTTTTCAATACGATGTAAAACGCTTTCCATCCAGCTGGTTCCTTCGCGGCAAGGTGAACATTGTCCGCAAGATTCATGGTGATAAAAACGGGAAAAATTATAGGTATTTCGCACAATGCAAGCATCTTCGTCGTACACAATAAATCCACCTGAACCAAGCATCGAACCGGTAATAAAACCACCTTCGGACAGTGATTCGTAGCTCATTAAGCGTGGCTGCCCTTCTGCTGTTTTTAGAATAAGATTTTTTGGAAGAATAGGCACCGAAGAACCTCCGGGAATTACGGCTTTCAGTTCTTTGCCACCTTTAACACCACCGCAATATTTTTCACTGTAGATAAATTCTTCAACCGGTAAGCCGAGTTCAATTTCGTACACGCCCGGATTGTTGATATTTCCACAAGCCGAAATCAGTTTAGTTCCAGTGCTGCGGCCGATACCGATTTTCGAATAAGTTTCACCGCCATTGTTGACAATCCAACCGATATTGGCTAAAGTTTCCACATTATTTACCACTGTAGGACAGCCGTACAAACCTTTGATGGCAGGAAATGGTGGTTTCAGACGGGGGTTGCCGCGTTTTCCTTCGAGGGATTCGAGCAGCGCAGTTTCTTCTCCGCAAATATATGCTCCGGCTCCGGTGTGAATGTAAAGATCTAAATCGTACCCACTTCCTAATATGTTTTTACCAAGCAATCCAGCTTTATATGTTTCTTTAATGGCTTCGTTCAAAATACCAATAACCTGCTTGAATTCGCCACGGACATAGATATAAGCAGTGTTTGCCCCTAATGCGTAAGCTGCACAAATCATTCCTTCGATTAAGCGATGCGGAATATGTTGCAATAAATAGCGGTCTTTGAATGTTCCGGGTTCACTTTCGTCACCATTGCAAACGAGGTAACGCGGATTACCACTTTTTTTATCTATAAAGCTCCACTTCATTCCCGTAGGGAAACCGGCACCACCACGTCCACGCAATCCCGAAGTTTTCACTTCGTTCACTACTTCGTCTGGTGTCATTGTTTTCAGGGCTTTCTCAATTGATTTATAACCGCCATTTTTGCGATACACTTCCAGTGAGCGAATTCCTTCAATTTCTATATTTTCTAAGATAATCTTTCTTTCCATGTCAACTTCTCTGGTTTCTTTAGTTCGCTTTCACTTCTCAACTTAGCGATAATTTCATCAATTTTTTGTATGTCCAAAAATTCGTGGAATTCAGTATTTACCTGCATAACCGGTGCCGAGCCACATGCTCCCAGACATTCAACCCCTTTGAGCGAGAATAGTTTGTCATCGGTAGTTTCACCTACTTTTATTTGCAATTTTTCTTCCAGATAATGCATTATATCTTCACCGCCACAAATGGCACACGGTCCTGTTTGGCACACTTCTATTACATATTTTCCAACCGGGTCAATATAAAATTGAGAGTAAAAAGTGGCTACTTCGTACACCTCAATCGGAGTGATATTTAGCAGTCCAGCCACATAATCCATGATGTCCACGTTCAAACTTCCACCCAATTCCTCTTGTGCAATGTGCAGAACTGGAATTAAAGCCGATTTCTCCCGACCTTCGGGATAATGGGAAATGATAGTTTGTATTTTTTCTAATGTCTCCGGGGTAAAAGAAATATCGCTGTTTTTCTTTACGTAGAGTTTATGTTTAAAAAGTTTCTCGCTCATCTTTGTATTTGTATTTTCAACTGTCAACTATTAACAGTCAACTAATTTTATGCGTCAAGTTCTCCTGCAATCACATTCATACTGCTCATTGTCAGAATGGCATCTGAAAGTGCTGCTCCGGTAATCATTTCAGGAAAGGCCTGATAATAAATAAATCCCGGGCGTCGGAAATGCAACCTGTATGGTGTTCTGCCGCCGTCGGCTACTACGTAGAACCCAAGCTCTCCGTTGCCACCTTCCACCGCACTATAAATTTCTTTTTTCGGCACATCTATTTCACCCATTACCATTTTAAAATGGCTGATTAAAGGTTCCATTTTACTGTACACATCTTCTTTAGGTGGCATAAAAAAAGCAGGAACTTCGCTGTTGAATTTTCCTTCAGGAAGATTCTCCAACGCGTTATTTATCAACTTTATACTTTCCCAAAGTTCGGTTTGACGAACGCAATAGCGGTCGTAAGTGTCACCATTTTGTCCCACAGGCACAATAAAATCAAAATCGTTGTATGACGAATATGGTTCCATTACCCGCACATCGTAATCGACTCCGGCGGCACGTAGATTCGGTCCTGTGAATCCATAGTTTAATGCACGTTCGGCCGAAATACTTCCAACATTGATTGTTCTGTCCATGAAAATTCGATTACGCATTAGAAGCCGTTCGAATTCGTGCAGAACTTTAGGCAGACCTTTCATCAAATCTCTGATTTTCTGAATTGCCAATGGTGAAAAATCCCTGTCGAAACCACCAACACGGCCTAAATTTGTTGTCAGGCGTGCTCCGCAAAGTTCTTCATATATCTCGTATATTTTTTCCCGTTCTTGAAATACATAAACAAATCCGGTTAAGGCACCACTGTCAACACCAATTACACTATTGCATACCAGATGATCTGCAATACGTGCCAGCTCCATGACTATAATACGCATGTAATCAACACGTTTTGTTGTTTCCACACCTAATAATTTCTCCACTGCCAAATGCCACCCGATATTATTTATAGGTGAAGAGCAATAATTTAATCTGTCGGTCAAAGTAGTGATTTGATAATATGGGCGGCGTTCGGCTATTTTCTCAAAAGCCCGGTGTATATATCCAATTGTTTGTTCAGCACCAACAATTGTTTCACCGTTCATGGTCAATATATTCTGAAAAATACCATGAGTCGCCGGGTGTGTTGGGCCCAGGTTTAGCGTGCTGTAAACCTTTTCATCCTCTTTGGTTAAATCTAAATGGTGCTCCGAATTTATAGTTTTCATTATCTTTTTTATCTCTTTTTTCTGTTAACTGTTAACTATTAACTGTCAACTATAAACTAAATACTTACCTCCCAAAAAAACTGTCGTCTTTATCACTTCGTGTTGCATCCTCAAGCGGATATTCTTTTCGCATTGGGAAATAATCCATATATTCCACATTCAGAATACGTATCAGATTTGGATGTCCCACGAAATCAATACCATAAAAATCAAATGTTTCACGTTCCATCCAGTTAGCACTTGAAAAAACCGATACGATGCTTTCTACTTGTGGATTAACTCTAGTCACAAATGTTTTCAAGCGAATACGTTTGTTTTCCACTAAATTATGAAGGTGGTAAATTATGCCAAATTCCTTTTCCTGTTCAGGATAATGAATGCCGCATAAATCTGTAAGGAAGATGAAGTTTTGTTCTTCTTTTAGGAATGTAATCAGTTCTTTGACAACCTGCGAAGCGATAGTTACGGTAAAAATATCCGCGCTTTCGTCCACCGACAAAATACTATTTTCAAATTTATTTTTAAGTTCCTTAAGTAATATGTTGTATTCCATCTGTCTATTTATCTATCTTTATACCGTAGCTCTCAAGCATTTCTTTGTACTCGGCACTATAACGGCGACGCAATGATTCATTCCCAACCAGTTCCTGAATTTTCATAAATCCATCAATTATTTGTTCCGGACGTGGCGGACATCCTGGCACGTACACGTCAACAGGAACCACTTTATCAATTCCTTGCAAAACGCTGTAAGTATCAAAAATACCACCGCTCGAAGCGCATGCTCCAACAGCTATCACCCAACGTGGTTCAGCCATTTGTTCATAAACCTGCTGTACTACAGGTGCCATTTTCTTGGCAATAGTTCCCATTACCATCAATAAATCGGCTTGTCGGGGCGAAAAACTTAAACGCTCTGCACCAAACCTTCCTAAATCGTAATGCGCACCCATTGTTGCCATAAATTCAATTCCGCAACAAGAAGTGGCAAATGGAAGTGGCCACAGTGAGTTTTTACGTGCCAATCCAACAGCTTTATCTAAAGTCGTAGCAAAGAATCCCGGAGCACTATATCCTTCGGGTGCTTCTACTACCGTATATTTATCTTTATTTTCACTCATAACTAATGTTATACTTTCAAACTTCCTACTATAAACTACTTACTAATTTACTCCTGCTCTTTATTCCAATCTAAAGCTCCTTTTTTGTAAATATAAAAGAATCCAAAAACAAAAATCGCCACAAAGAGCATCATATCAAAAAAACCACTCCAATCCGTGTCCCTGAAATTTACAGCCCACGGATAAAAGAAAATTACTTCCACATCAAAAAGCACAAAAAGTATGGCAATTAAAAAATACTTGATGGAGAAAGGAAAACGGGCATTTCCTTGAATATCGATTCCACATTCAAAGTTTTCTTCTTTTTTCAGTGTCCGGACTCTCTTGCGGGTGCTGATTATTAAGTGTGTAACCACCATTACAATCACAACGAACGACAGGGCTACAAAAAATTGTATTAGTACGGGCTCGTAATCAGAAGCAATATAAACTCTATTCATCGTTTAAAAATTTGACTGCAAAATTAAAGAAAAATTTCCGTAATTAGAACCATAAAGCTAGTTAATCAAAATAGCACTTTACTTAAATAAGCTTTAGTTTGTAGATTTTCAAGCAATTAAAATAAAGAAAAAATTCTCTATTTGTTAGTTTAGAAAACGGAAGTATGCTTTAAAACAAGGTTTATAGTCAGATTGTTTATAGAACTAAGCGATTTATTATTTTTTTCTATTTGTAAGTCAAATGATACTTAATTGGGCATTTTTTACTTACTTGAATTAATTTCTAAATACTGTTATTGATACATCTTTCATTTTAAATTATCATCATCTTTTGTAAAGTTGGTTTTGGGCTAAATTAAGTTCAATAACGTTTGAAAACTCAACAAAATATCTGATAATCCGGTTTATATTTGGTCAAAAGATTAAATTGGTTATCAGAGATATAAGAACATTTAAATGACAAATTATATCATATTTTGTAAAGTGTTTGACAAGTAAAGTTTTATGTCTATTTATACAGAACAAGTTTGTTAACACAAAAATAGGAATAGGGGATATTGTACTAAAACTGCTTAATTCGGGTAGTATAGAATTGGATGGGTCTAGTGATACTGATATCTATATTTATAGTTTTAAGAAGAGTGTTTCGTGATGATTCACTTGGATTGGGTGAATCATATAAGAAAGTAAAGTTTGATTTAATTTGCCGGAAACTGAACCTTCAATTGGGGATAAAAGTACTTGATTTAGGCTGTGGTTGAGATCGTTTTTGTAGATTTGCTCCCAAAAAATATGGCATTGAAGTGGTAGAAAATACTGTTTCTATATCACTTAAAGCTTGGGTTACTAAATTTGAGCAAAACTGTTTTGAGTTAAAATAGATATTTAATAATTGATTTTATCGAAAGTGGAAGTCAAATTTACTAAGCAGCGTATGTTCTTTTTGTGCCCGAGATGTACAGTCTCGGCAAATAGTTTTCTCAAAAAAAAGGATTCCAACTGGGTATTCTGCAGTACAATGAAGAATTCGTTTGGGATTAAATGCGTCTCAGTGTGACAGTTAATAAAGATTGCGCTTACTGTTTTCGGCATCCAGAGTAAGTTTTAAATTTCGATGAAAAAGCTTGAATCCTTTCATGTTTATAAATATTTGTAGTTGGAATTTATCCGAAACATCAAAGTGTAAACGGCTGTCTTCTACAACAATATTTCTGATATCCGACAAACTAAGTCCTGCCTCTTCAACCAAAAAATCAGCAATGCTGTTTTTCGTGAAACCCTGGGCAAATCCCATATTCATATATATGGTAACCGTTTTGCTTGATTCAGGTTCCGATTGAATCATAATCGTTAATGGAGAAAATTGAATTTTAAGTTCAGTTTCAAGAGTTTTAAGTTCAGTCATGTCCTCCTTTTTGAGCAAACATACTGAAATCCCTGTTTTGCCAGCACGAGCTGTTCTTCCACTACGGTGGGTATATTGCTCTGTTTTTTCAGGTAAATGATAATGGATAATGTAGTCTAGCTCTTTTACATCTATACCTCGAGCAGCAATGTCGGTTGCAACCAAAAGGCTAATTCTATCTTTTTTAAAACCACGCATTACTTTGTCGCGCATTTCTTGGTTCAGATTTCCATGCAGTGCATCGGCTGATACTACGAATCCTGCCAATTGTTTTGCCAATCGTTTTGCAGCTAGTTTTGTACGGCAAAATAGGATTCCGCGCTGATTTTGTCGTTCTGACAAAAAGGCTTTTAAATAATCGAGCTTTTGTCCTTGTGGATATTCGATATAGCAATGCTTTATTTTTCGATTTACAAATTCTTCGGCATTGATGCTTATTTCCTTGAAATTAGGACGTAAATATTCTTTAATCAGCTGCTTAACATCGGAAGGCATTGTGGCTGTAAATAGCATTTTAGTAATATCATTTTTACAATATTGCAAAATTTTGTCTATCTCCGATTTGAAACCCATGTTAATCATTTCATCGGCTTCATCGAGTACCATATATTTTAAGTCATTCAGATTAAGTGCATTTCGATCGAGTAAATCGAGTAAACGACCAGGAGTTGCAACTACAACATGTGTAGAGCGCTTCAGTTTCTGAATCTGGTCATCGATGGGCGCACCGCCATAAACTGCTTCGGCAAATACACGCGATAGATATTTGGAAAAAAGATAGAATTCGCGTGCTACTTGTTGTCCAAGTTCACGGGTAGGAACTAAAATCAATGCCTGGATTTTATCAACTTTAGGATCTATAGATTGTAAAATCGGTAAGCAAAAGGCGGCGGTTTTACCAGTCCCAGTTTGTGCAATTGCCACCAAATCTGTTTTTTGTTGAAGTATATACGGGATTGTAAGCTGTTGAATAGCTGTCGGTTCTGATATTTTATTTTCTTGTAAAGCCTGAATTAATAAATCGGTAATTCCTAAGTCTGAAAAAGTCATTTTCTATAGCGGATTAGTTATATCTCTCATTTTGAGAAACTGGGCTCAAAGATACTCGTTTTTTGGCTATTAGATTTGAAATGCACTCTAATTATTTTACGAGGCTTATTTCTTGCTTGTAAAGAATTATTTAATGTTGAATTTCATTTCTAACATTATGGTCAAAATTAAATTGATTAGGATTAAAAGCGATTTTTTATTACATCTCAAAGCTTTAGATCTTAGAAAAATATAATCTTTTGTAAAACTAATTACAATTAATTATGTTTGCGATCTTAAATTTAAGTTCACATATATTTAATGTAGTATAATAAATAATCTCAATAAGTTAATATATGTTTAATTTGATAAGAGCTAATTTTAGTTATTATCTTTTTAAAGACAATTAAGATCAGATTAATCGTATAGATTCTATTAATACTTGATAATTAAATTGCCTAATTGTATATTATACTACACTAAAACTTGTTACTTAATCCTCTTTTTGTTCACATTTGAAAAGATAAATAGCTATATAACATTTTTATAAATCGATAGAGATGTAGAATTAGTAATTCAAATTTGTCCATATTTATACTATTTACAATCTCAGCTCCATATTTTTACGGCAAATAATTACTACAGAATTAGATGTATTGCTACAATGCACAGGCTTATAGTATTTTATAAATTGCATTGTATATTTGTAATAACAAAATGCAATAATAATTCTGCATTCAACTATTATTATTAATCCGTTTAATTTGAACTATTATGAAAACTATTAAAATTCAATCATTCGTAAAAACAGTAGCTATTCTTTTTTCAAGCTATATGTTGGTTTTGTTTGCATTAATATTTTTTTTCCAGAAATAAGAAAATTTCAATATCGGTTTTTGAAATCACAATTAGATTATAAAATAATCAATGACCTATATACTTACTTATAAACAAAATCTCGTGAAAGCAATTAAAATTCACTCATTCGTAATAACAGTAGCAATTCTTTTTTCAAGCTATATGTTGGTTTTATTTGCTTTAGTATTTGTGCTTCATAAATAAGACTAATCTTTTGATTTTTATCTATGATTTACACAGTAATTAACACACTAACCTTTATTAAATTGAAACGTTATGAGACCAAAAAAAAATAATTCATTTGTGAGGTTTTTTTCAATAATTTTTACGAGCTACTTGGTAGTGTTAATATTGATTATAATTGCCTCTTAATCAATAATAATTCGTTTCTTCTCAAACTGTAATTTTATTGATATTAAATGTGTTTGAAAAATAAGAATGACAAAAACCGAATTACTACATTAGGTGAAGCGTATAATAGTTTAAAGTATAAATAAATTCAGGATTAAAAAACGGAAAACAGGGCTAAACCTTGCTTTTCGTTTTTTTTTGTCATTCAAAGAGAAGCTATATAATTTTGGATACTAGATATTTAGGTAGGATTTTTTTTGAATAAAATGTTGGCGGAGGAATGATTTATATATATTTATTAATCAAAAAGGAAAAATCTGACTTGTTTCATTTGCTTCAAAATCATTTGCAATGTCAATAAAAAAATGAACCACCTTCTATAATTGATAGAAGATGGCTCTGAAGTAAAACACTAAAGAATTTTACTCTTATTTAAAGTAAAGTTCTTGAGGTTTAAAGAACGCTTACTTTAGCTTAGAGGAAGTTTGTAAAAACAGAATTTCAAGAAAGGTTTAACATGCTAATTAAATGCAAATTAAAAAAGAAGTCAATGTTACGCTATTTTTTTGGTGGAACAGGAACAGGAGGGTCACCCTCTTGACCAGAATTGAAACCCGATACATTTAGAATTTTCTTTAAACACAACGAGCCAACAAGTAGTTCGGCTTGAGTAATGAAATTAATTTTGTCCATATTGTTTTGTTTTTGTTCAGCTGCAAAGTAAAACAATATTTGTGGCAAAAATTTCAAAATTGGCATATTTATTTTATATACATCGTCTTTTTTCACACATCGTATATATCTGTATTCCAAATATATACATGTATCCAAAATGATGGGTATATATACATCGTGTTTTTATTATAAAAATAGAGGTAAGTGTAGTTAAATTGACTGAAGAAAATCGAGGAGGTTTTCGGAATTTTGCAATTGAAGTTTTTTGCGCAGACGCCCTCGGTGGACGTTGATGGATTCAGATTGAACCTCCAGGATTGTTGCAATCATACCTGTATCGAAGTTGGCAAGAATCAAACAACATATTAAAATATCCCGCTGAGTTAAAATAGGGAATTTTACAGCAAGCCGAGATGAGATATTCTGATGAGTTACATTTACATGGCTTATCAAAACTTCGTGAAGTGAGCTAGTTTTAGAACCTTTCGCATCTTTAAAACTATCTTCGACAGAATCATGATGTTTAATTACCTGCGTTCTATATTGTTCCACGTTTTTGAGTAAAACATGTTGCATTTTCATCTGTTGCTGAAGCAAGATATTATTTTCTTTTTCGCGCTTCATCATTATTTTTTCCTGATCTAGTAATCTTTTTTGCGCTATAAATTGGCGTTTATTTGTTTTAATTCGCCAGTACAAGAATGAAATAAAGAAAAAACTTGCAATTAAAAGAACAATAAGGATTACAATTCCATTTTGTTTGTTTTGAATGACAAGATTCTTATTCTCCCCCAACAAGTGTTCATAACGATACTTCTTCTCCATACCAGCAAAACTTGATGACAGTTCATGTTCCTGTATGGAATCTTTGGCAGCATTTACACGTTTAGCAAAGTAAAGTGCTTCGGGAAATCGTCCTTGTTTTTCGTATAATTCTTGCCACTGCTGATAATAATCGACTAAAATTTTACTTGGATCTTTTACTTTATTCAGATAAATTTTAGCAGAATCCAACTGTCCTGACATAACAAAAATTCTTCCGATTAAATGCCATTTACTATTATCATAGTCTGCATTATTCGAAATAGGAGTCTTTCGGAGATAATTCAATGCCAACTTAAAATTCATTTGTTTGGATGCGATTACGCTTAAACTCCTGTAGATAGTAGAAATAAGAATGTCTTGGTGAAAATGAACCGCATATTTTTCTGCTTGATGATAATAAAGCAAAGCACTATCATACTGATTTTTCATGCAATAGCCCTTGCCAGTAGTAATTGCAGCCAATGCTGAATTCCAATTATCTTTTCCTGTTTGAAAGCATGAGAGACATCGTTTATTATAACATATCATACTATCCAATTGCAATTGAGACTGATACATGTCAGCTTTATCGCCATAAATTAGACCCTGCAACTTGTAATCTTGACATTTGGACGAAAACTCTTGCGCCTTAAGTAACGCCAATGCTTGTTCTTTAATATTCCCCAGATTGTTTTCGCACCTTGCCAGATAAAAATAAGCATATGCTGCCCGCACCGGCTCATTATCTTGATAATAATTGGTGGCAATGCGAATCAATGAATCAGATTCCACTTTTACATCATTCTTATCCAAAGCCTGGCTCATCAAAAGTGCATACAAAGCTTTGTTTGACTCTCTTTTATATTTACGGGAATTTATTTTTTGCAGAATATGTAACGACGAATCGGGAGCAGTTTCCATTAATTGGTCGGCACGCATTAAGTCCTTATCGGTATACGAACAAGACGCAAAAAGCAAAGTAAAAAACAAAAGTATTATACGAAAGATTGGTTTCACTAAAGCCTAGAAATTATTTTTTGATAATAGGTTGTAACTTTCCACAAAAACTTAACTCCCAATCAACCAAATGGATTTCTAATTTACAACAGGCCTAAACAAAAATATTGATTTAGCCTAAAACTCATTTGAAAAATTGAAGAAGTGTAATATGTTTCCAAAGATACAATTTAGTTTCATTAATAACAAAAAAAAGTAAGAAGCAAAAACAACATCGGCTGAACTTCATATTTGAAATTCAGCCGATAATGGAATATTCTACAATCAAAGAGCATCTTTACAGATTCCTTGAATTTATCCTATGTTCATTATTTCGAAGCTACTTTAGTTGCACCTGTTGTTCCATTTACAGGTGGATTAGTGGTAGTACAACTAACTGCAACAAAAAATAATAAACACAACACGAAAGAAATTAAAACTTTACCTTTTCTTTTAAGCTCCATATTATTTATATCAATTACAAATATATAATTATACCGGCAAAGTTATTTAAAACAATCTTTCAGAGTTATATTCAGTAGTATTTTTAATAATTTTTAAAATGTTTATTTGAAATTTATCTTCTTCACTTTAAATCCCATCTCCAATAATATCCTGGTAATTTTCACTCTGAAATCTCCTTGCACCAGTATTTCTCCGTCGCGTGAAGAACCACCAGCACCACATTTCACTTTTAATAGCTTAGCCAACTCTTTCAATTCATCATCTTTTCCCTGGAAGTCAGTAACTAGTGTAGCAGGCTTTCCATTGCGCTTATCCAGTTCCACGCGCAGTGGTTCCATCTGACGCTTTTTAGCAGTATTAGTCACAACTACCTTTTCGGGTGTTTCCTCTACTTGCGGTAATTCGGTTTTCAATCCGTTTAATTTATCTTTCCAATCCATAATATTAATTTATAATGCACATTTCATAATGCATAATTATTTCTGGTTATTCTAATTGCTATCTTTAAATTAGGCATTATACACATCAACCACATTAATTATCAGTTTCATATCAATAACTTGAATTATGCATTATCCTAAACATCTCCCAAATGATAATTCCTCCTGTCACACTGACGTTGAGCGAATGCTTGGTGCCGAACTGCGGAATCTCGATGCAGCCATCGCACATATCCACTACCGATTGTTGTACACCTTTTACTTCATTGCCAAGTATAACGGCATATTTTGTGGAAGCATCCAATTTCAACTCTGGTAACATGGTGCTTCCGGCTGCTTGCTCAATGGCAAACACGGTGTAACCTTGTGCTTTAAGGTCGATAACAGCTTGGTGAGTATCTTCATAATGTTTCCATGCAACCGTATTTTCGGCACCAAGGGCAGTTTTATGAATCTCGGCATGGGGTGGAGTGCTGGTAATACCGCACAAATGAACGGCTTCGACTAAAAATGCATCAGCCGTACGAAACACCGAACCTACATTGTGCAAACTGCGAACATTATCGAGCACCACCACAAGAGGCATCTTCTTTTCTTCTTTGAACTCCTCTATGGTGAGGCGATTCATTTCTGTTATTTTGAGTTTTTTCATGAATTCTATTTGCCGATATTAAAATTACGCTAATTTGCCAATAAAATAGTACATTAGCGTATCGGCAATTATTTTGTCAGAGTTATTGCTTTTTCTATAATCGTGTCGTATCCATTAGCTTTATCGATAGCCGAAAGACTTACTGAGTAATCGGGATTAATACCCCATTCTATATTTTGCATAGCCGAATTGTACATAGGCGATGACGAAAAACGAACCATCCAACCGTTTGGCAACTCGCTCGAGAGTGGCAACCCACCACCACCTCCGGTTTTATCTCCAACAATAATCGAATTCGGAGCCTGAGTCATTCGGTTCACAAAATCATTGGTGGCACTGAACGACATACGATTTGTGAGCACTACCATCGGACGCTGCCATTGAATGTTTTTACTCGCGGGAGTTTTAATTGCTACGGGAGCTGAAAAATCAGAATGCCCATCTCCTGTTTTGTGTTCAATATAACCAGTTATGGTTTCTTGTTTGAAAAAATAGGATGCCAACTGGCTAGAATTACTGAGCGAACCACCGTCATTATTTCTGACATCAATAATTAAGCCCCTGCAACTGGAGAAATAATTCATAATATAAGACATGTTCGCATCAGAAAATCCGTTTTCGAAACTGCCATAATAGATATAACCGACATTGCCGTTGTTTATTTTTGCATAATTAAAGCCTCCTGCTATTTGGTAATTATCTCCCAAATAACGACTGGTGTAAATTAAATCGGAACTGAAATTAGCCGGATAATCAGTATACCAGTTCCAGTAGCGACTAATATTAAAGTCAGAATAAAGATTTACATGTCCGTCTTTCAACTCACCCAACATGCTGCCCATCAAATCAAAAAAGCTTATCTCGTTTTTTACGGTATCTACTCTCGTTCTGTACACAGCATGAATCGAATCCCAATTGATATTTTTATAATCAAGATAACAATACCTGGTATCAATAATTTTCCATAATGACTCGAAATTCCCTCTGTAAGTATTCGGTTCCACAACGGGTTCATTCATACACGAAGGAAGTAAAATAATCGCAAACAACAGGATTAAACTATATTTTTTCATGAAATTTCGAACTTTAATTACGAATTAGCATTTAATCGTTTGATGAAATGAAATTCTTGGGAGCTTTGTTTTTTTTTCCCGCAAAAGTAGCCACATCGAATGTAGTTCCAATTACCAACCCAAATTCATCTCGCTGAAAAACCAAGTCGTTGGCACTATATTTTAAGTCCATATATTTTATTCCAAAACGCCAAACAGAACGATTGAAAGGTACATCCACTGTAAGAGCGCTATTCAGCCCCCGTTTATTAATCAAAGAACTTACATGAAAAGTATTTGTAAAATTCCCTAATTGAAATATTTCATAATAAGAAGCTCCTTCACGAGGAACAAACATACATCCCAAAATTGGAGTCTGCATTGACAACTTCAGTCGCAATGTTTTTTTTAACAATGAAAAATCATAAAGTAAAGATCCTGTAAGATTGAGATTTGTTGCTAAATCAATATTAACTGGATTATTTACATTCCGCCCAATCATTTTTACCCCGAAATCGAGATTGCAAAGTCCACCGGCAAGTAACTGCAGATTCTTCTGCAACCGAAAATGATAACTCATTCCCCAACCATAATTAGCACCCAGATAAAATAAATAATTTGAGGATGTAGGATTTAATGTAAAACCTGTTTCCAGATTCAAGCTGTTATGCATTGAGATGTTAATTTTTTCGGGTGATAAAAACCAACTATTCTCTTCTTGATAATTAAGCATGTTGCCGGAGTATTTAATTGGCGATAAATATGGATCAAGAATACCAAGAGTTGAAAATCCATATACACGGTCTGTAGTAGTGAGAATGTGTTTTTGCTCAATGGAATTCTGTGCAAGTGATATTGAACTAATAATTGAAATAAGCAATAAAATAGTATATTTCTTCATTTGATTAATTGCTATATGTGATTTAAGCTTACAAAAATAACAAAAATGTTTGGTAAAAGGCACTGTTTAAAATAATGACTTACTAATCATCAAAGAAACAAATTTAATCTTAATATACATATATTCAAATAAGTAAAAATGTTGACGAAAATAATTATCTTTGCATTGATTTGTTCGTTTATTATAATGATTTTACTATGAAGAAATTAGTTTTTGCCACCAATAATGCTCACAAACTGGCCGAAGTAAGAGCTATTCTTGAACCAAAGTTTTCAATAATCAGTCTAGCAGATCTCAATTGTAACGATGATATACCAGAAACTGCAGACACCCTGGAAGGGAATGCCCTTTTGAAAGCACAATACATCCACGAAAAATTTGGACTGGATTGTTTTGCCGACGATACCGGATTGGAGGTTGAAGCTTTGAATGGAGAGCCTGGGGTTTATTCAGCCCGTTATGCCGGAGAGAATAATGATGCAACTAAAAATATGGTCAAAGTATTATCTTTGCTTGGTGATAATCCGAATCGTTCAGCAAGTTTCCGTACTGTTATCTCTTTAATTCAAAACGGGGAAACAACCTGTTTTGAAGGCAAAATTGATGGTCATATCACGTTGCACCCACGAGGAGAAAGCGGATTCGGATATGATCCAATATTTGTACCTGACAATTACCTTTCCAGCTTTGCCCAATTAAGTACCGCAGAAAAAAACGAAATAAGCCACCGCGCATTAGCAGTTAAAAAGCTGGTGCAGTATTTACAATAAAACTACCCTAAATTCAATTTTTATTTAAATTTACCCAGTAATATGCAAAACTCATAATTGAGTTGTAAAATAAATTTTGAGTTTAAACTATTCGACTGTCTTAATATGGCTAATACTATAAAATGGAAAAAAATATACTTATAGGTATTTTACTATTAACATATTCAACTTCCTTAATGGCACAGTTAGCTATGGGTAAGTGGAGTACTCATTTTGCGTATAATAGTGTCAGTCAACTTGCTCAATCGGACAATAAAATCTTTGCAGTCAGCAATGGAGCTTTGTTCTCGCTAGACAAACAAGATGGCGGAATGGAATTTTATAGCAAGTTGACTGGTTTGAGTGATGCTAACGTTTCTCAAATTAAATACAACCCCACGAGTAAAGCTTTATTAATTACTTATTTGGATGGGAATATTGACGTTTTAGAATCCACAGGAGTTAAAAATATTCCAGATCTTTACAACAAACAAATGACTTCCAGTAAAAATGTAAATCAGATACAATTCTACCAAAACAAAGCTTATTTAGCTTGTAGTTTTGGCATTCTGGTACTGAATTTAGATAAATATGAAGTAGCTGACACTTATATTATTGGACCAAATGCAAGTGAGGTAGCAGTACTGAACACTACTATTAACAACGGAACGATTTACGCACTTTCAAAATCTGCAGTTTATAAGGCTTCAATAGCAGAAACACAATTAGTAAATTATGAATTCTGGTCCGCAGTCACCGCTTTACCAGGATCCGGCGATTTTCAGAATATTGTTTCCTTTAATGGCAATTTGGTTTTATTACGTGGAGGCAATCTTTACAAACTAGGAAGTGATAATTCTTGGACACCAGTTATTACAAGCTTAAATATAACAAATATAAATGTATCCAATGGCAGTTTGAATGCGTTTACAGCCGAATCAGTATATCTTGTAAATCAGCTTTTTAATTTGAAAACAGTTACAAATTTAGGGACGCTTTCTGATGTAGAATACGATGCCACAAATAGTACCTATTACTTTGCGGCAAATAACTCAGGCATCATTTCATACAAACAAATCAGCACCGAAACACCCGTTGTAAGCTACTTTAAACCAGCAGGTCCGGCTGTAAATACCCCATGGAACATGACTTTTTCAGGGAAAAAGTTATTTATGGTTCAAGGTGGTCGTTGGGCTGCACAGGATCTTAGGGATGGAGATGTGATGATGTATGAAGATGGATTGTGGACAAACATTTATGCAAAAACGATTCAAGATAAAACGGGTTATGCAGCTACCGATTTTATGAATATTGCAGTTGATCCAACCGACCCTAAACATTTCTTTGTAACTTCTTATGGAACCGGGTTGTACGAATTTAAGAACAATGCATTTGCTAATTGGTATACCAGCAATACTCCAAACTGCACGTTGGAAACCATTTATCCAACTAATCCTTATCAATATCTACGTATTGATGGGGCAGTTTATGACCAAAAAGGGAATTTGTTTATTTCAAATACCGGGGCAGCAGGCGGAATAAAAACTTACCTGGCAAATGGTACTTGGGGAAGTCTGAACTACCCTATGTTGGCATCAAGACCAACTTTGGGACAAATATTGATTTCCAATCAAAACCAAAATCAGAAATGGGTTTTATCCGTTCGTTCAACGCCGGGAGTTGGAATTTTTGATGATAAAGGGACATTATCAGACATATCAGATGATCAAACCGTTTTTTTATCTTCATTTACTTTCCCCGAAACGGATAAAACAGGGCATACTATTTATACGTCTTTAACTCCGATAGCTGTTTATTCAATAGCTCAGGATAAAAATGGTGTTGTGTGGGTAGGAACAGATATTGGCCCTTTTCTTTTTGATAATTTATCAAATGTATTTAACTCCGGTTACACTTGTTCACGTGTAAAAATATCACGTAAAGACAGTACTAATTTAGCTGATTATTTGCTTGCCAACGAACACATAACAGCTATTGCTATAGATGGCGCTAATCGAAAATGGCTGGGGACAGAAACTTCCGGCGTATACCTGATGTCGGAAAATGGGCAGCAAACCATCCAACACTTTACATCAACAAACAGTCCCTTGCTTTCTAACGATATTTTGTCTATTGCAATTAATCCTGTAAGTGGTGAAGTGTTTTTTGGTACCGACCAAGGATTGGTTTCTTATCAGAGTGATGCGAGCGAAGCCGGCAATGTATTTGGCAATGTTTATGCCTATCCAAATCCTGTTCGTCAGAGTTATACAGGCCTAATAACTATCAGAGGTTTAGTTGAAAATACACAGGTAAAAATTACTGATATCAACGGAAATTTGGTTTGTGAAACTGTATCAAACGGAAGCTTGGCAACCTGGGATGGTAAAGATGCGCATGGGCGAAGAGTTAGTACCGGAGTTTATCTAGCCATATGTGCCAATGCAGATGGAACGCAAAGCACAATAACTAAAATTCTGGTCATTAATTAAAGCTTAATGACTATAATGAAAAACACTATTCAGACTCTGCAGAAAAATACAATTCAAGTTCTTCTTTTTCTATTTGTAAATTCACTCTTTGTTCTCAAATACTTGCCTCGTGCCGAAGCTAATCCAATTGCTTCATTAGCTGTTTATCTTATTTTCATCTCAGTTGTTTTAGTTACATTTTACTCCTTTTCGGATAAAGTCTCTGAGAAAACATATAAGGTTGTATTTTGGGTACTCCTTCTCGTGATGATTTTGGCAATAATCGGATTTCTGATTGCAATAGATCCTTATCATGTTCGGGTTGATCGCTGGTCGGCTCTTGCATTTTTTTGGGACAACGCTTTTAAAGGAATTTATCCATATTCTGCTCACACTCATACAAGTTTAACTAATTATCCATCACCATTCCCGCTTTGGCATGTATTGAATTTGCCTTTCTATTTATTTGGCGACGTTGGAATTGGGCTGATTTTCTTTTTAATTCTTGTAGCACTCTCTGTCCAACATTTTTTTTCATCTTATAAAATATCATTCCTGTTTTTATTACTCCTTTGCATTTCTCCGGCATATTGGTGGGAAGTGGCTGTTCGAAGTGATTCTCTTAATAATGCGTTTTTGGTATTTGCAATTGTGTTATGGCTCAATGAAAAAGGCCGAACATTATCAAATAGCTTTATCATAATTGCAGTTTTGTGTGGTCTGATTGCTACGACACGTTTAACTGCTATTTTGCCAATGGCATTACTATTTTTTAAGCCGTACATTCAACTTCCCTGGAAACAAAAAATCTTATTCCCATTGATTGTTTTTGGAGTATTTTTCCTGATTTTTTCGCCTTTTATTTTTTGGGATACAAATACCTGGATATTTTTCTCCCGGAATCCATTTATGTCACAAGCTGATAAAGGGAATATCTACATTTTTCTAAGCATGATTATTTTAGGAGTTATCATGGCTTATAAATGGAAAAACTTCAATCAGTTTCTGGGCACTGCATCTCTTTTTATATTTATATTTATCCTTGTTTCCCAAATTGGTTTAATATACGCAACTAAAACAAGCAGTGATTTACTAAGTGATCATATTTGCGATATCTCCTATTTTAGCTTAATGTTGCCATATTGTATTGCCATAATGGCATTGAATTTCAAAACAAACAATCCTAAGTATAAATTTAACAAATAATTTATCACTAAATATTAATCATGAGATACCAGAGATACAAAGAGTTGATTGGTAATTTATTTCTCAAAAAAGGAAGTTGGTTGGTGCTAATTTGTTTTGGAATAATCATTAAACTTGGAATGTTTCCGGTTAAACTTGGAGATTATAATTTCTATCTGGAACCCTGGATGAATTTTATTAAAACTCATGGTTACACAGCTTCCTTGAAATATGATTTTTATAATTATACTCCATCTTATATTTACATTCTTATAGTGCTTGCAAAAATTGGTTTAAATCCATTGTATTCCATAAAAATCGTTTCTGTTATTTTTGAATATCTGGTGGCCTTTTATGTCGGGAAAATTGTCAATCTTAAATATAAAAACAAATTAGTTTTCTGGATTTCATTTGCCGTAATTCCACTTTTACCCGCGGTGTTACTTAACGGCGCATTTTGGGGTCAGTGCGATTCTATTTACAGCGCTTTTGTATTAGGCAGCATTTATTATATCCTCAAAAAGAAGCAATTCCTGGCTGTTTTATTTTTGGCAATAGCAGTAGCATTCAAGATTCAAGCTGTATTTATATTCCCATTTTACTTTGTAATGTTATTGCGCGGTAATGTCAAGTGGTTCTACTTTTCATTAATACCATTGATTTATTTTATTTCAATTTTACCACCATGGCTTTATGGTCGATCTTTATCAGATTTGTCGACTATTTATCTTTCTCAATCAAGTTACTTTAAGCTTCTTACACTTCATTTTCCTAATATCTATATTTGGATTAGTGATAATTATTACGATACAGCAAAACTCATCGGCATTATTTTTACGTTTATCTTCACCTTGATTTCAGGTTTTTGGTTGGCAAAGAAAAAACACCAATTTACATTTGAAACATGGATAGAACTGGCATTTTTAAGTGTAATAATCACTCCGTTTATTTTACCCGGAATGCATGAAAGATATTTGTATCTTGGTGATATCTTCGCTGCTTTGTATTTTTTTATATTCAAAAAGAACATTCATTTTTCGTTGGGAATTATTCTCGTTTCTTTTTATGCCTATCTTTGTTGCTCCAGACTGAAAGACATTTTACCTCTTGCACCCGGGTTCATAATTTATACACTGGTTATTATCCTTGCCACTAAAAGTTTTGTTACTAAACTCAGAAATGAATCCGATGAAACTCGAATATAAATCCAATCTGATTTATCCGTTTATAGTAATACTTGTTTATGCTTTGCTTACTGTACTGAGCATGAACAATTGCTATTTTTGGGATAACATCCAGCAGATTTCAAAAGAAGCTCATTGGTTCTATCAAACTGACTTCAAGTCGCTCCTAATGCCGGCTCAAAATTCGGGTGCTGAAATCATTGCCACAGGTTATCATCCACCATTAATGGGTATTCTGACGGCAGGATTATGGAAGATATTTGGTTGCAAACTTTGGGTTTCGCACGTTTTCAGCTTTCTGTGGGCACTCGTTCTGATTTACAACTGTTGGAAATTATTGCTGAAATTATTGCCCGAGAATATTGCCGGGTGGGCGTTGCTCATTGTCATGTTGGAATCAACTCTACTGGCTCAATTTTCTATCGCATCTCCCGATTTTATACTTTTCACGGCTTTTATTGTTGCATTCAGAGCAGTGCTGGAAAACAAAAAGATATTACTTGCATTTGCTGTATTTTTTCTGTGCTGCATAAATATGCGAGGGATATTTGTTGGTGCAATTCTCTTTTTGGTTCATAGCTACTACACTTTCCTGCAATCGGAGAAAAAAGCAAGCACACGTTCGTATTTCAAAATAATCATTCCCTATCTTCCTACAATATTAATATTGGCAGTATATTTTACCTATTATTTTACTGCCCGTGGATGGTTTTTTGCGGAGTCTTCGGATAGCAATCATTATACCTTACCTACGGGAATAGGCAGAATAATTAAACATTTGGCTGAATTCGGACTTCGTTCAGTAGAAAATGGGCGCATTATTATCTGGGCAATCGGAATATACGTTGCCATTGATATTATAAAATCAAAAAGACCCTTAAAGACTGAATATAAAACCATACTATTATTTTTCCTGCTACTTACAGGTTTGTATGTTTTATTTATATTTATAACTCAAATGCCATTTTCAGCACGATACTTTATGCCGCAGTTTTTTCTGCTGACCTTACTCGTATTATTGAAAATAAATAAACTGTTTTGTTTCAAGAAAAACAGAATTTATCTTATTGCTATACTCCTCTTTGAATTGAGCGGAAATTTATGGGTTTACCCGGATAGAATTGCAAAATCGTGGGATTGTACGTTGGCGCATTTTCCTTATTACGAATTAAGAGAAGACTGTTTTAATTACATTGACCAGCAAAAATTGGACTACAAAGACATTTCAGGTGGTTTTTGTCTGTACGGGAACAGACGGTTTATTGAACTAACAAAAGAAGATAAAACAGTTGGCACAGATAATAATAGCAAATATTTTATTTACTCCAACATCTCTAACATTGACGATACATTTGCTGAAGAACTTAAAAACAAATCACTTTGGACGCCTATTAAAACATTTGAGAAAGGCTTTGTAAGTATTATTATTTATCAAAATCTCAACTGTACAAAATGATAAAAACTTACGATATGAATTCACGAAAAAAATCAGAAGAGTATTTTCATATACTTCCCGAAAAACTTAACTGCGCACAAGCAGTGCTAAAAGGATTCCAGAAAGAGTTTAAAATTACAGAGCTGGAAATTGAAGAATATCGCGCATGGGGAGGCGGACGTGCAGAAGGCGGCGTATGTGGTGCTTTATTAGCTGCTGAACGGTTACACCGCGAGATAGGAAAAGCATCTGTGGTTGATGCGTTTTGCGAAAAAGCAGGAGGAATACTTTGTTTGGGGCTAAAAGAAAAACAGTTTACCTGCGCCGAATATGTACGGATGGCAGATGAACTGGTTGAGAAAAATCTGTAAACCAGTTATTTTCTGTTTATCAGATTCATAAATTCCTCACGTGTTTTCGCTTGTTCAAAAACACCTGTAAAATCGGAAGTAGTGGTGATAGAATGTTGTTTTTGAACTCCGCGCATTTGCATGCATAAGTGTTGAGCTTCAATAATTACCATTACGCCCATTGGATTAAGCGTTTTTTGCAGACATTCCTTTATTTGCGTAGTCATACGTTCCTGAACCTGCATTCTGCGGGCAAAAACCTCCACAATACGGGCAATTTTACTCAGACCTGTAATTTGTTTATTCGGAATATAGGCAACATGCGCTTTGCCGAAAAACGGTAACATGTGGTGCTCGCACATGGAATAAAAATCAATATCTTTTACAATTACCATTTGACGATAGTTTTCGGTAAACATGGCAGTGCGAATAATATCTTCTGGATTTTGTTCGTAACCCTGCATCAAAAATTGCATTGCTTTCGATACACGTTCAGGCGTTTTTAGCAAACCTTCCCTATCAACATCTTCGCCCAGCAGTTCAATAATTTGTGCATAGTGCTCAGCAATTTTAGCTGTTTTTTCAGTTTCAAAAGGAACCGGTTGGTTGATATTAAAATCCATCATATTTTTTTATTTTGATCCTGAAAGTACTATTTGTTCGCGAACAATGTATATTTCGCTTTTTAAATTTGGAAAAGCCTCGGTCAGTTTACTTCGTAATGCCTGAGCTTCAAATCTCGATTTGCAATCACCTATTCTGACTTTCCAGAATGGAGAGGTATAATTTACATAAACAGCATCGTCTGGAAATACATCTTTAATTTGCTTCTCAATACGAAAAGCCTCAGATTTAGCAATCCGTTGATTATTGCTGGAATAAACCTGAACACGAAAGCCATTGGTCAGTTGATCAGAAGTATTACCCCTTCTTTTGTTTACCAACAGCTGATCTATTCGTTTATCCTGATGAATATTTACCGTGGCATGTGTTGCTGAATCTGTGGTTTCGAGTGCATCATTAATATTATTTTTCCTCGAATCACCGTTAGTCTGAGCTTGCAAAGCTCCTACAATCAGGAACAAAGCCACAACAATCGGGAAATTAAATCTTTTCATTTTTCTGAATTTTTAGGCTGCAAAGTTATATAAATGTTACGGTTAATCAGACTAATTTTTCAAATTTATTGCTTATAAGTTTTGTAATGCGCTAATTATCAATTTTTCAAACAATAATTCACCATTCAATATTTATTCTTAATCACTTAATGCTTATCTTTGCTTATGTTTTTTTATTTTTTACTATGACACAAGCCAAAATAGTACTTATTGTAGCGGGAGGAAAAGGTGAGCGCATGCAAGCCGATATTCCCAAACAATTTATTGAGATACAGGGAAAACCAATCCTGATGCACACACTCGAAGCTTTTCTGCGCTACGATTCATCCATCCAACTCATCGTGGTATTGCCATCTATGCAAATTGAATATTGGAATGAGCTGTGCAAAAAACATGCATTTAATCACCCACATCAAATTGTTGCAGGCGGACAAACCCGCTTTCAGTCTGTAAAAAATGGATTGGACGCAGTGCAGGTTCCAGCTTTGGTAGCAGTGCATGATGGCGTCCGACCGTTGGTTAGCGTAGAAACTATCGCTCGTTGTTTTGATAAAGCAGCGGAAAATGGTGCCGCGATTCCGGTTATTGATTTAATTGACAGCATCAGGCAAACAACCAAAACCGGGAGTCAATCGGTTGATCGTTCTGCTTATAAGCTGGTACAAACTCCTCAGGTATTCGAAAGCGAGCTGCTGAAAAAAGCTTACAAACAAGACTTCTCGCCACTTTTTACCGACGATGCATCAGTGATGGAAGCCATGGGGATTAATATTCAGTTGGTAGAAGGAAATAGGGAAAACATAAAGATTACCACCGAATTTGATTTGCGAATTGCGGAAGCACTTGTAGGAACAGTTCAAGACCTTTCCAAAAAGTAGACGAATGAGCAGTAAATCCACCAACAATATACAGTGGCTTGACACACTCCGGGCATTAGCCATGCTCGGTGTAATTTTCATTCACATTTCCAGCCCGTTGGTCAACATGACTTACGGCAAGAACATGCCTTTTTGGTGGATTGGCAATGTGGTGGATAGTGCTGTACGCTTTGCGGTACCACTATTTTTGATGTTGAGCGGAGCTACTTTGCTGGGCAAAGAATATAAGCTGAGCGAGTTTTATAAGAAAAGATTTCTGCGCGTACTGGTTCCGTTCTTGTTTTGGATAATGGTTTATTGGGTGTATCGCTGGATTATTCTTAGTTCAAAAACACAGCCACACGATTTTAATTCAATTCTCAAATGGGCAACCGGCCTGTTTCTGAAAGAAGGAGTTTCAAAGCATTTTTGGTACATTTACATGATCGTTTTTATTTATCTTTTTGTGCCATTTATGGGAAAAGGGTTGCGCAAATTAGACCTGAATGTGATTTCAAATTTGCTTCTTTTGTGGGTTGTGCTTACTTTTGTGTTTAAATCGGTGCCTTTAAATATGTACAGTTGGGGCGGCGATTACGGCAGCAAACTGCTTGGCTATTTTCAATTTTCTGGTTATTTGGTGTTGGGTTATTACTTGGTCAAGTTGCCGGTTTATAGTACTAAAATCAGGATTGCGGCGGCATTCGTTTTTTTAATAAGTCTGGGAGTATCGGCGGTGTCGACTTACTTCTTTAGCCAAAAAGCCCATAAACTAGACTTGAGCATGTATGGTTATTTGACGATAAATACCATCATTCAGTCTATCGCCATTTTTATGTGGATAAAAGACTCCGGTTTCAAAAACAAGTATGTCATTCGGTTCTTTGAAACCGTAAGCAGTTACAGCTATGGCATTTATTTGGTTCATATCATGATTATCGGCATTTTATTCGATCATGGCATTTATTGGAAAACGGCTCATCCATTGCTTTCGTTACCGTTGCTGGCACTGACGGTACTGAGTTGCTCATTCATAATAATCTTTTTATTGCGTAAAATTCCGCTGGGGAAATATATAGCGGGATAATTCTTATTGAATGGCTAATGATTGTCTGTCAGAAGGTGATGTTTGCTTGTCGGATGCGTTTGCTAACAGTTCAGAGGCGGATGTTTGCTTGTCAGATGCGTTTGCTAACAGTTCAGAGGAGGATGTTTGCTTGTCAGAGGCGTTTGCTAACAGTTCAGAGGCGGATGTTTGCTTGTCAGAGGCGTTTGCTAACAGTTCGGATGAAGATGTTTGCTTGTCGGATGCGTTTGCTAACATGTCGGATGAAGATGTTTGCAAGTCGGATGAAGATGAATGTCGAAATTTCCCTTCTAATATCATTTTAGATTAAAAAAAACTTTGATAGGAACTGGTCGCGGCCTTACTTACTCAAATATATTAAAATATGGATCTCTCGTCTCAAGACATCAAATTTCTGCCCGGCGTAGGACCGAAGAAGGCGGATTTGCTCAACAAAGAGCTTGGCATACGCAGTGCCGAGGACTTGTTGCGGCATTATCCATACAAATATGTGGACAGAAGCCGGTTTTATTACCTGCATGAAATTTCGGAGGATATGCCTTTTATTCAGGTAAAAGGGCAGATTATTCGCTTCGAAAAAGTGGGCGAAGGGCATAATATGCGCTTAACAGCCATTTTTACCGACGGTCGGGAAACTATAGAATTAGTTTGGTTTAAAGGCGTAAAATATGTCATTGATAAATACCATACCAAAATAGATTATGTGATTTTTGGCAAGCCGTCGGCTTTCAACGGACGCTTTAATATCGTGCATCCCGAAATAGAAATTGCATCACAGCTACCCCCACCCGAGCAAATGGGTTTGCAGCCTTTTTACAATACATCGGAGAAAATGAAAAGCAGTTTTCTGAATTCCAAGACACTTCAGAAGATTATTTTTCCGGTAATTCAAAGTATTAAACCCGGCATTCCGGAGACGCTTCCGGCTTTTCTGTTGAAAAAATTTGCGCTGCTCAACCTCACAGAATCCTTAGTCAATATCCATTTTCCCAAAAATGCCGACGTGCTCAACAAAGCCCGTCAAAGGCTGAAATTTGAAGAGCTTTTTTATATTCAACTCAATATCCTGCAACAAACCAAATGGCGCGACCAACATTTCAAAGGCTTTGTTTTCGGGCAAATAGGACATTATTTCAATACTTTTTTCAATGATTTTCTTCCCTTCGAACTCACCGGGGCTCAGAAACGGGTGTTACGCGAAATCCGCATTGATGTGGCTTCCGGTCGGCAAATGAACCGCCTGCTGCAAGGCGATGTGGGCAGCGGTAAAACGTTGGTGGCATTGATGTGCATGCTGATGGCCATCGACAATGGTTTTCAGGCTTGCATCATGGCTCCCACCGAAATTTTAGCCACACAGCATTTTGCCAGTCTGAAAGAATTTTTAGGCGATATGGGTTTGAATGTGGCATTGCTAACCGGTTCCACCCGCCCAAAAAACAGAGTAGTTTTACATGAGCAACTTCGTAGCGGTGAGCTAAACATCCTCATTGGAACACATGCTTTGATTGAAGACACCGTGCAATTCAAAAACCTCGGTTTGGTAGTTATCGACGAGCAACATCGCTTTGGCGTGGAGCAGCGGTCAAAACTTTGGAAGAAAAACGACCAACCTCCGCATATCCTGGTAATGACTGCCACGCCCATTCCCCGAACGTTGGCCATGACGGTTTACGGTGACCTGAGCATATCGGTAATTGATGAGCTTCCACCGGGTCGAAAACCAATTCAGACTTACCATTATTACGAGAATAAACGACAGGGATTGAATGGGTTTATTGCCAAGCAAGTGGAAGCCGGAAGACAGGTTTACATAGTGTATCCACTTATCCAGGAGTCGGAAAAAGTGGACTTGCAAAACCTGGAAACAGGCTACGATTATATGCGTGAGGTGTTTCCAAATTACACGATAAGTAAAGTTCACGGCAAATTGAAAGCTGCTGAAAAAGATCACGAGATGCAGAAATTTGTCAGAGGTGAAACGCAAATAATGGTTGCCACCACAGTAATAGAAGTAGGCGTAAATGTGCCAAACGCTTCGGTGATGGTGATAGAAAGCGCTCAACGTTTTGGGCTTTCGCAGTTGCATCAGTTGCGTGGCAGGGTTGGACGTGGAGCCGAACAATCATTTTGCATTTTACTTACCGGTTATAAACTTGCTTCCGACACGCGTAAACGTATGGAAATAATGGTGCGTACAAATGATGGCTTTGAAATATCGGAAGCTGATTTGCAGCTTCGCGGACCCGGCGATTTAGAAGGAACGCAGCAAAGTGGATTACCTTTCGACCTTAAAATTGCCAATCTGGCTCAGGATAGTAAAATGCTTGAAATAGCCCGTCATGCAGCCATGGAAATTTTGGAAGAAGACCCGCAACTTGTTAATACTGAAAACCGTGTAATGGCGACTCAATTAAGAAAAATGAAAACTAATACCTTAAATTGGGGTTCAATTAGTTAATAAACTAGAATTTCTTTTGCATCCAACTACCAATTCTTTATTTTTGGACAACTTTAAATTTTTACTTATCACAAATAATTTTACAATAATGGAAAAAACACTTGTAATTATTAAGCCCTGCGGAATAAGAAGAGGGTTAATTGGTGAAGTAATTCAACGCTTTGAACGTAGAGGTCTACAATTAAGCGCAATGAAAATGGTACAACTTACCGAAGACGTTTTAAGAGAACACTATGCACATTTAGTACAAAAGCCGTATTATCAACGAATTGTAGAATCAATGATGATGACTCCAGTCATTATTTGTTGCTGGCAAGGTGTGGATGCAGTCAATATTGTACGTATTATGGCCGGTCCAACCAATGGTCGCGAAGCACTTCCCGGAACTATTCGGGGTGATTATAGTGTCAGTGTTCAGGAAAATATTGTTCACACTTCCGACACTGTTGATAATGCTAAAATTGAACTCAAACGTTTTTTTGAAGATAAAGAAATCTTCGAATTCGAAAAACTTAATAAAAACGTATTCTATGCCAATGACGAAATCTAACTAATTTTACCAAATCAAAAAACCACAATCACTTTAGATTCCAGAAATTCACAGCTGGATTTTTTTAGACAATACAATTAAAATGCCGATTTTTCCCAAAATATATCTTCCGATTCTTGCTTTTTTTCTTTCAACAGTTGGGGGTTTATCTCAGCAGACAAACTTCTCGCTTATTCCGAAAAAAGATACTATCAACGTTTATCAAGAAATGTTGAACGATCATTCGGACGATTTAATGGAAAATCACCCTGCCGATGATATTTACAATGACATGTGGACCAGCGACCATGTGAACCCATATAAAATTCCAATCGACAGTATGCCTGATTCGGTTCGGATTGATTGTTCAAATTTTGTCGTTCCTGTACATGGCGAAGTAACGTCTGTTTTCGGGCCCCGTCGATACCGTTTTCATTATGGTATTGACCTGAGATTGAAAGTTGGGGATTCGGTGCAATGTGCGTTTAAAGGTAAAGTCAGACTCATTAATTACGAAGCCCGGGGATACGGACATTATATTGTAATTCGGCACGATAATGGATTAGAAACTGTTTATGCGCATCTTTCGGCTGTGTTGGTTGTGCTTAATCAGGATGTAAAGGCCGGACAATTGATTGCGTTTGGTGGAAATACAGGTCATTCTACAGGTCCGCATTTGCATTTTGAAACCCGTTATATTGGTAACGCCATTAATCCTGCCCATATTATTGATTTCCAGACTGGCAAAGCGATTTCCAAAACTTATTTACTGACCAAGAAGCAATCGTTTTATTATCAACATGAAGTTAAAATGTTTGCTGCTGCAAAGTATTATAAAGTTAAGAAACACGATGTTCTGGGACGAATTGCAGCCCGAAATGGAACCAGTGTGAAAGCTTTATGCCGTTTAAACAGGATTAAACCTAAAACACGATTAAAACCAGGTCAAAGAATTAGAATAAGATAAAAATTCAATTTCAACAAAAACAATAAAAATGTTTTCTTTCAAACGATTGAAAACATTTTGTTGTTTAATTTCAGATCAAAAACAACAACTATTTATATTTCCAAGTAACTTATATAAAAAACGATTAGAATGATTTCAATAATTTCAGCTGTATATAATCAAATAGCTATGAATAAGCTATTTTGGAAATACTTAAAGAAATATACTGATTCTGAGTTTGAATTAATCATTATCGACAATTGTTCAACCGATGGAAGCCGTGAGTTTTTTGAGTCGTTATCAGATGAAAATGTGACTGTAATTGCCAATAAGGCCAATTATTCGTACCCGCATTGCCAGAATCAAGGCATTCAAATAGCTAAATACGATTCACTGGTTTTTCTGAATAATGACTTGTTGGTTTCACCGCACTGGGACACCAGAATGCTACAGGTACTGGGTAAAGAGGAACATGATGTGGTAAGTTTTGGCACTAACGACCGATTATTAGACAAAGTAACTTCTAAGAAAATTCAAAGACGCTGGAAACGAATTAAATATCCTATAATCACTTTGTTTGGACAATCTGATTTCAGTTTAAAATTGATGTTCTGGTTGTGTTACGGAAACTGGGAAAAATTCACCGATAAAATATTCTCACAATACGGACTAACCATGACAGAAGGTTTCTCTGGATCGGCAATTGCAATGAACAGAACTGCAATAGCTAAAATTGGAGTGTGGGATATTACCCAACAAGGGGCAGATTTTGACATTTTCTTCAGAACTTGCAACAGAAATGAAGAAATGGGAGATATAAAACCTTTAGCAGTTATAAATGGAGTATTTATGCATCATTTCAGAAGATTGACTCTTTATAATAAATACCCGCCATTTGTGGATGCAAGCAACTTATCTTCCATTCAGGAAAAGTGGGGAAATGAAAAAGTCACTCAATGGTTGAAAATTGTGAATTTCAATTAATTATAACACGACATAATAGGAATACAAAAGCCGCTTTCATTTGATTGGAAGCGGCTTTTGTATTAGCTATTTAGCAGATTAATAACGGTAATGTTCCGGTTTGTATGGACCATTGGCATCAACTCCAATATAAGCAGCTTGCTCGGGAGTAAGAACAGTAAGTTTAACACCTAATTGATCTAAGTGCAGACGTGCAACTTCTTCGTCCAGATGTTTTGGCAAACGATATACATCCACAGCATAATCCTTTGTAAATAATTCTATTTGTGCTAATGTCTGATTGGTAAAGGAATTACTCATAACAAATGAAGGATGCCCAGTGGCACAACCCAAATTCACCAAACGTCCATCAGCCAACAATAAGACACTGTGTCCATCTGGGAAAATATATTTATCAACCTGAGGTTTGATGTTTACCAGGTTTATTCCCGCATATTTTTTCAATTTTTCAACCTGAATTTCGTTATCGAAATGTCCGATATTACAAATAATGGCACCGTCTTTCATTTTTTCAATGTGTTCGATGCGAATAATATCTTTGTTGCCGGTAGTGGTAACATATAAATTTCCTTCAGCCAAAGCGTCTTCAATAGTTGTCACTTTAAAACCTTCCATTGATGCTTGTAACGCACAAATCGGATCAATTTCAGTCACAATCACGCGAGCACCATAAGCCAACATAGATTTTGCACAACCTTTTCCCACATCTCCATAACCGCAAACAACAACAACTTTACCTGCTAACATAATATCGGTAGCACGTTTTATTCCGTCGGCCAATGATTCACGACAACCGTATAAATTGTCGAATTTAGATTTGGTAACCGAGTCATTTACATTGAAAGCCGGAAATAACAAGGAACCTTCATCCAACATTTGGTACAAACGGTGAACGCCTGTAGTGGTTTCCTCTGATACACCACGAATTTCAGGAATCATTCGTGTCCAAATACTTTCGTCTTCCTTCAATACATTTTTCAAAATAGCATATAACAATCGTTCATCATCGCCTCCAGCTTCTTTATCCAAAACTGTAACATCCTTTTCTGCAGCTCCTCCAACGTGAATCATCATCGTTGCATCGCCCCCATCATCTACAATTACATTTGGGCCCTGGTGTCCATCAAAAGTCAAAGCCTGAAGTGTACACCACCAATATTCTTCAAGAGTTTCGCCTTTCCATGCAAAAACAGGAACTCCGGAAGCAGCAATTGCAGCAGCTGCATGATCCTGTGTAGAATAAATATTACAACTGCACCAACGAACATCAGCACCAAGTTCAACCAGCGTTTCAATAAGCACAGCTGTTTGAATGGTCATATGCAGTGAACCCATGATGCGAGCTCCTTTTAGTGGTTTTGTTATCCCGTGTTTAGCACGAAGAGCCATAAGACCCGGCATTTCTTTTTCGGCCAATTCAATTTCTTTGCGACCAAAGTCAGCCAACTTTATATCGGCAACTTTATAAGACAATGTGCTGAATAATTCTAATGTATCCATATCTCGTTTTAAGTGTTTGATTTTTATGTTTTTGTTACAGAACAGGGAGCGCAAAGGTACAAATTTTCGATTGAAATATATATCTTTGCGTACAATAAATATATGTACACTCGTAAATTCAGAAACAATGGAAAGACTCAATATACTGTGGACAACCGATAATAAAGACACCATTTTCAATATGCTATCGATGTATGCGTCAAACTCGTTGAAAAATAACTGGTGGGATGAAGTGAATGTCATTATATGGGGTGCTTCATCAAAATTAGTTGGAAACGATACTCAGGTTCAAACAGAAGTGTTGGAAATGATTGCGAAAGGAGTGAAAATAGAAGCTTGCAAAGCTTGTAGTGATAGCTTTGGAGTTTCGGGTGTATTAATTAAACTCGGTATAAATGTGAAATATATGGGTCAGCCATTGACAGACTACTTAAAAGCCGGAGAAAAAATCCTCACAATTTGATAAACACTTCACATGTTTGTAGATATTCACACACACAATTCATCAAAATCTGAAAATCCGGCAATCCTGAATCTTGCCTTTTCGGAAGCAGAAAATGTCTTTTCTTCGAATGAACAAGGCCTCTTTTCGGTTGGAATTCATCCTTGGAATGCCGATGATAAGGTGACTGAATCTTTACAAAATATTGAGAAATGGATAGCTGATGAAAGGTTTGTTGCCATTGGAGAATGCGGACTGGACAAAAACAGCAAAGTTTCGATTGAGAAGCAAGTAACTGTATTTGAACAGCAAATCAGCCTTTCGGAGAAACACAAAAAACCGATGATAATTCATTGTGTGAGCTGTTATAACGAACTTTTTGAAATTAAAAAACGAATTAACCCACATCAACTGTGGATAATTCATGGATTAAGAGCTAAACCAGAACTTGTAAAACAAGCTTTAAAAGCAGGATTCGGATTATCATTTGGTGAATTTTTCAACAAGGAATCTGTTAGAATCACACCTGTAGATAGATTATTTATTGAAACAGATGAAAGTTCCATATTGATTACCGAATTATATTATCAGATTGCAACTCTAAAAGAAATTGAACCCATGAAACTTAATGCAGGCGAATTACTTTACATGCAACTGATTGGCAAATAAAATTAATCACACTTAAATTTGGTATTACTTGTCATTTATAAGTAATCATTATTAATTTTTAATTACTTATTATTGTATCTTTGTCATCCGTTTAAAAAAATACCGCATTTATGAAGAAAATAATATCTCTAATTTTCGTTTGCACATTAACATCTTTAGCATATTCTCAGGGGTTTTCGCAGTTTCAACAACGCAAATTAACCAATGCATTGACGGCTATCTCTAATTTATACGTAGATAGTATTGACGATAAAAAACTAGTAGAAAATACACTTGAAGCAGTTTTAAAAGAATTAGATCCGCATTCGGTATACATTCCAAAAGAAGAAGTAGAACGCGTTAACGAACCATTAGAAGGCAGTTTTGAAGGGGTTGGCATTCAATTTCAACTATTTGAAGATACACTTTTGGTAGTACAAACTGTTGCAGGATGTCCGGCTGAAAAAGTTGGAGTGTTACCGGGCGACCGTATCATTTACATCAATAATGAATTAATTGCAGGTGTAAAGATGCAAAATTCCGATATATTTAAACGCTTACGTGGACCAAAAGGAACAGAAGTTACAGTCAAAATTCGACGTGCAGGGTCTCCCGAATTAATAGAATTCAAAATCATTCGTGATAAAATTCCACTTTACAGCGTGGATGCTAGTTACATGATTGGCAAAGATATTGGCTTTGTTAAAATAATTAACTTTGGAAGTTCTACAGTTGAAGAATTTGAAAAAGCAATAACCAACTTAAAGAAGAAAGGAATGAAACAACTCATTCTAAGTCTTCAGGGCAATGGTGGTGGTTATCTTAATGCAGCCATCGGAATGGCGGATGAATTTCTTCCTGCGAATAAATTAATTGTGTATACTCAAGGCTTGAACCAACCAAAGTCTGTAGCTGAATCAACAGCTTCTGGTGATTTTGAAACTGGTAAATTAATTGTTTTAGTAGATGAGTATTCTGCCTCAGCAAGTGAAATTCTTTCAGGTGCTTTACAGGATTGGGATCGAGCAATCATTGTTGGTCGACGTTCATTTGGCAAAGGGTTAGTTCAACGCCAGTTTCCACTAATTGATGGCTCCATGATGCGTTTAACAACAGCACGCTATTACACACCAACAGGACGTTGTATACAGAAATCATATAAAGATGGCATTGACAAATATGAACATGACATCGTGAACCGCTTTAATAAAGGTGAATTGATTCATGCAGATAGTATCCATTTCCCGGATTCATTGCGCTACCAAACACTCAACCTGAAACGAACAGTTTATGGTGGCGGCGGAATTATGCCTGACATTTTTGTACCGCTTGACACAGCTAATTTCACAATTTTACACCGTAGACTAGTAGCACAAGGCATAATAAATAAAGTTTGTGTGCAATATATTGATAAAAACCGGGCAGAATTAAAGAAAGAATATAACACTTTCGAAAAATTTAAAGCCTCATACCAAGTAGATGAAGCTTTGTTACACCAATTAATCAGCTCAGCCGAAAAAGAAAAAATAACTATTGACTCAGTTCAATATGCAATTTCAAAACCACTTATTAAGCTGCAATTGAAAGCTTTAATTGCCAGAGATCTTTGGGACATGAATGAGTATTATCAGATAATGGATGCCGATAATGAACCTTTGCAAAAAGCAATTCAGATTTTGCAGACACCGGGAGCTTACGAAAAAATATTAAAATAGTTTTAGAAACAAAGACTTCACTATCATATAAGGTAATGTTATGTCCATGACGAATTTTGAGTTTTACATAGCTTACCTAAAAACTAACTGGATAGAAATTATTGGAGTAATATTAAGTTTGATATACTTGTATTTATCAATCAAACAAATGGTTAGTCTGTGGTTTTTCGGAATTATATCTTCGATATTTTACATCGTTATATTTTACCAAACTAAGTTTTATGCAGACATGAGCCTTCAGTTTTATTACGTTTTGATAAGTATTTATGGTTGGATAAATTGGGAAAGTGAAAAAAAAATAACTGGAAAAGATATTCAAACCACTAAAATGACAAAACGTCTATTTCTGAAACTTTGTATTTCAACTGGACTGATTTACGTTGTTTACTTTCTGATATTGAGCAAGTTTACTGATTCTACTATTCCCAAAGCAGACTCTCTGGTGGGTGCACTTAGCATTGTTGGAACGTGGATGCTTGCACGTAAATTAATCGAGAATTGGCTGGTATGGATTGCCGCTGATGCTTTATGCGTAGGACTATACTTTTATAAAGGTTTATATCCGACAGCAATTTTATTTATAATTTATACAGGAATGGCGGCGGTTGGATATTATCAATGGAAAAAAACAGTGCTTTTTTCAGCAATTTGAAAGCATGCTAAACTGAACATTTATAAATTTAGTTTCTTTGTGACTATTAAAATAATGAAAGGACTAAAACGCCTGTTAAGCAGCATTATATAATACTTTAATCGACAATAACTTTAGATTAAGCGTCAATATTAATGTCGTATTAAAATATATAGCAAAACTATAATAATAATGCCAAGCCAGCTAAAGTAGCGAAACTATATAGTAGGCAGAAAGATTTAAATGGATACACCAAATTATTTAAGTGCAGTAAATATTAGACTATAAATACGCCTGTAATCCTATCAATTTTTTATTATTCTGCTTCTTCCAAAACCAATTATTAATCTGGTAGGTCACATAAGCACTTCCTGCACCCAAAATAGCACCACCTAGCACATCTGAAGGATAATGCATACCCAAATTCATCCTTGAATACCCAACAGAACAAGCCCAAAAATAACTAGGTGCAATAACATACCATTTCGGATATTTCAGACTCAAAGAAGTGGCTGTTGCAAAAGCCAGTGAAGTATGACCAGAAGGAAAAGAAAGTGACGTTTCAGTTTCATATGGAATAATTTCATTAGGATAGGCGACATAAGGTCTTGGGCGTCTTACAATTTCTTTCAACGAATAAGTTAGCACTCCATCAACTCCAATACTAGCACCTACATAAAGTGCATTTTTAAGCAAGTCATCATCCTTTTCAATTAACGCTACAACTCCCATTACTAAAGGAGTAGATATAGAAACAGCAGTAGTGGTATTGGATATAAATTTAGAATATTGTCTAAGCCCAACCGAAGTATTGCCATTTATATTTCTTAATATCTCAATATCTGCATTTTGTGCCGAAAGTTGAGTACTAAAAACAGAAAATGTACACCAAAGCAGAATAATTGTCGTAAATTTGCGCATATTTTTTTGTGTCAAAGATAAATAAAAAATTGTTGAACTTTGCAATCATATATTCATGGAGCTTCTATTATTGTAAGACAATCAGCGAGCTTTCATGAATAACATATTGAAACCCGCTGCTATTTAATGTATAGAATTGCTATTTTAGGTCCAGAGTCTACCGGTAAAACTGCTTTAGCTAATCAATTAGCTGACCACTTCCAATCACCTTGGGTTCCCGAATATGCACGTTCTTATATTGAGAATTTAAAAACACCTTATACATACAATGACGTTTGCAACATAGCATTAAAGCAAATTGAAGAGGAAAAGTTCTACGAAAACATAGAATTTACAAATAATAAGTTTGTTTTTTTTGATACAGAATTGATAATAACCAAGATATGGTTTGACTTTCGATTTGGGAAAGTTCCTCAGTTTTTGACAGATAGAATGAAAATAAGTTACTTCGATTTATACCTTCTTTGTTCGCCGGATTTACCATGGGAATCTGACCCGGTTAGAGAACATGGTGAGGATCGGGAATACTTTTTTGATTGGTACAAAAAAGAAATCGAACAAACCGGAAAACCTAATGTTATTGTAACAGGTTTTGGGAATCAACGATTTCAGAATGCTTTAAATGCTTTAAAATTATTATAGTTATTAAAACTACCTTTTTATGAATAATGAATTGTTAAACACTATAAAAAAGCTTTCACAATTAGAGGGTTTTAAAGATGTTTGTCATGAACAAGGCAATTATGATATTATGCCTTCTACTGATGTATTACAAGAAATAGTCCAATTGGCACGGTCTATTTTATTCCCGGGATACTTTGGTGATTCAGCGGTAAATTCTCAAACAATGATGTACCATATAGGTGTAAACATCGATAAATTGCATCTGCTTCTTACTCAGCAAATCAAAGCCGGTCTATGTTTTAATAATTGCAGTGAATTTAATCATATTGATGAAATTGATAAAACAGGGAAAGAAAAGGCTACTCAGTTTATCATTCAATTACCTGAAATCAGAGAAAAGCTTCACACAGATGTAATAGCAGCTTTTAACGGAGATCCCGCAGCTAAAAGCTTTGGGGAAGTTATATTTTGTTATCCTAGTATACGTGCAATTAGTAATTATCGCATTGCACACGCTTTACTTAAGCTTGAAGTACCTCTTATACCACGTATTATTACCGAGATGGCACACTCAGAAACTGGAATAGATATTCATCCGGGTGCTACAATTGGAGACTATTTTACTATCGACCATGGCACCGGAGTCGTAATTGGCGAAACGGCTACAATTGGCAATAATGTAAAAATGTATCAAGGTGTAACATTGGGAGCAAAAAGTTTTCCTTCGGATGCGAATGGAAATCCTATAAAGGGTATAAAAAGACATCCACACATAGGAAATAATGTCATCCTTTATGCCAATTCAACTATACTTGGAAATATAAACATAGGCGATGGCTCGGTAATTGGAGGAAACCTTTGGATTGATACCGATGTGCCACTTGGATCAAAACTTGCCCAGAAAAAAGTGAACTAAAAAAATTGGTTAGATAAAATTTAAAGCATAAAGACAAAAAAGAGAAATATGGAATTTGAAATGTTAGCAAAAACCTTTCGTGGGTTAGAAGAAGTATTGGCAGCTGAACTTGTAGGTATTGGTGCCAATAATGTTCAGCTACAACGAAGGGCAGTTAGTTTTACAGGTGATAAAGCTTTAATGTACAAAGCAAACTTATGCTGTCGAACAGCTTCACGTATTTTAAAACCTATATTATCGTTCGATGCTTCTAACCCGGATGAAGTTTACGAGCAAGTAAAAAAAATAAACTGGAGCGATTATATGACTGTTGACAGTACTTTCGCTATCGATTCAACTGTTTTTTCTGATGTATTTCGTCATTCAAAATTTGTATCGTATCGAGTAAAAGATGCCATTGCCGATTGGTTTACCGAAAAATACGACAGACGTCCGTCTGTTCGAATTGACAGTCCACAATTGATGATCAATATCCACATTGCAGAAAATCATTGTACACTATCGTTGGATAGTTCCGGCGAGTCACTTCACAAGCGGGGCTACAGAGTGGCACAAACTGAAGCTCCACTTAACGAAGCCTTAGCAGCAGGAATGCTACTTATGGCTGGATGGAAAGGCCAATCGAATTTCGTCGACCCAATGTGTGGTTCAGGGACTTTGTTGATTGAGGCGGCGCTTATTGCACTAAATATACCACCTGGCATATATCGTTCTTCATTTGCTTTTGAAAAATGGAGCGATTTTGATGAAGAACTTTTCGATGCGCTTTATAACGACGATTCATACGAACGCCCATTTAACTTTAAAATCTACGGCTCTGATAATTCTCCACGTGCTATCAAAATAGCAGAACAGAACATTAAAAGTACTGGATTGAGCAAATACATTGAACTACAGGTAATGCCGGTTCAGAAACTGGAGGCACCGGCTGAAAACTGTATGATTGTGACTAACCCACCTTATGGCGAGCGCATCACTTCTGACGATATTTACGGATTATACGCTTCATTGGGAACAACCGTAAAACATAAATTTGCAGGAAGCTCTGTCTGGGTTATCAGCTCTCATGAAGAATGTTTGGATAAAATAGGATTAAAACCTACCGAACGCATAAGATTACTAAATGGCTCACTTGACTGTTGGTATTGTCGTTACGATATATTTGCCGGGAAACGCAATGATTTTGTTGCAAACAAACGAGAAAACAAAGAATAACTCACAATTATTTTTACAACAAAACTCTGACTTTCAGTTTGTTTTAAATTCCGAATTATAATTATGAATTTAAAACTGTCCAACTGTTTGTAAGTTCCAAAAAATACCTTACTTTTGCACCGCAATCGCCCAGATGGCGGAATTGGTAGACGCGCTGGTCTCAAACACCAGTGGATTCATTTCCATGCCGGTTCGATCCCGGCTCTGGGTACTTTTAAATTAGAACCTCAATTGATTATCAATCAATTGAGGTTTTTTCATCTTCTTATTTTCCCCACATTTTCCCCACGTGTGAATTATTTTGGGGATGAAGTCAAAAACTACAAATGTTTTGATTGATTCAACAAATTTGGAAAACGATTATTCTGTCATACATGTATTTGCCTTGAATATAACTCCGTTTCCCCTAAAATAATTGAAATCCCATTCTTTTTATTGAGCTGCTGGATAAATCTCTAAATGTCACAAAACACCGTCAGGAAATATATTTTATTGCTTTAATTCTTATATTTTTGATTTGATACTTACTCTGCAAAACAGGCTAATTATGACTGAAAAAGATGTATACTTATTGGGAAATACATAGCAATTTCAAGAAAAAACCTGTTTATGAAATCTCCATTAGTTTACATATCTGAGAAACTACATAATCTACATCACCTGCAATTGAATAATTAGCTTTTTTGTAGTAATATTCTCTTTTGGCAAGACCTTCTGCAACGAACTGACTTATCTCTTCTCCTTTTCTGTATGCTAGAAGTGGTCTTTTATTTGCATGAGAAGCTAGCAGTCTTGAGGCCAGTTCTGATGGTGTGTAATGCAGATAAATAGTTATACCCTGTTTATTCATAAAATCCATATTGTCAAAAAAACAGGGAGTTCCACCGCCAGTAGAAATTACAACATTTTCAAATTGAGATACTTCATATAAACAATTTTGTTCCAATAATCGAAATTCGTCTTCCCCTTTCTCGGCAAAAATCTGAGTCACGGTTTTAAATTGTTTCTCTTCGATGTAGGTATCCATATCCACAAAACTATATCCTAGTGCTTCTGCCAGTAATTTTCCAACGGTAGTTTTGCCCGAACCCATATATCCGATCAGAAATATTCGTTTCATATTAATCATGTATTTATTTTAATATCAAATACTTATGTTTTGTATTTGACACTCACAAAAATACTAATAAATTTTCATGGATATATATGTTTGTAGGAAAAAACGCTTAAAATGAATTGTATTTGAAATAAGACAACCAGAAGCATGGATATTTATACTAACTTTGTACTAAATTTATAGGAAATTGTTGTGGAAAAAGAAAGTGCTGTATTATTGCTTTTTACGGGTGGAACTATCAGTATGTCCGAAGACCCGGCTACGGGAGCTTTACGTCCCATTGATTTTGACAGACTTCAAGAATATATGCCTGAACTAAAACAGACAGGAGTCCGTATAAAGAGTATCCCGTTTTTGCCATTGATTGATTCTTCGGATGTTCACCCACCTGTTTGGGAGCGTATTGCTGAAATTATTCATGAAAATTATAACGATTACGATGGTTTTGTGGTGCTCCATGGGACCGACACTATGGCTTATACGGCTTCAGCAATGAGTTTTATGCTCGAAAACTTATCTAAACCGGTGATTTTTACAGGAGCTCAATTGCCTATTGGCATGATGCGTTCTGATGCAAAGGAAAATTTGCTAACTGCTATTGAAATTGCAGCAGCAAAAGAGAATGGTCAATCGATAGTGCCTGAGGTGTGTATATTCTTTGAAGACACGCTGTTTCGTGGCAATCGTACTACAAAGAAGAATGCCGAGCATTTTAGTGCGTTTAATTCTTACAATTATCCACCATTGGCCAAAGCCGGTGTTCATATTAAGTATTTTCGGTCCTATGTTAATTATCCAGCAGCAGGAACCAAGCTGAGAGTTCGTACAAAAATTGATCAAAATATTGCTATTCTGAAGCTTTTCCCGGGAATTTCAGAAAATACCGTAAATGCTATTCTTCAAATCCCGGGACTGAAAGCTGTTGTACTCGAAAGTTTTGGTGCCGGAAATGCACCACGGCGCATTTGGTTTTACAATGCATTGAAAGCTGCTACTGATCGGGGCATTTTGATAGTGAATAAAACGCAATGCAGCACGGGTTCGGTGGAAATGGGACGATATGAAACCAGCTTAAATCTGGTAAATGCCGGCGTGATGAGTGCTTATGATTGTACAACAGAAGCTATTGTAACTAAACTTATGCATTTGCTTGGTGAATACGATTCCTCAGACGATGTGAAACACAGACTTAGCATGAGTATATGTGGAGAAATGACTGTAGTATAATAAAAAAGGAATAAGATTTGGTTCTTATTCCTTTTTTTCCCTTTTTATTTTAGTCCAATTTCCAGAACAGTGAAAGAATCAGGTTTAAGATTTGCCCATGGACGCGGATTTTGTTGCGTTACGGCAGGTGTTTCACCATATTCGGCAGTAGGCAAATAGAGTTTATGCGTTTTTGAATTCAACGTTATGGTTCTCGCCCCCCTTGCTGTAGGGAAAGTCTCTAATACAGAATAAGTATTTGCATCATTTTCCTGAATGATAGTCATGGTTCCTTCACCATTCGAAGTATATATTCTGTTTTGAGCAGCATCAAAAGATACTCCATCAACGTTTCCTCCTATTTTCACGGTGCCTACTACTTTTCCGCTTATAGCATTGCTAACAACCAGTAATTTATTTCCACAAACAGAGAACAAGCGATGATTCTTTACGTCAAAAGCCAAACCGCTGGGTTCTTCGCCGGGGGCAATAGACCATGTTTGCAGCACCTTTAATGTTTCTACATCAATAGCACTGATGGAGCTTTTGTCTTCAATGTTTACATAAATCTTTCCATTCGAATCGGTTACCGGAAATTCAGGTTTGCCGCTCAGAGCAATAGTTCCTACAACTTTATTTATAACGGCATCAATAACCGTAGAGTTTGAACTTCTACCATTGAATGTGAATACTTTGTGCGAGAAAGAATCGTAAAGTATAGCATCCGGGTTATTGCCGGTTACCTTTATCCGGGCGATGAATTTCAACGTTTTAAGGTCGATAACAGTAACCGAGGTATCGCGGCCATTACTGATAAAAGCTTTGTTCAGGTCATTTGCGAGTGCAATTCCGTGAACTCCTTTTGTGTCGGGGATGGTTCCGATTACTTTGCCTGCTATAACATCCACAACATTTACCATGTTACCATGCGATACAAACAGTCGGGAAGAAGCTTCGTCCATGCTTAAGTAATCCCATCCGCCATCACCTCCAACGTGAATCTTATTGGTAATTTGATAGTTGGATTGAGCAAAACAGCTACTTACACTTAAGAAAAATAATAAACCGAGAGTAACATGTAGTTTTTTCATTTTCATTAAATTTTAAAATTATGGGTAAAAAAGAATAAGTAAAAGCAGCATTCTAAAGTTTAGTAACTTTAGATAATTCACTTTCTACTTCTTTGATAGCTAATGACTGCTGATGTAAAATCTCATTATGATTATTTAAGGAAATAGATTCTACCAGCACACTAACTGATGAAAGCAACGACTGGATATTTTGCAAAACCAAATTCTCATTCAGTTGGTTTTCAATTTTTACAATCGGTTTTTCAATAAGTTCAGGCTTGTAATTAATTTCGAGCTTCTCAGCCATGGAATTTACCGCTTCAGCTAATTCATTAAATTCATCATTCGATGAAATTTGTATTCTACTTTTAAAATTATTATTTGTAATTGCTTTTATATTTTCAGTAATTTTTTTGATGGGTCCTGCTATGTAATTTGGGAAATTAATCATAAAGGAAAATGTGATTATAAAACAAAATGCCAACATAATGGAAAGATTCTTATATATTCGTCGAATCATGTCATTCAGGGTAGCATTTTTCTGAACAATAGCCTGCATGTTCAATGTAGAAACTGTAAAAATTTTAGCTTTTAATTCGTTCAAAACGGGTAAGACAGTTGTCGAATAGTAAATAACCTTGTCATTTGATGATTCAATATTTTGCTCGGAGACTAATGATTTATATTTTAAAAAGTCCTGGCGAATTGATTGAACTAAGTCTTTTTCCCCAAACTCAGTAATATTTTTATCTTCAATATTCAGATTTTCTTCAAATTTATTGAAAGAAACAGCGAGTGAATTTTTATCATAATGATAGTTTTTATTCAGGAAAATTGAATTCACGGCAGTATGAGTTTCATCAATTGCTTGAATCATATTTTCGGAATAATGAACCGACCAATAATTGTTTTTTATCATCAGTTCAGAACTATATTTTATCGAAGAGATGTAATACATGCTTAAACCTCCAATTAACGCAAATTCAGCAAAAAGGAAAATGATTCCTAACGATACCTTTGTTCTGATTTTCAATTTCATACCTTTAAATTCTAAATGGATTATTTGCAGTGAATTTTTTTGTTGACAAAGGTAATTCAAATAAATCAAATGATTGATTTAAAACAAAAAAATCCTGTTTGAAATAACTCAAACAGGATTTTTTTATTTTTCTAAAAGTCTGGTTTCAAACTTTATTTTGTTGCTAAAGCGGCTTCAACCCGGTTTGTCAAATCAATAAATGCAGCTACATCCAGTCGTTCAGGGCGTAAATCGAAAATAGGATCAGCATACATCGGATGACCGGCTTCTACAAGCGGTTTTAGTGAATTACGCAATGTTTTACGGCGTTGGTTGAACGATGTTTTCACCACTGATTTAAACAGTTGCTCGTTGCAGTTGATACTTGAAACGTTATTTCGAGTAAACCTAATCACAGCCGATTGAACTTTTGGCGGCGGATCAAAAACATCAGCATTTACAGTAAATAGATATTCAATTTTAAAATACGCCTGCATCAGTACACTCAGAATTCCGTAAGTTTTACTTCCTGCCGGAGCAGCAATACGTTCAGCCACTTCTTTTTGAATCATACCTGCCAGACATGGAATTGAATCTTTGTTTTCAAGCATTTTAAAGAAAATCTGACTCGAAATATTATAGGGAAAATTACCGATTATACAGAATTTATCAGGGAAATAAGCTTTTAAATCCATTTTCAGGAAGTCAGCTTCAATAACGTGCAATTGAGGATAGTGCTGGTGAAGATATTTGACCGATTCGCCATCGAGCTCTACGGCTGTAAGATCAATCAGTGGATTTTGGAGTAAAAACTGAGTAAGTACACCCATTCCTGGTCCAATTTCGAGTACAGAAGTTTTACCGTCAAGTATAAGGCTATCGGCTATACGACTGGCAATTTCCATGTCTTTCAGGAAGTGTTGCCCCAGGTATTTTTTTGCTTTTACTTGTATCATAATTGTTGTTGGTCAAAAGGAAATAGAATTATTTAGAAAAATATGAAATCGGTTAAAACAGCAGCATTTCTGTTTGTGAATTTAATTGTATCTTTGTACAATATAGAGAAATAATTGCTCTTTTATTGGTAGGCAAAAGTAATTAAAATAGTTTGTTATTACTCTATTTTCAGCTGAATAACAAAAATAGAATCAACCAAAATTACCTGAATGAGAAAACAATTCATATCTGTGGGTCGTATCATTTGTCGAGTTATCGACTTTTTTTATCCTCCTTTTAGCAAATACATGACAGCGCAGTTTTTTCGGTATGGTTTTACTGGTGCAGTCAACGTTGGATTTTCTTTGGTTCTGTATTTTTTGGTGTATAATTTTGTATTGCGTCAGCAAGTGCTGCCTTTGGGATTTTTTACGTTTAGTTCTCACATTGGTACGCTAGTCATTACTTTCCCTGTTTCTACCTTTTTCGGGTTTCTATTGCAAAAATATGTGACGTTTACCGAATCCGACCTAAAGGGACGCATCCAACTTTACAGATATTTTGTAGTGGCAATTGCCAACTTGGTTATCAATGCTTTCTTTTTGAAAATATTGGTTGATGGATTTCATTTCTGGACAACGCCGTCGCAAGTAGTTGCTACCTTTTTTTGTGTTTTAATCAGCTACTTCTCTCAAAAGAAATATACGTTTAAGGCTCCCCAAAAATATAACCATCCCATAAAATAGGGCGTAAATAATGAATAATTTTAGAGCTTTTCGATTTAACAAGAATGTCTCTTTGAAAATTCCTTTCGGAGACTGGGTGTCGTTGCTAAAATGGATAGTTTTACCTGCTGCATTTTCATTCCTTGCCTACAAGCTTGCCACATTTAATCAATATAATGACCTGATTGCACAATGGAAACAGCTTCCATTGTCGCAGTTTTGGTGGTTGACGGGTGTATTTGTTCTGCTGCCGCTTAATTGGTTGCTCGAAGCCGCCAAATGGAAACAATTAGTTTCAACGGTTCAAATTCTAAACCTGGGGGATGCTCTTAAAGGTGTGTTTGCAGGTATTTCCACCGGATTTCTCACGCCCAATCGGGTAGGAGAGTTGGTAGGAAGAGTAATGTATCTGAATGCCGACAACCGCAAAGCCGGAGTAACTTTGAGTGTGCTAAACAGCCTGACACAAAATATCATTCTGGTTTTGTGTGGCGTTCCGGCCCTCGTGTTATTTCTTAGAGCTTCTCAGGGGAAAATTGAACTCAACTCAACGCTCTATTTGATTATTCTGGCTGTAAGTTTGTTGATTTTTGGATTAATTTACTTCATGCTTCCGAGGTTTAGCCGACTGCTCAAACAAAGTCGTTATTCTGAGAAAATAAAAGTATTCACCGATTGTCTTTCGGCATACAATAAGCAAGACTTATTGCGAATAATGCTTATTTCGCTTGGACGTTACCTGGTTTTTTGTACACAGTTTTTCTTTATGTTGCGGTTTATGGGCGTTGAATTGTCGGTATGGCAAGCCCTTATTTCTATTCCTACCACGTATCTACTGGTTACTTTCACACCTTCGCTGGCATTTTCCGAAGTTGCGGTGCGAAGTTCGTATGCAGTGTTGGTAATCGGTGTTTTCTCCGGTCAGGTAGTTAGTATTGCTTTAGCCGGAATGTGCATTTGGTTGGTGAATTTTGTTATTCCTATGCTGGCGGGGGCGGTGGTGTTGGCAGGGAGGAAAGTGATCTGATTACCTCTCAATTATATAGTGTTTGAAATTATATACCATTGTATGTTGTTGCTTATTTGTTTATACTTTTATGAGAATCTAATTTGTATTTTAGTAGGAAAATCTTTAAATGATATATAACTATGATCCACGAAGAAGCTTTCGAAATATTCAGAAATGAAATGCAAAGGAAAAAGGAACTCTTAATTACAGAAGTTCTTTCAACTTTTTGGACAAAATTAGACACTGATTTTCTAGAATCATCAGGAATATATAAACCTCTAGATACATCTCCAAAATCAGCCTCAATAAGATTCTCTCAGAAATATAATCTTTTGAAGAATACGATATTTCATTATGAATTAAATGTAAATAATACATTTTTGCATTTTACTGATAAAGTAAAAGCAGAAAAGATATTACAAACGAAGACATTTCGAATGTACGATTTAAATCATATGTCGGACACCTTAGAACTAGAGTACACATATGATTTGCTTGATTCAATTCCAGATGGAAATAAAAATATTCATTCAATAAAAGAAGAGCTGTTCTGCATGTCCTTAAGTGAACCAAAGAATAAGGAAAATCAATATCTGTGGGAAAATTATGGAGACAAAAAGCAAGGAGTCTGTTTAGTTCTCACAATTGAACCACCAAAGGATAATTATGATTGGTCTTCATATTATATTGGAAGGGTAAATTATAAAAACATTAATGAACTTCAGGTAATTGAAGAATTAAAAGATAAATACATTAGATTTGCAAAAGAAAAACAATTCAGCATTAATAATTTTAAGATTCTCATGTCTTTGATTATTAATTTCTATAAAAAGTCAGACCCATACGAAAATGAATCCGAAATACGATTAATAAGATATGTAGAGAAGAAATATTGGGAAAAGCATAATGATAAAAACATTATATATGAGTCAAATAATAAAGAATCTGTTTCATTTAATGAGATACATATTAACCAAGAACAATCAGGTCACCCAGTTATAATAATAAAGAACATTATATTTGGCGAAAATTTTCAGATAAAGGATATGGAAAGTTTGAAAGCACTTATAGGAGAGGGACTAAATATTAAATTATAAAATAGACTTAGTATTAAATAATTAAAAAAAGCAGAACCATCCGGTTCTGCTTTTTCTGTAGTTAGTCGTACCCATGCACCGACTAAAGGGTCATTTATTTATTTTCGCTTGTTTTTTTTGCTGCGGCGTGAACGGATTCAATAACCTCAAAACCAAATTGTGCAAGCGTTCGTGGAGTTTCGCGGTACACACCTTGTAATACATCACGACTACCTTTCACCGAATTCTCAATGTCGGGTAACAATGCGTTGCGTTTGTTGATAGCTTCTTCAGATTGTTTTTTCAAATCCTGAGCCTGTTTATCGAGTGCAGCTGCCTGCGCTACTTTAGCTCCGTTATCGCTCCACTTGTGCGACGCCATGGCGTTGAGTGGTGATTCAGTGCCTAATTCGGTATGTTTTTTATATACCTTATCAGCTAAATCTATTAATTCTGTAGGGTTAGTGGGTATTTCTACCCGATAATTTGGGTTGCTCATTTAGACCTCCTTTTTTTTAATGGTTTTTTATAGTATTTATTTACGCATGGTTCAAATTGAAAATTTAAAATACAATTGTTTTAAACAGTTTGTGGCGAAACAAGTACCGATATTCAATATTCAAGTCCCAATACTGAGAAATGAAGTCCCAATATTCAATATGGAAGCTTCATTATTGAATATTGAAGTCCCGTACCTCGATATTGAAGTTCCGATATAGAGAAATCAAGTCCCGGACTTCAATATTGGGACTTCATTATTGAATATCCGGGCTTCAATATTGAATATTGGGACTTAATTGTTGTGTATCGGGACTTAAATCTATCATCATTCGGCTTGCCGCCCCAAAAGTTGGCACGTAAAAATGCCTCTGCGCAAAACCGGAGTTTGGTGCAAAGACAATATCTTTGATAGTTCGACACTGCGGTGGCGGTGGAACCCTGAACAGAGCATATTTTGATGGTTGATGTACCGTTTGCGGTAAGCAAACGTGCAGGTTTTACCAGTGAAATGTTACAACTAAAACCTAATGTGGATGGGGTGTTTAGATAAAGCCAGGTCATTAAAGCAATTAATTTTTAAGTAACGGCAAAGCATGACTTACCGATACATATCAGTAAACAAACGGATTAGTAATTACAAGAACGTTGGGTTTTTATATTTAACCGTTGCAAATATATTGAATAGTTTTTAAATGTAAAACTATTTTGAAGAATATTTTATGATAAAATGAAAATATTTTTTGAATGGTTGATTGATGGAAGAAGGAGTGAACCGGGAGTGTTGATTTTTACGATGCCTACAGGTATATGATGTGTTCAATGCCCGTAAAATACCGGCATAATGAATGGACGGGTGACCCATTTTCGGGAAAAAACATCAAATTCTTGTTGGGCACCGGTTATAATGCCCCATTTGTCGGTGACTTTAAACTCAATTGATCCACCATAAAAAGAGTTTGGGTACATGGTAGAAAGATAGGGAGGTATTCCGTTTTTAGCACCACTAAGGGAGTATTGTCCAAAAGTGTTTATGCTAATCCGGTCGGTTAGCCGGATCTTTAGGTTTCCATTCAGACCGGTACTGTTACCAAAATTATTGTAGATATTATATTTCGAAGCAAAAACACCTCCGGTAATAACGCCGGAATTTCCAAGCTTAACGCTGTAATTGGCATTAACCATATATACACCTCCCAGTCCGTAATAGTTATTTGTGGTGCGTGAGGTATTTATCCAGCTCCAGTCATTAACCGTATATTGATTGTGCAAATTGTCGGTCAGATTAATCGGAGGAATATCTTTAAATGAAAGTGACGAAAGGTTGAAAGTTGGTGTTTGGAGTGATTGATTGAATTGTTCCATCCGAAAGAATTCATTCATTTTCAGAAGAGAAGGCGTTTGAAACCGATTGTTATAAAGTTGATTGTCGCCTAAAAATCCACCTCTGCCGAAAGTCATATTTCCACCAATGCTATCTTTTGAAGTTTGAGCAAAACAGGTTGTTGCGTAAAAAGCAAGCACTATCAGTTGAACTTTTTTCATTGCAAATTAAATATTAGAGGTTTGTCCAATCAATTAAATTTCAACAAAAATCCTGCCAGAGAGTTAAGCTAAATCTATTTTTTCTCCAGCTCCAGTTCCACCCTTCCCAGGTATAACCCGCTTTTCCCCATTTGTGCAATTACGATGGGTTTTCCGGCAGCATTTTTCTCTGTAGTGTTAGTTATCATGCTGTGCGAATGTCCACCAATAATTACATCGATATAGCGGGTTTTGTGTGCAATTTCGAAGTCGTTCACCTCGGCTTTAGTACTATCGGCACCGAGGTGCGAAAGACATATAATCACATCGCATTTTTCTTTCTTTTTCAGCAATGCAGAAACTTCATTGGCTTTTTCAATGGGATTTTCGTAGACCAATCCTTTGTAATTATTTGCTATTATCAAACTTTCAGGGTTTACATCTAACGCCATAATACCTATGCGTAACCCAGCTTTCAAGAGAATAATGTATGGTTTTACGATGCTAAATAATGGGGTTTTGTCCACCTTATAGTTGGAGCTTATTATGGGAAACTGCGCAGCTTTTAATATAGTGGCTAATGTATCTATGCCATTGTCAAATTCATGATTTCCCAGTGTAACGGCATCATACTTCATGCGGCTCATAGCGTCTACCTCCACGCGTCCGTTGAAAAAATTGAAGTAAGGTGTTCCTTGTGAAAAATCGCCGGCATCAACTAAGAGTACATTTTTATCTTGTTTGCGAATCTCATTGATTTCTCCCATTCGGCGTGCATATCCGCCCATGTCAGACGTTTTCAGCACCGATTTTTCGGTTGGTTCCACCTGACTATGTGTGTCATTGGTATGGAGAATAACCAGTCGTATTTTTTGTTGTGCCAACGTTGAAAACGTTGAAATAATAAGTGCGAAGGCGATTAATCTATATTTGGTTTTCATTTCTTGAGTTATATTTTCATTCTGATTGAATCTGTTAGTAAGTTGATTTCCGTTGTCAACTGTCAACTATCAACTGTCAACTATCAATTGTCAACTATCTTGATTCGTCCATCCAGTTTCGATTGTATTTTATTGCCTTTCAATGTTTCGTTTTCAATATAGTCGAGTAGCATTTTGCGGACTTTTATGCCTGTGTTAACCCGTTTTTCATATTGAGCCAGTTGAAACATTTTGTCATTTCCACCAGCCAGATAATCGTTAGTGGCAATGCTGTAGAGTTTTTCGGGATCTATCGGTTTTCCGTCGATGGTTACATTCACTGCTTTTCCATTGCTTATTTCCATGCGTAAACCCGAAACACCTTCGCCACCCACACTGGCAAAAAATTGAATTAACTCTATTAGTTTGTCGCCCTTCAGCCATAAAATTACCAATTCGTTTTCAAAGGGCATTAATTCAAACACTTTTCCAATGGTAATGTTTCCGGCAGTGACTACTGTTCTTAATCCGCCCAGATTCACTACCGACAGGTCAACATTCTGGTGTAAATAATTGGAAGCAGTTTGGCGATACACATCCGCACTGAAGTTAGACAGTAAGCTCTCAGGTGCATGCCCTTTCATAGTTTCAGCGGCTTGCCCGATAACCACATTCATTTTTGCATCAATTTTTTCTTTGATAGGTTGCAAATATGTTTCATAACTCTTGTCGGCAATGGCTTCGGTGCTACTGTCGATGGCTATTTTAGTTGAAGTGGCTTGTGTAATTGTCCATGTTTTGTGACTGCACGATAGAAGTAAAAATACAAATATGCTCAGAGTCAATAGTTTCTTGTAATTCATTGTGTAAGCACTTTTTGATAGGATTATGGAAGCGAAAGTAGTAAAATATATTTATATGTCAATATGAAATTATTGTAATATGCTAACTTGATTGTGGATAATACTTTCTCATTCACAGGCTATGAGTTGAGTAGGTAGCTTGTTCATAATGGTAAAATGTAGTATCTTTGCGCAATTGAAAAAATGGGAATTAAAACAAAAAACACGATATAGAAAATGAATTTTATTGAAGACCTGCAATGGCGGGGCATGGTACACACCATAATGCCCGGAACCGATGAACAATTAGCAAAAGAAGTTACATCTGCCTATATCGGTTTTGATCCAACTGCCGATTCTCTGCATATCGGAAGTCTGGCACCGATTCTTCTGTTGAAACGATTCCAAATGGCAGGGCATAAACCTATTGCTTTGGTTGGAGGCGCTACAGGGATGATTGGCGATCCTTCAGGAAAATCGCAGGAACGGAATTTACTTGACGAGGAAACGCTCGAAAAGAATTTGCAGGGAATTAAAAGTCAACTTGCTCGATTTCTCGATTTTGAAACTGACTCTATCAACAAGGCCGAAATGGTAAATAACTACGATTGGATGAAAGAACAAACATTCCTTTCGTTTATTCGTGATATTGGGAAGCACATTACCGTGAATTATATGATGGCCAAAGACTCTGTGAAAAAACGTTTGACGGGAGATACCCGTGATGGAATGTCGTTCACAGAGTTTACATATCAGTTGGTTCAAGGTTACGATTTTTATTGGTTGTACGAAAACATGAACTGCAAATTGCAAATGGGCGGTTCTGATCAATGGGGAAACATCACTACTGGAACAGAATTGATTAGACGTAAAACAAGTGGCGAAGCCTTTGCATTGACTATCAATTTGATTACGAAATCGGATGGAGGTAAATTCGGGAAAACCGAATCCGGAAATGTTTGGCTCGATAGAAACAAAACTACGCCTTACGCTTTCTATCAGTTTTGGTTAAACACGGCCGATGCAGATGCAGAAAAATTCATTCGGATCTTTACATTTCTACCTAAAGTCGAAATAGATGCGTTGATTACCGAACATTCAGTAGCCCCACATCAACGGGCTCTGCAAAAACGGTTAGCCCAGGAAGTAACTGTGATGGTTCATTCCGAAGAAGATTATCAGGCTGCTGTTGAAGCTTCGAATATTCTTTTTGGAAATTCAACTTCCGATGCATTGAAAAAATTGGACGAAGAAACGTTGTTGGCTGTGTTCGATGGAGTTCCGCAGTTCACTATTTCTAAAGTTGAGCTTGTGGCTGGTGTTAAAGCTATCGACTTATTAACCGAAAGTGCAGCTGTTTTCCCTTCAAAAGGAGAAATGCGCAAGCTGGTACAGTCGGGTGGAGTGAGCATTAACAAAGAAAAACTAGATAATCAGGACGAAGTCATTGATATTTCAAAACTCCTCAACAGCAAATATTTATTAGTTCAAAAAGGCAAGAAAAACTATTATTTATTGACAGCAGAATAACAGAAATCTCTGTTTCACGGAATAATTTTCAGAAAACGTTTTGGCAAAAAGAAAAAATTCGTATCTTTGCACCGCTTTAGAAATAAAGCCCAACGATTGTCTCATGGTGTAATGGTAGCACTGCAGTTTTTGGTTCTGCCTGACCAAGTTCGAGTCTTGGTGAGACAACAAAACCTCAACGGTTG
>Ga0209123_1000143_pt1 | contig 111228 bp, 117 predicted proteins | sample BarGraIncu00431A_FD_184500 | JGI IMG/M metagenome (GOLD analysis project Ga0209123, IMG submission 184500) | Arctic peat soil microbial communities from Barrow, Alaska, USA - Barrow Graham LP Incubations 004-31A (SPAdes) (version 2) | ecosystem: Environmental > Terrestrial > Soil > Wetlands >... | reverse complement strand
TCTCCACCGTACTGGGTTTGGACAAAAGCATCACCGAGCTTTTTGTCAGCCACGCTCGCCCTGGCACAGCCCCCGTAACGCGTGAGATTTTGGCCGAGCAGCAAGTCATCGCCGACACCTTTTTCGAACTCAAGCTGATCCCGAAGAAGCTCAACTTATTGCACGCCGCCCCGGTTGATTTGAGCTGAAGCGCCGATCAGGAGAACACCCATGAGCCGCCACCCTATTTTCGCAAGTGCGATGTAGCGTTTAGGCCCCCCCTGATGCCTGCCTGACGGCAGGGCAACTTTCTAAAAAATTGAAATCCGCGCTTGCGCAAGGGACAAGCCTTGCCTGCGCCAACCCGAAAGACACTCTCATGACTCACCTCACCGCATTGAACCGCCGCCAGATTCTGGCAGCCGCTGTCGCTACCACGGCACTGGGCGCCACGGGCCAGGTACTGGCGCAAAAAGCCAGCCGCACCCTGCGCATCGGCCACCAAAAAGGCTGGCTGTCGCTGCTGAAAGCGCACGGCACACTGGAAAAACGCCTGACCCCGCTCGGCGTGGCCGTCACCTGGACCGAGTTCAACGCCGGCCCGGTGCAGCTGGAGGCGCTCAACGTCGGCGCCATCGACTTTGGCGACGTCGGCGAAGCCCCGCCCATCTTTGCCCAAGCTGCCGGCGCGCCGCTGGTCTATGCCGGCGCCACCGTCCCGCGTCCTCGACTGGAAGCGGTCATCGTGCCGAAGGCTTCAGCGATCCGCACCGTGAGCGAGCTCAAGGGCAAGAAAATCGCGCTCAACAAGGGTTCCAACGTCCATTATTTGCTGGTCAAGCTGCTCGAAAAGAACGGCCTGAAGTACAGCGACGTGCAACCCATCTTTTTGGCACCCGCCGATGCCCGTGCCGCGTTCGAGAGAGGGGCGGTAGACGCTTGGGCCATCTGGGACCCGTTCCTGGCCGCCGCCCAGAAAACACTGGACGCCCGCCTGCTGGCCGACGCCACCAGCGTCGCGAACAACCGCTGGTATTACTTCACCTCGCGCGACTTCGCCACTAAAAACGGCGATGTCCTGAAGATCGCGATTGAAGAAATCAACAACATCGACACCTGGATTGCTAAAAACAAGGCAGCGGCCGCGACCGAACTCGCCACCGTACTGGGTTTGGACAAGAGCATCACCGAGCTTTTTGTCAGCCGCACTGACTATGGCACAGCCCCCGTTACGCGCCAGATTTTGGCCGAGCAGCAGGTCATCGCCGACACCTTTTTTGAGCTCAAGCTGATTCCGAAAAAGCTCAACTTATTGCACGCCGCCCCGGTTGATTTGAACTGAAGCGCCGATCAGGAGAACACCCATGAGCCGCCACCCTATTCAAGAATTGCAGACCGGCCTGGCTGCATCCACAGTTCACCCGGCCCAACCCTGGCCACTGTTTAACGACGGCATCGCCATCCCCTGGGCCGCGCTCAAGACCGTGGGGCAGCGCCTGTTGCCCTCGGTGGTTCCCGTCGGGCTGATCGTGGTCTGGCAGATTGCATCATCTCTGGGTTGGCTGTCGGCACGGGTGTTGCCGGCGCCGCTGGATGTCATCACGGCAGCCTGGACGCTGGCGGTGTCGGGCGAGTTGTGGACCCACGTCAAGGTCAGCGCCGCTCGCGCGCTGGCAGGGCTGGCCATTGGCGGTGGTTTGGGCCTGTTGTTGGGGCTGTTGACCGGCTCGGTGCGGTTTTTTGAGACGCTGCTGGATTCCACCATCCAGATGGTGCGCAACATCCCGGCCCTGGCCATGATCCCGATGGTGATCCTGTGGTTCGGCATTGACGAGGGGGCCAAACTGTTCCTGATCGCGGTGGCGGTGTTCTTCCCGATCTACCTCAACACTTTTCACGGCATACGCAATGTGGACCCCGGCCTGATCGAGATGGGGCGCACCTACGGCCTGTCGCGCTGGCAGCTCTACACCGAGATCATCCTGCCCGGCGCCGTCTCCAGCATCCTGGTGGGCTTGCGCTTTTCGCTCGGCCTGATGTGGGTCATTTTGATCGTGGCGGAAACCATATCGGCGCAGGCCGGCATTGGCTACCTCACGATGAATGCCCGGGAATTTCTGCAAACCGACATCGTGCTGGTGGGCATCCTGCTCTACGCGCTGCTCGGCAAGCTGGCCGACATGTTTGCCAAGGCGCTGGAGCGCTACTGGCTGCGCTGGCATCCGGGTTACCAAACGCCATAACACAAGGCCGATTTGATGATTGCTACTAAATTAATAGCTGCTTACGCACATTCGACAAGGGCTGGAGGCCAATTTGAGCACTAAATCCACTGTTTCCTCGCCGCGCGGCGTGTCGCTGACGCTGCATGGTCTGAGCAAGCGCTATGGCGAGCGCGAGGTGCTGCGCAACGCCGAACTGAGCATCGCGCCGGGCCAGTTTGTGGCCATCGTGGGGCGCAGCGGCTGCGGCAAAAGCACGCTGCTGCGGCTGGTGGCCGGGCTGGAAAAAGCCTCAACGGGCAGCATCGCCGTGGGCGACAAACCGCTCTCAGGCCTGTCCATTGATACCCGCATCATGTTCCAGGACGCGCGCCTGCTGCCCTGGAAACGCGTCATCGACAACGTGGCGCTAGGCCTGCCCCAGAGTCAGCGCGCGGCCGCCGCCGAAGTACTCGACCGCGTCGGCCTGGCCGACCGTGAAAACGACTGGCCGGCGCGCCTGTCGGGCGGACAACGCCAGCGCGTCGCGCTGGCCCGTGCGCTGGTCCACAACCCGCGCCTGCTGCTGCTCGACGAGCCGCTGGGGGCGCTGGATGCCCTCACCCGCATCGAAATGCACCGGCTGATCGAAAGCCTGTGGCAGACCAGCGGCTTCACGGCACTGCTGGTGACGCACGATGTGCAGGAGGCAGTGGCACTGGCCGACCGCGTGATCCTGATCGAGGACGGACGCATCGCGCTGGACGAAACCATTGCTCTGGCGCGTCCCCGTTCGCATGGCGACGCCGGCTTTGCTGCGCTGGAAAAACGCATCCTGGACCGGGTGCTGCAAAAGCCCGCCACCGAGCCCGCCTCGACCGACAGCCACTGGCCCGGCGCGCAAGCCCATGGCCTGCGCTGGGCCATCTGATTTTTTCACTTCATTTTTTACGGACTTTTCAAGGAGCAATTCATGTCCATTCAAGCCATCAACGTGCGCAACCAATTTCGCGGCAAAGTCAAGGAAATCATCATCGGTGATGTGGTCTCCGAAATCGATGTCGAAACCCCCTGGGGCATCGTCACCTCGGTCATCACCACCCGCTCGGTCAAAGACCTGGACCTGAAGATCGGCTCTGAAGTGGTGGCGCTGGTCAAGTCGACCGAAGTGTCGATCGCCAAGATCTGAACCTCCGCCACTGACCCGCCCACTGAAAGGTAATCATCATGAGCAGGAAACTCAGACTCGGCGCATTTCTCCCCGGTGCCGGACAACACGTGGCCGCCTGGCGGCATCCCGATGCCAACGCCAATGGGCCGCTGAATTTTGAACACTACAAGCGCTTGGCCCAAACGGCCGAACGCGGGTTGTTTGATGCCTTCTTTCTAGCCGACGGCCTGGCCGCCAATTTTGGTGGGCTGCTGGGCGCAGGGGGCAGCGCCAAGGCAACTGACTTTGAACCGGTGACCTTGTTCTCGGCGTTGTCGCAGGTCACCACCCACCTTGGCTTTATTGCCACCGCGTCCACCACCTACGAAGAGCCCTACAGCCTGGCCCGCAAATATGCCTCACTCGACCACCTCAGCGCTGGCCGGGCCGGCTGGAATGTGGTCACAACCATCGGCGACGAAACCGCGCGCAACTTCGGTCGCGAAAAGCAACTGACACCCGCAGACCGTTACGACCGGGCAGAAGAGTTTGTGGACACCGTCAAAGAACTGTGGGACAGCTGGGAAGACGATGCTTTTATTCGAGACAAGGCCAGCGGCCAGTACTTTGATCCGGCCAAGGTGCATCCGCCACAGCACAAGGGCAAACATTTCTCGGTGGCCGGTGCGCTCAACGTGGCCCGCCCGCCGCAGGGTTACCCGGTGATCGTGCAGGCCGGTCAGTCTGAACCCGGGCTGGAGTTGGCCGCACGCACGGCTGAAGTGGTTTTCACGGCCCAGCAGTCTCTGGAAGATGCCCAGGCTTTCTACCGCAACCTCAAGGGCCGTCTGGCCAAGTACGGGCGCGCGCCGGATGAGTTGCGCATCATGCCGGGCGTGTCGGTCTACGTTGGCAAGACCGAGGAAGAAGCCCAAGCCAAGTTGCAGCAGCTCAATGACCTGATTCGCCCCGTAGAAGGCTTGACCCTGCTGGCCGGACTCTCTGGGGGTATCGACTTGTCGAAGTACCCGCTGGATGGCCCCTTCCCCGATCTGCCAAAAACCGAGGGCTGGGTCAGCCGCGCGCAGATGATGGTTGACATCGCCCACAAGCATAACTTCAGCATTCGCCAGCTTTACCAGTGGGTGGCGACGGCACGGGGCCACTGGACGATTGTGGGCACACCCGCTCAGGTGGCGGATCAGTTGCAGTCGTGGTTCGAGAACGGCGCGGCGGACGGCTTCAACATCCTACCCCCTGTTTTGCCCGCCAGCCTGGATGAGTTTGTCGACCTGGTGATCCCCGAACTGCAGCGCCGCGGCCTGTTCCGCACCGCGTATGAAGGCAGCACGTTGCGCGAAAACCTGGGGCTGGCACGGCCGCAGAACCAGCATCTGCTACAGCAAAAGCGAGCCAAGGCGGCCTAAGGCATGACGGAAGTGACCAGCAGCCGATCACATCATGATTGAACTCAACAACATCAGCCTGACCTACCCCGGTCACCCGACCCCGGTACAAGCCTTGCAGGGTGTCAACCTGCAGGTTCGCGCGGGCGAGGTGTTTGGCGTGATTGGGCGTAGCGGTGCGGGCAAGAGCTCGCTGATCCGGGTGGTGAATCTGCTGAACCGCCCGTCACAAGGCCAGGTGCGTGTGGCGGGCTCGGAGTTGACGGCCCTTTCCGCACCCGAGCTGCGCGCGGCGCGGCATCAGATCGGCATGATCTTTCAGCACTTCAACCTGCTGTCGTCCCGCACCGTGTTTGACAACGTGGCCTTGCCGTTGGAGCTCTCCGGCGTGCGCCCGGCTCTCATCAAGGCGCGAGTCGATGAGCTGCTGGATCTGGTGGGGCTGTCCGCATTGCGCGACCGCTACCCGGCGCAGATCAGCGGCGGCCAGAAGCAGCGTGTCGGCATCGCCCGGGCGCTGGCCAGCAAGCCCAAGGTGTTGCTGTCCGACGAGGCCACCTCGGCGCTGGACCCGGAGACCACGCGCTCGATTCTGGGCCTGCTGCGCCAGATCAATCGCGACTTTGGCCTGACCATTGTGCTGATCACGCACCAGATGCAGGTCATCAAGCAGGTGGCGGACCGGGTGGCGGTGATTGACGCCGGGCGCATCGTGGAGCAGGGCGCCGTCATCGACGTGTTCACCCGGCCGCAACACGTCACCACGCGCAGCCTGATCGACGAAATATTGCCGCAGGAACTGCCGGCCAGCGTGATTGCGCGCATCCGCACACTGATGGCCGCCGAGCCGCAGCGCAGCGGCCAGCTGCTGCGCTTGGCTTTCGCCGGTGACGGCTCGGAGCAGCCGCTGCTCAGCGATGTCATCCGCCGCTTTGGCCTGGACCTGAACATCCTGCACGGCCAGATCGACGACATCCAGGGCCAGACCTTTGGCTCGCTGGCGGTGCATGTGCGCGGCGCCAGCGCCCAGCTGGCACAAGCGGTGGCGCACTTGCGCAGCGCCGGTGTCGTGGTGCAGGAACAGGAGATCGCCCATGTTTGAAACCTTCACCCCCCAATTGCTGGAACTGTTCGCCTCGTCGCTGTGGGAGACGCTGGTCATGGTGACCATTTCGGGTGCCGTGGGCGCGCTGCTGGGCACGCCGCTGGGTGTGTACCTGTACCTGAGCAGCCGCGGTGGCGTGCTGGAGAACCCGGCGCTGAACCACATCGTCGGCACCACCGTCAACGCGCTGCGCTCCACGCCTTTCATCATCCTGCTGGTGGCCATCATTCCGTTCACGCGCTTCATCACCGGCTCTTCCATCGGCACGGCCGCTGCCGTGGTGCCGCTGACCGTGGCCGCAGCACCCTTTGTGGCGCGGCTGATCGAGACCGCGTTACGTGAGGTGGACCATGGGCTGGTGGAAGCGGCGCTGGCGATGGGCGCCAGCACGCGCCAGATCGTGTTCAAGGTGCTCTTGCCCGAGGCCCTGCCCGGCATCGTGGCGGCGCTGACCATCACGCTGGTCAGCCTGACCGGCTACTCGGCCATGGCCGGTGCCATCGGCGGCGGTGGCCTGGGCGACCTGGGCATCCGCTACGGCTACCAGCGCTTCCTGCCGGAAGTGATGCTGGCGGTGGTGCTGGTGCTGATCGTGTTTGTGCAGGCGCTGCAAAGCGCGGGCGATGCGCTGGTGCGGCGCATCAGCCACCGCTAGCGCCCTTGGTTTAGAGAAAATTCAGCCACTAGCCCCCGTCGAATATGCGTAGACAGCTCTCATTTTAATAGCAATTGTTTTTTACGTAGGAGTTTTATGAACAAGCGTACCCTGATCCAAACCGCCGCCGCCCTGCTGCTGGCGGCCACTCTCTCGCCCGTGCTGGCACAGGACAAGCCGATCAAGGTCGGCGTCACCGCCGGCCCGCACGCCCAGATCTTCGAGCAGGTCAAGAAGCTGGCTGAAAAAGACGGCCTGAAGATCCAGATCGTGGAGTTCAGCGATTACATCCAGCCCAATGCTGCGCTGGCCGCCGGTGATCTGGACGCCAACAGCTACCAGCACAAGCCCTTCCTGGACCAGCAGGTCAAGGACCGCGGCTACAAGATCGTGTCGGTGGGCTACACCGTCAACTTCCCGATTGGCATTTACTCCAAAAAGGTCAAGAGCCTGGGCGAACTCAAGGAAGGCGCCAAGTTCGGCATTCCGAACGACCCGACCAATGGCGGCCGTGTGCTGCTGGTGCTGCAGGACAAAGGCCTGATCAAGCTCAAACCCGGTGCCGGCCTGAAAGCGACGCCACTCGATGTGCTGGAGAACCCGAAGAAGCTCAAGTTCGTGGAACTGGAAGCAGCGCAACTGGCCCGCTCACTCGATGACCTGGACGCCGCCGCCATCAATACCAACTACGCGCTGCCGGCCGGCCTGCACCCGGGCAAAGATGCCATTGCCCAGGAAAATGCCAAGAGCCCGTATGTCAACCTGATTGCCGTGCGTGAGCAGGACCAGGCAAAACCCTGGGTCGCCAAGCTGGTCAAGCTGTACCAGTCCGAAGAAATCCGCAAGTTCATCCAGACGGAATTCAAAGGCGCGGTGGTCACCGGCTTCTGAAGCGATCAGGCCGGCCACACCCGACCCCAAACCCACCAGTTACGAGTCATTTAGGCCTCCAGCCCTTATGCATCAAGCGCAAGCAGCTATTAAAAATATAGCTTTTTCGCCCTCATTTCACCCGCAATCACCCGAGGAGTTTTGTCATGTCTGAATCCTGGAAATTTGAAACCCTGGCCGTCCACGCTGGCTATTCCCCCGATCCCACCACGAAAGCGGTGGCGGTGCCGATCTACCAGACCGCCGCTTATGCCTTTGACAGCGCACAACATGGCGCCGACCTGTTCGACCTGAAGGTGCCGGGCAACATCTACACCCGCATCATGAATCCGACCCAGGACGTGCTGGAAAAGCGGGTAGCCGCGCTGGAGGGCGGCATCGCCGCGCTGGCGCTGGCCTCGGGCCAGGCGGCTGTGACCTACGCCATCCAGACCATCGCCGAAGTCGGCGACAACATCGTGGCGTCCGCGGCGCTCTATGGCGGCACCTACAACCTGTTGGCCCACACCTTGCCGCAGTTTGGCATCACTACCCGCTTCGCCGACCCGCGCGATCCGGCCAGCTTCGAGCCGCTGATCGACGACAAGACCAAGGCGGTGTATGTCGAGTCTGTCGGCAACCCGCTAGGCAACGTGACCGACATCGCCCGCATCGCCGAGATCGCGCACCGCCACGGCGTGCCGCTGATCGTCGACAACACAGTGGCCACGCCTTTCCTGCTGCGGCCCTTCGAGCACGGCGCCGACATCGTGGTGCATTCGCTCACCAAGTACCTGGGTGGCCACGGCACCTCGATCGGCGGTGCGATTGTGGACTCCGGCAAGTTCCCGTGGGCCGAACACAAGGCCAAGTTCAAGCGCCTGAACGAGCCCGATCCGAGCTACCACGGCGTGGTCTACACCGAAGCGCTCGGGCCGGCGGCCTACATCGGCCGCGCCCGTGTCGTGCCGCTGCGCAACACCGGTGCTGCCATTTCACCGTTCAACGCCTTCCTGATCCTGCAGGGGATCGAGACCCTGGGGCTGCGCATGGAACGCATTACCGACAACACCCTCAAGGTGGCGCAATTCCTGCAAAAGCATCCCAAGGTGGCCTGGGTCAACTACGCGGGTCTGGCCGATCATCCCGACCATGCACTGGCGCAAAAGTACCTCGGCGGCAAGGCCTCCGGCCTGCTGACCTTTGGCGTCAAGGCGCCGAAAGCGCTGGGTCGTGAGGCCGGCGCCCGCTTCCTTGATGCGCTCAAGCTGTTCACGCGCCTGGTCAACATCGGCGACGCCAAGTCGCTGGCCACCCATCCAGCCTCCACCACGCACCGCCAACTTTCGCCCGAGGAGTTGGTGAAAGCCGGTGTGCCGGAGGACGCGGTGCGGTTGTCGATTGGTATCGAACACATTGATGACCTGCTGGCAGACCTGGCGCAATCGTTAAACGCCGTCTAAATCACTGCTGAACGAAGTTGGAATAAACCAAACCTTGGCCGCGCGCTGAATGCGCGGCCCCTAAACAATGAACTTCCAACAACTTCGATCGGTCAGGGAGACCGTGCGCTGCGGCTTCAACCTGACCGAGGTGGCGGCCATGCTTTACACCTCGCAGCCAGGCGTCAGTCGGCAAATTCGCGAACTTGAAGAGGAGCTGGGGATTGATATTTTTGTGCGCTCCGGCAAGCGTCTGACGGGTCTGACACCGCCAGGCGCTGCTTTGCTACCGATCGTCGAACGACTATTGCTGGATGCGGACAACCTCAAGCGCGCGGGGATGGATTTCACCTCCCGCATGGATGGTCGTTTGTCGGTGGCGGCGACGCACTCGCAGGCGCGCTATGCCCTGCCGCATGTGGTGCGGGACTTTCGGGTCATGTTTCCACAGGTCACTTTGCATCTGCATCAGGGCTCGCCCAAGCAGGTCGCTGAGATGCTGCTATCGGGCGAGGCGGATATTGGTGTGGCCACCGAGGCGCTGGCCTGCTACCCGCAGCTGGTCACCCTGCCTTGCTACCGCTGGACCCACAGCATCATCGTGCCGCCGGGTCATCCGCTGCTGGACCACCCGGAGCCGGTGACCTTGCAGCAGTTGGTCGAGTACCCCGTCATCACCTACAACGTGGGCTACACCGGACGCTCCCACATCGATGACGCGTTCGCCCGTGAAGGGCTGCACCCCGAGGTAGTGCTCACGGCGATGGATGCCGATGTGATCAAGACCTATGTCGAGCTGGGCATGGGCGTTGGCATCGTCGCATCGATTGCGCTCGACCCGGAGCGCGATCGGAATCTGCGAATCCTGGATGCGCGGCATCTGTTCGAGATCAACCTGACGCGGCTCGCGATCCGTCGCGGCACCTGGCTGCGCGGCTATGCCTACAGTTTTATTGAGACGTTTGTGCCGACGCTCACACGTGACGCTGTCGAAGCGGCCCTGGCCGAATTGCATCTCACACCCTGAATTCATCGCGATTGGCCTCTATTGGGCGCTGGTCAAAACGGCCAGACGGGTGATGCCTGCGCGCTCGATCAAAGCCATCACCTTGGCTACGCTACCGTAGTTCACCGCTTCATCGGAGCTCAGATGCAGGGTCAGTTCGGGCTGCGCCGCATGCAGGGCACGCAGGCGGGGCTCCAGTTCGGTGAGGCTCAATGGCACCTTGTCGACATACGTCTGCCCTGTTGCATCCACACTGACAGAAATGGGCTTGCGTGGTTCAGCCGCTTGCGTGACGACGGTCTTGGGTAGATTGAGCTTGATGGCGTTGTTGAGCAACGGTGCCGTCACAATCAGCGCCACCACCAACACCAGCATCACATCAACCAGGGGGGTGATATTAATTTCGGACAGCACTTCATCGCCGTCATTGGAAGTTGAGAAAGCCATGGTGTCGTTCTTTCTTTATGCGGGTTGGCTACCCAAGGGCAACCCATCGTTTCCAGAGACTGATTTGGGCGCTCGCTCACTACTGGCCGCGACCACCGGTTTACTGCGCGGAATGCGAAAGCCACTCTTTCGAGAGAGCGATATCAGATCGGCACCCAGCTCGTCCAGATCGGCATTGATGACTTTCAGGCGGCGCAAAAAGAAGTTGTAGGCCAACACCGCCGGCACTGCCACGGCGATGCCGACGCCGGTAGCGACCAGCGCTTCACCAATCGGTCCGGCCACCACGTCCAGGCTGGCTGATCCGGTTTTCCCAATGTCAGTGAGAGCGTGCATGATGCCCCAGACCGTGCCAAACAGACCAACAAAGGGCGCCGTGCTGCCAATGCTGGCCAGTACCGCCAGGCCACTCTCCAAACGGCGACGCTCCTTGTGTATTTGCTGGCGCAGCGCACGCTCCAGCAGGTCCTGGCGATCGCCCGTGTGCTCAAGGTCGAAGCCGGATTGCGTCGAATCATCACGTAGCGCCTGCAGCCCGGCGGCGCTCAAGCGCGCGGCGGGTCCGACTTGCTCCACCGCCAGATCAGCGGCCGCCTGCAGATTGGCGGCGGCCCAAAATGATTGAGTGAAACACTTGTTGTGGCGTGCCACTCGCAGATGCTGGACGGCCTTGATCAGGATCAGCGACCAGGTGGCCACCGAGAAGGCGACCAGTGTCCACAGCGTGGCGGGGACTATCAGTTCTGTGGAAATTGTCATGGTTCTTCCTTGGGTTGAATCGGGGCTTGGGGTGTTTAGGACGCGAGTTTGAAATCAATGGGCACGGTGGCCCAGCCGTCGATGGCCGTAAGACCCTTCTTGGCGGGCGCGAAGGTCCAGCCGCGCACGGCGGCCAGCGCGGCTTCGTCCAGCACCGGTTTACCGCTGCTTTGTTTGATCTCTGCATTGCCCACCTGGCCATTCGCCAATACATGGACACGCAGCAAGACCCGTCCTTGCAAGCCCTGGCGTTGCGCCGATTTGGGATACACGGGCGGTGGGTTATTTAAATAGCCCGCAAAGGCATTGGCCTCTGTCACCGGCTCGTCGGCCTTGGTCGCCAACGGCGATGACGGGGGCGCGGCAACGATCGGTCCGGAACTTTTCTGGGCTTGGAGATTTTCTGCAATGCGGACGGTATCGGCGGGGGCCAGCGCGGTGGTAGCGGGTGCGGTGCGCAGAGCGACAGGTGACGGAGCCTGCTTGGGCTGCGCCGCAGCCTTGGGTGGCTCTGGCCGATGGGGCGGCGGCGCCACCGGCTTGACCTCGGGCGTGGCGCGCAGCAATTCAATTTCTTGCGGCGCTTTGATCGTACGAGGCGCATCAGCCCGTTGCCAGACTGCCCACACGATCAAGAGATGCCCGGCGACGGCAACCAGTACGAGCGCCCAAGGCTCGAGACGCACTGACTTGCGTGGGGCAGACAGAACGGAGGCAGGTCGCGCCAATGACACATTCGCATGAGCGACCGGAAGTAGCCGCAGGCCGACGGGTCGAGCGGCAATGCAATAGCCGGCACCTTCAAAGCGCAGTGCGGAGACAGAAGTCATGTTGATTCTTTCGAAACTTGAACAGGACCTGTTGATGCAAGCGCCGTGCCACCTGAAAACCACCGAATTGACGCACTCAAGGGGTTTTCCTGAAGCAGGCGCAACAGCACTGTTGCCTGGTCAACAGTGCTTCAGCAAAAGTGCGGGTTTGATAGCTGCGAAAGCCATTTTTCACAGGCTAATAGCTGGCCCGCTAATTGCGACATTGACCTTGCAAAGCCCCGGCAGGTCGTCGGGGCTGTCCTTATTTACAGAAAGAATTTTCAAGATGAAGAAGTCAAAGAGCCCGCCATTCCATCCCGCACTTAAACCTTTGGTATTGGCACTGTCGATGGCGATTGGCTTCATGGGGCTTGCGCATGCCGCAGAGGACAGCAGTAACCTGTCCGCCTTGCAGGCTGAGAATGCCGCGTTGCGCAAAGAGTTGGAGGCGCTTCGTTTAGCGCAATGGGCTGCACCCGCTTCTCCAAAAGCAGTTGCGCCAGCTGCTTCACCGGTAGCACCTACTGCAGTGAGTACGGCGCGGGAAAACCAACTCGGCGCCGTCGTCGTTACGGCGCGTAACCGCGAAGAAATTGCACAGGATGTGCCGTTGCCAATCCAGGTTTTGGGTGGCGAGCAACTGGAGCGAGAAGGGGTCAAATCGCTTTGGGACTTGACCGGCAAGGCCCCCAATCTGCAACTCAATCCACCTGGAGAAAATGCCCGCAAAGTCAGTATTTCGATCCGCGGCATTGGCCGCAATGGCGCCAATGACTCAGCCGAAGGTAGCGTGGCCACCATCGTTGATGGCGTGCCGCTCTACTATGCCGGCCAGGCCTGGAGCGACTATGTCGATCTGGACCGCATCGAGGTATTGCGTGGCCCGCAGGGCACCCTGATGGGCAAGAATTCAACGCTGGGGGCGATCAACATCGTGACCCGCGCGCCCAGCTTCACGCCTAGTCAGAGCTTCGATGTCACCGCTGGCAACCTTAATGACCTGAGTGGCCGCTTTTCAAGCACCGGCCCCCTCGTTGAGGGCTTGTTGGCTTATCGCGCCAGCTTTGTTGCCGACCGTGCAAACGGTATCTACACCAACACCTACCAAAGCTTTGGCAATGCCAAAGAAACCTGGAATGAAACCAACAAGCTGGCAGGACGCGTGCAGTTCTTATTGACACCGACACCTGACCTGAGTGCGCGGGTGATTCTTGACAAACTGCGCTCGGACGAGCGTACCAACCTGGGCTTCCAATTTACCAACGGGCCGGCCACCTGGTCAAACGGTTCAGCTCGCCCCACGGTGACGGCCGCCGCAGGCTACACCGGCAGCGCTGCCAACTATGGCTATCTGGGCAAATTTGCGCAGCGCGCTGCCTGGTTCCACAACGCGGATGGTTCGATTTATCAACCTCGTCTGGGCAGCACCGATTTTGGCAACTCCGAGGCGCGGCCACAGATCACCAATCAAAGCGGTCTCTCGGCCGAGGTGAACTGGAATGTGGCCGATCACACACTCACCTCCATCACTGCCTACCGCTACCAGGATTTCGACATCAAAAACGGTGGCAATTACGACCAGTTTTATATTGGGAGTAGCGGACAGCAGTTGAACAACAAACAGTTCTCGCAAGAGTTGCGCGTCGCCTCCACGCCAGCGGCCAACAAGGCGTTTGACTACCAGGCCGGACTGTATTACCTGAATGCGCAGGTCTACAGCGACGACCCGACTTATTACGGACCCGATGCCGGCGCCTGGAATGCCAAAGATGCGCAGTACAACGCGTTGATCGGCACAGCAGCGGGTCGGGAGCTGTTGCGGGCTTCGCTTGATGGTATGTACCAGAGCTCGGTCACCGACGCCAGAGTCCGCAGTCTGGCCTTGTACGGACAAACCGACTGGCATGTGACCGAGAAGGCCACCCTGACAGGCGGCGTTCGGCTGACCAATGAACAAAAGACCAACAGCATCACGCAGCAACTGGACCGTCCCGGCATTGCACTGACTGCGGCCAATTTTGCGGGGGCGACACCGGCTCAACTGACAGCGGCCCAAACTGTGCGAAATGGCAGCATCAATACCCCCTACAGCGCCATTCAAGGTACGCCGATCGATGCCACGTTGCTGGCGTGGAACACGGGCGCGAGCTACAAGCTGGCCCCGGATGTGCTGCTCTACACCTCCGCAGGCGTGGGGGTGAAGTCCGGCGTCGTGACCTGGGCCAGCACCGCGCTGAGTGGCGGCACACTCACCCCCGCCAACTTGAATCCTGAAAAGTCACTGGACCTGGAAGTGGGCTTCAAGAGCTTGCTGCTGGGTGACAAACTGCAGTTCAACGTGAACGCCTATCAGACCAAAATTACTGACTATCAGACCTCCGTCAGCTTGCTTCAATCCGATGGCGTGACCTATACCTCGCAGTGGACCAATGCACCTGGCGTGATGGCGCGGGGCCTTGAGCTGGAGTCGGCCTACCAGGCCACACGCCGTTTGCAATTCACCGCTACCGGCGCCTACAACCGTTCCACCTACGATGGCGAGTTCCTGGTTGCAACCCCCGAAGCAGCAGCCATCACGGGTCGGGCCGGTCTGACTGACCTGAACGGCAAGCAACTGGCCAATGCCCCCACGTCGACGCTCAATCTTGGCGTCAACTACCAAGCCCCCGTGTTTGGATTGCTAGGCCGCGTGACCTTGTCCAATGCCTACCGCTCTGGGGCTTACCTCGCCGCCAATCTGGCCGAGTCCACTTGGCAAGGGGGCTATAGCATCCTGAATCTGGGTCTGGGTCTGGGCAGCCTGAACAAGAAATGGGAAGTCTCACTGCTGGCCAAAAACCTGCTGGACAAGGTGTACGCCACCAGCGAATCCGCCTATTCTGCGACCGGTGCGGGTAACCTGCAATTGGGCGCGCCACGGTACCTGGGCATTAACCTGCGCACCAGTCTCTAAGCCTTGGCATGTAACAGTCCCTGCGCTGCGGGCAGGGACTCGTTGTTTCGCATAAGCAAACTTGGAATGCTTCGTTCCATTGTGCGAAAAGTATCGGTACATTGATTTGCTCATGCCCAATAGAGACCCGCCATGACTCATGTACTGACATTCCCCGACTCGCAACACCAGATTCTCTCCATACGCGCCAAGGCGCTGGTGTTCAATGACCCCGCCTCCCAAGCGTTGCTGGCCCAGGCTGATCGCGTGGCCGCGAGTGATGCCACCGTTCTGATCATTGGAGAGACCGGCACTGGGAAAGAATTAATTGCCCGCCATGTGCACAAGCAAAGCGGCCGCAGCGGGCCTTTTCTTGCGGTGAATTGTGGCGCTTTCAGCGAAAATCTGGTTGAGGCGGAGCTATTCGGCCATGAAGCGGGCGCCTATACCGGCGCCAGCGGTGCACGCGCCGGCTGGTTTGAGGCCGCCAACCATGGCACGCTGTTTCTGGATGAGGTGGGCGACTTGCCAATGTCAATCCAGGTGAAGCTCTTGCGTGTATTGCAGGAGCGCCAGGTTGTTCGGTTGGGTTCACGCCGGCCGATTGACGTGAATGTACGTCTGGTAGCGGCCACCAATGTCCAACTGGAACAGGCGGTGGCGGCGGGACGTTTCCGCGCCGACCTCTACTATCGTCTGAACGTTGCGACCTTGCCGCTGGCACCGCTGACACAGCGTCCCGGCGACATCCTTGCGCTGGCAGAGCATTTCATTACCGTCTACAGTCACCGTCTGGAGTTGCAGGGTGTTCAGCTGGGAGCCGAAGCGCGTGATGCCTTGTTGCGTTACAGCTGGCCGGGCAATATCCGTGAGTTGGAAAACGTCATTCATTACGCCCTGATCGTTAATTGTGATGGCATCATTGCCGCCAAAGATTTGCAGCTGCGCGGCGTGAACTTGCCGGAGAATTCGACTATGGTTCAACGGTCTGCGCCGCACCCGTCGCATCGAATTATTCCGGCCTTCACTGACGTGGCAGTTAACGAACCAGTCAATCGCCTTGACCTGCTGGCTTCGGTTTTTTCTCAACTTTGCGAGGAAGGTGGCGCGTCGTTGTATGAACGCATTGAGCAGGTTTTAATCCAGAGTGCCTACGCGCATTGCGAGCGTAACCAGGTACATACCGCTGATCTTTTAGGTATTTCGCGCAATGTGCTGCGCACCCAACTCAAACGCTTTGGCCTATTGGCTGGCGCGAAACCTTTTATCACCCACAGGAGCCACCATGACGCGTTTGACAGCCAAGGACTTCCAACCTGAAGTTCTGGAACTTTTCGATCACTATGTGCATGGCGAATTAAGCCGGCGCGGATTTCTGAACCATGCGGCGCGCCTGGCGGGCTCTGCGGCGGCCGCAGCAGGACTGTTGACGGCGTTGAGTCCCCAGTTTGCACTGGCACAACAAGTCGCGCCCACCGATGCACGCCTCGTCACACATACCCAAACTTTTGCATCCCCCCAAGGCTATGGCCAAGTGAGCGGCTACCTGGCCAAGCCGGCCGGCGCGAAGGGCCCCCTGCCGGTGGTGCTGGTGATCCATGAAAACCGGGGCCTGAACCCGCATATTGAGGACATCGCGCGTCGGCTGGCACTTGACGGTTTTCTGGCCTTTGCCCCCGATGCGTTATTTCCCCTAGGTGGCTATCCGGGGGACGAAGACCAAGCTCGTGATTTGTTCCCCAAGCTCGACCAGAACAAGACACGGGCTGATTTTCTGGCTGCAGCCAACGCCTTGCGCCGCTTCCCAGAAGGCAATGGCCACGTCGGCGTGGTCGGCTTTTGCTACGGCGGCGGCATAGCCAATTTTCTGGCGACGCAAGTGCCCGAATTGGCCGCCGTCGTCTCTTTTTATGGCGCCCAACCGCCGGCCGAAGCCGTGCCCAAAATCAAGGCACCGCTGCTGCTCCATTACGCGGGGGCCGACGAGCGCACCAATGCCGGCTGGCCCAAATACGAGGCGGCATTGAGAGCGGTAGGCACCCGCTTTGAAACTTATATTTACCCCGGCGTTCAACATGGCTTCAACAACGACACGACACCCCGCTTTGACGCCGAAGCGGCGCAGCTGGCTTGGCAACGTACCATTCACTTTTTGAAGACTAATTTAGTCTGACGCAAAGACGGCCCCCTTCCCCCTCCGACCTATTTATAAAGAACTTTTACATGAAACTCGCTACCAAACTTTTAATGTTGCCCCTGTTGGCCGTCTCCGTGGTCAGTCTGAGCGTCAGCGCCCAGCAGGCGCCCAAGCCGGAGCAACTGATCAAATGGCGCCAGTCGGCCTTCCAGGTGGTGGCCTGGAACAACAGCCGAATCAAGACCAATCTGGACGGTCAGTACAACAAAGAAGACGTCGTCAAAGCCGCCAACACCATTGCCGCCATCGCCAATGGGGGACTGGGTTCGCTATTCGCGGCGGGCACCGAGACCGGCAAGGGCTGGCATGAAACCAATGTCAAGCCCGCGTTATTTGCAGCAGGCAGCAAGGAGGGCGATTATTCCGCCGCCTTTGCAAAAGAAGCCACCGAGCTGGCCCATCTCGCGGCCACCGCCGACCCCGTCCGCGTAAAAGAGCAATTCGGCAAACTCGGTCGCACCTGCAAGGCATGTCACGATGACTACAAGGCCAAGGACTGATGAACAACACCGAAGAAACAAAACAGCGCATACGACTGTGGGACGTCCCCACCCGACTGTTCCATTGGCTTCTGGTGGCGGCGGTGGCCACGGCGGTCACCAGCGGCTTGGTCGGCGCCGACTGGATGGACCTGCATGGCATGGCCGGTCTGGCCATCGTCGGCCTGGTGACGTTCCGGCTGGTTTGGGGCTTCGTCGGCAACCGCCATGCCCGCTTCAGCAGCTTCGTGCCGTCACGGGCTAAGTTGCTGAGCTATCTGCGCGGACGCTGGCAGGGCCTCGGGCATAACCCGCTTGGTGCAATGTCCGTGCTGGCTCTGCTGGGCCTGTTGTCACTGCAGGTCGGCACCGGCCTGTTCAGTAACGACGAGATCGCTTTCACCGGCCCACTCGCCAGCTTGGTAAGCGAGGCGCTTTCATTGCGCTTGACCGGGCTGCACCATCAGTTGTCGACGGCTTTGTTCGTCTTACTGGGTTTGCATGTGGTCGCCATCCTGTTCCATACCTGGATCAAGAAAGACAACCTGATCAAACCCATGGTGACGGGTTTCAAGGAGGTCAATTCAAGCCCAACCTACGCCGGGGCAAAACCCGCTGGTTGGCTGGCGCTGATTTGTGCACTTGTGGTGGCGGCCAGTGCCGTTTATGCCGCCAGCGGTGCGCTACTGCCTAAAGCTTCTTCCAAGATAGCTGCACCCGCCGCGCAGCAGACCACGACGCCCAAGCCAGGCTGGTGAACATCGGAGCCGCTGCCGCGGCGGATAGACGCAAGACAAATCTAATTAATTCAAACGGCTTTGAACCACCTGCAAGCCAGCAACGGCGCAGGCCTCATCAACATCACTGCCGCGCGCACCACCGACACCGATGGCGCCAATAATTTCATCGCCGACCTTGATTAACACGGCGCCAGCGCGGGCATTGAATTTGGCGTCAGCGGCGACTTTGTCGGCCAGCGTCTTGTCGGTCTTGACCTGTTCCTGCAACACGCTGGTAGGGGCCTTGAATTGCAGTGCCGTCAAGGCCTTGGCGTTGCCCGATGACACACCGCGAGGCGACGCCCCATCCGAGGCCAGCAAGACCTTGACGACCCCCGCCGAGTCGAGCACGGCCACCCCAATTTTTTGATCTTTTGTGGCGCAGGTCTGGATTGCGATGCTGGCGGCCTCCAGTGCCAGTGCCAGCGCAGGACCGCGTGCAGCGGGTACCGGGACGCGGGCAGCGATCGTCACAGGTGGGTTGACGGCAGGTGCGGATTGGGCAAAGGCGGCGCTGCTTAAAAGAGTTGCGACCCAAAGTGGAAAAGTTGTTTTCATGAATTAAGTTGAGAGTTACAGGTTAGATTTATTTCACTGCAATTGGCGTGGCTTTTTGCCAACGCGGCAATATTTGATTGGGGTACCAATACTTCAGATGGCAGCCCTCACATGAGGATTCATTCAGATGCCCGCTGGCCACGACTAGCTGCTTGACATCACGCGCCTCAATCGCAGCCAATATTTCCTGGCCACTGACTTGCATGACATTGGCGGCGGCGGCAAAGGCGGCCGGGTCTTTGGCAATGACCTGGGCGATGCCAGCCTCATTGAGGTAGGTTTCATGGGTATCTACAATTTTGACGCCCTCGCGCACCACCTTGATACCCTCCAGTTGCAAAAGGCCAGCCCCCGCAATGACTTTCAACGCATGCAGCCGGACAGCATTCCACTCTTCATCGGTGTGGGGTTGCTTTTCTTCTACGCCATCTTTGGTGATCGTGGTGGACACCGACGCCCAGAGGGCGTCTGAGGAGGGGTCTACCAGCGCATGCATCACCTCCTGAATGCTGGCGACCGGTTTGACGGACGCCGCTGGCTGGCAAGCGCCCAGGATGGCCAAAAGAGGGGCCATCAGCAGAATTCGAAAGTCAGTTTTTTTCATAGGATCAATACAATCAAGTGAACCCAATGGCGCGCCCGGCCAACCCAACGCCGAACCACAGCACCAGTGACGCCAGCGCACCGCTGGTTGCCAAGGCTTTCCCTGCCGGATGCGACACCAGACGACGAATCAGGCCGAGCTGCAACAACACCGCCAGCACCAGCAACACCAACTTGAGTTGCAACGCCTCCTTCGTGACGTAAATGACGGCGGTCGATGCAAACATCAAACCACCGCTGATAACGGCAGCAGCCAGGCCCCACCAAAGAAATGGCCGTGCCAGTTGCGCCACCTCAGCCAAGCTCTGCTGTTGCAAGCCCAGCCCTAGCAGACGCAATGCCACCAGCAAGACCCCCGTGAGCAACAACACAAGACCCACGATGTGGATGAACTGAAATGCCGCACCCACCAGATGGTCCGTGCCGCCAATCAACTGGCCCACAGGACTGCTTTGTAATGATTCAAGAATACTCACAAGAACTCCTTAGGCTAGATAGGGAATGAGGCGGCCTGAGAGCGCGACCAAGACCCACGAACTCAGCGAAGCCAGGCCCACAAAGCGCACAGACGAAGGCAGACGGACACGGTCACCCCATTCGGCTGCACGATGTGCCAGTCGGGTCTCGAACACCAGTGCATTGGCCACGCCAAGAACAATGAAGATTGAGTGAGCCCAAAATGCGATGTTGGCAACATCCTGTGCGGCAGCAGACCAGAACAACAAGATGCCCGAGACAAAGGTGAGCGCGAATCCGGCAAAGATCCACAGGCGCAGTTGCTTCAACACGCTGGCTGCCGGAACTTTTTTCAGTACAACGCCCAGCAAGCGCAAGTCAACGATCAGGAGCAATCCCACCGACAGTGCCAGGCCCAACAAATGTGCGGACTCAATCAGGGGAAACACGATCGTTGACTCAGCAATGGCGACACCCACTTGACTGCTTTCTATCGCCTGAGCGATCTCAAGAATGCTTGTCATTTTTAATCCTTTCCGTTAGTGCGCGGCAGCCGCTGGCGCCGCACTAGCCACTTTTGGCGCAGGCGGTGTGATCTTGCTCAGCTTGCCGCCCTCCGCCTCATAATCCTGGGCACCGACTGCACCGGCCACCTTGAAACCTTTGGAAACCAGCAAGTCAGCCGCAGCACCGGCGCGCCCAGCATGGTTAGACACGGTGACGATGACACGGTCACGCGGGATGAATACGGCGTTCTTCTCCAGCTCTTTGCTTTGAATACTCAAGTAGGCAGGGAAGCCGCCAATGCTCGTGAGCTCGTCGGGGCGACGTACATCAATGATCACTACTTGCTCGGGCTTGGCCAACAGCGCATCCAGATCTGCACGGCTGAGCTTGGGTGCCTTGGCTTTGTAAACCGGCGCGGCCGCTGGCTTGGGCGTCGCAGTAGCCTCTTGCGCGTGGATGAAACCGGCCGTCAGGGCCAAAGCAAGAGCGAGCAGGGTAGGTTGAAAAATTTTCATTGCATTTCCTTTTAGATTGTTGGGGTTTGGCGGATGCTGTGACAAAACACCTACGCTGACAAGCCTCTTCGCAGCATCCGTGCCAGCATGAGAAATCTCGTTAAATTCTGCCAAGTACCTTGAATTCAAATGAATTTTTCTTTTTCCCGCCTGATAAACCACAGCTCTGCAGCACTTGAATTCAGTCGTACTGTTACGCCGCAAACAGTGACTCAACAGCACGCTGCACCGACTTCAGCAAGGGATTAAAAAAGGCCATCACCGATTAGGTGATGGCCCAAACCGACGGTACATTCGCCCGACGGAGGTGAAACCCGGTAATGATCTCTCCTAATTCTTGGCGTTTCCTCCCAGTCCAAAACCACCATTGTTCTCGTAGCAAAGTTGCTCCTCGCGCTCGATGATGACGTCCTTGCCTTTGTGCGTCGCGTTGGTGACCTGGAAGTTCCAGCCGTCGCGCGCATCGTCTGCGGTGTAGCGCTTGACGGGAATCGTCACGGTGAACGGTCGGGTGTACACCGTTGGGTCGGTGATGGTTGCCACGTAGTTGAAACGTTTCCCATCCGGCTGAAAGATGTAGCGCTCGGACACTTGTGCGTTCTCGCTGGAGAACTCGCCGGTGCGACCAAACAGGGCCTTGCCGTTGCTGTTTTGCACATCTACCACCAGCGTGTTGCCCTCCCAGTGGCCGCGTGAATCAGCGTTCCACAGTTTGATGTTGTCGGGCAGATGCGGCTTGCCGTCCAGGTGGATGATGCGGGTGCCCGAGTCGAACAGGAAGACGACAAACTTCGGGTATTGCCGCACCTCAAAGCCGTGCCACATAAAGGATTTTGGAACGCCATTGGGTGCGCAGCGAGCCAGCGGCTCAATGTATTCCGGCTTGGTAGGGTTACTGAAATTTGCCAAGAATTCTTGCTGCCTGGCTCGCGCCCATGGCAAAAATGGGACCTGCCCATCCGCGGGGTCACTGACCCGGCTGGGAGCACGCTCTGCGCGCGGCTTCAAGGGCCGTGGGGCTGCGGCACCAGGTCGTGGCCCTCCCGGTTGGCCGCCTTGCGGATCGGTGAAGTTACCATGGTTGCCAATGGTGTTGGACCAGTGGCCTTCAATGTCAGGCTGACCATCCGCCAGTCTTGGGCCGCTCCACTTGGCAGAAATAATTGCGGGGAACGAGGTCTCCCTGCGCGACATTTCTCGACGGGCAGCGGGCTCTGTCGTTTGAGCCGAGGCGGTTTGGAGGGCCGTTCCCAGTGCCGTTAGCGCCAATAAGGCAACCAGGGACCTGGAAGCGCGCCGCCCACGGCGTGTGCTAGTGCTTGTCATGAATATCTCACCTGTGAGGTTATTGGGTAGGAGGGCTTAGCGTGTGGCCTCAACGGGCGGCTTGGGCGGGTAGAACTGCTCGTACTCCTGGGTGTAGCAGTAGTTCTCAATGAGCTGGAAGTTTTTCTCGCGATGGCGATGCAGGATGACGTCTATATTCCAGGGGCGACTGAACACTTTGGCGTCCTCAATCGTGGCCTTGTACGCAATCGTGTTGGCATCAAGGAAGTTCCAGCGCTCCACCACATGCAGTGCGTCACTGTGGAAGTTGCCAGCGCGGTCGAGCCATGTAACGTCATTGAAATGCTTGACATCCACTACCAGCGTGTCGGCTTCCCATTTGCCACGGGAGTCGCCCAGCCACCATTCGTTGGGTTCAGCGGGGTGCTCCGTGTTGTTGGTGTGGATGGTGCGCACGGTGTCGCCAAACTGGTGAACCAAGGTCAGGTCGCGCTTGCGTTGCAGTATCTGGAAGGGCTCCGGGTAATAGACGCTGCGCGGCACGCCTGGCGTAATGCATTTGACGCGGGGGTCATCGGTCTGACGCGCTTCAAAGTTTTTCTTTTTTTGCGCCAGCGCATTGGGCAGGTAGGGAATGACGTTCCCGTCCACAATGCCCGGACCCGGTGGCGCATCTTTTCGACCCGCGTGGGGCTCCAAGTCAAAGTCTGCCGCACTGGTCGTCTGCCAGATGCCTGTGAAATCAGGCTTGCCCTCTGCCGTGCGAGGGATTTTTTCACTGAGGGGCTTTGCAGTGGCGGCCGTCGATGGCGTTGGCGAGAGCCACAGGCTCACCACCAGTGCCATGAGCAAACCAGCCACCCAAGGGCGGGCGGATGAAGGAATCGAAGCTTGGGTCAAGAAAGTTTCTCCAGGACAGTGTGGGGGTCGCAGACCGAATCAGCTCTTGACGGGTTCAGCAGGGGCATCGGGTGCGCCACCGGTCTGGATGACGCGACCATCAGGCAGCGTGATGTGCGTGGAGTAGGCGAATGCCTGTCCGTTTTTGGACAGAAATCCTTTGAGGGTGACGACAGTCCCAATAGGCAGCGTATTGCGAGTCAGGCCTTTTTGTTGCAGGGCAAACGGCGCACCGAATTCAAAGCCCCAGTTCACCACTTTTCCAGAACTGTCCTTGGCTTCCAGGTAAACCCAGCTGTGAGGATTTGTCAGCGTCACCTTGGTAACCACACCATTAATCTCTATGGGCTTGGTTCCATCAAATTCTGCGGCGAACGCATGGTGAGCCAACACCGAATTAGGTAAGGTAGTCAGGCTGGCGGCGGCAACCATGAGCATAGTTAGCGAGGTTTTTTTCAAGTTGATCAGTGGCTTTTTCACAATAAGTTCCCTGGTTGATGAAGTGCTTGCCAGGAAATATGAGCAAACACTGTGCCAGCGCTGATCCCACGGTCTTCTACATCGACGAATCAGGCCAAGTGCTTGATTCGATTCATTATTTCCTCCTCGCCTTATAGATGAACCAACCTGGATGCCTGTTTCGCTGCTGATTTGCCAGCAACGCATTGTTGGACCCTTGCTGCCATGCCAACAGCTATCGGTGAACCAGCTGCGTTAATTACCGCCGTCAATCCAGCCCGAACAGTTGCGCGGCGTTGCGGTAAAGCAGCTTGTCGATCACGCTGCTCTTGAAGCCCAGCGCCACGAAGTCCTCAATCGTCTGCCCGATGGGCCGAAACGGGTAGGACGACCCGAACAGGAATTGGTCCCCCAGAAAACTGTTGGCCGCCTCCACATAGGCAGAGGTGCCGGGCTGAAACAGGTACATGTCGGGCACCAGGTGGACGTTGTCATAACGAAACGCCACGCCAATGGCTTGCTGCACATTGGGCCAATAGCCGTGGTAGACCACGATGGGCAGGTGGGGAAACGCCTGTGCCACTCTGGCCAGCGGAGCCGGGTCGTTGAAGCGCAAGTCAGGCGTGGTCGGCCCACTCATCAAAAACACCGGCACACCCAGTTGCGCACACAACTCATAGACCGGAAAGTACACCGGGTCATCCGGGTGACGCGGTGGTGCGCCAAAGCCGGGTTCCAGATCAATGCCTGAGAGCCCCAGCACTGAAACAGCACGCTGCACCTCGGCCAGTGCGGTGGCTTCGCCCTGCAACACCGGGTCAACCGCGCCAATGCCAATCAGTTCAGAGTGGCCGTGCACGATCTGGTGGATCAAGTCGTTGGGCAGATGCTGGCTGGGAGTGTGGCGGCCCACCACCACGGCTCGGCTCAGTCCACCTTCATGAACTTCAGCCAGAAAACCCTCAGGCGTGCGTGAACGAATGAAGTGGGCATCGTCACCACGGGTACCCACGCGGCGGTTCAGCCAGCGTGCCGTGGCCTCGCCGGGTGAACCGGGTGTGGCCCCGAAGAAGTCGTGCAGGTAGGCCGGGCGGCAGCGCATGTCGATGACACGTTGGCTGGCGGGGGCAGGTGGTGTCGTCAATGGAGTCGATGCATCTTGGCGAACCGGGTCGCCAGAGCTTGGATGATTCGAACTCACAGGGGGTAAAACATTACTGGGCATGCGTAGAGTGCTCTTGAAAATTAAGCGGCTTGGACGGGGAGAGAAAGGCAGCGTGGTTCACACGCCGCCATTTAAGCTTAGAAAGCTTGGCCTTCACCGAACGTCACACGGTGCAGCAGGCGGTGTTGGCTGTCGTAGTCGTTGGTGGCGTAGTGCACGGTGGCGCGGTTGTCCCAGATGGCGACCGTGTTTTTCTCCCAGCGCAGGCGGGCCTGGAATTCTGGACGCTGGAACTGGGCAAACAAAAAGGCGAGCAGCGCGTCGCTTTGCTGGCGCGATAGGCCCTTGATGCGGTCGGTGAAATTCGGGTTCACGTAGATCAGCTTTTTGCCAGTCACCGGATGGGTGCGAACCACGGGGTGAACCACGGGCAAATGGTCTGCGCGTGCCTTGCGGTAGAGCTCATCGCCATTTTCTAGTTGATCGAAATAGCCGGGCCAGCCGCTGTGCTCAAAGCTGTGCACCGCTTCCAACTCTTCCAGGTACAACTGCAGCGATTTCGGCAGTGATTCAAAGACAGCTGTTGAACTGGCCCACAGGGTATCGCCGCCAGCAGGTGGAATCACTTGTGAATAAAGTACGGTGCCAGTGGGTGGATTGGCCGAGAAACTGATATCGACATGCCATTGATCGACACCATAGCGGTGGCCTGTCGGTTTGGTTTCGATGACTTCAACCACCTTGTAGTTTTCCAGGCGCGGGAAGAAGGCTTTGGCCTTGTCGGGGTCGCCAAATATTTTGGCGATCTCGATTTGCTGCTCGGGGGTCAAGGTCTGCTTGCGGAAAAACAGTACCTGAAATTGGGCCAGGGCTTTGCGCAATTCGGTGCGCAGGCCTTCATTGCCGATGTTGGCCAGATTAACATCAAGGATCGTTGCGCCGATGTTCGGCGTGTAGGGTTCTATTTTCAGGAGTTTGTAACCGGCTAATGCAGCATCTGTGGTGGACATGGAGGGGCTCTCTAAAATGGTTTGTTGATGTACTGTCGCGACAAGCAAATTCTCAGGCGATCGCAAAAATCCCCATGTCGTCCAGACGACTAATTCCTATGCTCATTGGCTATTTACTAATGCGAAAAACGTGATTGATCACAACCCAACCCCGTGGTATTGGGGGCCCAATTCATTTTTTGAAGGCACCCCACCTGAGCTCAAGAAATCCGTGCTTGACCAATCAAAACGATTAGTCATCAGGCGCGGCGGAAATGTCTTTGATGCAAACGATCCTGCAGATCACGTTTTCTTCCTTGAGCGGGGTCTCGTCAAGATTTACCACTTGGCCCATACGGGAGAAGTCACCGTTTTCTGGTTCTGCACTGGGGGCGAGTTGTTCGGGCCGGGGGGCATGACGGGCGCGAAGGAGCAAGACGTTTACGCCCAAGCGGCAAGCTCATCGGTCATCTACGCGGTGCCCAGGGCGCTCTATGAACAACTGCTGTATGCCCATCCCCAATTGGGTGTCAACGTGATCAAGCTGTTGGGGGCTCGCCTGCGTATTGCCTGTGAAGCGCTGACCGACAAAATCACGCAACGGGCGGAATCCAGGGTGGCTCGAATTCTGTTGCGCCTGGCTCGCAACTGGGGTGTACAAAGCGAGCATGAGATTCGCTTCAGCGTCACGGTCACCCAGCAGGAAATTGCCAACATGGCCGGTACCTGCCGACAAACCATCAACGCGATATTCAAAGATTTCGAGCGCCTTGGCCTGATACGGTTCGATGGACGAATCCTGTTGATTCGCGATGCCGCAGCGCTATCCGCGTTCACGGTTTGAAGTTCACCGTGGCCGGGTAGCGCATTGTTCAAAAATCATTCCGGCGATCGGCGGGGATACGGTCTGGGCCAGCGGCACCGCCGTCTATGACTCGCTGCCGCGTGCCCTGCAGCTCTATCTGGAAGAGCTCCAAGCCATCCACAGCTTTGAGCACAGCGGCTGGCCCGCTTATTTCGAAAATCTGAAAGACGGGGACTCTCTGTACCGCAAGGCCCGCAACGATCACCGCCCGGTGGTGCACCCGGTCGTTCAAACGCACCCAGTGACCGGGGGGGGGAATCTTCTACGTGGGCCCGAATTTCACCGACCGCATCAAGGGACTTTCCCGCCAGGAGAGTGATGCGCTGCTGAGCTTCCTCTTTGCCCGTTTCCAACGGCTGGAATTCCAGGCTCGACTACGTTGGGAGAAGAATACGGTCGCCATCTGGGATAACCGCACCACCATTCATTACGCGGTGACGGATTACGGTGACCAGCACCGCCTGTTGCATCGCGTGACCTTCGGAGAAGATAAAGCATTTTGAATGCGCGGCATCTCGCTCTTTAGCTATAAATTAAATAGCGTATTACGCAGATTCTATGGGGGCTACAGGCTGATTTGGCATAGGCCAAAGGCTTGTATGCCCGGAGCTACGGAAAAATCCTGATGGTGGTCGTTAATTAAACCGACGGACCGGCGTGACCCTGCTGCTGGGCAATCTACTGCGCTTCGTGCGCGTAAGACTGGATTTTTTAATTTACCGCACAACATCACCGCACGGATTTGCCAAATATCCATATGCGAAACCGTTCGTTGTGTGATCGAACTCAATCTTTCTACCATGCATACGAACTTGGCATCCCGCCAGGTAAATACATGACCCAAAGCCAACCATGAAAAATATCTTCCAGTGGGTCGTCACCGCCACTGCCATCCTGTTTACCGCCGTTGGCATCGCACAGGCGGCCGAGCAACCCAAGGAAATCCGCGTCGATTTTGCCTATTACTCGCCGCCCAGCCTGGTGCTCAAGAAGTTCGGCTGGCTTGAGCAGGAGTTCAAGGCCGACAATATTCCGGTCAAATGGGTGCATAGCCAAGGCAGCAACCGCTCGCTTGAATATCTCAACAGCGGCAGTGTCGACTTTGGCTCTACCGCCGGACTCGCCGCCGTGCTGAGCCGGGCCAACGGCAACCCGATCAAAGGTGTCTACATCTTCTCCCGCCCAGAATGGGCAGCGCTGGTGGTGCCAAAGAACTCACCCATCCAATCCATCAAGGATTTGAAAGGCAAGAAGGTCGCTGCCACCAAAGGCACCGATCCTTACCTGTTCTTGCTGCGCAGCCTGCATCTGGAAGGCTTGAAAAAATCTGACATTGAGCACGTCAGCCTGCAACACGCCGACGGCCGCGCCGCACTTGAGCAAGGCAAAGTCGATGCCTGGGCCGGGCTCGATCCGCTCATGGCTGCCAGCGAAGTGGATGCGGGCTCCAGGCTGATTTACCGCAATGTGGCGTTCAATACCTACGGCTTTCTCAACACCACCGAGTCTTTTGCCAAGCAGTACCCTGAGCACGTCAAACGCGTGATCACGGCTTATGAAAAGGCCCGCAAGTGGATCATTGCCAACCCGGATGAAACCGCCAAAATCATCGCTGAAGAAGCCAAGCTGTCGTTGGCCGTGGCCAAGCTGCAACTCACGCGCAACGATTTCAGCAACCCCATTCCGGGCGCCGAACACGTCAAAGCGTTCAAGTCAGCGGCCTCCATTCTGATTGAAGAAGAATTGGTCAAAAAGGGGACTGACTTGAACAAGGTGATTGACGACCTGGTCGAGCCCAGCTACGCCAAAGCGGTCATCCGCTAAGACTGTCATGACGGAGTTGAGTGCGGCCAATGCGCCACCCCATCACGAAGCGGCCTCAGCCAATGAACCATTAAGGCTCGGGCAGCGCTTTAGCCAGGCACTGCCGGGGCGCGGGCAAGGACTGATTGTGCCGGTGCTGTTGCTCATTGTTTGGGAGGCGGTGGTGCGCCTGGGCTGGGTCAGCGCGCACATGCTACCGCCACCGAGCGAACTGATCGTCACCTTGAACGACCTGGGCAGCAGTGGCGCGCTGCTCGGCCACATTGGCATCAGTTCGTTGCGGGTGCTGATTGGCTTCGTGATTGGGGCCGGTCTGGCCCTGCTGGTTGGGGCGGCTGTGGGCCTGTCACGGCGGGTGGAAGCCTTGTTCGACCCGACCTTTCAGGCGGTGCGCGCCATCCCCTCACTGGCCTGGGTGCCGCTGCTGCTGCTTTGGCTGGGCATTGACGAGTCGCCCAAGATCACGCTGATTGCCATTGGGGCTTTTTTTCCGGTGTACCTCAACTTTGTGGCGGGCATCAAAAATGTGGACCGCAAGCTGGTCGAAGTGGGCGGCATTTATGGCCTGAGTGGCCCGCGGCTGATCGTCCGAATCTTTTTGCCAGCCTCACTGCCCAATTTGTTCACCGGGCTGCGCACCGGGTTGTCGCTGGCCTGGATGTTCCTGGTGGCAGCCGAGCTGATTGCAGCCACGCGTGGCCTGGGTTACCTGCTGACAGATGGTCGCGAGACCGGTCGCGCTGATCTGGTAATCGTTGCCATCCTCGTGCTGGCCGTGCTTGGCAAGCTATCTGACAGCTTGCTGCAGTGGCTGGAGCACCGCTTGCTGTCCTGGCGCGACACCTTCGACAACCGTCCGTCTTGAGGAATTTTCATGTCGACAAAACTTCTCAATCTTGCGGTTGAGGCCAAGAACTTTGGCCCTTTGCGAGTCATCAAGGGCGTTCATTTTGATGTCCGGTCGGGCGAAATTGTCAGCTTGGTTGGCCCCAGCGGCTGTGGCAAGAGCACGCTGCTGCGGATTGTGGCGGGACTGGATGGCGACTACAGCGGCAAAGTGTTTGTCAATGGCGACAAACCGCGACTGCACTCGCGCGATGTGGGTTTCATCTTCCAGGAGCCGCGTCTGTTGCCGTGGTTAACGGTGGCGGACAACGTGGGTTTTGACCTTGGACGCGGCGGTGGCAAACACCCGCGGGTGCATGAGTTGCTGGCTGAAGTCGGCCTGGCCGATTTTTCCAACGCCTTTCCCAAAGAACTCTCCGGTGGCATGGCGCAGCGGGCCGCCATTGCGCGCGGCTTGTTCACCCAGCCGGCGCTGCTGTTGCTCGATGAGCCGTTTAGCGCTGTGGACGCCTTCACCCGCATGCGGTTGCAGGAACTCCTGCTGTCTATTGCCGCACGCCACGCCACCACGCTGCTGCTGGTGACCCATGATGTGAATGAAGCGGTTTACCTGAGCGACCGGGTACTGGTGTTTTCCAGCAACCCCGGACGCATCAGTGGCGAGATTACGGTGGATGTCGCGCGTAATCGCGACCGCCGTGACCCCCGTCTGGCCAGGCTGGAGGGCGAAGTGCTGACCCTACTCAATGGTGGCGAGGCCCGCTTTCGGGATTACCTTGACATCAGCGAGGAGCTTGCCAGCAAGGCGCCGGTGCGCGAACCCATCCAGCTCAATACCTTCTCTTTTGCCATTTGACGAAACACTATGAACGCAGAACAACTCAAGGCGGCTCAGGCCCCACTAAAAGCACGCTACAAAGAAGACCCCGCCTCTGCCCTGTGGACGCTGTCTGCGCGCGGACGGCTCGGACGCGACCGCCCAAGCGTGAAGCTTGAAACCGGACACGGCCAGGTCGAGGCCGGGCTGCATCCGGCCACCGGCGGCAGCGGCGCCGATGCCTGCTCGGGCGACATGCTGCTCGAAGCCCTGGCCGCCTGTTCCGGCGTCACCCTGAAAGCGGTGGCGACGGCGCTCGGCATCGACATCCGCGACGGCGTGGTAGTGGCCGAAGGCGATCTCGATTTTCGCGGCACGCTGGGCGTGGCCAAGGAAGCCGCCGTTGGTTTCACCGCCATCCGCCTGCGCTTCGAGCTCGATACCGATGCCAGCGACGAACTGCTCGACACCTTGCTCAAACTCGCCGAGCGCTACTGTGTTGTCTACCAGACGCTAAAGCAGCCGCCCCAGCTCAGCGTCGAACGCCGTCGGACCTGAGCATGTCTGACGCTGAACTCTTTCCGGTGCCGCCCGGTTTCGCTGCGCACGCCCATATCAACGAAGCCGCCTACGCGACGCTCTACCGTCGCTCACTGGATGACCCGGAGGACTTCTGGCGCGAACAGGCCGCGTCCCTCGACTGGATCAAGCCGTTTTCCGAGGTCAAGGACACCTCTTTTGATCCGGTCGAACCGCGCATCCGCTGGTTCGCCGATGGCACGCTGAACGCCTCGGTCAATTGTGTCGATCGCCACCTGCCGACCAAGGCGGCGCAGCCCGCCATCCTGTGGCAGGGCGATCATCCCGACGCGTCGCGCAGCGTAAGCTGGGGCGAGCTGGCGGACCAGGTGAACCGTCTGGCCAATGTCCTCAGCGGCCTCGGCGTGAAGAAGGGTGACGTCGTCACCATCTACCTGCCGGTGGTTCCCGAAATCATGGTCGCCATGCTCGCCTGTGTGCGCATCGGCGCCGTGCATTCGGTGGTGTTCTCGGGCTTTTCGGCCGAGGCGCTGGCCAACCGCATCGAGGATGCCGGCGCCAAAGTACTGATCACCGCCGACGAAGGCCATCGCGGCGGCCGCGTGGTGCCGATCAAACGCAATGCCGACGCGGCGCTGCTGATCCAGCCGTCGGTCCATACAGTCATCGTGGTGCGCCGGTCCGGCGCCGCGGTGCCGTTCACACCCGGGCGCGACCTCTGGTACGACGAGGCCCTTGCCGCCGCCGCGCCCTGGTGCCCGCCGGTCGAAGTGGGCGCCGAAGATCCGCTGTTCATCCTATATACCTCCGGCTCCACCGGCAAACCCAAGGGCCTGGTCCATACCACCGGCGGCTATCTGGTGCATGCTGGCACCAGCTGGCGCAACATTTTTGACTGGCACGAGGGCGACGTCTTCTGGTGCACCGCCGACGTCGGCTGGGTCACCGCCCACACCTACAAAATCTACGGCCCGCTGCTCAACGGCGCGACCAGCGTGATGTTCGAGGGTGTGCCGAGCTGGCCGGATTCATCCCGCTGGTGGTCCATCATCGAACGTTACCGGGTCAATATTTTCTACACCGCGCCGACCGCCCTGCGCGCGCTGATGCGCGAAGGCGAAGCACCGGTGCGTCGGCACGACCTGTCCTCGCTGCGCGTGCTCGGCTCGGTGGGCGAACCGATCAACCCGGAAGCCTGGCGCTGGTATCACCAGGTGATCGGCGGCGGACGCTGCCCGATCGTCGATACCTATTGGCAGACCGAAACCGGGGCCGTGCTGCTCGTGCCCCTACCGGGCGCCGTGGCCAACAAGCCGGGGCGCGCCGCCAAGCCGTATTTCGGCATCCGCCCAGTCTTGATGGATGCGCAGGGGCAGGTGCTGGCCGGGGCCGCCGACGGCAATCTGTGCTTTGCCGACTCCTGGCCGGCCCAGGCGCGCACCATCCTGCACGACCACGAACGCTTCGTGCGCACCTACTTCACACCCTATCCAGGCCACTTTTTCACCGGCGACGGGGCCAGTCGGGACGCGGACGGCTACTACCGCATCAGCGGCCGGGTGGACGACGTGCTCAATGTCTCCGGTCACCGCCTCGGCACGGTGGAGCTGGAAAGCGCCATCGCCTCGCACCCGGCCGTGGCTGAGGCGGCGGTGGTCGGCTTCCCCCACGAACTGAAGGGGCAGGGCGTCTTCGCCTACGTGACGCTGAAGGCGGAGATAGCCGAAAGCGACGCGCTACGCCGCGAAATCGTCGACTGGGTGCGCGCCCGCATCGGTCCCATCGCCACGCCGGACGTGATCCAGTGGGCACCGGCGCTGCCCAAAAACCGGGCCGGCAAAATCCTGCGCCGCATTCTGAGCCGGGTGGCGGCCAACGACTTTGATAATTTTGGCGACACCTCGACGCTGACCGATCCGGCGGTGGTGGAAGACATTGTGCAAAGCCGACGGATCGCCAGCGCCCAGCTGCATATGCAAAAAACAGATATCTAACGACGAAATACTTAGTTTTCCTGGGGCGTGAAGCGTCCTATCCTCGATTCGTTACAGATCACAGGAAAACAGAATGAAGTTACTTACCCCCTTGCTTAAACGCATCGCCACCAGCGTACTGCTGGTGGGCGCTTTCGGTCATGCCTCGGCCGAATCGCTCAAGGTCGGCTACCTGCCGGTGACCGGCCATGCCAAGTATTTCGTCGCAAAGGAGCAGGGGCTTTTCAAGAAGGAAGGCCTGGAGGTTGAGCTGATCGAATTTCAGAACTCGGCCGATGGCACCAATGCCGTGATCGCCGGCAAGCTGGACGTGGGCACCTTCGGCACCACCGCCCCATTGCTCTTCTACTCAAAGGGCTCAGACCTCAAGATCATCGGTGGTGTGATGGGTCAGGATGCGGCACTGGTGGCCAAACCTGACGTGGCCAGCAGCATCCACTCGATGGCTGACCTCAAGGGCAAAAAGATCGCCACCGTGCGTCTCGCTTCGGGCGATGCCGTGCTGCGGGGCGCGCTCAAGGAAGCCAAGTTGAACTGGAAGACCGATGTGCAAATCTTCGAGCTGAAGAACCCGGCGGCCGTGCTCGAAGCCGTCAAATCGGGCCAGGTTGACGCCGGGCTGGTCTGGGGACCGCACGATCTGCGCGCCGAGGCACAAGGACTCAAAGTCGTCATCCGTTCGGGCAATTTGCAGCCGGGTCATCCTTGCTGCCGCATCGTCGTGACTGGCGCCAAGCTGAAGGATGGCGCGGTGCTCGTACGCTTTCTTCGCGCCGTACTGCAAGCCGAAAAATACGCCACCGAGCACCGCAAGGAAACGGTGGATGCAATTGCCAAATACATCAAACTCGACCGTGACATCCTCGAAAATGGCTACTACTCGCCCAATCTCGACCAGAGCAGCGACCCCAACGTGAAGGGTGTGCAGAAGTTCTGGCTGACCATGGTTGGTTCGGAATTCATCGAGGGCAAGCGCCCGCTGGAACCTGTTTTTGAACTCTCGATTTACAAAAAGGCGCTTGAATCACTGGCCAAGGAAAATCCGAAAGAGGCTTTTTGGCAAGCCCGCCTGAAGCAATTCAAGGACCGGGATACCCTGTGAGTGACTCCCCGCTGGCCAATAATGTCGGCCTGAGCATCGACCATGTGTCTTTCGCCTATGGCCAGGGTGACACTATCCTGCGCCGGATCGCGCTGGATGTGCCCGAGGGGCGCTTTCTCGCTCTGCTCGGGCCGAGTGGCTCGGGTAAATCAACCCTGCTGCGCCTGATCGCTGGCCTGGAAACCCCGAGCCACGGCCGCCTCGCCTGGAAAGGCGTGGACATTGTCGGCCCGGGTATCGAGCGCGCGGTGGTCTTCCAGAACTACTCGCTGTTCCCCTGGTACACGGTGCAGGACAACGTTGCGCAGGCCGTCGCCAAGGCCCATCCGAGTTTTTCGCGCAGTGAACGTCGAGAAAAGGCACGCGACTATCTGGGCCGCGTCGGCCTCGCCGATGCTGCGACGAAATACCCTTTTCAGCTCTCCGGCGGTATGCAGCAGCGCGCCGCCATCGCCCGTGCGCTGGCCCTTGAGGCGCCGGTGTTGCTGATGGACGAACCTTTTGGCGCGCTCGACCCGATCAACCGCGGCAAGCTGCAGGACCTGCTGCTCGAAGTTTGGCAGAGCACCAGCCCGCGCCGCACCATCGTTTTCGTCACGCACGACGTGGACGAGGCGCTCTATCTCGGAGACCGGATTGCCGTGCTCGGTGCCTCGCCCGGCCGACTGCTGGCAGAGATCGACGTGCCTTTTGCCCGCCCGCGCCAGCGCGCCGAACTGTTTAACGCCGAGGCATTCCATCTGTTACGTGAAGACATTGCCGAACGCCTAGATGCCGACGTGCTTTCCGGCCTCTACGCAGCCTGACGAGAAGAAATTCCCTGTGACCCAAGCCTTCGCCCTCGACAAGGACGCCACTGACGTTCCCGCTTCCCCCAAACAAAGTTCCTACCGCCTGCCGCCCTGGGAGCCGTTCGCCCTGGCAGCGTGTCTGCTACTGGCTTGGCAGGCGTCAACGCTGGTCATTAACCCCGCCACCAACCCGCTACTGCCGTCGCCAGTCATCGTCGCCCGCGCGCTCTGGGATTCGCTGCCGGAATTGTGGAAGGGCACAGTCTCGTCCTTTTTTATTCTCGTGCCGGGCTATGTCCTGGCCGTTCTGGGGGGCGTCACGCTCGGCCTCGTTGCCGGGATCGTGCCGCGCCTGGGCCGGGCCTTCTTCCCCTTTGCCCGGGTCGTCGCTCCGGTGCCGCCCACCGTGTACATCCCCTACGCCATCGCGGTGCTGCCGACCTTTCATCTCTCGGCCACCTTCATCGTCTTTATTGGCGCCTTTTGGCCGATATTCCAGAACGCGGCCGCCGGTGCGCAAGCGGTCGAGGGACGGCATCGCGACAATGCCCGCGTGCTGGGCTTTTCGCGTTTGGAAACCTTGTGCCGGGTGATCTTTCCGGCCAGCCTGCCGCACATCTTTGCGGGCATGGCCGTGGGCCTGGGCTTCTCTTTCATCCTGCTCACGGTTGCCGAGCTGTTCGGCGCCAACGCCGGCCTGGGCCGCTTTGTGCAGTACTACGCCGACTTCGCGGACTATCCCCGCATGGTTGCGGGCATTCTGTATACCGGCCTCATCACCTGGCTGGCCATGACCGGCCTGGATGCCCTGCGCCACCGCGCCCTGTTCTGGCTGCGCTGACAGCGCATAAAAAATTGTGATCCAAATGATTTCGAGCGCTTGTTCACGCGCGTCTGCGGTTAGCGTGCGATTTGCCGGGATCGCCGTCATGGCCCTGTGGCTGGTCGCGGCAGGCCCGGCCGCCGCCACCCTTTTTTCGACAGAGGGCCGCAATCTTGCCGCCGACGTGAAAAGCGCCGAACGCGAAAGCCGCCATCTCGTCGTTTATTTCGAGCTGCCTTCCTGCCCCGGTTGCCGCGACATGAAGCAGCACGTATTTTCCGAACCCCGCACCGAGCGCGATTTTGGCCGCCAGTACCGCACGGTGCGCGTTGACCTGGCGTCCACCGGGGCCCTCGTCGACACCGACGGCAAGCGCAGCACGCCGAAGGCGCTCGCCCAGCGACTGCGCATCGGCGGCACGCCCGCTTTCGCTTTCTTTGCCCCTGACGGCGCGCTTAACTACCTGCATGTTGGAGCCCTTTCCGATCCGGCTGATTTCGTCAGCCTGGGCCGATTCGTGGCCGAAGCGGCCTATGAAAACCAGCCCTTTGCCGACTACCGCCAACACAGCGGCGGCGCGCTGAACGCCGAGGCCAGCCCGCTCGCACGCCGACCACCAGGCCAGCTAAAACCTGATTTTGAACTTCGGGACCAGCACGGGCGTTTGCGCCGACTGACGGATTTTCGCGGCAAGGCCGTCGCGTTGACGGTAGGCTATACGCAATGCCCGGACGTCTGCCCGACCACATTGGCTGAATTGCAGGGGGCCGTCACGGCGCTGGGCGCCGACGCACCGCGGGTGCAAGTGCTGTTCGCCACCCTTGACCCCGAACGCGACACGCAACAAATGCTCGGCCCCTACATGGCGTCCTTCCACCCTGACTTTCTCGCGCTGCGCGGCAACGCGGTGCAAACAGCGGCCTTCATCCGCCGCTTTGCCCTGGTCGCCCAAAAGCAGCCCCTGGCTAGTCACGGCTACACACTGGACCACACGGCCGGCATCTTTCTCTTTGACCACACCGGCCGCCTGCGCGGTTTTTCGCCCTACGGACAACCGCCCAATCTGCTGGCCGCCGATCTGAAAACGCTGGCCGCCGAGAGTCACAGTCCGGCCTCACAACTGAGTCGCCGCTAGACCTGAAAAGCGGTCAATTGAATATTTCACGGAATACGCCATGTCTCCCCACAAACTGATTTCCCTGCCCGAAGCCGTGCGCCGCTATGCCGCCGACGGCATCCAGTACGCCAGCGGTGCCGGCCTGCCGGTCGGCTCCGACGCCATTGCCTTCGGCCGCGAACTTCTGCGCCAGGATCGCAAGAACCTGCACGCTATCTTTCACTGCAATACCCAGCAGCTCAACCTGCTGGCCGCCGCTGGTGCGGTGACCCAAGCCGAATGCGGTTTCTCTGGACTGGAGGGTTTTGGTTTTGCCAACGGCCTGCGCCGCGCCGTCGAGAGCGGCCAACTGGCGCTCGAAGATTATTCCAATCTCGCCATGGCGCTACGCCTGCTGGGTGGCGCGCTCAACTGGCCGTTCGTTCCGGCGACCGTCAATATCGGCTCCGACATCGCGCACCGCAGCGCCTTCGCCCCGCAGGGCTATCCGGCCACCGACAAGATTCCGACCATCACGGACCCGTTTTCGGGGCGCACGCTGGGCGCTTTTTCGCCGCTCACGCCTGACCTCGCGGCCATCCACGTCACGCTGGCCGATGTCGACGGCAACGCGATCATGATCGGCACCGAATGGAGCCGCTTCGAATTGTCACGCGCGGCCAAGAAGGTGGTGCTGATAGCCGATCACATCGTGGAGACCGACTGCATGCGCCAGTTTCCCAACCTGGTCCGCATTCCCGGCATCATCGTCGAGGCCGTGGTGTGGTGGCCGTATTCGGCCTGGCCTCAGGCGTCGCCCGGCGTGCATGATGTCGACGAAGCGCACATGCGTTTGATGAACGAATGGCTGGGGACCGAGGAGGGCACGGCGCGCTACCTGGAAAAATTCGTGCGGAGCTATAGCAGTGTCGATGACTATCTCGACCTGATCGGGCGCGACCTGATTGAAAAACTCAACGACGGACCAACCCGCTTCCTGCTCGACCCCTACCGCCGGTGGATCCGGCCGCAGTCCGAGATCGAGGCCCTTCTGGCCGCCAACGCGCCTGAAAGGCAAGCAGCATGAGCACCAAGCAAGAACAGCAAGACCTGCCGTACACCCGCCAGGAGATGATGGCGATTGCGGCCGGGCGCGAGATTCGCGACGGCGAGCTGGCCATCTTTGGGGTTGGTCTGTCGATGCTGGCGGGCTATTTTGCGCAGGCCCACCATGCCCCCAAGGTCCGCGCCATGACCGAAGGCGGCGTCTACGGCTCGACGCCGATTGGCGGCCTGCCGTGGGGCATCGAGTGCAACCGCATCTCGGCCAACGCCGTCAGCTTCACCAATGCGCTCGACGCACTCGGCTTCCTGGTGGCCTCGGGCCGCTGCGACGTCGGGCTGATCGGGGCCGCGCAGGTGGACAAGTTCGGCAACGTGAACACCACCGGCATCTGGGGCCACGAAATCGGCGACCACTACACACCGCCTAAAACCCGCCTGACCGGCGCCGGCGGTGCCAATGACATTGCCAGCGGCGCCAAGCGCGTGGTGATCATGGTCGGGCACGAGAAAAAACGTTTTGTCGACAAGGTCGACTACGTCTCCTCGCCCGGCTACCTCGACGGCGGCGAGGCGCGCCAGCGCTACGGTTTTGTCGGCGGCGGCCCTTCGGCCATTGTCACCACGCTTGGCATCCTGCGTCCGCACCCGCAGACGAAAGAATTTGAACTGAGCGGCTGGTTTCCCTACACCGGCATTGACGAGATCCGCGCCAGTACCGGCTGGGCGTTGAAGGTATCCTCTAGCGCACACGTCCTCGCGGCGCCCAACGCAGCGGAACTGGCTGCATTGCGCCGGGTCGACGAAACCGGCATGCTGCGCAAACAGGCTTGATGCCGCCAACCCAACCAAGAAGTAAAGATGAGCCTTAACCAAACCCCAACAGCAGCGCTGGTCCTGCGCAGCGACGCGCACGGCGTTGCCTTCCTCACCCTCAACCGTCCGCAGGCCCGCAATGCGCTGTCGCAGGCCATGATCGACGCCCTGCAGGGCGAATTCGACGCGATTGCCATCGACCCGGCGGTGCACGTCGTGGTGTTGGCCGGCAGCGGACCGGCCTTCTGCGCCGGCCACGACCTCAAGGAAATACGCGCTGCCGGTTACGCCGAAACCTACGCCGAAGCGCTGTTCGACGCTTGTGCGCGCCTGATGCAACGCATCGTCTCGCTGCCGCAGCCGGTCATCGCCCGGGTGCATGGCATTGCCACGGCGGCGGGCGCGCAACTGGTCGCGAGCTGCGATCTGGCCATTGCGGCGGACAACGCGCGCTTCGCCACGCCGGGCGTGAATATCGGCCTTTTTTGCTCGACCCCGATGGTCGCGCTGTCGCGCAACGTCAGCCCCAAGCACGCCCTGCAGATGTTGCTGACCGGCGATCTGATCGACGCGGCCACGGCCTTGCGCATCGGCCTGATCAATGAGGCCGTGCCGGAAACCGAACTCGACGCCGCCATCGCCACGCTGGCCGCCAAGATCGCCTCGAAATCCCGCCACACCGTGACGCTGGGCAAGGCCGCCTTTTACCGGCAGGCGGCGCTGCCGCTGGCCGCAGCCTACGACTACACCAAAGGCGTGATGGTCGCCAACCTGCAGGCGCGCGACGCCCAGGAAGGCATCGCTGCCTTCATCGACAAGCGTCCCCCGGTCTGGTGCGGCGGCGCAAACCCATGAGCGACATCGTCACCCTGCGCCGCGTGCTGCGCGACAGCCGCACCATTGCCGTCGTCGGCCTGTCGGCCGAATGGCACCGGCCCAGCTACTTCGCCGCCAAGTACATGCAAGCCCACGGCTACCGGATCGTGCCGGTGAATCCGAAATACGCGGAAATCCTTGGCGAAAAGAGTTATCCGGATCTGCAATCGATCCCGTTCCAGGTCGACCTGGTTGACGTCTTTCGCAAGCCGCAAGATTGCGAGCCGATCGCGCAGGCCGCCGTGGCCATTGGCGCGCAGGCGCTGTGGCTGCAAATTGGCGTGATCAACGAAGAGGCCCAGCACATCGCCGAAGCCGCCGGACTCACGGTGGTGATGGATCGCTGCGTCAAGATCGAATATGCCCGCCTGTTTGGCGGCCTCAACTGGATGGGCGTGAACACCGGCATCATCTCCGCCCGCCGCCCCCTCTGAAAGCAAATGCCATGGCCGACCACATCTTCGGATTCGACACCCTCAGCCTGCATGCCGGGCAAATTCCCGATGCCGCAACCGGCAGCCGCGCCGTGCCAATCTACCAGACCACCTCCTACGTCTTTGACAGCCCGGAGCACGCCGCCAGCCTGTTCAATCTGCAGACCTTCGGCAACGTTTACTCGCGCCTCTCCAACCCGACGGTGGCGGTGCTCGAGGAACGCGTCGCCGCGCTGGAGGGCGGGCGGGCGGCTGTCGCCGTGGCCAGCGGCATGGCGGCGCAGATGATTGCACTGCTCAACATCGTCGAGGCCGGCGACGAGATCGTCGCGGCGCGCACGCTGTATGGCGGCACGCACACCCAGCTCGACGTGAATTTTCGCAAGCTTGGCATCAACACGGTCTTTGTCGATTCCGATGATCCGGAGAACTTTGCCCGCGCCATCACGCCGAAAACCAAGGTGCTGTATGCCGAAACGCTGGGCAATCCCTCGCTCAATGTGCTCGACATCGAGCGCGTGGCGAAAATCGCCAATGACGCCGGGCTGCCGCTGTTCATCGACAACACCTTCGCCTCGCCCTACCTGTGTCGACCCTTCGAATATGGCGCTGCCATCGTCGTGCACTCGGCGACCAAGTTCCTCGGCGGGCACGGCACGACCATGGGCGGTGTGATTGTCGAATCAGGAAAATTCCCCTGGGGCAATGGCAACTTCCCCGGCATGACCGAACCCTCACGCGGCTACCACGGCGTGCGCTTTTTCGAGACTTTCGGCGACTTCGGATTCACCGCCAAGTGCCGCATGGAGGGGCTGCGCACGTTCGGCCCGGCGCTCTCGCCGTTCAGCGCCTTCTTGTTGCTGCAGGGCGTTGAAACCCTGTCCTTGCGCATGGAGCGGCACTGCTCAAATGCGCTCGCCGTGGCGCAATTTCTCGAAGCCCACCCCAGCGTCGAGTGGGTCAACTACCCGGGTCTTCCGTCCAGCAAATACCACGCGCTGGCGCAGAAATACCTGCCGCGCGGCGCCGGCGCCGTGCTCTCGTTCGGCATCAAAGGCGGTGCTTCGTCCGGGCAAAAGTTTATAGAAAGCGTGCAGTTTCTCTCCCATCTGGCGAACATCGGCGATGCCAAAACGCTGGTCATCCACCCGGCATCGACCACTCATCGCCAAATGGATGAAGTACAACAGATCGCGGCCGGGGTCCCGCCCGACTTGATCCGTCTGTCGGTTGGATTAGAGACGCTGGACGACATCCTCTGGGATATTGACCAGGGTCTGGCAACAGCGACGCGTTAGGGATGGTCTTTTATATGGCCGCCAGCGGCGTTGTGCCCTCGAATGGGTGGCGAGTTCACACTTTTCTCCGATTGCTTTTATGCTTGGCATAGAGCCAAGAATTTATGTACGACCTGTAATACCCCCACTGACCTGGGCTGAGTTGAACCCATACCGGCTTCTTTGCCCACGGCTTTGGTGAGACCGTCAATGGCGCCGGGTCCATTCCGCCAAGCTTCGGCGGCGGCAATGCCAACGTCCGGCTGGAGGAAAACATCATCGGCATTTCATACGGCTGGAAGTTCTGATTGCCTGAGCGGAGCGACATGCCGTGAGTCGCTTCACCCCCCGTTTCCGCCCTGATTGGCGGCCTGTTGATCGGGCTGGCCGCCATCTTCGGTATCGGGTGGGGGCTGGCCGGTTGTTGCCCGGGACCGGCCATTGCAGCGCTGGCTTGATGGCTGGCGCCCAGCGGCAATACAAGATCAACCCCACTCTTTAGATGTTTTGGATATTTAGAACTGAATATTCATTCGTTTGCGTTTTTATAAACCACCTTTAGAGTCACTTCTACCGCCTTAAGCCACCGAATTGCGACAGGGCGCAGACACCAAGAGACACGAAAGGGTTTTCATCATGACGCTTGCATCCGCATCTTCAAGCCTGGCCGATTCGCTCGAATCGGTTCGAGCGGTGGCACTGGCCACAGGTCTGTCTTACGCCGGCGGGGTCCCGCCCAAGCTCGCCTTTGACCTGCTTTCAGCCGGCGCTGCTCAACTGGTGGATGTGCGCACGGCCGAGGAGCGCAAATTTGTCGGCCATGTGCCCGGCAGCCTGCACGTGGCGTGGGCCAGCGGCACCAGCCTGACGCGTAACCCCCGCTTTGTACGGGAACTCGAAGCCAAGACCGGCAAAACCGCGACCCTCCTTCTGCTGTGCCGCAGCGGCAAACGCTCGGCGCTGGCAGCCGAAGCTGCCGCCCAGGCCGGTTTTACCCGGGTCTTCAATGTGCTTGAAGGCTTTGAAGGCGAGATCGACAGCCAGCAGCACCGGGGCGGCAATGATGGCTGGCGCTTGCACGGCCTACCCTGGATTCAGGATTAAGAACTAACAACTACCAAGGTAACAAGGAACCCCCATGAGCAACATTTACGCTGACAACTCACTCACCATCGGCCGCACGCCATTGGTCAAACTCAATCGCATTACCGATGGCGCCAAGGCCACGGTACTGGCCAAGATCGAAGGGCGCAACCCGGCGTACTCGGTCAAGGATCGCATTGGCGCGGCGCTGATTTTGGACGCTGAAAAGCGGGGCCTGCTCGGCGCCGGCAAGGAAATCGTCGAGCCCACCAGCGGCAACACCGGCATCGCACTGGCCTTCGTGGCGGCAGCACGCGGCATCCCGATCACGCTGACCATGCCCGAGACCATGAGCATTGAGCGCCGCAAGCTGCTGTTGGCTTACGGCGCCAAGCTGGTGTTGACGGAAGGCGCCAAGGGCATGAAAGGCGCGATCGCCAAGGCCGAGGAAATCGCCGCCAGCGACCCGAAATATGTGCTGCTGCAACAGTTCAAGAACCCGGCCAACCCGGCTATCCACGAAACCACGACCGGCCCCGAAATCTGGCAGGACACCGAGGGCAAGATCGACATCCTGGTGTCCGGCGTCGGCACCGGCGGCACGATTACCGGCATCTCACGCTATATCAAGAAAACGCAGGGTAAAGCAATCATTTCGGTGGCGGTCGAGCCAAGCGGCAGCCCGGTGCTGACACAAGCGCGCGCCGGTGAAGAACTCAAACCCGGACCGCACAAGATTCAGGGCATTGGTGCCGGCTTCGTGCCTGACGTGCTGGACCTGTCGCTGGTGGATGCGATTGAACAGGTCAGCAACGAAGAGGCGGTGGAATTCGCACGCCGTCTGGCCCGCGAGGAAGGCATTCTCGCGGGCATTTCTTGCGGTGCTGCCGCTGCAGCCGCCGTGCGCTGGGCGAAAAAACCAGAAAACGCCGGCAAGACCATTGTCGTGATCCTGCCCGATTCCGGCGAACGCTACCTGAGTTCGGTTCTGTTCGAGGGTATCTTTGATGCGACGGGATTGCCCGCATGAGTGTGGTGGCCCTCAAGCCGGTGGCGTCGCGCGCGCCCTTGTTTGATCTCCGGCTGGTGGTCGCGGAGCTGGCGGCCGAGCGCCAGCGCTGGCGTGAGTCCCAGCAGCGCTCGACCGAGCCGGGCGGGCGCGAACTGCCGTCGCGCGATGCGCTGGCACAAGTGATCGACAGCCTGCGCGGTGTGTTGTTTCCGATGCGGCTGGGCCCGGCTGACTTGCGCCAGGAGAGCGAAGATTTTTACGTCGGCCACACCCTCGACACCGTGTTGCATTCACTGCTGACGCAAGTTCAGCTGGAATTGCGCTACGCGGCCCGCCATCTGGACAGCAGCAACGCAGCCCTTGAAGACCACGGGGTAGAAATAGTCCGCGAGTTCTCGCTCTCTTTGCCCCGCATTCGCGCCCTGCTCGACAGCGATGTGCTTGCCGCCTTTGAGGGCGACCCGGCAGCGCGCAGTGTCGACGAAGTGCTGCTGTGCTACCCCGGCATCCAGGCCATGATTCACCATCGCGTGGCGCACCGCCTGTACCGGTTGGGTGTACCGCTGCTGGCGCGCATCGTGGCCGAGTTGGCACATGGCCAGACCGGCATCGACATCCATCCCGGTGCCAGCATTGACGCCGGCCTCTTCATCGACCACGGCACGGGCGTGGTGATTGGCGAAACGGCTGTGATTGGCAAACGGGTTCGCATCTACCAGGCCGTCACGCTCGGAGCCAAGAGCTTCCCGACTGACGACGCCGGCCATCCGCTCAAGGGCTTGCCACGCCACCCCATCGTGCAGGACGACGTGGTGATCTACGCCGGGGCCACCGTGTTGGGCCGCGTCACTTTGGGCCAGGGCGCCAGCATTGGCGGCAACGTCTGGGTCACACATGACGTGGCACCTGGTGCCCACATCACCCAGGCTCGCTCACTACACGAAGTCATTGCGGCATGAAACAAATCGTCAGCAGTTTCGGCATCGCTATGCGTCAGTTGCGCGAACAGCAAGGCTGGTCGCAAGAAGGTCTGGCAGAACGGTCTGATCTGAATCGCTCGTATATCGGTGAGCTGGAACGCGGGCAAGCCATTCCCTCGCTGCTCACACTCAAAAAACTGGCACTGGCACTGAATCTGAGCCTGGCCAATTTGCTGGCCCACGCTGAGGGCATTGAACAAACCCGAATGGTTCGAGGCATCCAATTGACGGCTATAGCCTGTTGATTCACGACACCAGCCCCCTGAAACTTGAACTTCTATTTTTTTACCGCTAACGGAATCATTCATGACCAAACAAACTGCGAGCACCACGCTTGGCGACAACGCCGCACGCCAACTGGCCAATGCCACAAAAACCACGACCCACTTGTCCACCATTTCGCCGCGCTGGCTGACGCACTTGTTGCAATGGGTGCCGGTTGAAGCTGGTATTTTCCGCCTGAACACGGTTAAAGACCCCGAGTCGATCAGAGTCACCTGCACCGCTCGCCAAACCGAAAACCAGTTGCCGCGCACGTTTGTCAACTACGACGAAAAACCGCGTGAATTCTTTTTGAATGCGGTCAGCACCATTCTGGATGTGCATACCCGCATCTCTGACCTGTACAGCAGCCCGCATGACCAGATCAAGGAACAACTGCGCCTGACGATTGAGACCATCAAGGAAAATCAGGAAAGCGAACTCATCAACAACCCGGACTACGGCCTGCTGTCGCAACTGTCAGACGAACAACGCATTTTCCCGCTCACAGGCGCACCGACGCCGGACGATCTGGACGAGCTGCTGACCAAGGTCTGGAAAGAGCCCGCCTTCTTCCTGGCGCACCCGCTGGCGATTGCCGCCTTTGGCCGCGAAGCCACCCGTCGCGGCACGCCACCGCCGACCGTGAGCCTGTTTGGATCGCAGTTCATCACCTGGCGCGGCATCCCCCTGATTCCGTCAGACAAAGTGCCGGTGGCTGATGGCAAGAGCAAGATATTGCTGTTGCGTGTGGGTGACAAGCGCCAGGGCGTGGTGGGTCTGTTCCAACCGGGTTTACCGGGTGAACAAAGCCCTGGCTTGTCGGTGCGCTTCATGGGCATCAATGACCAGGCGATTTCCTCTTACCTGATTTCGCTCTACTGCTCACTGGCGGTGCTCACGCCCGACGCATTGGCCGTGTTGGACGACGTCGAAATCGGCAAGTACCACGATTACGCCGACACCTACAAGTAAGCCGCCGTGAGTACCTCCGGTTTAATCTCCCCCCACGGCGCTCAGGCACCGATTGACCCGGCGTTGCTGGCCAGCATGGCCTCCGCCATGTTTGCGGCACTGCCGGGCGAGCAGGCCCGAGTGGCTGGTGTGCAAGCACCGGTCAATATCGCGCCCGCGGGCTCCCCCCTGACGAGCCCGGCGGGCTTTGGCCCCGGTGTGCCTGGCACACCCCTCCCACAAGGTCAGGTGCCGGGCACCAACCTGATACCGGCATCGCCGACCCCTGTGCTGTCTCTGGCGCACCGAGCACCCGCGCTGCTGCCCCACGCCACGGCCGCGAATGGTCTGCCCGACAACGTGGTCACCCAATTGCCGGCCTATGAGCCGCGTATTGGCAGTGGCGTGCTGGGGGTGCCAGAGGCATCAGGCGCTGCCGCCCCGGCGGCCACACGCGAGCCAGGGACGGGAGCCGCTTCGCCGTTCTACTTTGTGAGCGACAGCTTCGGGCATCCGTCAGCCGGTGGATTACCGATGGCTGCGCCTATCAATGACGGTTTTGCAACACCCACTTTTGCACCTCCACCGGGTATCGCATCACCATCAGCAGCAGCGCCCGCCGGGGTGATCTCGTCAGAGCCCAAATACTATTTTGTCGATTCGGTTGTATTGCCCAATGGCTATATCACCCCCGCCAAACCTGCGCCGCACGCTACAGTTCCTGTAGCAGATGCGGGCCGGCGCCCGCCGTTTGATGTCAACGCCATCCGGCGCGATTTTCCGATCCTTCAGGAACGCGTGAACGGCAAGCAGCTGGTGTGGTTTGACAACGCCGCCACCACGCAGAAACCGCAATCGGTGATCGACCGCATTGCCTATTTCTACGCGCACGAAAACTCCAACATCCACCGCGCCGCGCATGAACTGGCGGCACGGGCCACCGATGCTTACGAAGGGGCGCGGGACAAGGTGCGTAATTTTCTCGGCGCATCCTCAATCGAAGAAATCATCTTTGTGCGCGGTGCCACCGAAGCCATCAACCTGGTGGCCAAAACCTGGGGCGCCAAGCATGTGGGCGAAGGCGATGAAATCATCGTCTCGCACCTGGAGCACCACGCCAACATCGTGCCGTGGCAGCAACTCGCCGCCGAAAAAGGCGCCAAGCTGCGCGTGATTCCGGTGGACGACACGGGTCAGGTTTTGTTGGAAGAGTACAAAAAACTGCTCAACGACCGGACCAAAATCGTAGCCGTAACGCAGGTTTCCAACGCCCTCGGCACCGTGGTGCCGGTGAACGAGATCGTGGAACTGGCGCACCGCGCCGGCGCGAAGGCGCTGGTCGATGGCGCACAGTCGGTCAGCCACATGCGCGTCAACGTGCAGGAGATCGACGCCGATTTCTTTGTATTCTCCGGTCACAAAGTGTTCGGGCCGACCGGCATTGGCGTGCTCTATGGAAAACGCGCGCTGCTCGACGACATGCCACCATGGCAGGGCGGCGGCAACATGATTGCGGATGTGACCTTCGAACGCACGCTGTTTCAGCCGCCGCCCAACAAGTTCGAGGCCGGTACCGGCAACATCGCCGACGCGGTGGGTCTGGGCGCTGCCATCGACTATGTGCAACGCATCGGTCTGGAAAACATCGCTCACTACGAACACGACCTGCTGGCCTACGCGACGCAAGGACTGCAGCCGATTCCGGGCGTGCGGCTGGTGGGAACGGCACGGGACAAGGCGAGCGTGCTGTCGTTTGTCCTCAAGGGTTACAGCACCGAAGAGGTGGGCAAGGAGTTGAACCGGGAGGGCATTGCCGTGCGCTCGGGTCACCATTGCGCTCAGCCAATCCTGCGCCGTCTCGGGCTGGAAGCGACGGTGCGCCCCTCGCTGGCGTTCTACAACACCTGCGAAGAAGTCGATCGCCTGGTGGCAGTGGTGCGCCGGCTCAGTTCGGCACGCATGCACTGAAGGGGATAAATGCCGCCCACTCTGATAACAAAACCGGTTCCGTCAGAGTGGGCGCCGCATGGCGCGCTCACCGAGGTGGTTGAATGGACCCGTTTCATGGCTGAATGGTGCGGTACTGACCAAGCCCGGCCAACAATAGGGTCGGATGAGCGCGGTGAGGTACTGGCACTGTATCGCGGCCTGCAGATGCGCTCGGTCTTCCAGCCCATCTACACGGCCGCTGCGCTGCAGCCGATTGCCTTTGAAGGCTTGATCCGGGCGCAAAGAATAGCCAGCCAGCAAACGGTGCGGCCAGATCAGTTGTTTGCCGGGATTACGTCCAAAGCCGAGGGCGTCTTGCTGGACCGGCTCTGCCGCTTTCTGCATGTGCTCAACTTCGAGCGACAGTCCCCTGGCTCGGCGTCCCTCTATCTGAACCTGGACGCGGCTTACCTGCAGGCCTTGCAGCAGGGGCAGCATGGACAGTTCTTCAACGCCATGCATGCGCTGTGTCCGGTCGATCCGAGGCGCATCATTCTCGAAATTACGGAGGCGCAATTCGACGACCGCGACAAACTCAGTGCGATTGTTTCAGCGTTCAAGGGACGCGGCTACCGGGTAGCCATTGACGACTTCGGCGCCCGTCACTCCAACTTTGATCGCCTCTGGGCCTTGACGCCCGACATCGTCAAAATCGACCGCGAACTGTTACTTCAGGCGCATAGCAACCCGCGTGTGCGCAGGGTGCTGCCGAAAGTTGTAGAGATCATTCACGACCTGGATGCCATCGTAGTTTGCGAAGGTATCGAGACTCTGGAGCAGCATCAGCTGGCCTTCAGTGCGGGGGTTGACCTGGTGCAGGGCTTCCTTTTTGCACGACCCAGCAGGGACTTGCAACAGCAGTGCGGCATATCGTCGGCCATCGCGTAGTACCGGGTCTGGCATCATGGGGCTCATGGACCCCGACTTGCCACCACTCATTCATGCCCTGCTGGAACCGCAGCGTTATCCGGATGCGGTGCAGCGGGTTGAATTGGTGCAGACCCATATCTCCTGGGTCATGCTGGCGGGGGACTTCGCCTACAAGATCAAGAAGCCGCTGAAATTACCTTTTCTGGACTTCAGCACACTGGCGCTTCGCCAGCGCAGCTGCGTTGATGAATTGCGTCTGAACCACCGCTTTGCGCCGGACCTCTACCTGGGCGTGGTCGGTATTTTCAATACGCTGCAGGATCCGAAATTTAGCGGTCAGGGCACGCCGATCGACTACGCGGTCAAGATGCGGCGCTTCGATGAAGCCGGACGACTGGACCGGGTTTGTGCCCGCGGTGAGCTACAGCCCTTGCATCTGTCGGATCTGGCTGACACACTGGTCGCTTTTCACGAGGCTGCTGCCATAGCGCCGGTGGCGTCGCAATTCGGGTCAACCAGCAAAATACGGGCGTCGGTACTGGACAACTTCCGTGACCTGTTGCGACTGTTGCCCAACGCAGGTTTGGAAGCCCGGCTGGAAACATTGCGGGCCTGGAGCGAGGCGCAATTCAAGCACCTCGCTCCGCTGATGGAAGCGCGAAAAAATTCCGGCCGGGTGCGTGAATGTCACGGCGACCTGCATCTGGCCAATCTGGTTTTGATCGACCAACGCGTGCGGATGTTCGACTGCATCGAGTTCAATGAAGACCTGCGCTGGATTGACGTGGCAAGCGATATCGCCTTCACCTATGTCGACCTGCTCGCGCACGGTCAGCCGGGCCTGGCCGACTGGTGGGTGGACGAGGTGTTGAGCCGCAGCGGTGACTACGAGGCGGCGTTGGTGCTGCGGTTTTATGCGGTTTACCGGGCCCTGGTGCGGGCCAAGGTGGCGGCGATTCGGCTGAAGCAGGCACAGGACGGCGACAACGAGGCCATGGCTTATCTCGCGCTGGCAGAACGCCTGATGGCGCCGCCCCCCGTACGGCTCGTGATCACGCACGGGCTGTCCGGCTGCGGCAAGACCATCGCCTCCAGCGCGCTGCTGCAAAGCGATCCTCATGCGTCCACCTTGCGCCTGCGCTCGGATGTGGAGCGCAAGCGTCTGGCCGGACCCCTGGATGGTGGCATGTACGCATCCAACGCCCACGCTCGTACCTACGCCCGCCTGCGCGAGCTGGCCGACCTGTTGCTGGGCGCCGACTGGTCGGTCATTGTGGACGCCACCTTCTTGAAACGTGCCGACCGCGAGACCTTTCGCGCACTGGCCAGAGACGCTGGTGCGGCCTTCAGCATCCTGGCGCCGCTGGCCACGCCCGCGCAGTTACGCGAACGTATCCAGACGCGCAGCGCCCTGGGGCACGATGCGTCCGAGGCAACACTGGAGGTGCTGGCGCAGCAGATACAGACGATAGAGCCGCTGGCGGCGGACGAAAAGCAGCCTGCCAATTCGCCCCGCTAACCCGGCGCTTGTTACGCGGCCTCAGTCCAGCCTCGAAGCCCGAATCCTGGCGACTAACTCTGCAACCGGCTGGTTGGCCAGCGCTGGCGCACCAGCACTCCCGGTCTGCGCACGGATCAGGCGCTCCAGCATCTCAAGCTGTGGCGGCACCGGGCCGAAAAAGCGGGGCGCGTCGCCCACGGCCAGCAACAGCGTGGGGAAGTCTTCCACGTCCAGCGGGTGCAGCAGGTCGGCCTCGTCTTCGACGTCGATCCAGAGAAATTGCGCCTGCGGAAAGCGGGCCTGCACCTGTTCGAAGCGGCTACGGAAGTCGCGGCAGACGCCGCACCACTCGGCGCACAGGCAGACAACAAGAATAGAGGCTGGCAGCGCCGGGTTTTCAGGGTTCATGGGGTGATGATCGCAAAAATCGTTATGCCAATAACGCGATAAACAAATGGAAAATAAGTAGTTTGCGTTTTAAAGGGTGCCATCCACAATCCGCCAGAACCCCTTGTCCGACTCCCAAACACACACTATTCATCCACATGGTCAACATCATCATCGTTCCCGGCTGGCGTGATTCCGGCCCTGGCCACTGGCAAAGCCTGTGGGCTGAACAGTTGCCCGGCGCAGTGCGGGTGCAGCAAGATGACTGGATCACGCCATCGCGCAGCGCCTGGGTCGCCTCCATTACCCGCACCATCCTGGAGCAACCGGGTCCGGTGGTGATCGCGGCCCACAGCCTGGGCAGCATTGCCACCACGCATTTGCCACCCGAGGCGGTCGCCCGCATCCAGGGTGCGCTGCTGGTGGCCCCGGCGGATCCGGAGCGCCGCGGCATTCTGGCCGACTTTGCGCCGGTGCCGTACCAGCCGCTGCCCTACCGCAGCATCATCGTGGCCAGCAGCAACGACCCGTATTGCCCGGTCCGCACCGCCGGCGCCTACGCCCGAGCCTGGGGCTCTGAGTTTGTTCGGTTGCAAAATGCCGGGCATATCAATATCGAGGCCGGCTTCGGCCCCTGGCCGCTGGGTCTGGCGCTGTTGCAGTCTTTGACGGGCGACAGCTACTCCGCTACCGTGGCGGCCTCGCCCTCCATTCCATTCATTTCAACTTCTCCACTGGCATCCGCATGAAATTTAAACAAAAAGCGACGCTAGCCCTCATCAGCATTGCGCTGACAGCTAGCAATTTAGTAGCAGCCCAGACCACCCTGCTGAACGCTTCGTATGACGTGGCGCGCGAGTTCTACAAGGACTACAACGCCGCCTTCATCGCGCACTACAAAAAGACCACCGGCAAAGACGTCAAGATCGACCAGGCCCACGGCGGCTCCAGCGCCCAGGCGCGCGCCGTCAACGACGGGCTGGACGCCGACGTGGTGACCATGAACACCACCACCGACATCGAGTTCCTGGCCAGCACCGGCGTCGTCGCCAAAGACTGGGCCAAGCGTTTCCCCGGCAATGCCTCGCCCACCACGTCGACCATGCTGTTCCTGGTGCGCAACGGCAACCCGAAAAACATCAAGGACTGGGACGATCTGGTCAAACCCGGCGTGCAGGTGATCGTGGTCAATCCCAAGACCGGCGGCAATGGTCGCATGGCCTATCTGGCAGCCTGGGGCTATGTGCGCAAAAAAGGCGGCACGGACGCGCAAGCCGCTGCGTTCGTCGGCAAGCTGTTCAAAAACGTGCCGGTACTGGCCAAGGGCGGGCGCGACGCCACCACCATCTTCCTGCAACGCAACATCGGCGACGTGCTGGTGACCTTCGAGTCGGAAGTGGTGTCGGTTGATCGCGAATTCGGCGCCGGCAAGGTGGATGCCGTGCACCCGTCCATCAGCATCGTGGCCGAGAACCCGGTGGCAGTGGTGGAGCGCACCGTGGCCAAAAAGGGCACCGGCGAACTGGCCAAAGCGTATCTGGATTATCTGTATTCGGACGAGGCGCAGGAGATTGCCGCCAAACACGCGCTGCGTCCACGCTCGCCCGCCCTCCTGAAGAAATACGCCAGCACCTTCAAGCCGATTCAGCTGTTCACGGTGAGCGACTACTTCGGCTCCTTGTCTGAAGCGCAGAAGGTGCACTTCAACGACGGCGGCCAGTTCGACAAGCTCTACACGGTCAAATAAATGACGGCTGCCACTATTTTCACGCCGCACCCGGCGGCTGGCGGGACCGTGCGCAAGCGGGCCCCGAAGCGCGTGCTGCCGGGCTTCAACCTGACACTGGGTTACACGCTGCTGTACCTGAGCCTGATCGTGCTGATTCCGCTCTCGGCCCTGGTATTCAAGACCTTCACGCTGACCTGGGAGCAGTTCTGGCTGGCGGTGACCAGCCCGCGCGTGCTGGCCTCGTACCAGCTGACCTTTGGCGCCTCGTTGATCGCGGCGCTGGTCAACGTGGTGTTTGGCCTGCTGGTGGCCTGGGTACTGGTGCGCTACCAATTCCCCGGCAAGAAAATCATCGACGCGCTGGTGGACCTGCCGTTTGCGCTGCCCACCGCCGTGGCCGGCATCGCGCTCACCGCCCTGCTGGCGGGCAACGGCTGGGTCGGCCAGGTGCTGGAGCCGTTCGGCATCCAGCTCGCCTTTAACCGCAACGGCATCGTGATCGCACTGATCTTCATCGGCCTGCCGTTTGTGGTGCGCACCGTGCAGCCGGTGCTGGAAGACGCCGAGAAAGAACTGGAAGAAGCCGCCAGCTGCCTGGGTGCCACGCGCTGGCAGACCTTTCGCCATGTGATTCTCCCCACCATCGCCCCGGCACTGCTGACCGGCTTTGCCATGGCCTTTGCGCGCGCGATTGGCGAATATGGTTCGGTCATTTTCATTGCCGGCAATATGCCGATGGTGTCAGAAATCACGCCGCTGATCATCATCGGCAAGCTGGAGCAATACGACTACGCCGGCGCCACCGCCGTGGCGGTGGTGATGCTGGGCATCTCCTTCATCCTGCTGCTGGTCATCAACGCGCTGCAGGCCTGGCAGCGCCGCCGCTCGGGAGCCGCATCATGAGCAAACCAGCAAACAACGCCGCCGCAGCGCCGGGCCGCCCCAAGCAAGGCACGGACCCCTCGGGGGGCAGCGCAGTACGCAAAGCGACAAGCGTGGGGGCGCGTTCAGGCACCACCGAACCGGCCTGGGTGCGCTGGACGCTCATCGGCATCGCGCTGGGCTTTATTTTTTTGTTTCTGGTACTGCCACTGGCGGCCGTCTTCACCGAAGCCCTGCGCAAGGGCGTCGGCGCCTATCTGGAGGCGCTCCAGGAGCCCGACGCCTGGACCGCCATCCGCCTGACCTTGCTCACGGCCGCGATTGCCGTGCCGCTGAATCTGGTGTTTGGCGTGGCCGCCGCCTGGGCGATTGCCAAATACGAGTTCCGCGGCAAGGCTTTTTTGACCACGCTGGTGGACCTGCCGTTCTCGGTATCGCCGGTGGTGGCGGGCCTGGTCTATGTGCTGCTGTTTGGCGCCCATGGCTGGCTGGGGCCGTGGCTGCAGGCGCACGACATCAAGATCATCTTCGCCGTGCCGGGCATTGTGCTGGCCACTGTTTTTGTCACCTTCCCCTTCATCGCCCGTGAACTGATCCCGCTGATGCAGGCGCAGGGCACCGAGGAAGAACAGGCCGCGATGGTGCTGGGCGCCAGCGGCTGGCAGACCTTCTGGCATGTGACGCTGCCCAACATCAAGTGGGGGCTGGTCTACGGCGTGATTCTCTGCAACGCCCGTGCCATGGGTGAGTTTGGCGCCGTCTCGGTGGTGTCGGGCCACATCCGGGGCCAGACCAACACCTTGCCGCTGCATGTGGAAATTCTCTATAACGAATACCAGTCAGTGGCCGCCTTTGCCGTGGCCTCGCTGCTGGCGCTGCTGGCGGTTGCCACCTTGGTGATCAAGTCGGTGGTGGAGTGGCAGTTTGAACGTGAGCAAAAAGCCGCCGCCGAATTGCCGCCAGAACGGCCACTGGCCTGAAATGAACTGATTGAGAAAAATATGAGCATCGAAATCCGCAACGTCAGCAAAGACTTTGGCAACTTCCACGCGCTGCGTGACGTGTCACTGGACATCAACTCAGGCGAACTGGTGGCGCTGCTGGGACCGTCCGGCTGCGGCAAGACCACGCTGCTGCGCATCATTGCCGGGCTCGAAACAGCCGATACCGGCAGCATCCTGTTCAGCGGCGAAGACACCACCCACAAACATGTGCGCGAGCGCAACGTGGGCTTTGTGTTCCAGCACTACGCGCTGTTTCGCCACATGAGCGTCTTCGACAACGTCGCCTTCGGCCTGCGCATGAAACCACGCGCCACGCGTCCCAGCGATGCCGTCATCAAGCAAAAGGTACATGAGCTGCTGGGCCTGGTGCAGCTCGACTGGCTGGCCGACCGCTACCCGGCGCAACTGTCAGGCGGCCAGCGTCAGCGCATTGCGCTGGCCCGTGCCTTGGCGGTGGAGCCCAAGGTGCTGCTGCTGGACGAGCCCTTTGGCGCGCTGGACGCCAAGGTGCGCAAGGAGCTGCGGCGCTGGCTGCGCCGCCTGCACGATGACTTGCACGTGACCAGCATCTTTGTCACGCACGACCAGGAAGAAGCGCTCGAAGTGGCCGACCGCGTGGTGTTGATGAACGCCGGTCAGGTGGAGCAGGTCGGCTCGCCGCAAGACGTCTGGGACCACCCGGCCAGCCCGTTTGTCTATGGCTTTCTGGGCGACGTCAACCTGTTCCATGGCCGCGCCCACGAAGGTGAAATGCTGATCGGCGCCGACCAGCATGGCCTGCGTCTGGCGACGCCCGAGCACGGCGATGCGCAGCATGCCAAGGCCTTTGCCTATGTGCGTCCCCACGATCTGGACGTGCAACGCTACACGCCCGGCTTGAGCGCGGCGGAGCAACCCAAGGGTATCGTCGCCAAACTGACGCGCGCCATTGTGGTGGGACCGATTGCGCGGCTGGAGTTGCTGCCGCTGGACGCCGCTACGGCCGGTGGCGGCGACATCATCGAAGCCCATATCCCCGCGCAACAGTTCCAGGCACTCGATTTGCAAACGGGAGAAACACTGGTGCTGACACCGCGCAAGGCGCGGGTGTTTGTGGCGTAAGAGCGTCCCGTGCGGCCTTGAACGTCAATCGCCTCGCCCAAGCCTTCAACGGGATGCCAGAGCGCGCAAGCGCTGATGCGCTGCGTCTTCCAGGTCCGGCGGCACGGACTGTTTGGCATTCAGGTAATGGTTGGTGAAGACCTCCAAATAGGTCTCCAAAGTCTCGGCAGCATGCGACTCACCGGCCAAGGCCAGGCACAGTGCGGCGACCTCCGAGGTGCACAGGTGGTCATCGCGGGTCGAGCGGCGTAGGCGGTAGCGCGAGAGTTGTTCGGGCTGCAGGCTGAGCACCGGCAAGTGGTTGAGATAGGGGCTTTTGCGAAACATCTTGCGGGCCTCCGGCCAGGTGGCATCGAGCAAGACAAACAGCGGCCGTTTTCCGGGGACCGCAGCCACCTCGGTGACGACCCGCTCAGCGGCGACAAACTCGCCGGGAAACACCAAATAGGGCGCCCACTGCGGGTCGGCCAGCAGGGTCAGCAAGGCAGGGGCCACCTCCGTGCGCGCCCAGCCAAAGGCGGCGGTGTCCTGCACCACATCGGCGATCAACCAGCCGGTATTGCTGGGTTTGAGCGGCTCGATGTCGCACATGATCAGACACATGCCCGCCCGGGTAGGCACCTGGGGGCGCAAGGCACACAGACAGTGGCTGAAGATCACCCGGCAACCGGGGCAGCGCGGCGCGCGCGAACCCCGGGCGACAAAGGGCTTGTCACGGCCCGCCAGGCGCAACTCGCGCAGGCGAGCGACCGCATGGCTCATACTGCTGCCCGCAGGTAAAAAAAGACGCAGGACATAGGTGTGCCAATGGGTTGAAGAAGAGCCGGGATTATGCAGCGGCCGCAGAGCATGAACCCTAGCCCGCGTGCGCGGCTTGGTTCAACGCTTTTTCAGCCCATTTGTTCAGGCTTTGGCCACTGCGTGCGCTGGCTTTGGCTGCGGCGGCATGAACGGCGGGATCAATGCGCAACATCAAGCGGCCACTGGCTGGTTTCTCGGCAGCTTGGCCCAGTTGTTCACATGCAAAAAGATAGCCATCCACCGCCGTTTGCATCGCCGTCTCAAACTCAACAATCGATGCGCCATGAAACGTGATGATGTCGTCAATGTCGATCACGCGGCCCACAATGATTTTGTCTTCCGTATCAAATTCCATTTGAGCCGTGTAGCCCTTGTAGGTCATTTTGTTCATGCTGACACTCCAATCTTTTCTATAAATTCGCGTGCCGCCTTGACGCGATACCTCAATGCCTCTTTGGCGGGGTGCGGGCGGTGGAAATTGGCTTTGCGGCCGTTGTGTTCAAACGTCACGGCTGATCCTGGCCCTTCAATCACGCGGCACCCCAATGCGATCAACAACGCTTCGATACGTGCCCATTCGAGATTGCCGTTGACGGGGTCAGCCAGCAGGGCTTCAAGGGTTTTTCGATGCTTGCTGTTCATGAATCAAATGATAGCACTAACCAACAAAAGTGCAAGCATTTAGGATCAAGTGCATCGCCCTGTTCGGCCTGGGCGCCCAGGAACGCTACCCCGAACGCTTTGCTAGTTCGCTCATGCGGCTGTATGAGGTTTTCAAGGGCTATGGCGCCGAGCCAATGTTTCTTATCGGAATTCCCGACTAACGAAACGCTTTGGCCCCAGGACTGCGCTTGCGCCGAGGTTTACCAGCTTGGGCGTAGAAATCAGCGCTGAAAGACCGCCGCTGCGCCAGCAAATCAGGCGCATCAACCAAGGCGGCAATTTCGGTGATGTCCGGCTCCGTCACGCCCACAGATCGAAAGTGGCTCTGCCAATCGTTGACCGCGGCAATGATCTTGAGGACGGCGTTGGCCGCCTCCAAAGGTGACAAGTCAAAGTCATCCACCACCGTCATGGCCTCAAGCAGGCTGGGCTCGCGGCTGGTGTCGGAGATCATGAACTGGTGCTCCAGCGCCCCGGAACCGGTCGGGACGATGTCATAGCCCGGGCTGAGTTCGAGCTTCATGGTGCGGCCACGGATGTGGCACAGCAAGGCGTGGTTTTTTTCGTGATCGTCGGTGTTGGCGACCAGAATATTGAAAACCATGCGCCGGAAAAGTTCGTGCAACTGGGCATCCAGCGTGCGCGGATCAGCCGATCACCGCAGGGCGCGCGCCAGTTGCGGGTAACCAAACTCGGGCTCCATGCCTTCAGGCAGCTCTGAGCGCAGAAGCGTGCAGGCCGACAGGCAGTGCACGCGCCCACCGTGGATGCCGAGTCGGTCAGCCGCAGCAGCTCACGGGAAGATGGCGTGGCTGCGTTGCACGCGGACTGCGTCGACCTCGGCTGCCTCGTCAAAGGTCATCAGGGCCAGATGAAGCGGCAGTGTTAATGCATCAGGGTCGATGGCTCGTCGAAGTGTGTCGGCCTGGTCATCGCATTTGCAGAGGATCATCAAGTCGATGTCTGCTGCATCCGGCTCGTCCCGGTCGACTGAGCCAAAAAGATGCCACTGAGTTTCTTCGGCTTCCGGTCCAAGCGAGACAGCTAGCTCGCGAAGGCTGGTAACTACGCGCTGACGAATCACGTGGCCAGCCGCCGCATCAACTCACCGAACGTCAATGCCTGCGCGCCCATTGACGTAGCTGCCGCTTCCGCCTGGTTGGTGATTGAGCCGTGGCTCGATGACTTGACGACGACATCAAAGTGACCAAATCGAGCCCTGGCGTTGCGCACGTCCTCGGCGCTCATGTTGTACGCGTCGATAACCGCAACGATGAGGCTCGCGCCCCTCTTGCGATCGGCTTTGAAAACCGTCTCATAGACGTACGAGACGCGGGATACGTTCGAGTGCTGTTGCATCGCGTTGATGAAAAAGCTCATGTTCTTTTCCCGATAGAAACCGGCGCTCCTTGTATCGGCAGCCCGAGATATATCGCCGAACGTTCCGAACGCGGCAGACTCGGCATGGATGCGGTCGATGGCTGCGCCGCTCCACAAGGACTTAGAAGGAATGTTCACTACAAGCTGCGGTTTGGAAGTGCCATTGAAGAGAGGCTCCACGGCCGACAGTCTAATCACGTCCTGCACGCCCAGGACCGCAACCACGAACGTGTAATCGTTCCTCGACCTCACGACCAAGAAGTTCTCAGGAGTACGCTCGACAATCACAAGCCCCCCCGGGGTCGCCAGCTTATCGACCACCCAATCGGTCACGTTAGTGCTCATTCGTCAATCCTCCAAAATCTTGGACAACTCGCCGGGAAAGCGCGAAGCATCTTCTCTATTTCCTTCGATGTGGAAGGCTTCCAGGTCATCAATGTGTTGCCGGAACTTCTCCAGCGTTGCTTTCTCATCGCCGCCAAGCAGATGGCGGTTGGTATCAAGGATCGCGAGCATTCGCCGGCTGTTGGGGAGGATGCGTGTCAGCATCTTGCGCTTCCACTGCTCAGCGGAGCCGCTCTCGGGGTTGCGGGCGGCATCGATGTGAGGACCGTACTGATTGAAAATCGCATGGTTCTCTGCCATGAGCGGTTCCACTACTTGGCGGGCACCGGCACGGTCGCCGAACTTCACCGCGCCGAAGATCCCTTGGAGCTTGTTCGCGTGTTCGCGCTTCCAGCCCAGCATCATCATGTCCGGGAAGGCGTCCGGCGCCTTGTCCACCATCGTATGGCAGTTCGCGCAGAGCATGACTAGGTTCTCGAAGGCTCCGCGCTGCTCTTGGCTGAGATCCGACTTGGCTCTAGGCCCGCCATCGTTTGCCGCAAACACGTGGGCCATCTCGGCGATGTGGATGGACTTGCCCGCCGCGTCGACGAACAGCTCGTTGGAACAACCGGGGTTTTGACAATAGCCAGCTGATGCGGCAAAGAGTCGGCGCTGCGTATGCGCATCTGGCGATGCGGCGCCTCTGGAGCAAGTCATCTTGGTGTCCCTGTAAATCGTGTATCACCGCGATCTTATCGTCTCAAGGCGGGCCGGTACGGCGGCCTTGGCGCCGGCGAAATAAAATGCGGCTGCTGGCACAGCAAGGAGTTTGCCTGCTTCCAGGTCGCGCCGGGAGCGTTCTGACTCTCGGGGCTGCAGCGGTACAACGTGCACGTCGTACTTATTCCCAGGCACGGCTATTGCCCCAATGTCCGCTTCCAGCCTTTCACCAGACGGGGGCATGGCTACGCTGAAGAGCCAGTCATGCCCCCGTCCTGACCACTATCTGGATTTTTTTGTTCTCGTTATCGCTGCAATTCGGGTATTCATTTCGCTCCCATGTGCCCAATAACACTCGCCCACTCCGAAGCAACCGGAACCCTCACCATCCGCTCCGCTTTCAATAGCTGCTCACGCAGTATTTACGGAGGCTACAGCCCGATTTCCCTCAAGAAACTCACCGCCCCAAGTCCTTCGCACTCACCCCCGCAATCCCCCAATTTTCCTTCGGCACGTCCTGAATCCAGACCCGCACGTTGGCGATGGGGGTACCGGTGGCTTCGACCAGGGCGGCGCTGACTTTTTCGATGACGGCGCGTTTTTGTTCTTCGGTGCGGCCTTCAATCATGTAGATCTGTGCAAATGGCATAAGAATTCTCCAGACAAGTTATTGGGGTTGGATGATGACAGTGTTCAAACAAAACGGATGCTGGTGCTGCCCATGCCTTGCACGCGCAGGGTGACGTTATCACCGGCCTGCACCGACACGGCTTCGGTGATGCCGCCTGACAAAATCAGGCTGCCGGCCGGGATGCACTCGCCGCGCTCCGCCAGGTGATTGGCCAGCATGGCGATGGCGGCGGCCGGGTGGCCCAGCACGGCGGCACCGGCGCCAAAGGCGACGGCCTGGCCGTTTTTCTCGAGCACGATGCCAACGGTGCGCAGGTCCACGCCGGACACGGCCATGGGCTGGCCGCCGACCACAAAACGCGCCGCCGAGGTGTTGTCGGCCACCACGCTTTTCAGGTCGAACTTGAAGTCGCGGTAGCGGCTGTCGATGACTTCGATGCCGGGCATCACAAAGTCGGTGGCGGCCAGCACGGCGCCGATGTGGCAGCCGGGGCCGCGCAACTCGGTCTTGGTGACGAAAGCAATCTCGGGCTCGACCTTGGGGTGGATCAGTTCACTCACTTTGCACTCGCCGCCATCGGGCACGGCGTAGTAGTCGGCCATGAAACCGAACACCGGCGTGGTCACGCCCATCTGCTTCATCTTGGCGTGCGAGGTCAGGCCAGCTTTGAGGCCGATGATGCGGCCGCCGCGCGCAATCTTGCGGCGCTTGATTTCATCCTGGATGGCGTAGGCATCATCCCAATCCATGTCGGGATATTCCTCGGTGATCTTGGTCGTGTCCTTGGCCTGCAGTTCGCAGTTTTCCAGATGTTCGGCCAGGGCGGCGATGGTTTTGGCGTCGAGTTTCATGCGGCTACCTTGGTTAAATTCTTGCGTTCACGCGCCATCGTCATGGCGGTGTCTTCGATCATGTCTTCTTGTCCACCGACCATGCCGCGGCGGCCGAGTTCGACCAGGATGTCGCGGGCCGGCACGCCGTATTTGACGCTGGCGCGTTTGGCGAACAGCAGGAAGCTGGAGTAGACCCCGGCGTAGCCCAGCGTGAGCGAGTCGCGGTCGATGCGAATGATGTGGTCCATCATCGGCACCACCAGGTCTTCGGCCACGTCCTGAATCTTGAAAACATCCACGCCGGTCTCGATCCCCATGCGGGCGCAGACGGCGATGAACACTTCCATCGGCGTGTTGCCGGCACCGGCACCGAGACCAGCGGCGGCGGCGTCGATGCGGTTGGCCCCGGCCTCAATCGCGGCGATCGAGTTGGCGACGCCCATGGCCATGTTGTGGTGGCCGTGAAAGCCCAACTCGGTCTCGGGTTTGAGCGCGGCGCGCACGGCACTCAGACGCACTTTCACATCATCGGGCAGCATGTAGCCGGCCGAGTCGGTGACGTAGATGCAGTTGGCGCCATAGCCCTGCATCAACAGCGCCTGGCTGACCAATTTTTCCGGGCTGGCCATGTGCGCCATCATCAAAAAGCCCACGGTGTCCAGGCCCAGTTCACGCGACTTGGTGATGTGCTGCTCCGACACATCGGCCTCGGTGCAGTGGGTGGCGACGCGGATGGTGTTGACGCCCAAATCCTTGGCCATCAGCAGGTGCTCGACGGTGCCGATGCCGGGGATCAGCAGCGCCGACACTTTGGCCTGTTTCATCTGCGGGATGACGGCGCCCAAATATTCCTCGTCGGTGTGGGCCGGAAAACCGTAGTTGACGGAGGAGCCACCGAGGCCGTCGCCATGAGTGACTTCGATCAGCGGCACACCGGCGGCGTCCAGGCCGCAGGCAATGCTTTTCATCTGCTCCAGCGTCATCAGGTGGCGCTTGGGGTGCATGCCGTCGCGCAGCGTCATGTCGTGCACGGTGATTTTTTTACCTTGTAAATTCATGGTAGTTCTCTGTGGTGGTTCAGGCAAACGCCGGGGTGGCGGCGGGCGCGGCAGTGGCCTTGAGTGTGAGGCGGCCGGCGAGGATTTCTTCCGCAAACATTTCAGCGGTGCGGGCGGCGGCGGCCGTCATGATGTCGAGGTTGCCGGCGTACTTGGGCAGGTAGTCGCCCAGGCCTTCTACCTCCATGTAAACCGAGACCCGGTTGCCGTCGAACACCGGGCCGTTGACCAGTCGGTAACCGGGCACGTACTTTTGCACCTCGGCCAGCATCTGGTGAATGGAGGCGGTGATCTTGGATTGGTCTGGCGTGGTTTCGGTCAGGCAATGCACGGTGTCGCGCATCATCAGCGGCGGCTCGGCCGGGTTGATGATGATGATGGCCTTGCCCTTCTTGGCGCCGCCCACTTTCTCGACCGCGCCCGAGGTGGTGCGGGTGAATTCGTCGATGTTCTTGCGCGTACCGGGACCGACCGAGCGGCTCGACACGGTAGCGACGATTTCGCCATAGGCCACCGGCTGCACGCGCGATACGGCCGCCACCATCGGGATGGTCGCCTGGCCACCGCAGGTCACCATGTTGACGTTCATCTCGCCCTTGCCCAGGTGCTCCATCAGGTTCACCGGCGGCACGCAGAACGGGCCGATGGCGGCCGGTGTCAGGTCGATCATCATTACGCCCAACTCATTGAGTTTGCGCGAGTTCTCGGCGTGCACGTAGGCGCTGGTGGCGTCAAAGGCGATCTGCACGCCGTCCGCCAGCACATGCGGCAGCAGGCCATCGACGCCGTCGGCGGTGGTTTTGATGCCCATCTCGCGGGCGCGTTTCAGGCCGTCGGATTCGGGGTCGATGCCGACCATCCAGACCGGCTCCAGCACCGGGCTGCGTTGCAGTTTGGCCAGCAGGTCGGTGCCGATGTTGCCGGGCCCGATCAGGGCGCATTTGATTTTTTTCATGAGGACTCCGTAGGTATAAATTTAGATAATGGAACGCACGACGCCGCCTTCAACGCGCAACGCTGCGCCGTTGGTGGCGGCACTGCGCGGGCTGCAAACATAGGTCACCATGGCCGCGACTTCGGTGGGCTCAATGAAGCGCTGCAAGAGCGAAGTCGGACGGTCGAATTTGAAAAAGTCGCGCTCGGCCTCCATCAGCGTCTGACCCGCCTCACGCGCCAGCGTGGCAAAGAACGCGCCTACGCCTTCGGTGCGCGTGGGGCCGGGCAACACGGCATTGACCGTGACCCCGGTGCCAGCGCAGGTTTCCGCCAGCCCGCGCGACACCGACAGCTGGGCCGATTTCGTCATGCCGTAATGCACCATGTCAGCGGGCGGGCAAATGCCCGATTCGCTGGAGATAAAAACAATGCGGCCCCAGCCGCGCGCCTTCATGCGCGGCAGGTGGTGGCGACTCAAACGCACGCCGCTGAGCACATTGACTTCAAAGAAACGCCGCCACTCTTCGTCGCTAATCTGCTCAAACGCCTTGGGCTCGAAGATGCCGAGGTTATTAACGAGAATATCGACTTCCCCCGCCGCGTCCAGCAGGCGCTGGCAACCGGCGGCGCTGGACAGATCGGCCTGCACGCCGTCAATGCTGGCGCCCGGCACGTCGGCCTGAATGCGTTCGACGGCATGGGCCAGCCGGACCAGGTCACGCCCGTTGACGATGACGTGCGCGCCCTCGGCCGCCAGTTCACGCGCCGTCGCCCAGCCGATGCCGGAGGTGGAGCCGGTGACCAGCGCGCGCTTGCCTTTAAGTTGAAGATCCATCCCGATTCCTTATCAAGTGGTGCCACGCGTGGCCGGGTACAGCCAGGGCTTGAGCCATTGGGTGAGTTGGGGTGCCACCAGCCAGGTCATGACGATCACCACCAGTGAGGTCAGCAGCATCACGCGCGGCAACAAAGGCCACGGCGCCAGCAGCGGCCCCAGCAACAAGAACAGCGCATACACCGTGGGGCAAATGCCCAACCAGGTGACCACCGCCACTTTCCAGCGCGGCGGCGGATTTTGTTTGGGGCCGACGGGCGCGGCAAACCAGTGGCCGAGGCCGCTGACCTGGCGCAGTGTCTGGCCTTCGATATGCGGGGCAATCGCCGCCAAGCCGAGCGAGCGCGTGGGCGACTGTTGCCAGCCCTGCAGATGTTCAGCGGTATCAAACGCGAACACGACGTGATAGAGATGAGGCTCGTCGCCGCTCCCCTCTTCGTCGGGATGCACCAACTGGCCGCCGAGGTAACCGGGGAAGGCACTGGCGGCAGCCGTCATGTCGCTGGAGGCCTGCTCGAACGCGGCCTCGTGACCGACCTTGACGCGGCGCGTGACCAGCACCGTGACCGCGCCAGAGGGTTTATCGAGGCTCGCGATTGACATGGCGGTCTCCGACCTCAGTGAAAGCGCACCGAGCAGCTGCCCATGCCGCCAATCGAGACGCGGAAGTTGTCGCCGGCCTTGGCGGGTGACATGGCCGCCAGCGCGCCCGACAGGATGACCTCGCCAGCCTTCAGGCCAATGCCCAGACGCCCGAGCGTGTTGGCCAGCCAGGCGACCGCATTCACGGGTGAGCCCAGCGCCGCAGCACCGGCGCCGGTGCCGATGATCTCGCCATTTTTTTCCAGCACCATGCCGCAGGTCGAGAGGTCGATGCGGCGCGGGTCCACGGCGCAGTCGCCCAGCACAAATACACCGCAGGAGGCGTTGTCGGCCACGGTGTCCTGGATCTTGATCTTCCAGTCGCGGATGCGCGAATCGACGATCTCGAAGCACGGCATCACGCACTCGGTGGCGGCCAACACGTCAGCGTTGCTGATGCCGGGGCCCATCAGATCCTTCTTCAGGATGAAAGCGATCTCGCCTTCGGCTTTGGGCTGGATCAGTGTGCTGGCATCCACCGACTGGCCTTCGTTGTAGATCATGCCGTCCAGCAGGTAGCCGAAGTCGGGCTGGTAGACACCCAGCATGTTCATCACCGCCGCCGAGGTGACGCCGATTTTTTTGCCGACGATGCGCTCGCCCGCACTCAGGCGGCGTGACAGCATGCGCTGCTGGATGTGGTACGCGTGCTCGATGGTGATGTCGGGGTGGCGGGTGGTCAGCGGCTCGACCACGGTTTGCGTGCTCATGGCGTGGAACAACTCGTCGCCCAGGGTTTCAATTAGTTTGGCATCCATAGGTAATTGGGTCCGTTGGTTGAATTTGAAAATGACAGTTATTTATATGTTTTAGGCCTCTAGCCCTTATGCAGCAAGCGTAAGCAGCTATTAAAACAATAGTTAATTGAGGGTTGAGTCAAGCCTTCAGCGTATCCGCTTCTGCCAGAAAATTCTCAACCAGCCGGGCAAAGCGCGCGGCGTGTTCGATCTGCGTCCAGTGCCCGCACTGGCCGAACACATGCAACTGGGCGTGCGTGATCCATTGCGCCAAGGTCAATGAATTTGACAGGGGAATCACTTGGTCTTCACGCCCATGCACGATTAGCGTCTCATGCGGCAGGGCGCGAATGTCTTGCTCGCTGCTTTCCATGGCGTCGACCCAGCGCTGGCGCGGGGCCGGGAACATGGCGGCAAACGACTCCTGAAAGCCGGGCTGGATGCTGGCCTGGTAGCGCAATTTCGCCAGCTCGTCGGTCACCAAATTGCGGTCAAAGGCGAAGATGTCGAGCAGCTCGCGCATGTGGGTTATCGACGGGGTGTAGCCCCAGACGGCGTCCAGCCCAGGCGTAATGGGAAAGGGCACGCCGACGCTGCCCATCAACACCAGACGGCGCACCCGCTTGGGGTGCGCAATCGCCAGCGCCAGGGCCAGCGCACCGCCAAACGAGTTGCCGACCAAGTCGGTCTGCTCAATGCCCAGCGCGTCCAGCAGATCCACCGCCTGCTGCACCCAGACCGCCATGCGGTAGTGCGCGTTGTCGGCCGGATACGCCGGGCGCTCGGTGTAACCAAAGCCCAGCAGATCAGGGGCCACCACACGGCGCGTGCGGGCCAACACCGGCAGCAACAGGCGCCAGTTGGCCCAGGCACTGACGCCGGGGCCGGAGCCGTGCAGCAGCAGCACCGGCGGGCCTTGGCCCAAGTCATGCACATTGCTGTAAAACGCGCCGGTGCTGATGCGCTGGCCGATCTCGGGGAGGGCGTTGTTGCCTGTCATCACCGGCCTCAATACTTGATCATCACGTTGCGCAGCTCGGTGTAGAACTCGAGCGAATGCACGCCCCCTTCGCGCCCGATGCCGGACTGCTTGGAGCCGCCGAACGGCGTGCGCAGGTCGCGCAGGAACCAGCTGTTGATCCAGCACAGGCCGACTTCAATCTGCGTCGCCAGACGGCTGGCGCGGCTGACGTCCTGCGTGTAGATAGAAGTCGCCAAGCCATACTTGGTGTCGTTGGCCATACGCACTGCTTCTTCTTCGGTGTCAAAGGGCTGGATGTGGCAGCAGGGGCCGAAAATTTCTTCGCGAATGACGGTGGCGGTTTCCGGCAGGCCGGTCCAGATGGTGGGTTGCACCCAGCAGCCGTCTTTCAAGTCATCGGGCATGTCGGGCACGCCGCCGCCAAAGACGATGGTGGCACCCTCCTCCTTGGCCCGGGCGTAGTAGGACAGCACTTTTTTCTGGTGAATCTTGCTGACCAGCGGGCCGATTTTGGTGTCGGCATCAAACGGACGGCCGGGCTTCATGGTTTCGGCCTTGACCTTGAGGGCGGCGACAAACTTGTCAAAGATGGGGCGTTCGACATAAATACGTTCGGTGCCCAGGCAGACCTGGCCCGCGTTCTCGAAGGCCGAGCGGGTAACGGTGTTGACGGCGTTCTCGAAGTCGCAGTCGGCAAACACCACGGCGGCGTTCTTGCCACCCAATTCGAGTGACACCGGGCGAATGCCGTCGGCGGCGGCTTTCATGATGGCGGTGCCGGTTTTGGTTTCGCCGGTGAAGGTGATGCCGTTGACCCCGGGGTGGGCGGTCAGCAGGGCACCGGCGGAGTTCACACCAAAGCCGTTCACCACGTTGTAGACGCCGGGCGGCACGCCGACCTTGTTCATCACCTCGCCCAGCAGCGTGGCGGTACTGGGCGTGGCTTCGGACGGCTTCACCACCACGGTGTTGCCGCAGGCCATGGCCGGGCCGCACTTCCAGGTCATCAGCAACAGCGGCAGGTTCCACGGGCAGACGATCGCAATCACGCCGCGCGGCGTGCGCACGCCGTAGCTGCGCGCGGTTTTGCCGTCCGGCGTGCGCATCTCGAACGATTCGGTCGAGACGTTTTTGATGGTGTCGGTGAAGATCTTGAAGTTGGCCGCGCCGCGCGGGATGTCGATGTGCGAGGCCAGGTGCGCGGGCTTGCCGGTGTCGGCCACTTCGGCCTGCAAGAAGTCGTCAAAACGGTGGTTGATCTCGGCCACCAGGCCGTCGAGCATGGCGCAGCGCTCCACCACCGAGAGCTTGCCCCAGGGACCTTGCAGCGCAGCGCGTGCCGCGGCCACGGCAGCGTCCACTTCGGGCTGACCCGCTTCATAGACCAGGCCAATCAAAGAGTTATCAACCGGGTTGCGCTTCTCATAGGTCTTGCCGCTGACGTTGGTGACGTACTCGCCGTTGATAAAGTTCCTGATCTCTTTCATATTCAAACTTCCAAAAGTGGTGCGCAGTTGTTGCGGCAAACCGTTACCGTGAAATAATTTTCCTGGCCCCTGGCTGAAGCACCAGGGGCCAGGAAAATCAGCTACTCAATCCAATGGCTATGAGCCCGGCTTGCGCGCAGGCTTCGTCCTGTTGCTCGGAGCCGCCCGAGACACCGATGCCGCCGATGCGCTGGCCGTTCTCCAGCACCGGCAACCCACCACCAAAGGCGACAAAGCGCGGCCGGCGCAGCAGGCCTTCTCGTACCGCGTCCGAGTGCTGTTGCAGCGCGGCGTGCCATTGGCTGGTGGGTAAACCAAAGCTGGCCGCGGTGTAGGCCTTGTCGATGGCGATGTCGATCGAATGCAAAAACGCACCCGGCATGCGCAAAAACGCCGCCAGGTTCCCGCCAGGGTCAACCACCGCCACGTTGATGCGAAGGCCCAGCGAGGCCGCATGCGCCACGCTGGCGCGCACCGCATCACTGGCCGCCGTGGCATCCACCACCCGCTGAGCCACGCTGTGCGAAGCCAAATCAGAGTCGGGATGTGTCATGGCGGCAGCGCCTCAAAGCGCCTTGACGAAGGTAAACCGAACGGTCGAGCCTTTGGCCTGGGGGTTGGAGCCCCCCTTGGCGGAGTACTCGTCGTAATAAGCGGCTTTCAGCATGACGCCGGCCTCTTTCATGAGCGGATAGACCACCTCAACACCGATGGCATGGCGCTCGGCGTGGTCGGCCGTTGCACCGGGGCCTGTGTCATTGCTGGTCTGCATTTGGTCGTAGCCCACCACACCCAGCTGCACCGCACCCAGCGCCTTGCCCACGCCCCACTCCACGGAGACCTGGTTGCCGGGCTGGAAGTTGTTGCTTTGGCTGGAATTCATCTCGTAGCGCAGCAGGGCCGAGCCTGACCAGCTCTTGGCGGCATCAAAGTAATAGGTGCCGCCAGCGGTGAGCATGGTAGATTTGTAGCCATTGCCAGGTGAGGAGGCTTTGTCGCTGCTGGCATTGTCAAACCACAGACCTGCGGCGGCAACGGCGTCCCAGTTGCTGCCATGCCAACCCAGCACCAGCGGGCCGACATAAATATCGCCCACGCCGGAACCGCTTTCAGAGACACCGGCCACATTGAAGGTCAGCGACTTGTTCAGCACCGGCACGATGGTTTCCATGCCGTAGTTCGCACCGAGAAATTGGGTGTTGGTGATGTAGACCAAACGGTTGGCCAGGGCGGTGACGGTACCGGTGTTGTCCAGCGGCAGCGTGTTGCTGCTGCCGGGGGCGCGCAGTTCCTTGATGCTGTAGTTCACCAGGTAACCCAGGTAGTACATCCCAGGTGGCGGCACGCTGGCGGCCTGAATGCCTTCGACACCGGGCACGTAATGGCCGCCGGCCTGGGCCCAAAAGCTGGCTGCCAACAGCGTGGCCGCGAGCGCGAATCTGGAAACAATTTTCATGATGAGTGATCTGTTTGAATGATTGAAAGAGGGGGGACAAGCTTCTTTTGGGGAAGTGATGAATGACTGCGCCAAACACACGCTTGCATAGGCGCAAGGGGTGCTTCGGCCAGTCATTCAGAATCTTTTCAGATCAGGTCAATACGCTCAGGAAAGCTGGGTTGAGTTTACGGTCATGGTAGAAAATGCCGCGTCCGACGTGCTCCCAGCTCCAGGTGATGGGGTGGTTGTCCGGGTAGTGGTCGTAGCCACCGCAGAAGGTTTCCAGGCGGTTGCCCGACGGGTCGAAGAAATAGATGGTGGTGCCTTGCGTGATGCCATGGCGTGTTGGGCCGATGTCGATGGAGACACGGTTGATGCTCATGATGTCAGCTGCGCGCAGCACCTGCTCCCAGCTGCCGAGCTGGAAGGCGACGTGGTGCAACTTGTTGTCTTCACTATGGCGCACCATGGCCAGGTCGTGCGCCTTGGCGCTGCAGGTCAGCCAGATGGCCAGATCGGTCGCGCCGTCTTCGAGCTTGACGCGCTCGACCAGGTTAAAGCCCAGCACTTCTTCAAACAGCTTGCGCGCGCCATCAATGTCGCGACCGTAGAGCAGCGCGTGGTCCATGCGGATCGGGCGGATGCCTTTGCCGTCAACCACATCCACCTCGGGGTCGTTGTAGGTCATGCCGTTGCCCACATCGGTTTTTTCGGCAAACAACTCGATGGTGTGGCCGGTAGGAATCTGAAAGCGCACGCGCTCACCGGTCTCCAGCATCTCGCCGGCGGGAATGCGTTCGGTCACAACACCATAGGCCTTGAGCTTGGCGTCGAGGTCTTCCAGCGTCGCTTTGTTGAGCACCTTGTAGCCGAAAAAGTCCAGCCCGGCGCGGTCTGCCTTGCGCAGCACGATGCTGTTGTGGTCGCGCTCGGCACGGGTCTTGAAATAGACACGGCCAGAGGCGTCGCGCCCGGTTTCCACCAAGCCCACCACATCGGTATAAAACTTGACCGACTCATCCATATCGAGCACGCGTAACTGGGCGTGGCCCGGACGCAAAACACCTGTCATTGCCATTTTGTTGTCTCCTGTTTGTTGTTAACGGGTCGAGTGCATTCCATGGCATCTGCCGGCTCAACCACCCGGCAGACACTGTTCTTCATCTTTCCAATCACCGCCAGGCGCACATCGCTGGTCGGTTGTACGCGGCAGGCCAGTACGCAGCCTTGCGCTTGCTCCTGCTCCGAGACATGCTCGCGGCTCATGGCTCGTGCCACGAAGCTGCCTTCGAGCACGGCCACCTTGCAGACGCCACATCCGCCGTTGCGGCAGCCCACCGGAATGCCTTTTTTGCCCAGCACCTCCATGCCGCGCAGCAGTGTTTCGCTGTCCGGGCAACGGTAGGTCGGGCCTTCGTCAATCGTGATGGTGTGCAACATGTTCGTAGCCTGTTTAAAGCTTGCGAAACAGCGGGCTGCGCACCTGTTGCGCGTCTGCCGCCGAAATGAATTTTTCGGTGTAGATGTCGCGCTCGAACAGCCGCCCCTGCATGAGGGTGCTGATACAGGCTTCGATCATCAAGGGCGGTCCGCACAGGTAGGCCTTGCGCCCCCGAAAGTCATTGCTGAAATGAACCTTGGCCGCGTCATGCACAAAACCACGCGCACCGCTCCAGCCGCTGTCATCGGCCTCTCCTGAGAGCACCGGCACGTAATCAAAATTGGCGTGTTGCTGAGCCAGCGCCACGAACTCGTCATGGTGGTAAAGCTCGGCTTGATGCCGCGCCCCATTCACCAGGGCAATCGGTCGCTCGCAATCGTTTTCCAGCAGATCCAGAATCATCGAGCGTGGGCTCGACAGGCCGGAACCACCGGCCAGAAACAGATAGGGCAGTTGTTCTGCCTCATGTTGCGACTGGCGAACGAAAAAGCGCCCGTACGGTCCACTGAAACGCACCGCATCGCCGACCTTGAGCGTGTCATGCACCCAGCTGGTAGCAACGCCACCGGGGACGCGCCGGATGTTGAGTTCGATTTCACCTGAAGCCGAGGGCGCACTGGCGATCGAAAACGCGCGGCTCTCGGTCTCGCCGGGCACCACCAGGTTGATGTATTGCCCGGCCTGAAACACCATGTGCCGGGGCGCGTCCAGGGCGATCCAGACGCCCTTGACAGTGGGCGTCAAATCCTCGATGCGGGTCACCGTGCCACGGTAGTCTTGCACCGGCAGATTCTGTGCATCGGGATCTTCCTCGATTTCGGCTTCTATCGTCACGTCCGATTGCAAGGTAGCGCAGCAGGCCAGGCACTTGCCTTCTTCGCGCTCATAGTCCATCAGCGCAAAGTTGGAAGCCACCCCGTGATCCACTTCACCTTCGGTGACTTCGATCTTGCAGGTGGCGCACAAGCCGTGGCAGCAGGCGTGGGGCAAAAAGATGCCGGCCCGCAGGGCGGCGTCGAGGATGGTTTGCCCCTCCTCGACCTCCAGCACCTGCCCGGTCGACTCGATGGTGAGTTGATAGCTCATCGGCGCCTCGTCACACTCAATTGCACGAACCGTTCAAGCCGTTCAGACCTGGCGTACGAAAGCGGATCACATCCTTGTGACCCAAGCCGTTTTCAGCCAAGGATTTCCCGGCATCGGGCGTCCAGGATTTACCGGACTTGAACCACTCAGCTTTCGTCCAATCGATCTTGGCGAAGTCCGGGTGGGCACCAAAGACGCCGGGCAGCGGGCCCGCGAGCATGTCGCCAAATTTCATGGTCGGCGGCAGCGGCAAGCAAAACGGGGCGCAGAACATCAGGTGGTCTTCCCAACCGATGTAGAGCAGCGGTGCCGGGAACTTGTCCACGGTGTCCTTCTGGATGAAGGGGTAGGGACGAACAGAAGCAATAGTCATGATGAATCAGTCTCCTTGAAGGTTGCTCAGTTGCCGGTGGCGAGATCACGCCAGGCCTTGAAGTTTTTCTGGTCCTGCGAGCCTTCGAAATCAAGGTTGTCGCGGCCCATCTCGATGCGGTACCACTTGAGGACTTCAGCCAGCGGGTCAAAGTCGGGCGCCGTCGGGTCAGCCTCCGGGGTGAAGCAATTGCCCTGGTAAATCTGGTGCACCGGCATCCAGGCCTGAATGTATTTTTCGGGCTCGTGGTCGAATATGTTTTTGCAGCCGTCGGAGCAGAAGTGGTACTTCATGCCGCTGTAGTCCGACTCGCGGTAGGCGATCTTGGTCGGGTCGTCCGGCTCGGTGAAGACCATCGGAATCTGGCAGGTCTGGCACAGCATGGGCAGCGTGGTGTTGTAGAAACGCTTGCCTTCCTTGGCCTCTTTCGCCCAGTGCTCGAAACGTGGCCGGTAATACTTGTCGAAGGTGTCCGGGTACTTGGCGGACAACCATTCCATTTCCGACTCGGACGGTGTCCAGGTGTGAAACGGTGCGGCCGCGCCATAGTTGTAGAAGGTGGCCCAGGCTTGGTGCGAGATGTGATCCTTGTCCTTGCACGCCTGCGTCCAACCCGCGGGCACCGTGATGCCGTAGCGTGCCAGGTCGGCAAACAGGGCGCCGCCGTTTTCCTCGGCGTAAGTCTCCCAGGCTTCCTTCCAGCTCATCACGCGCTTGGGCAGCATGTAGTCCATCATCATGGCCACCAAGGTGAGCACACGGTAGCCGCGCCAGAACCACTTGTCGATCCAGCGCTGCACGATGGGCAGGTTGTCGGGGTCTTGTTCCAGGATGAACTTGATCATCTCCAGACCCAGCGTCATGTGGCGGGCTTCGTCGGACTGGGCCGAGAAACCGAACGCCATGGCCGCCATGTCGCCGTTGTAGGCCGCACCCGAAATAAAAGGCACGAACAGCAAGTTGGTCAACACGTACTCAAACGCAAAGCCAATCGAGACCATGTATTCAAACGGACCGGCCGTGATGGCGTCGTCAAAGAACGACTTGGGCACCGACAGGTACCAGACGCGGTCGTGCTGGTGGCGCCAGTTCTGGAAACCGTTGTAGAACTTGTTGTAGTTCGACATCGAGTGAATCTGCGTCTGCGAATGGCGGATTTCGTCGAGCGACTGCATCATGCAGGCCACACGCGGACCGGCCCCGGCAAACTGCCGACCGACGTGGGCAAAGCCGCGGTGCGCCATGTATTCAGCGGGTGAAATGCCGGTCACGAACAACTTGAGCGCATTGATGTAGCGCGCATCGGTCACCTGCAGGTGGCCGTTGTTCTGGTTGAAGGCGTCGATGATGGCGTAGAGTTTTTTCTCTTTCTCGGACTGGTATTTCCAGTAGGCGTCCATCGTCAGGCGGAACGGGTCTTCAAACTTGTCCCAGTCGTGGATCTTGATGCCTTCGTACTCAAGGTACGGGAAGATATCGCTCTTCTTTTGATAACTTGGCTCCCAGTCAAGATCGCGCGTCATCAGGTTGTAGCGATCTTTCAGGTTGAGCTTCTTATTGACTTTCATGTCCATGATGTGTCTCCGGTTGGCTTTTTTGGGCTCTGTATGGAATGTGGAATGGGCGGCGCTGTCAGTGTTTCCAGCTCAGCGTGAACTCGTCATCGGTCTCATCGATGTGACCGGTCAGCGTGATCAGGTTGATGTGCAGTTCCTGGAGATTGAACGGGCGTCCGATCTGCTCTTCAACGGTGCTGCGCCGGATCACCATCTGGTCGGGTACGTCGACCTTGACCATGGCGGGCTGCAGGTTGACCACGGCCTGCGGGTTGTCGGCCACGATGGCGTCGACGATGCAGCGGGTTTCTTCGTTTCTTTGAAAGGCAATGAATACGTTGGACATAGTGGGTACTCCGGGGCGTTCAGGCGAGAAGGCCGGCCTTGGCCAGACGGGTGTCAAGGCGGGCCGCGACACGCGCCAGTGCAGCGTCACCGTCAGTGCCGAGCGCCATGCCAGCCAGCGGCTGCAGCGCCTTCATGGCACGGCCGCGCCAGTGCGCAATCCACGTCTGCAACTGCAGCTTGTTGGCGGGGTTCTCGGCGGCGGCCACGCGCAGACAGGCATCGACCCATTTGCTGCTGTCCTCAAACAACTCGGTCTGGAAGCGCGTCATCAAAGACACCGTCGGGCCGGCCTTGGCATTGAGTGCCTGGTCTACCTCGGTGTACGCCAGGCCGAACAGCAGGGCGTCCAGGGCCGCGTGCTGGGCCACAAACATCTCAAACCAGTCCTTGATGACCAGCGTGTCTTCGACGTAACGGCGCAGTTCCTGCCATTGGGACGCGTCCATCCAGGCTTTTTTGGCCGCCTGCACTTCACCCTGATCGCCCAGCACCAGGCCCATGCGGGTCAGGTATTGCGCGACACCGAGCTGGTCCATGCCCTGGTACAAACAGGGTTGGGTGATGGCGGTACCGAAGCCATAGGCACACATGGAGGCGCCGTTCATGTTGGCGCCCCAGGCCACGTGGCGTAGCGGAACGTAAAAGTCGAGTGCCATGCGTCGGGCTGCTTCGTCGTAGCTATCGGCCAGACCCCGTGTTTCGACAAAGTCAAAGTCGGCTTCTGCCGTTTCCTGCATGCGGGCGCGTGAGGCCGTGTAAGCGCCGTAATAGAACTGGCGCGGGTCCTTCAAGGCGTACCAGTCTTTCATGGTGATGGCGGTGCGCGTCGCGTCGAAGATTTCGTGCTCCGGGTCCCAGGTCGGCCGGTAGTGGAAGTTGACTTCAGCCTGGAGGTCCATCGTGCCCTCGAGGTAACGGGAAGCCGGCTTGTCAGGGCCGATGCGCGCAGCAATGTGGTCGAAGGTCTGCCGCAATGGTTCGATGCTGACGGTGCGAAGGTCTATTTGCATTTCAGTGGGTCTCCTCAGTTATGTGGCCTGGGTTCAGGCCTTGTTGTTGTGACGCAAGTGCTGCTCGCGCGCGGCGCGCAGACTCCAGTCCCATTCTTCATTGCCCTGTGTTGCAGGCAGGCGACCCTGGGTGGGGGTAACGCCCTGCATGACACAGAACTCGTCAAACTGCGCCTGCGCCATCAGCAATTCGACGAACAACTCGGGTTCGCCCACCGCAAACTCAAACTCGACCAGGCCGTTGGCGTGCAGCTCGATGATCCGCACGAACTTGAGGTTGGGGTTGAAGTTGGGTGTATTGCTCATGACTTGACGGGTGTAACGAGAAGGACTTTGCAAGTTGCTTGCCAAAATTTGCCACACCCGCCAAATTCTCGAGATTTCAAGGGAAAACCCCTAGAAATTTGAGTTGGACTGCTAGTCCTTTGCACTTTCCAGAAGGCCATGCCCTTGCCTGATATCAACTATTGCGCAGCGCAGCATGGCTTGAATGGAGCATTTGGAGCAGTAAAACCAGGCTGATTTCACCAAATGATCAAATTTAGGTGCGCAGCGGCAGGTTGGCACGCGATGACCTGCCAATAGAAAAATATCGAGAAATTTGGAGTCATCGGGTTTTACAGGGCAGCTATCGGCCTGGATGCGCCGACCTGGGTGATATGCACGCGCGCTACTCAATTGATAGCTGCTTACGCACAATTGACGGGGGCTACAGCCCTATTTCTTACAAATTTTTAGCGGCTCAACACCGCACCCGCCGCTGCACCGGGAAGAAGTGAAGGTCAAAGCGCGCCGCCATCAGGCCCCAGACACCGCGTGGAATCCAGATCATGAAGGCGACGGCCACGGACCCGAGCACGATCAGGTACCAGCTGCCAAAGTCGCTAAGAAACTCGCGCAGCAGAAAGAAAATGACGGTGCCGACAATCGGGCCTTCGATGGTGCCGATGCCGCCGATGATCACGACAAAAAACATGGTGGCGGTCCAGTCCATCGAAAACGCCGCCTCGGGTGCGATGCGCAGTTTGGTGATGAAAATCAGCGCCCCGGTCATGCCGCAACCGGCGGCCGACGCCAGGTAAACAAACCACTTCACGCGCGTCACCGAGATGCCCAGGCTCTCGGCGGCCGGCTCGCTGTCGCGCACGGCCGTCAAAGCCAGCCCGTGACGCGAGCGCAGCAGGGCATACACCGCCAGCGTGGCGCCAGCACCCAGGGCCAGCGCCATCCAGAGCGTGGTGGATTCGCGCCACCACGCGGGAATGCCGCTGACGGTTTTGGTAATCGAGGTGCCCGAGCCGCCGCCGACACTGGCTGTGTTGGCCACCAGCAGGCGAAACACTTCCGCCACCACCCAGGTACCGACCGCAAAATACGCGCCCCTTAATCGGAACAAGACCAGCGCTGTCGGAATGGCCACAAGAAAAGTCACCACCCCGGCCAGCGGAATGATAAGAAAGGGATTGAGCCCGGCCTGCAAACCCAGCACCACCAGACAGTAGCCGCCCAGGCCAATGAAACCTTGCTGCCCCACCGACAGCAGCCCGCCGTAACCGGCCAGCAGGTTCCACATTTGCGCCAGCGCGAGGGTGTAGAGAAACTCCGTCAGCAAGCGCTGGCTGGAACGCTCAGCCCACCACGGGGTGCTGATGGCAGCGGCCAGCAGCAGCACGGCAACGAGCAGGCCGACGCGGCTGGCACGGGTACTGCGTTCAACAATAGGAAGAGTTACGGTCATCAAATGTCCTGGTTTAGCGATCTCGCGTGCGCGCGAACAGGCCGTTGGGGCGAACCACCAGCACGGCCAAAAAAGCCAGGTGGCCGGCCAGCAGCCCCCAGCCCGGATCGGCCTTGAGTCCGATGGACTGGGCCACGCCGAGGATGATGCCGCCCGCCAGCGTGCCCCACAGCGAACCCAGGCCGCCGATGATCACGGCTTCAAAGGCATACAGCAGCCGCGCCGGGCCATCCGCCGGACTGATATTGGCGCGAATAGCCAGAAATACACCGGCGATGGCGACGATGGCCATCGCCAGCGCCATCGCCAGGCCGTAGATGTGGCGGTTGTTGATGCCCATTAGCTGGGCCGCTTCGCGGTCATCGGAAGCCGCGCGAAACGCACGCCCCAAGGGCGTTGCCGAAAACAGCCATTGCAAACCAAGCAACACCGCCACGGCCACGGCCATGATGATCAGCGGCAACACGCCGACGGCAATATCGCCGCCGAGTGCGATGCTGGCGGTACCCAGCTCGCCAACATTGAGACTGCGCGAGTCGGCAGAAAACGTCACCAGCAGCAGGTTCTGGATGATGATGGAAAAGCCGAAAGTCACCAGCAACGGCGGCAAGATGTCTTTGCCCAGCGTGCGGTTGAGAACCAGCCGTTGCAGCCCATAGCCGAAGCCGCCCATCAGCGGCACGATGATCAGCAGCACGACAAACGGATTGAGCCCCAACGGCTCGACCACGGCAATGGCGGCGTAGGCGGCCAGGATGGCAAAGTCGCCATGCGCAATGTTGATCATGCGCATGACGCCAAAGGACAGGGCCAGCCCGGTGGCAAACAGCGAATACAGGCCGCCCAACAGAAGCCCTTGCAACAGGGTATTGATCCACTCACTCACGGCTTGATTTCCTCATTGAAGCTAGACGCCAAAATAGGCGTGCGAAATCTGCGCGCGCGTCAGCTCGTCGGGCCGCCCTTCAAGCGATACGCGGCCTTCCTGAAAACAGTACAGGCGATCTGCCACGCTCATCGCCTGACCGACGTCCTGCTCCACCACCAGTACCGAGGTGCCCTCGGCCTTGATGCCCGGGAGCGCGGCGTAAATATCCTTGATGATGAGCGGCGCCAGCCCGAGGGAAATCTCGTCGCACAAAAGCAGGCGGGGATTCGACATCAACGCCCGGCCGATGGCGACCAGTTGCTGTTGCCCACCCGACAAGGCCGTGCCCGGGTTGTTGCGCCGTTCGTGAAGAATCGGGAACAGGGCATACAGCCGCTCCAGGTTCCACGGGCCAGGGCGCTTGGCATAGGCGCCGACGAGAAGATTCTCCTCAACGCTCAAGCTGGGGAACAACCGCCGCCCTTCGGGCACCATTGCCAGACCGAGCCCGACGACGTGATGAGCCGACATACCGCCAATGGCTTGACCCGCTAAACGGATACTGTCGCGCGCGGCCGATTGCAGACCGGTCAAGGCACGCAGAAAAGTAGATTTGCCGGCCCCGTTGGAGCCAATGATGGCGACCGTTTCGCCCTCCTCCACCGTCAGATCGATTCCATACAGGGCCTGAAAATCGCCATAAAAAGCCGTGACGCCTTGTGCTTCGAGCAAACTCATTCGACTGCAATCCCCAGATAGATTTCCTGCACCTCGGAGCTCGCCATCACTTCGGTGGGCACGCCCTGCATCAGCAGTCGGCCGAAGTCGATCACCATGAGGCGGTCCACCACCGCCAGCAAGGCGTGGACGATGTGCTCAATCCAGATAATGGAAGTGCCGCTGGCACGGATCTCCTGAATCGATTCGATCAGCGCCGCCACCTCGTGTTCGGTCAAGCCACCGGCTATTTCATCGAGCAAGAGCAGGTCGGGCTCGGTCGCCAGCGCACGCGCCAGCTCCAGGCGTTTGCGATCCAGCAAGGGCAGCGAGCCGGCCAGTCGATTGGCCTTGGCCAGCAGACCGGTGCGCTGCAAGGCGTCCATCGCCACCGGCGTCCCGTCACGCTCGGAATGTCCGGCCCCGAAGGTGGCACCGACCAGCACGTTCTCGAACACCGTCATGCCCCCGAAGGGGTGTGGCACCTGGTGCGAACGGCCCATACCCAAGTGGCAGCGCTGCGCGGCTGACACGTTGGTCACGTCGCGGCCATTGAACATCACCTGGCCGCGGTCCGCGCGCACATTGCCGGTAATGAGATTGAACAGCGTGGTCTTGCCCGCGCCGTTGGGGCCGATGATGCCCAACGCCTCGCCTTTATTGAGCGAGAACGAGACCTCATCGGTGACTTTGAGGGCGCCGTAGGATTTTGATACGCCGGCAAGTTCCAGCAGTTTCATGGCCGCAGCGCCGGGCCGCCCCAAGCAAGGCCAGCCTCCTCGGGGGGGCAGCGAAGTACACGAAGTGACGAGCGTGGGGGCAACATATCTAGTATTTGATGGCGTCGAGCTTGTCTTTGACCGGCACCATCGGCGCCTGACTGTTCTCGACCACCACCAGCTCAAAGCCCTTGCCCGCCTTCTTCCACTGACCGCCGACCAGCGGCGTCTTGGCAACGTTGGGCACCGGACCTTTTCGGAAGTTGATCGGGCCGACGATGGTGTTGAGGTTGGTGTCGCGGATCGCGTTGCGGATCGACTCCGGCCGCAGATCGGCAGCGCGCTTCAAGGCGTCCAGCGCAACCTCGAACAGCGAATGCTTGAACGCCAGCGGCATCGCCCACGGACGGCCGGTGGCCTTGGTGTAGGCGGCGGCCAAGGCGGCCGAAGACATGCCATTGAGGCTGGAGCTGAACGGATGCACCGGCGACCACCAGACTTCGACCGACAGCCCTTCCGCACGCGGGCCGAAGGACTGGATCGCAGCGGGAAATTCGGTGGCCTTGGCACCGGTCACGATCTTCGGCTTGAAACCCTGCTGGCCGGCTTGGGACCAGAAATTGGCAAAATCGGGCGGCGGCAACACGCCGGTGACGATCTCGACGTTGTTTTTCTTGAACTCGGCGATATAGGCCGAGAAGTCGTCGGCCGGCGACTGGAAGCGGCCCTTGTCGATGAGTTTGAAGCCCTTTTGCGCCAGCACGGGCGGGAAGCCGAGTTTGGCATCGCCCCAGGCGTTGCCGTCGGAATCATTGGGGAACAAGGCGCCGACGACCTTGTTGGTCGGGAGCTGGGTCCACAGGTTGGTGAAGACGCCGATCACATCCTCCAGACCCCAGAAGAAGTGGTAAGTCCAATCGAAGCCCTTCTTCGGATCGCCACCGCGACCGAAGAAGTGGGGCTGCCACGGGGTGTCGTTGGTGATACAGGGCACGCCGTTGAGTTCGCACTGGTCGGCTACCGGATTGGTGGTGGCGGGCGTGGAACCGGCCACGACGATGTTCACCTTGTCCTTGAGAATCAGCTCCGACGCCGCCTCGGCGGCACGGTTGGAGTTGGACTGCGAATCCTTGACCACAAACTCAACCGCGTAGTTCTTGCCACCGACCTTGATGCCACCGGCCACGGCTTTCTTCATCTCGGCCAGGGTGAAGGCATCGGGCTCGGCAAACACGGCCAGCGGGCCGGTCTGCGGGCTGACATAGCCAATTTTGATGGTATTGCCGGCGGCATGCACCCAGGGCGCTGCCAGCGCGCCGGCGGCCAGGCCACCCAGCGTCTTGATGGCGGTGCGGCGACCCGCGCTGAATTCAGTGGCTGCGTCTGCCGTGGCTTGAAAAGTGTTGTCACTCATGGAGCATTTCCTCTTGGTTTTCGCGTGGATGGGGCCCGGGATCAGGCCTTGTTGTCTTGAAAGATGAACGATGCGGTCTTTGCAAGTTACTGGCCAAAAGCTTCAGAAGTCTCTAAATTCTCGAGATTTAAAGGGAAAACACCTAGCCGCTGGGCGGTCTTTGATGATTTTGTGGACTCTTGAAGGATGATTGGCACGTTTAGAGAAAGTTTTTTGGGGCCACGTAAGCGCTTAAATTGCTCATTTGATCCATTTGGTTAAACTCGATTCACCAAATAGTTAAATGTTTACCCATTCAGACTTCCAGCACGGGATTCTGCGCCGGCAGCATAATATCGAGAAAATGGCCTTAAGGCCTTGTCAGGAGATGACGTGTCCAGCAACTTCAAATACCCCCCTGACAGCGACTTGCGCCGCCTGTTGCGCTTCGAGCCCAACAGCGGCGCCATCTGGCTGGGCGACCGGCGCATGGTGCTGATGCACACCACGGCGCTGGCCGCGCTGCGCCAGGACCTGGTGAGCTCCGTCGGGCCCGAGCATGCCCGGCGCATCCTGACCCGCATGGGCTACGCCTCGGGTTTAGCCGACGCCGAGTACGCCAAGAAGATGCGCCCCGGCGAGGCCTTGCAGGACAGTTTTATGGTCGGACCGCAACTGCACATGCTCGAAGGGGCGGCCCGCGTCACGCCGGTCAAGCTCATGATCGATGTGCCGGCTGGCCAGTTTTATGGCGAATTTCGCTGGGACCACTCCTGGGAGGCCTACGCGCACCGGCAGAAGTTCGGTCTGGTGGACGACCCGGCCTGCTGGACGCTGCTGGGCTATGCCAGCGGCTATACCAGCGCCTTCATGGGGCGCCTGATCCTGTTCAAGGAAACCCTCTGCGCCGCCTGTGGCGCTGATCACTGTCTGATCGTCGGACGACCGATTGAAGAATGGCCTGACGGCGAAGCCCATCGGGTCTACTTCACCGACGACTCACTGATGGACAAGATGGAGGCGCTGCAATCCCAGGTGGAAGCCTTGAAGTCAACGTTGGAGCCGGTCAGTCAGGGCGGTCAGTTGATTGGCACCTCGGCGGCCTTTCGCAAGGCCTACGCGTTGATGCAAAAGGTGGCGCAGACCCAGGTTACCGTGTTGTTGACCGGTGAGACCGGCGTCGGCAAGGAGCGCTTCGCGCGCGCATTGCACGAACTCTCAAGCCGTGCCGACGGACCGTTTGTGGCGGTGAATTGCGCCGCCTTGCCGGCCGAGCTGATCGAGGCCGAGTTGTTTGGCGTCGAGAAAGGCGCCTTCACCGGCGCGCACGCCTCGCGCGCCGGGCGCTTCGAGCGGGCGGACGGCGGCACCCTGTTGCTCGACGAGGTGGGCGAGCTGCCGCTGGCGGCCCAGGCCAAGCTGCTGCGCGTGCTGCAGGAGGGTGAAATCGAACGGGTTGGCGGCGAGAGCACGAAAAAAGTCAATGTGCGCTTGGTGGCCGCCACCAACGTCGACCTGGAACAGGCGGTGCGGGCCGGGCGTTTCCGGCGTGACCTGATGTACCGCCTCAATGTCTATCCGATTTGCATACCGGCGCTGCGCGAGCGTACGGCCGACATCGAACTACTGGCGCAAAACATGCTCGCGCGCTTTTGCGCGCTGCACAACAAGCGCATCACAGGTTTTGGTGAACGCGCCCTGCAGGCCTTGCAGCAGCACGACTGGCCGGGCAACGTGCGCGAACTGGAAAACCTGGTCGAACGTGGCGTGATCCTTGCAAGCCAGGGCGGCATGGTAGAAGTTGAGCATCTCTTTCCCAACCAGCCCGAGGCCGTACAGACCAGTCTGGATGCACACGGACAGTTGACCCGGCTGCCCAGTACGCAGGACGACGACCTGAGCGCGCGCATCCTCAACAGCGGCAGCTCGCTGGAGGAAATCGAGGCGCGCGTGCTCGACCACGCCGTGGCCCGTGCACGGGGCAACCTGTCCGAGGCGGCGCGCCTGCTGGGCCTGACCCGCCCGCAACTGGCCTACCGGCAAAAGCGCCGCAACGCCAGCGGCGCTGACGCACCAGTACCTGAAACCACCCGCCATCCAGGAGTGTTGTGATGTCTACCCTGAAACACCTCATCGGCACCCCCGAAACCGAAATAACCCCCCGCCCACGCACCCTGGTGGAACGTGCCTACCTGGGCCTGCGCCATGACGTGGTGTGCGGCAAGCTCGCACCCGGCGAGCGGCTGCGCGTGGAGCACCTGAAAGACCAGTACCAGGTCGGCGCCGGCACCTTGCGCGAGGCCTTGTCACTGCTGGTGTCCGACGCGCTGGTCACTTCGGAAGGTCAGCGGGGTTTCCGGGTGGCGCCGATCTCGCTGGCCGATCTGGAAGATGTGACCAACACCCGTGTCATGCTCGAGACCGAGGCCTTGCGCCAGTCCATCCGCCGCGGTGACGCGCGCTGGGAAGCTACCCTGGTGGCCAGCTACGCGCTGCTGGCCCAAACTGAAAGCGCCCCGACCGGACCCGAGCCCGACCTCTGGGAGCATCGCAACAAGGCCTTTCACGAAGCGCTGATTGCCGGCTTCGACTCGACCTGGAGCAAATATCTTCTGTCCATCCTGTACCGCCACGCCGAACGCTACCGCAACATCAACTGGCGGCTCACCGCCACCCACACCAGCGGGCGCGATGTACACCGCGAACACGAAGACATCTTTCGCGCCGCCATTGACCGCCAGGAAGCGCGCGCCGCCTTGGCGCTGGAAGCCCATGTGCGGCTGACGCACGACATCGTCAAACGCCAGGCGCAGCTGGGATGACTGGCCGCTTACTTGGCATCGCCCAGCTTGGCGTTCATGCCTGGTTTTTTCAACCATTTCACAATGTCCTCGCCAATTTCTTCACTCAGGCTTTTCGCGGCACTGCAACCGGTCCACCCTTTGACCGTATGTCGACTCGCTTCAAAGCTGCCGATGTCGGTGCCGTTTTCAGTCAGTTTGCCAGTCAGGTCGATCCACTTGCCACCCGAGTAAACTCCGCCCCCCGCGATGCGGCTTTCAACCACGGTCAGCCGTAATTTTCGCTCGCTCACGGTGTTGCTGTCGCGCGCCGAGATGCTCACCTGACCCCGTGTGTTCTGCTCCAGATATTTGGGAATAAAGGTGTTCCAGGGGCAGTTTTTGAGCTCCTCATCGTCCATCGAATCCTTGTTCAAAGCCAGCATGGCGGGCGCGACGCTGACGCCTCGCATGGGATCTTCGAGCCATTGGGCCATGCCATCGCCCAAATCGCCACTCATCTCCTTCAGGATTTTGCAATCCTGCAATGATCCTTTGGTGATCTCCTGGCGTAATTTGAAGTCGCCGATGAGCGTGCCTTTATCCAGCAACTTGCCGGTCACCGCCAGCCACTTGGGAGCCGTTTCGCTCGCGGCGCCACCTTCAGCACTGCTGCCGGCAAGCAAGACCAGTTTGCGCCCTTGAAAGGCGCTCAAATCTTGCTCAGCCACCTGGACCCGACCTTTGGACTCCTTGATCAGGGCCTGAACAACTTGCGCAGTCCAGTGGCAGTCATTGTTCACCGCCGGCGCAGCCGCCTGCGCCCCTGCAGCGTAGGGGATGACCGGTGCCACTTGCACTGCGTCAACAGGCTGGGCCGCCTGCGCCGCCATTGAAAGGTTCAAAGCCAGGAACATGGCTGACGAGATTTTGCGCATGGATCACTTTCGTGCACGGAGTTGAGGAGAGATGATTATGCTCACCCGTCCGCCTCGGCAATCGAGTGCGTGATAAATACCACGGTGCGGCGCTCACGCTGCCACAACTGCTGCAGTTGCTCATTGAGCCGGTCACGCGTGATTTCGTCGAGAGCACCAAGTGCTCCAGCGCGATGGTCTTGCTCTCCGCTTTGGAGCGGCCCTGAATCTGCAGCGGCAACGTGACGTTGGCCAGCACGGCTGAAACTGCCGGTTCCCACGGTGTAGCTGAATTTTGTTAGCATGCGCCGGTGAGCCTTCAACGAATCACCAGCAGCCTCGTAACCCGCTTGATTGGTGTCGGGTTGTTTCTGGTCATACTCGGCACGGTGGCCGGCTATTTCCAGTTGACCAAGTTTCTGCGCGAGGATCTGACGCAAGTTGTCTCGGCGCAGCAAATGGCCTTAGCCGAGTATGTGGCCCACGATGTCGATTACAAGCTCGCAGAGCGGCGCCGATTTTTGGAACACCTGGCCGCCATACTGCCGCAAGAACTTGTTGGGCAACCGGCTCGCCTGCGCGACTGGCTAAAAGAGCGGCACCAGTTGCAGCCGCTGTTCTCCCTGGGCTTAATGGTGGCCGATACTAACGGCAAGGTTTTGACTGACTTTCCGCCCCTACCGGGACGCACTGGCTTTTCAATTGCGGACAATCCGGATTTTCAGACTGCGCGCGATGGTCAATCGCTTATCGGACGGCCGCTTAGGGGCCCGGTCTCCAGGCAGCAGCTTCTGCCCATGGCGGCCCCGGTTAAAGACGGCGCAGGCCATGTCACTGCGGTACTGATTGGTACGGCAGAGCTCTCCGCGCATGGTTTTCTCGACCACCTGATGCAAGCACGCATTGGTGAATCCGGTGGCATCCTTCTCGTTTCGCCGCGCGACAGATTGTTCGTTACCGCTACCGACCCCGCCATGGTGCTCAAACCAACGCCCGCGACGGGAGTCAATGTGCTGCATGACCGCGCCATGGAGGGCTTTCGCGGCAGCGGCATGACGATCAATGCCAAGGGTATCGAAGAAATCTCGGCCATCGCGTCGGTACCGAGTACCGGCTGGTTCGTCGTTGCCCGTTTGCCCACGACCGAATCTTTCGCCACGGTGGCGCGAGCCCAAGCCTTCACTATTCGGCAAAGCTTCGTTGCCATAACCCTTGTCCTTCTGGTTTTTGGCTTCCTGATCACCTGGCTACTGCGTCCCTTGCATCACGCCGCCAATCAAGCCGAGCGGATGACGCAAGGCGACATCCCGCTCACACCGTTGCCGGTGCTGCGTGAAGATGAAGTCGGGCACCTTACGGTGGCGTTTAACCGGCTGCTGGCCAAACTCGGGCGCAACCAGGCGGAACTGCTGCGCATGGCGAATCACGACCCACTCACCGGATTGCCCAATCGCAAACTGTTGGCCGACCGCATGCAACAGGCACTGGCGCGGGCGCAACGTAACTCAACCCAGGTTGCGGTTTTGTTCCTGGACTTGAACGGATTCAAGCTGATCAACGATACGCTGGGGCACGAAGCAGGCGATGAGGCTTTGAAGGAAATAGCGCGTCGGCTCCTGGTGGTGGTGCGTCAAGCCGATACGCTGGCGCGTTTGGGCGGTGATGAATTCGTCGTGCTGGCGTCTGATCTTGAGGAACCGGCAGAAAATGGTCTTCGTACGCTGGCAGAAAAATGCATCGAAGCGGTGGCGCAACCGCTGCACCTGCACGATACCGACCGTATTCTTGGCGTAGCCATCGGGATTGCGGTGTCCGGCGGGGAGGGTAGTCCGGATCGTTTGCTGCTAGCGGCTGATCAAGCGATGTACGAGGCCAAGCAGAAGGGCCATGGCGGCTACGTCATGGCCACGCCGCACTGATTCATCGCCGCACCCCTTCCAGGATGGACCTCGCTTCAAAGGAAAAATAGAATCGAGCTACGGCTTGATCGGTCCGGGACTGACGTGGACGCGATTGCGGCCAGCCGCCTTGGCCGCGTACAGTGCGCTGTCGGCGGCGGCGATCAACTCGTCGCCGGTCCGGCCATCGCGCGGAAAAGTCGCCACGCCGAATGAGACGGTCACAGCGATCAGCGATGCGCCGTAGGGTACCGGAGCGGCGGCCATCGCACAGCGCAACTGCTCGGCACGCTCGACTGCAATCGCCGTCGCCATTTGCGGCAGAACCAGCAGAAACTCCTCGCCGCCGTAGCGGCAGTAGACATCGCTGCCGCGCGCGTGCCGCTTCATCAGATCGCCGAAGACCCGCAAGACCTCGTCACCGGCAAGATGGCCATAGCGGTCATTGACCAACTTGAAGTGATCGAGGTCCCCCATGATCACACTGACGGGATGCTCATGCCGTTCGGCTGAGAGCAGCTCCCGGCCCAGGGTCTCCTCGAGGTAGCGGCGGTTGTAGAGACCGGTCAGCGCGTCATGCGTCGACTGCTCGCGCAGTATGGCCTGCAAGGCCTGCACCTCGCGCTCAGTGCGGGTGCGTTCCGTTATATCCATGAGCAAGATGATCAGCGACAGCTTGCCGCCGAGTTCCATGGTGCTGCTGTGAACCTCGACGTCGATCACGGCGCCATTCTTGCGCAAGCCGCGGAACACGTAATCAACTTGCGCCGCCTCGCCGCTGAGTCGCTTGCGGATATTCTCCGCAACGAGTGCTCGGTCGCTCTCGATGACGATATCAAGCAAGCCCAGCCCCCGGACTTCTTCGGCGCTGTAGCCGCAAATTTCATTGAACTTGGCATTGGCGTAGCTGAACTTGCCGTCCTCGACGATGACGATGCCGACCAGGGACTGGTTCACCAGCCCGTGGAACTTCAGCTCGGATTCGCGCAGGGCGCGCGTGATTTCCTCGTTCTCGCGCAGGGCCGTTTCCAGGTCCGCGGTACGGCTGCGCACCTTCTCTTCCAGCATGACTGCCGTCTGGAACAGGCTGAAGTCGGAGCCCTGAACACTGGTGCTGCGTTCCGCACGGTCCATGAGCGACCGAACGATCTTGTTGAGGCGGGCGATTTCGCCCTTCAAAGCCGGCTCATCCGGGCTGGCGCCCGGCAAGCCCGGGTCAGGCATCACCAGTCTCCGTTGCATCGGTGCCGATTGCAATGCCGACCAGCGTCTGATTGACGTGCACGCCCTGGAACTGCTCGCCGTAGGTGCTGAAGCCGATGGTGTTATTGCGCAGAAAAACCTCGTTGACACGCTCTTTGAGAGGCCCCTGAAAGATTTCCAGTTTGCGCAGAATACAGTCGCAGCCGAGCACCAGTTGGGGTTGACCGATTGCGGCATGGATCTGGGTAAAGACCTGCTCCAGGTTCTCCAGCAGGTCCACGCCCTTCGCCACCCGCAGCACCAGCCCGTCGTCGATAGCACAGAAAAAAGTCAGGCTGCCATCCGGATTGACTTTCTGGATGGAACGCACGTAGTTCGTCCCATCGATCATTACCACCACCGGGGAGGCCGCGAAGCGCGTGGGGTCCAGATCGCCGGCATCAACGCCCAGTATGCGGGCGTACTCCTGGGCCGCCGGCAGTCCGTTGATTTCCTTGACGATGCGATGGGCGGTATCGGCCTCGGTGACGACCATCCGTTCGTCCGTGGCGACAAAATGCTGCGTCTTGAAAAGTTTGAACGGCAATCGGGTGCTCACCAGCATCAGGACGGCGCTATCGGTGTGAAAGTGGCCCTCGAAATAGACATGGGTAGTTGCGAAATTCAAGCCGTCACCGGCCGAGCCGCCGACCAGCGGGAACCGGCCCAGCGCGCTCTGCAAGGCGCGCGTGACCGGCTCTTCGCGCACCGACAAGCCATCAATCAGCAGCATGGCAAAACTGTTATCGGCGTTCGCTTGCGGCGCCTGGCTTTCCAGCTTTTGCAACAATTCCTGGGCGAAGGCCTGGCCCGCCGCAATTTGGAATTGCTGCAGGCAGTCAAGGCGGCCGCTGACGGCGTTAAAACTGCTGGCCGGAAAGCTCGCCCCGGTCAGGCTGTGATCCTGGTAACCGGCGGGGCCGATTTCCCCGGCCGTGGTGCAACCCACGACCTGAATCCCGGCAAACAAACGCCTCATTTCCTCCGCGAGCAACTCCCGGTCGTACGCGCTGGAACAGAAAAAAATCACCAGCGCCATGTCCGGCTGCGTCACCGCGGCGTGAAATTCGCGCGCGGCCTCACGCGCGTCAGTGGCGCAAGACTGCGCCCGGCGGATGCGGGGCCGCTTCTCCAGATCGTTCTTCATAGGGGGGCTCCTCGTTTCGCGCCCACCCGGCGAGTGGAGGCTCTTTGCTCAGGACTGATCAACCATTTTGCATGGTAGCCATCTATCTGATGTCATCGTTGATATTTAACATATCAACACTGAAAACCGGCGCCATGGCAGGCGAGCCGAAGGTCTGATCCTGGCCGACTGACGTTATGGCGTCTCTCACTGCCGCGCCCGCGCCAACGCCACGTACCACGCCAGACAGCCCGGATTGGCCATGGCCTCGCGGTTGACCACTTTCTCAATCGGCTGGCCCAGCAGCAGCTTCTTGATCGGCAGTTCCTGCTTTTTGCCCGACAGGGTGCGCGGGATCTCAGCCACCTGAAAGATTTCGTTGGGCACGAAGCGCGGCGACAGGGCGGTTTTGATGGCGTCCACCAGTTTGGCACGCACCGCCTCATCCAGGGTCAGGCCTTCGCGCAGCACCACAAACAGTGGCATGTAACTCTCGCGCCCCAGGTATTCGAGATCGACCACCATAGAGTCCAGCACTTCGGGCAAGGCTTCCACCGCGCTGTAGAGCTCGCTGGTGCCCATGCGCAGGCCATGCCGGTTGATGGTGGCGTCACTGCGACCGTAAATGATGCAGCCGCCATGGCGAGCGACCTTGAGCCAGTCGCCATGGCGCCAAACGCCGGGGTACATGTCGAAGTAACTCGACAGGTAGCGCTGGTTGCCCGCGTCGCCCCAGAAATACAGGGGCATGCTGGGGATCGGCTGGCTGCACACCAATTCGCCCACTTCGTCGAGCACCGGCTGGCCCTGCTCGTTCCAGGCCTCCACCGCACAGCCCAGCAGGCGGCACTGCATTTCGCCCGGCACTTGGGGCAACTCGCGGTGGCCGCCAATGAAAGCACCAGCAAAGTCAGTGCCGCCGGAAATATTGCACCACCAGATGTCGCCCCCATGGTCGCCCACGTTTTGCAGTCGTCGAAACTGCTCGGTGCCCCAGGCCTGGGCCTCGGCGCTCAGGGGCGAGCCGGTGCTGCCCAGCGCGCGGATGCGGGAGAGGTCGCCACAGGTCCTCAAGTCCACGCCCGCCTTCAGGCAGTTGGCGAAAAACGCGGCACCGGCGCCAAAAAAGGTCACGCCCAGCTCGGCCGCAAAACGCCAGAGCGTGGTCCAGTCAGGCGCCACTTTGTTGCCGGCGGCGTCTACCGTGCGGCCACCCGGGTTGCCATCAAAAATGCAGCAAGTGGTGCCGCTGAGCAGGCCACTGACTTGCGCGTTCCACATCACCCAGCCGGTGGAGCTGTACCAGTGGTAGTGCTCGCCCAGCGAGTTGGGGTGGTAGCTGCAGCCGACGTCGTTGTGCAAACCTTTCAGCGCCAGCGCCACGAGGACGGTGCCGCCATGGCCGTGCACGATCGGCTTGGGCAGACCGGTGGTACCGCTGGAATAAACAATCCACAGCGGGTGGTCAAACGGCAGCCAAAGCGGCTCGAAGGCCTCAGTTTTCGTATCATTTCGGGCGGTAGCCCCCGTGAAATCTGCGTAGCCAGCTACTGTTTTAATAGCTTCTGCAGCCAACCCGAGGTTAGTCTGCAGGATCACGTGCTGCACCGAGGGCAGTGCCGCACACAGCTCGGCCACCACGGCGCGGCGGTCAAAGTCGCGCCCGCCGTAGCTGACGCCATCGCAGGCAATCAGTACCTTGGGCTCGATTTGCTGGAAGCGGTCCAGCACCGCGTTGGTGCCCATGTCGGGCGCGCAGATGCTCCACACGCCGCCGATGCTCACCGTCGCCAAAAACGCCACCATCGCCTCCGGGATGTTGGGCAGATAGGCGGCCACCCTGTCCCCCGGCTGCACGCCCTGGGCTTGCAGGTGCAGGGCCAGCGAGGCCACCTGGCGGCGCAGCTCGGGCCAACTCAAGGGCCGGGCCGGTGCTGCCCCCAGGCTTTTTTCGTTGTGACTGAGGATGGCCGGAAAACCGCCGGCATCGGCCGCGTCCACATGCCGCAGCACCTGCTGTGCGTAATTGACCTTGGCCCCGACAAACCACTTTGTTCGTGGCATCGGCGCACCGTCACACACCACGCTGTGGGGCGTGGGCGACTGCAGCTCGAAGTAGTCCCAAATGCTTTGCCAGAAGGCGTCCAGATCGGTCGTGGACCAGCGCCACAAGGCGTCATAGGAGTCAAACGACAGGCCGCGGGTCTCGCGCAACCAGTTTTGATACAGGCGGATCTGGGGAACGTAGGGTGGCGTTTTGGATTGGGTCATTGATCAAGGGTAGCGTGACTCGGCCCGATCGGGCAAGCACCTGCGCGTCAGTTTTAAGCCCCGGCACATCAGGGTTTTCCCGGTAGATTGCCGACGTCTTCCGCTATAAGAACCAGCGCTGGTGACGCCCGTTTGACATGGGCAGGCCTGCATTTTTGTTTATAGTCGCCGCCATCTATCTGTTTGGAGCCTTGATGCGCATCTGGAAAAAACCCATCTCTGTGGCTGAGCTCACCGCCATCAGCGAAAACACGGCGACCGCCCATCTGGGCATCGAGTTTCTGGAGGTGGGTGACGACTTCATCCGCGCCCGCGTGCCGGTGGACCAGCGCACCCGGCAACCCTACGGCCTGCTGCACGGCGGCGTCAGTGTGGTGCTGGCCGAAACCCTGGGCTCCTGCGGCGCCGCCTACGCCAGCCCCGAAGGCCACCGCGCTGTCGGGCTCGACATCAACGCCAACCACCTCAAAGGCGCCACCAGTGGCTGGGTCACCGGCACCGCCCGCCCGGTCCACATCGGCCGCACCACGCAGGTCTGGCAGATCGAGCTGCACAACGATGCCGGCGAGCTGACCTGTGTGTCGCGCATCACGATGGCGGTGCTGGCGCCGCGTTAAACGGTCGTTTTAAGCCAAATAAGCCTCCAGCCCTTGCTGAACATGCGTAAGCAGCTATTTATTTAATAGCGGTTACGCTGCATCAGATTGCGCCAGCTTGGCGCTCTTCCAGTACACGTCATCGCCGACCGTGCCGTCGCTGCGGTAACGGTTGAGCACGCGGGCCAGCACAAACAGCAGATCGGAGAGCCGATTGAGGTACTGACGCGGCGTGTCTTTCAGCGCCTCCTGGCCTTCCAGCGCCACCACGGCGCGCTCGGCGCGGCGGGCCACGGTGCGGCAGACATGGGCCAGGGAGGCGGCACGGCTGCCGGCGGGCAGGATGAACTCCTGCAGGCGCGGCAGTGCTTCGTTGTGTTCGGCCAGCGCGGCGTCCAGCGCCAGCACGGCCGCCGGCTTGAGCAACTCAAAGCCGGGGATCGACAGCTCGCCGCCGAGGTTGAAGAGCTGGTGCTGAATTTCAACCAAAAGTGAGCGCGCGCTCTCCGGCATATCTTCACACAGCAGCACGCCGATGTTGGAATTGAGCTCATCCACGTCGCCCATGGCGTGTACGCGCAGGCTGTTTTTGGGCACGCGGGTGTTGTCGCCCAGGCCGGTGGTGCCGTTGTCGCCGGTGCGGGTGGCGATTTGTGTCAGTCGTTGTCCCATGATGAAACTCCTTTATCGCTACCATTGTTGCAGCAAAATACAAAGCCATGACCATTCACCTTGCCCCTGCCATTCACCCGCGTGCGGTGCCCCCGGCCCTCATTGAGGCCTTGAAGACCCGCTTCGCCGAGCGCTGCTCCACCGCCTTGGTGGTGCGCGAGCAGCACGGGCGCGACGAATCCTCGTTCGAAGCGCCGCCACCGGCGGCCGTGGTGTTTGCCGAGAGCACGCAGGACGTGGCCGATGCCGTGAAGCTGGCCAGTGAGTACCGCGTGCCCGTGATTCCCTTTGGCATCGGCTCGTCGCTCGAAGGCCACCTGCTCGCCGTGCAGGGCGGCATCAGCCTCGACGTCAGCCGCATGAATCAGGTGCTGTCGATCAACGCCGAAGACCTGACGGTGACGGTGCAAGCCGGCGTGACGCGCAAACAGCTCAATGAAGCGGTCAAGTCCACCGGCCTGTTCTTCCCGATCGACCCCGGTGCCGACGCCACGCTGGGCGGCATGAGCGCCACCCGCGCCAGCGGCACCAACGCCGTGCGCTACGGCACCATGCGCGAGAACGTGCTGGCGCTGCAAGTGGTGACCGCCAGCGGCGACATCATCCGCACCGGCACCCGCGCCAAAAAGAGCAGCGCCGGCTACGACCTGACGCGCCTGCTGGTGGGTTCCGAAGGCACGCTGGGCGTGATCACCGAAGTGACGGTCAAGCTCTACCCGCTGCCGGAAGCGATCTCGGCGGCGATCTGCTCCTTCCCCAGTATTGAAGCCGCCGTGCGCACGACCATCCAGATCATCCAGATGGGCATTCCGATTGCGCGCGTCGAGTTGATCGACGCCAACACGGTGCGCATGGTCAACGCCTACGCCAAGCTGGGTCTGCGCGAAGAGCCGCTGCTGCTGATGGAGTTTCACGGCTCCCCGGCCAGCGTGAAAGAGCAGGCCGAGCTGGTGCAGGAGATTGCCACCGAGTTTGGTGGCAACGCCTTTGAGTGGGCCACCACGCCGGAAGAGCGCACCCGGCTGTGGACCGCCCGCCACAACGCCTACTTTGCCGCCATCCAGTCCAAGCCCGGTTGCCGCGCCATTTCCACCGACACCTGCGTGCCGATCTCGCGGCTGGCCGACTGCCTGCTGGACTCGGTGGCGGAGGCCGATGCCAGCGGCATCCCGTACTTTCTGGTCGGCCACGTCGGCGACGGCAACTTCCACTTTGGCTATCTGATCGACCCGAACCAGCCGGCGGAACGCGAGATCGCCGAGCAGTTGAACCATTCACTGGTGACACGCGCCCTGCGCCTGGAGGGCACCTGCACCGGTGAGCACGGCGTGGGACTGCACAAGATGGACTTTCTGGTGAGCGAAGCCGGCGCGGGCGCGGTGGACATGATGCGCGCCATCAAACGGGCACTGGACCCGCACAACATCATGAACCCGGGCAAGATCTTTTTGCTATAAATTTAGTAGCTACTCGCGCTTATTGCACGAGGGCTAGCGTCCATTTCGGCTTGTAAAGCTGAAATGGCCGGGAAGCGCTACAACTCGGTGTGTTCCGCAATGGCGTTCGCCATGTATTCGATCCTCTTTTGCATATCCAGCTCGGTGTCGCTATAGCGCCGGGCAATGGCCGCAAACTCGTCCTGGATCTCCATGAAAGCATCGACCAGGTCAGGGTCGAAATGGCTGGCGCGCCCCTGGAAAATGATGCCCACCGCCTGCTCGTGCGGTACGCCCGCCTTGTAGACGCGGTCCGAAATAAGCGCATCGTAGACATCGACAATCGCGATCAGGCGCGCCGACAGCGGGATTTTCTCCCCCGCCAGCCCCTGCGGATAGCCGCTGCCGTCCCATTTTTCCTGGTGCGAGAAAGCGATTTCCTTGACCGTCTGCAGCAGTTCCGCCCGGTAACCCAAGCTCTTTTCCGCATGATCGATCGCATCGCGCGCCAGCGTGGTGTGAGTTTTCATGATCGCGAACTCGGCGGGCGTCAGGCGGCTGGGTTTGAGCAGAATCCGGTCCGGAATACCGATCGTGCCCATGTCATACAGGGGCGTCGACTGAAACAGGACATTGATATACGGTTCCGTCAAAATCGCCGCAAACTGCGGCAGCGCCTGCAGCCGCTGCGCCAGTGTCTTGACGTAATGCTGGACACGCAGAATATGGTTGCCGGTGCCGGAGTCGCGCGTTTCTGCCAACGCGGCCATGGCAAAAGCCGCCACCGCCATGGCGGCAAGCACGGGATCAGCATCGGCCTTGGGAGGGCGGTCGGGTGAGTTCAAAAGGGCTCCAATATTCAGATCTTCTTCAGACCGTCAGTTTAGGCGACTACAGGGATCGCGCTGTTATTTCTGCAGCGGCCGTGGCGTTCCGGCCTGGCGCACCTGAAACGGTGCGCGGTACAGCCACACCGGGCGGCCATCGGCGCAGCGCAGGGTCGCCTGGGGCGTGAGCGCTGCCGCCTCGAACTCCAGACTCACCAGCCAGCTACCGGGCTGGAGTTGGGTCCGCGCCTTGTCCACCGCCCGTGGCATGCTCTCGGGCCGCTGAAACAAATACACCAGGGCGTAAGGGCGCCAGTCGGCACGCCAGATGTCACCCTGGCGAATGCGGGCCCACGGGCAGCGCAGGGCAGACAAGCCGCGCAAGGGCCAGCTCCACTCCAGGCCGTGCAGCTGCGCTTGCGGATAGGCCTGGCGCAAGGCTTTGAGCCCGTCGCCCAGGCCGCAACCGGCATCCAGCACCAGCGCACCGGCGGGCAACGGAGCGAGCGCGGCCAGATCGCGCAGGGCGTGGGCCGGGGTTGGAAACAGCGGCGCGTCACGCCAGGCATTCAAGGGGTATATCAGCAACAGCAGCGCGAGCGGCAACAACCAGGCCCAGGCCGGCAAGCTGGCCGCACCCGAGAGCGCCAGCGACAAGGGGAAACCCAGGCCCATGATGGCGCGACGCCACCAGGTAAGCGCCAACACGCTGAACGCAACGCCAAGCGCCGAGGCCACGGACAACGCCAGCCAGGCCGACCAACCCAGGCCCTGCAGACACCAGAACAAAGCCCAGGCGCTGCCCCAAGCCAACAGGGCAGGCAGTGGCCAGGGCAGTCGGGCCCGCATGCTTGAGCGGCTGCGGATGATCAGTGTGTGCCCGCTTGGGTGGCGGCGTACTTGAGCTTGTCGATCAAGCCATTGAGTTCATCGAGTGAGCCAAACTGGATGCTGATCTCGCCCATTTCCTCCAGCCGCCCGGCCCGCTTGACACGCTTTTTCACGCGTACTTCGACTTCGGCGGTGAGCAGGTCGGACAGCTCTTCTTCGACCCGCTTCATGTCGCGCGACTTTTCTTTTTTGGGTTTGACCGAGGTCAGCGTGAACTCGGCGCTGAGCTTCTTGGCCAGACTCTCGGCCTCGCGCACCGACATTTTTTTGGCACAGATCTGGCTGGCGGCCGTGATCTGGGTGGCACGGTCCAGCACCAGCAGCGCCCGGGCATGGCCCATGTCGAGGTCGCCCGCCATCAGCATGGTTTGCACCGGATCGGCCAGATTCAGCAGGCGCAGCAGGTTGCTGGCGGCGCTGCGTGAGCGCCCCACGGCTTGCGCCGCCTGTTCGTGAGTGAGCCCAAACTCTTTGACCAGACGTTGCAGGCCTTGGGCTTCTTCCAGCGGATTGAGGTCTTCGCGCTGAATATTCTCAATCAGCGCCATGGCCGCAGCGGCCTCGTTGGGCACGTCGCGCACCAGCACCGGCACACTGTCCAGGCCGGCCAGTTTGGCGGCCCGGAAGCGGCGCTCACCGGCAATGATCTCGTACTTGCCCTGGTTCGCGCCGTCCTTGAGCTGACGTACCAGAACCGGTTGCATGATGCCCTGCACCTTGATCGATTCGGCCAGTTCGTACAGCGCGCCCTCGTCCATGCGGGTGCGCGGTTGGTACTGGCCTGCCACCATCTGGGTGAGCAGCAGCGACGACGGCAAGCCAGGGTTGGCGGCAGAGGCGTCCGCCGATACCTCACTCACGGTCGGCCCAAGCAGCGCTTCGAGTCCACGGCCCAGGCCTTTGGGTTTTTTGGTAACCATTTAAATCTTCCTTACTAATTTTTTGCGAGACAGACCTTCAGCTCTGTCCTCAACTGATGAAGCAAAGCATGCCCTTGCGGCCAGGCGCCCAGACCCGACTCGGCGTTGATATGGCCCAGCTTGCCAGCGTCGATCAAGTCGACCCCCCAGGCGCTGGCGAACGCCTGGGCCCGCTCAAAACTGCAATACGGGTCGTTGCGGCTGCCCACCAGCAGGCTTCTGAACGGCAGCTTCTGCAAAGGGATTGGCGACCAGCTGGCCAGCACCGGGCGCAATTCCTCGCGTTCGGCGTCAGCGGGAGCGACCAGCAGCGCAGCGCTGACAAGGTGGGTGTTGCGCGAGTGCGCGGCCCACGCCGCCACCAGCAGACAGCCCAGGCTGTGGGCCACCAACACCGCCGGCTCCTTTTGTTGCAACAAAACGTCTTCCAGCCGGGCAATCCAGTCGCCGCGCAGCGGGCGCAGCCAGTCGTGCTGTTCCACGCGCGCATAGCCGTGCGCCGCCTGCCAATGGCTTTGCCAGTGGTCGGGGCCGGAGTTTTGCCAGCCGGGCAGAATAAGGACAGGGGCTGCGTTCATTTGCTATTGTTTTAGTAGCTGTATGTGCTTGTTTGACGGGGGCTAGAGGCCAATTTGGCTACATTTTTTCGATGCGCTCGACCATCTCCTGGGCAAAGGCCACATAGGCCTGTGCGCCCTTGGATGAAGGGTCAAACACCACACCCGGCGCACCATAGCTGGGCGCTTCGGCCAGTCGCACATTGCGCGGAATCACGGTGTTGAACACCTTGTCGCCGTAATACTGTTTGAGTTGTTCACTCACCTGCTGCTGCAAGGTGATGCGGGGGTCAAACATGACGCGCAGCAAACCGATGATGGACAGGTCCTTGTTCAGGTTGGCATGCACCTGCTTGATGGTGTTGACCAGATCCGTCAGGCCTTCGAGCGCAAAGTACTCACACTGCATCGGCACAATCACGCCGTGCGCGCAGCACAGGCCATTGAGCGTCAACATCGACAAGGATGGCGGGCAATCGATCAGGATGAAGTCGTAGTCCTGGTCTACCTCGGCCAGCGCCAGCTTGAGGCGTTTTTCGCGGCGCTCAAGGTCCACCATTTCCACCTCGGCCCCAGCCAGCTCCCGGTTGGCGCCCAGAATGTCGTAGCTGCATTTCCCCTCAATCAGCTTGTCACTTTTGACCCGTGCTTCGGCCACCGAGGCCGATTCGAGCAGCACGTCATAAATTGTGAGTTCCAGCTTGCGCTTGTCCACGCCCGATCCCATGGTGGCATTGCCCTGCGGGTCCAGGTCAATCATCAACACGCGCTGGCCCTCCTTGGCCAGCCCGGCCGCCAGATTGACCGTGGTGGTGGTCTTGCCGACACCGCCCTTTTGATTGGCGACGCAGAATATTTTGGCCATGGAGTGCTTACCTGAAGTGGAGATGAAAAACAGAAGGAAGGATCAGTGTTTCACGTGAAACTGTTTGCGAATGCCAGCCTAGCGCGACAGCGCCAGCTTGGCACCGAAACCGATCAGAAAAATACCCGCCAGCTTTTCAAGGGTACGCGAGATCAGCGGGTTGGCCCGCAGGCGCTCGGCCAGAAAGTGGGTCAACAGCACCACCGTCAAACCGTAGGCAAAAGTCAGCGTGGCAATGGTCACGGCCATGAAGGCAAACGTCGCCAAGCCCTGATGACGGACCGGATCGACGAACAAGGGGAAAAACGCCATGTAAAACACAATCGCTTTGGGGTTGAGCAGCGTGATCATGAGCGCCTGGCGCAGGTAGTGATGCGGCTTGATCTGCAGCACCGGTGCGGCACCCGGTTTGGCCAGCAGCATCCTGGCCCCCAGCCAGGCCAGATAGACCGCACCCAGCCACTGCACCGCATTGAACGCGGCGGGGTAGGCGCTCAGCAAAGCCGCAACACCGGCGACGGCCAGCCACAGCAAGACCTGGTCGCCCAGGATCACACCCAGGGTGGCCGCCAAGCCCCCTTTGATGGCACCCTTGCCGGTAGAGGTGATCAAGGCCAGGTTGCCCGGACCGGGAATCAGCAGAAAAATGATGATTGCGACGACAAAAGCGCCGTAGTCGGCTATGCCAAACATGGGGTTTTCTTTCTGGGTTAGAGAGTGAGTTTACGTTAGGTTTTCCCCAAGCACTCAGACCCCTAACGTTAGCTCGCCATTACTCTCGTCAAAGAACAGTGACGTGCGTACTTCCTGACTTGATGGACGCGACTAAATGCGGATCCCCTCTTCTGCCCGGCGCAACCACACAATACAGCGCTCGGCACTCAAGCCTGGAACCGCCAATTGTTCCACGTGAAACACAACCACATCCGCCGGCAAAGCGGTAATTTCATCCGCCGGATGCTTGCCCTTCATGGCCAGCCAGACGCCCTGCTCTGCCAGCGCCGCCGATGACCAGTGCGTGAAATCAGCCAGTGAAGCGAAGGCACGGGAGCTGATGACGCGGTACTTGTCCGTCAGACTCTCAACCCGAGCATGCAGCCCCCGCAGGTTGGGCAGCTTCAGGGTGGCCGCCACCTGCCGGATGAACGCCGCCTTCTTAGCCACCGTGTCCACGCAATCAACCTTGATGCCAGGGCAGCAAATGGCAATGACAACCCCGGGCAAGCCCGCGCCTGAGCCCACATCCAGCAAGCGAATGGCGGTTGGCAAAACGGCATCCGCGTCAGGCCGCGTCTCCTGATGATTCAACTGCGAACGCAGGCCGGCCAATTGGGCCTGCAACGGTGAAATCACCGCCAGACTGTCCAGCAAATGGTGCGTCAGCATCTCGGCTGGGTCGCGTACCGCCGTCAGGTTATAGACTTTGGTCCATTTCCGGATCAGGTCAAGATAATCCAGCAGATGGGAAATTTGCCCATCGTCCAACGTCAGTGCCAGGGCATCCAAACCCTGGCGCAACTCTTTTTCCAGGGCACGCATCAGACGACCCCCTTGTCGGCACCAGCTATCGCACCGGCAAGTTTGCCCGGCGTCGCAAACTCCTTGAAGTTGCTCTTTTTCAGATGAACCAGCAACAGGGAAATGGTGGCCGGGGTAATGCCTGATATCCGGGACGCCTGCCCCAAGGTCTCGGGCTTGTGTTTGCTCAACTTTTGCCGGGCCTCGATGCTCAAGGCAGACACCTGCATATAGTCCAGTTCCATTGGCAGCTTGAGGTGCTCATAGTGCGCCGCACGGCCAATCTCATCTTTTTGACGATCAATGTAGCCCGAATACTTGGCCGAAATCTCCACCTGCTCGATTACCACCGCGGCAAACACAGCTTCCGCCGAAAGCGCAGCGCCCGTTTCACGTGAAACATTTGCATCCAATTCAAGGCTGGCGTATTTTCCACCGCTCAGCGACATCAGTCCTGCATAGCTCACATCCGGTCGACGCAACAAATCCGAAAAACTGTATTCATGATCAATTGCTTTACCCAATACCCGCTCGGACTCCGCCACAGCCAGATTCTTGGGACTGACCCAGATCGAGCGCAGGCGTTCTGTTTCACGTGAAACAGCGTCGCGCTTGCGGCTAAAAGCAGCCCAGCGGGCGTCATCCACCAAGCCCAGCTGACGGCCCACCTCGGTCAAGCGAGCGTCGGCATTGTCTTCCCGCAGTTGCAGCCGGAACTCGGCCCGGCTGGTGAACATGCGATAGGGCTCGGTCACGCCCTTGGTTATCAGGTCGTCCACCAGCACACCCAGGTAGGCTTCGTCCCGGCCCGGCACCCAGGTCTCTTGCTGCCAGGCTGTTTTGGCGCCCGCCTGCAGCGCGGCGTTGATGCCGGCAAACATGCCCTGCGCCGCCGCCTCCTCGTAACCGGTGGTGCCGTTGATCTGCCCGGCAAAGAACAGGCCGCCGATGGCCCTGGTCTCGAAGCTGCTCTTGAGCTGCTGCGGGTCGAAGTAGTCGTATTCAATGGCGTAGCCCGGCCGCAGGATGTGGGCGTTTTCCAGCCCGGTCATCGAACGCACCAGCTCGTATTGAATGTCAAAAGGCAGACTGGTACTGATGCCGTTGGGGTAGTACTCGTGGGTGGTCAGGCCTTCAGGCTCCAGAAAAATCTGATGGCTGTCCTTGTCGGCAAAGCGGTTGATCTTGTCTTCTACGCTCGGGCAATAGCGCGGACCCACGCCTTCGATCTTGCCGGTGAACATGGGGCTGCGGTCAAAACCGCTGCGAATAATGTCGTGGGTGCGCTCGTTGGTGTGGGTCATCCAGCACGACATCTGTTGCGGGTGTTGCTCCACCCGACCCATGAAGCTGAACACCGGCATGACCGGGCTCATGCCACCGGGCATGCCGTCACCGGGCTGCTCAATGCATTTGCTGAAATCAATCGAGCGGCCATCCAGCCGCGGCGGCGTACCGGTTTTCAGTCGACCCTGCGGCAGTTTCAGCTCTTTCAAGCGGGCGCTCAGACGCACCGCCGGCGGGTCCCCTGCCCGGCCCGCCGGGTAGTTGTTCAAGCCGACGTGGATCTTGCCGTCCAGAAACGTGCCGGCCGTCAGCACTACGGTTTTGGAACGAAACTTGATGCCGACCTGCGTCACCGCGCCCACCACGCGGTCCCCTTCCACCATCAGGTCGTCCACCGCCTGCTGGAACAGCCACAGGTTGGGCTGGTTTTCCAGCCGGTGGCGGATGGCCGCCTTGTACAGCACCCGGTCCGCCTGGGCGCGCGTGGCGCGCACCGCCGGCCCCTTGGAAGAATTGAGGATGCGAAACTGGATGCCGCTTTCATCGGTGGCCGCCGCCATGGCGCCGCCCATGGCGTCCACTTCCTTGACCAGATGACCCTTGCCGATGCCGCCGATGGACGGATTGCAGCTCATCTGCCCCAGGGTTTCGATGTTGTGACTGAGCAGCAAGGTCTTGCAGCCCATGCGGGCCGCCGCCAACGCGGCCTCGGTTCCGGCATGGCCGCCGCCAACAACGATGACGTCGAAATTCTGTGGATAAAGCATGGCTGTGAATATGAGTGTGGGCGGGGATAGAAGGCGCGCGCCCGGCGCACTGTGGGGCAAGACGCGATTTTACCGGGCGGCCCAAAATCTTCTGACAAGCAAGGGCATGAAGCTGCTCGTCTTGACGGGCGGCACCGGGCAGGCATCCGATGCACAGGGCCGGTTGCCGGGCGAAGTCCAGCGCCAAGGCGAACAAAGCGTGGTGGCTCAGGTGCTATTGACCAGCACCCGATTTAATGACAAAAAGCCTTCCAACCCCCGTCAATCATGCGCAAACAGCTATGATTTTTATAGCAAATGCAAGGTTTCAGCAAGGGGAATGCCGGAGTCAATGCGGCGCGCTATCCTGGGGCTTCAACCACCGGTCCCATTTCAGCCGGATCTTTCGCGAGTACACCAGACTCAGCCGGAGTAAATTCCGCAACCAGTCCCCAACGCGACTTCAGGTGCATTGAAAAGGCAGTGTCATTGCGGGCATGATCTGCAATCCATGGACCCCGGATCAGGTCCGGGATGACAATATGAAATCGCGGACGACGCAACACAAAGGAGCACACCATGCACATCCCCTCCCTCAAAGAAGTTGTCAGCGCCGAAGAATGGCAGCTGCGCTGCGACCTCGCCGCCTGCTACCGGCTGGTGGCCGCTTATGGCTGGAGCGACCTGGTGTTCACCCACGTGTCGGCCCGCATTCCCGGCCCGGAACACCATTTTTTGATCAACCCCTACGGGCTGATGTTTGACGAAATCACCGCCTCCAGCCTGGTCAAGATTGACCAGGACTGCAACAAACTCAGCGACTCGCCCTACCCCGTCAACCCGGCCGGCTTCACCATCCACAGCTGCATCCATCAGGGGCGCAACGATGCCGGCTGCGTGCTGCACACCCATACGCGTGCCGGTGTGGCGGTGAGCGCGCAAAAATGCGGCGTGCTGCCCATCAGCCAGCAATCGACCTTTGTGCTGGGCTCGCTGGCCTACCACGACTACGAAGGTGTGGCGCTGCGCGATGACGAAAAGCCGCGCCTGCAGGCCGACCTCGGCCAGGCCAACTATTTGATGTTGCGCAACCACGGCCTGCTGACCGTGGGAAAAACCATTCCCGATGCCTTCCTGGCGATGTACACCTTCGAGAACACCTGCCGCATCCAGATCGATGCGCAGGCGGGCGGTGAGCTGACCTTGGTGAAGCCACAGATTGTGGCGGGCATCGCCAGTGTCATGAAAGTGGCCACAGCAGGCATGGGTGCCGCGCTGGCCTGGCCGGCCCTGTTGCGCAAGCTCGACCGCATCGACCCCGGCTACAAATCATGAGTGCCACGCCCCTCCACAGCAGCCCAGCTGCCGACCTGGTGCGCAAAGAACTTGAAGCCACACTCAAGCTACAGCGCGCGGCCTACTTTGCACGCCCGATCCCGACCCTGGACGAGCGCCGTGCCGACCTGCTCAAGCTGCAGGCCTTTATCCGCGAAAACCGCGAAGCGCTGGTGGAGGCGGTGAACGCCGACTACGGCAACCGATCGCGCCACGAGACCCTGTTCACCGAGATCTTCACCGTGATCGACGGTGTGGACCACGTGCTCAAACACCTCAAAAAATGGATGAAGCCCCAGCGCCGCAACGTGGACCTGCGCAACTTCTTTGGCGCCAGCAACCGGGTCGTGCCACAGCCCTTGGGCGTGGTGGGCGCCATCGTGCCGTGGAACTTCCCCATCAACCTCAGTTTCACCGGTCTGATCTACACCTTCGCTGCGGGTAACCGTGCCATGGTCAAAATGTCGGAAAACTCACGCCATCTGGCTCGCTTGCTGATCGAAAAAATCCCGGCCTATTTCCCCAGGGACAAGCTGGCCTTCTTCGATGAAACCGGCGGCGTCGGCATCGAGTTCTCCCAGTTGAAGTTCGACCACCTGCTGTTCACCGGCTCCGGCCAGACCGGTCGCGCCGTCATGGCCGCAGCCGCGCAAAACCTGTGTCCAGTCACGCTGGAGATGGGCGGCAAGTCGCCCGCCATCCTGTGCGACGACTACCCGCTGCGCAAGGCGGCCGAGCGACTGCTGTTCGTCAAGCTGCTCAATGCCGGGCAAATTTGCACCACGGTTGACTACGTGTTTTTGCCCAAAGGCAAAACGCCTGAGTTTGTGGCGGCGGCCAGGCAAATTGTGGCCCGGCGCTATCCCCGGCTTGAGTCGCCGGACTACACCGCCATCATTGATGAAAAATCCTTCCAGCGGCTCATCACCGCTCTGGAAGAAGCCGAGGCTGGCGGCGCCACGCTGGTGCAACTGATTCCTGGCAAAAAATGGGACGCCGCAAGCCGAAAGATCGCGCCGCACCTCGTCCTCAATGCGCCCATCGGCTGCGCCCTGCGAACGCGGGAAATTTTTGGCCCGATTCTGCCGGTTATTGAATACAGTTCGCTGGAAGATCCGATTCAGGCCATCAACCAGGGCCCGCGTCCGCTGGCGCTGTATCCCTTCAGCAATGACAAACACATCATCCAGATGCTGCTGGACCGCGTGATGTCGGGCGGCGTGAGCGTCAACGACGGACTGTTCCACGTCGGCCAGCATGACCTGCCGTTTGGCGGCGTCGGTGACAGCGGCATGGGCCATTACCACGGCTATGAAGGTTTTGTCACCTTTTCAAAAATGCGCCCGGTGTTCTACCAGGCGTCATTCAGTGCCGTGAAATTCCTGTGGCCACCCTACGGAAAATTTGCCACCAAATACCTGGATTTCCTCACACGCTAGATTGCTCTGTTTTTAGTAGCTGTCTACGCAGGAAGGACGAGGGCTGGCAGCCTAAAAATCTTCTTGAAACCGTGGTCCACATGCCAACGCAAAAAATGCCCTTGCCTGCAGAAATTTTCTGCAGCAGCTAGCATCGCCGCTCCAACTTTTTCAAACCGGTTCATCTGAACCCCTCTCAAGGACAATCCATGAAGCTTTATTACTCCCCCGGTGCCTGCTCGCTGTCGCCCCACATTGCACTGAAGGAGTCCGGCCTGCCTTTTGAAGCCATCGCCGCACCCACCAAGACCCACCAGCTGGCCGATGGCACCGACTACTACACCATCAACCCGCTCGGTTATGTGCCGCTGCTGGTGCTGGACGACGGCACCCAGCTGCGCGAAGGCCAGGTCATCGTGCAATACATCGCGGACCAGGTCCCGGCCAAACAGCTGGCACCTGCCAACGGCACTTTTGCGCGCTACAAGCTGCAGGAATGGCTGAGCTTTATCGGCACCGAGCTGCACAAGGGCTTTTCGCCACTGTTCACCCCCGGCATGCCCGAAGAAGCCAAAACCATCGCCAAAACCCGCCTGAACTCGCGCCTGCAATGGGTCAATGGTGAGCTGGCGAACAAGACTTACCTGATGGGCGACACCTTCACGGTCGCGGACGGCTACCTCTTCACCGTGGTCAACTGGACCAAACATGTCGGCATCGACATCTCCGGTCTGACCAACCTGGGCGCTTTTATGGGCAGCGTCGGCACCCGCCCTGCCGTGCAGGATGCCTTGCGCGCTGAAGGACTGCTCAAGTAATTAGCAGCTACAAGGCCCGCTGACGCCAAGCCAGTGCAGCCCCGGTCCATAGCGCGAAAGCCGAAAACACCAGGCCCCGGGCCAGCCCGCCGGGGCCATCGGCAATCCAGCCGACGATGGTCGGGCCCACGATCTGACCGACGGCAAACACAATGGTGAAAGCACTGATACCCGCCGCCCAGTCGGCTTGCGGCAGGTTGTGGCGTACCAGTGCCGTGGTGGACGCCACCAGCGCGAGAAACACCGCGCCAAACAACAGACCCGAAGCCAGCATGACCGGCCACGCCGAGGTCAGCGCCGGCAGCACTGTCGCCAAACCGAGCAGGGCATTGAACAGCGCCAGTACCTGCCCGCCCTTGTAGCGGTCCAGCAAACCGGCCCAGATGCGCGACGACGCCAGCACCGCCAGGCCCAGCAAGGCATAAAAGACCGTCACCGCCGCGCCACTGGCGCCTTGCTCGCGCAGCAGGGCAATCACAAAGGTCATGTAACCGATGTAGCCCACGCCAAACATGGCATAACCCGCCAGCGCAAAGGCAAACGGCCGCCACCTGAAGCCAAGCACACGGGCGCCAGTGGCCGGTGCCAGCGGTACCAGCTGCTGCAGCATCCGAGCCGGCCACAGCAGCACGGCGGTCACCGCAAAGCTGGCCAGTGCCAGCGCCCACCAGGCCCAGGCCCAACCGTGTGGCGACTGCTCTGCCGCCGCCAGCACGGCCGGCACCAGCAGTGCTGACAGCACGATGCCAAAACCGGTACCGCCGTAATACAGACCAATCAATAAACCACCGCGCGCCGGTTGCAAAGCCCCCAGCCGCGCCGCCAGCAGGCCTCCGGCAATGAACACCCACGCACTGGCGATACCCGCCAGCAGGCGCTGCGCCAGCAAAGGTGCGGTGGTCGTAAAGAAACCACTCAAAGCCATAAAAACGCTCGCCAGTACAGCTCCCAGCACCAGCACCCGGGCTGCGCCAAAGCGTTGCAACAGGCGCGGGGTGATCAATGCGCCCAGCAGATAACCCAGCGCATTGACCGTGTTCATGGCCCCCGCCAGCGTGTAAGACCAGCCCAGATCAGCCCGCATGGGTGGCAACAACAACCCGTAGGAAAAGCGCGTGATACCCAACGACAGCGCCGCTCCGGTTGACAGGGCCAGCGCGAGCCAGACGAGCTGTCGCATGGGTGTCCTGGAAGAGGGGGTGATCGTGGTCATATGAACTTGCATTTTGCGGGACAGCCTGCAAATGAAGTGTCACGCCGGTTCGCGCGTGCCCTGCAACCTTTTTTGCCCACAGGTAACTCAATGACTTCTCTGTTCGATCCCCTTCAAGTCGGCCGTCTGCATCTTGCCAACCGCGTGGTCATGGCCCCGCTCACGCGCAACCGCGCCCCCGGCGCCATCCCGACCCCCTTGATGGTCACCTATTACACGCAGCGCGCCGATCCCAAAAACGGCGCCGGGCTGATCGTGACCGAGGCCACCGCCATCAGCCACCAGGGCCAAGGCTACTCGGATGTGCCGGGCATCTGGAGCGACGAGCAGGTCGCTGCCTGGAAGCCGGTAACCGATTCCGTCCACGCGGCAGGCGGCAAGATCGTCATGCAGCTGTGGCATGTGGGACGCGTCTCGCATGTGGACCTGCAGCCCGGCGGCCAGGCGCCGGTGGCACCTTCCGCCATCCGCGCCAACACCAAGACCGTGCTGATCCGCGACGGTGTTCCCAGCTTTGAAGATACCTCCATGCCGCGCGCCCTGACCCTGGACGAATTGCCCGGCATCGTTGACGACTACCGCCGGGCCGCACGCCATGCCATCGCCGCCGGTTTCGATGGCGTCGAAGTGCATGGCGCCAATGGCTATTTACTGGACCAGTTCCTGCGCTCGGGCTCCAACAGCCGCACCGATGCCTATGGCGGCAGCATTGAAAACCGGGCCCGTTTGCTGCTGGAAGTGATGCGCGCTGTCACCCAGGAAATCGGCGGCGACCGCGTCGGCCTGCGCCTGTCGCCAGTGACCCCGGCCAATGATGCGCAAGATCCGCAGCCGCAGCCGCTGTTTGACTACGTGGTGGCACAGCTCGCGCCGCTGGGCCTGGCATTCCTGCACATCATCGAAGGCGCCACCGGTGGCGCACGGGATTATGTGCAGGGCGACCAGCCGTTTGACTATGCAGCGCTGCGCGCCGTCTACCGCAGCGCCGGTGGCAAGGGCGCCTGGATGGTGAATAACGGCTTTGATGCCGCACTGGCCAGTCAGTCCCTGGCTGACGGCGCCGACCTGGTGGCTTTCGGTCGCCCCTTCATCGCCAACCCCGACCTCACCCGCCGCCTGCGCGAGGCTGCGGCGCTCAACACGCCAGATCGCGCTACGTTTTACGGCGGTGGCGCCAAAGGCTACACCGACTATCCCGCGCTGACCTGACGCAAAGTCAGGGGCCGCAGACCCTAGCCCTAGCCCAAGCCAATCGGTGCGGGCGCCCGCATCACGATGCGGGTAAACAACCGGTCGTAGGCGGGGTCACGCGGGTATTTGCCGGTAAGGGGGTCACAGTTGGTGGCAAAAGCGGCGTCCAGTTCTTCCCAATCGGCGTCATTCAACACCTTTTGGGCAGCGGGCAGGATCACCGTCTCTTCCAGCCGCATGTGCTCCAGATAAAAATCAAGATACTTTTTTACCGCCTCATCAAACGCGGCACGTCTTGCCTCGCCCACCAGCTCCCAGGCCAACAACAAGTGCTGCAGTTCCCGCACCCCCGACTCGCCATTCGCATGGTCATTGTCGAGCCGGGCAATGATCTCCCTGGTCTCCGGAACCAGGCGGGCCACCCGGGGGAACAGCAGCTCTGATTCCTTGGGATGATGCAGGCGCTCGGGAAACTCGTCGATATAGAACAACATCGCCCGCAACACATCAAAAAAACTCTCCGGCTCGTTACCGGGACCGCGCTCGACCATCATGCCGAGCGAACGCAACATCGCTGACAGCGCAACGTGCTCGTCGCGAATAATTCGAATACTTTCGTGAGTCATGCTGTAGCTCCTGTGTTTTGCAGAAGCATGGCATGTGATTGATACGCCAAACTTGATGCAAATCAACTGAGCTTCAGCATCTTTTCAGCGCGCCTGACCTCACCCTCACCCGCGTTCTCGTTTGCGACCATGACCGACTACCCGGCTTTCCCGGTTTCAAAACGCTGGCTTTACGCTCCGTCCGTTTACACCGATTTATACAGCGTTGTCAAAGAATAAACCTGTGTATAGTTTTGGCATAAGTCAGCAGTTATCCACAGAAAAATTTAAATTTCGGAAGTTGTCCAGTTTCCAGGTACACCTCGGAAGCAGGGACACCCACAAGAGTTAAAGCTATGCAAGTTATTGATTTAAAAGACTAAATATTGCTTGTCCACACCAACCTGCCACCCTTATCTACTACTACTATTTAAAAATAGAATAATTAGAAGATAACAAAAACCAAGCCCCACTCCGAAAACAAAGGTGGCTTTTGATACGCTGTCGTTTGGATGCTCCCCCTGTAAAGAAGCTTGGCTTTGGCTGTGTTTGGCCTGTGCAATCAAGTAAGATTCCCTCCTCTTTCCCGCGTTGTTCACTGCCCCGACTTTTCTTCCCTCATGTCCGTTTCTTCCGCCGCTTATCCATCTGGTCACGCGTATGCATCTTTTGAAATAAAAAGTGCCCAGTTGCCATTGGTGGCGCTGATGCTCAAGACCAGCGACTGGGACGTGCTGGCTGCCGATCTGGCACAGCAATATGGTGCGAAAGGCGAGAACCCTGATTTTTTTGACCACGACGCGCTGGTGATTGATTTTTCGCACTTGGCCACAGACACGCCGGTGCAAGAGCTGGCACCTTTGCTGGCTGTGTTGCGGGCCTGTCGCCTGGTGCCGGTGGCGATGCGTGGTGCCAGTGCGGCGTGGATGGAATCTGCGCGTACTTTGGGTCTGGTGGAAGCCCCTGCCGGTGCGCCGCGCGCGCGGCCGGTGGTGGCCAAGTCAGCAGCCACTGAATACGTCGTACAAGAGGTGGTCAGGGAGATCGTGCGTGAAGTACCGGGTCCGGCCACCATGGTGATAGATAAGCCACTGCGTTCCGGGCAAAAAATTTACGCCCGGGGTGCCGATCTGGTGGTGCTGGCCATGGTCAACCAGGGGGCTGAAGTGGTGGCCGATGGCAATATTCATGTGTACGCACCGCTGCGCGGCAAGGCCATGGCAGGGGCCAGTGGCAATACCCATGCCCGCATTTTTTCCTTGTGCCTGGAGCCCGAGCTGATTTCCATTGCCGGGGTCTACCGCACCAGCGAGAACCCGCTGGCGCCCGAGGTGCGTGGCAAGCCGGCGCAGGTGCGTTTGAGCAACGATGGGCAGGACAAGCTGCTGTTTGAAGCCCTGAAAAGCTAATTTTTAATTTGAAAGACATCTCTCCCATGGCAAAAATCATTGTGATTACCTCCGGCAAGGGCGGTGTGGGCAAAACAACCACCAGCGCCAGCTTTGCGACCGGCCTGGCCCTGCGCGGCCACAAAACAGCCGTGATCGACTTTGATGTCGGCCTGCGCAACCTGGACCTGATCATGGGCTGTGAAAGGCGCGTGGTGTATGACCTGATCAACGTCATCCAGGGCGAAGCCAACCTGAACCAGGCCCTCATCAAGGACAAGCAGTGCGACAACCTGTACGTGCTGGCGGCCTCGCAAACGCGCGACAAGGATGCCCTGACACAAGGCGGGGTGGAAAAGGTGCTGACTGACCTGGCCGCCATGGATTTTGAATACATCGTGTGCGATTCACCGGCGGGGATCGAAACCGGCGCCCTGATGGCCATGCACTTTGCCGACGAAGCCTTGGTGGTGACCAACCCCGAGGTATCTTCGGTGCGCGACTCGGACCGCATTCTGGGTATGCTGTCGAGTAAAACCAAGCGTGCCATTGAAGGCCTGGAGCCGATCAAGGAGCATTTGCTGATCACCCGTTACAACCCGGCGCGGGTGAACCAGGGTCAGATGCTGTCGCTGGAAGACATTCAGGACATCTTGCGCATCAAGCTGATCGGTGTCATTCCCGAGAGCGAATCGGTGCTGCAGGCGTCCAACCAGGGCGTGCCGGCGGTGCATATGCAGGGTAGCGACGTATCAGAAGCCTACAAAGACGTGATTGACCGCTTTTTGGGTAACGACAAGCCGATGCGCTTTACCGAAGCACCCAAACAGGGGCTTTTGAAGCGCATCTTCGGTGGGAAATAAGACCATGTCATTTCTCTCTTTTTTCATTGGCGAGAAAAAGAAAACCGCCAGCGTAGCCAAGGAGCGATTGCAAATCATCCTGGCGCATGAGCGCAGTGGCCGCAACGCCGCCGAGCCCGACTACCTGCCCGACCTGCAGCGCGAACTGATGGCCGTGATCAGCAAGTACGTCAAAGTCAACCTCGCTGATATCAAGGTGAACCTGGAGCGGCAGGACAACCTGGAAGTGCTGGAAGTCAAAATCGAGCTGCCTGACAACCGGTAAAGCGCGGGCGGGTCAATTTATGACAGCAGCTTGAGCGTACTCTCGTCAAGCTTGCCTCCGTAAAAACGTTCCAGCGCTTGCTTGAACACCGGCTCAGCTGGGGCGACCTGCGCAAAGAGCGTCAGGCACGATTTGAATTTGAGGTCATCGGGTGAGCCAAAAATGTCATGCGCCGTGGTGTTGGGTTGTGCCAGCACGAGCTGCGTGCACTCCTTCAGACGCTTGCCCAGAATGGGATGCTGCCAAAAGCCAAGCGCCTCAGCCGCAGACTCGATGCCATAGCGTTTGGCGATGGGGCTAAGGCCCAAGCCCTTGAGCTGGGGAAAGATGAACCACATCCAGTGGCTGGTTTTTTCTCCGAGTGCCAGTTCATTGCACACCGATTCATAGACTCGGTCCTGCGCCTCCACAAATCGCTGGAGACCCTGTGTTGTCAAATTCATCGTTCCATCCATCCATAACCTTGTGATGTGTGTATGTTGAGGCCTTTAGCTGGCCCAGCCGGGTTGTCCGCGCAGCCAACATGAAATATAAGCCGCAGGCGGCGGGTTTGCCGGCTTCAGCGCTTGTACCGGGCGTCCGCTTCACTTTCGATTTCAACTATTAAATTAATAGCTGTTCACGCTTATTCGACGCGGGCTAGAGCCATATTTCATTCATAATTTTCCCGGCTTCCAGCGCTTCAGCAGCAACGCATTGCTCATCACGCTGACCGAGCTCATCGCCATCGCCGCCCCCGCCACCACCGGGTTCAAAAAGCCCAGCGCCGCCAGCGGAATGCCGGCCACGTTGTAGGCAAAGGCCCAGAACAGGTTCTGCCGGATTTTGGCCACGGTGCGGTCCGAAATGTCCAGTGCCGCCGCCACCAGCAGCGGGTCGCCGCGCATCAGCGTGATGCCGGCGGCGTGCATGGCGACATCGGTGCCGTTGCCCATCGCCATGCCGACATCGGCCGCCGCCAACGCAGGCGCGTCGTTGACGCCGTCGCCCACCATGGCGACAACATGGCCCCCACGCTTGTCACTGCGTGTACTGCGCTGCCCCCCGAAGGGGCTAATTTTTCCAGGGGCGGCCCGGCGAAAACTTGTGTGGCCGCCCTCCTTCAGCGCCATCACCTTGGAGGCTTTGTCGCCGGGCAGCACCTCGGCCATCACTTCGCCCTCTTCCGGGCGCAGGCCCAGACGGCGCGCCATGGCTTCGGCGGCGCCGCGGTTGTCGCCGGAAATCATGATGGTCTTGATGCCGCGGGCTCGCAGCGCCGCCAGTGCTTCCTTGGCGCCCGGTTTGGGTTCGTCACCAAAAGCCAGCAGGGCGCGCAGGGTCAGGCCCTGGGTAGTGCGCTCGGCCATGGCGGAGACGGTGGCGCCTTGCGCCTGCAGTGCAGCGGCTTCGCCGGCCATGGCGCTGAGGTCGATGTTCAGTTCTTCCATCCAGCGCAGGCTGCCGATCAGAAAACTGCGCACGCCGACCTCGCCCTCCGTGCCGCGTCCCGGCACGGCGCGCACGTTGTCGGGCGCTTCGATCGCCAAGCCCTTGTCGCGCGCGGCCATGACGACGGCGCGCGCCAGCGGATGTTCGCTGCCGCTTTGCAGGCTGGCCGCGATCTTCAGCACGGCATCTTCTTCCATGTTGTCCTGCGCGGCGCCCGTTGAAGCGTGCGCGGTGTCTTTCACCACCCGCAAGGCGGTCAATTTTGGGCGCCCCACGGTCAGGGTGCCGGTCTTATCAAACGCGACGATGTCGACCTTGTGCGCCAACTCCAGTGCCTGGGCGTCCTTGATCAGGATGCCGTGTTGCGCCGCCACACCGGTGCCCGCCATGATGGCGACCGGTGTCGCCAGCCCCAAGGCGCAGGGGCAGGCAATCACCAGCACCGCTACGGCGTAAATCAGCGATTGCTCGAACGAGTGGCCGGTCAGCCACCAACTCAGCAGGGTGACCAGTGCAATCACCAGTACCGCCGGCACAAACACGGCACTCACCTGGTCCACCATGCGCTGGATCGGCGCCTTGGCGGCCTGCGCGTCTTCCACCAGACGGATGATGCGCGACAACACGGTATCAATGCCGACCGCGCGCACCTGCATCACGACGCGGCCCTCGCCGTTGATGGAGCCGCCGGTGAGCGTCGCCATGGGGTCGGCACCGGCGCCCTGGCTCGCCTGTTTTTCCACCGGCAGCGGTTCGCCTGTCAGCATCGACTCGTCCACTTGCGTCTGCCCTTCCAGCAGCACGCCGTCCACCGGAAAACGCTCGCCGGGTTTGACCACCAGCCGGTCGCCGACCAGCA